>Ga0222712_10000098_pt1 | contig 115984 bp, 97 predicted proteins | sample C33_657DmetaG_FD_165043 | JGI IMG/M metagenome (GOLD analysis project Ga0222712, IMG submission 165043) | Estuarine water microbial communities from San Francisco Bay, California, United States - C33_657D | ecosystem: Environmental > Aquatic > Marine > Unclassified | place: USA: California... | reverse complement strand
ACTCGCTTTTTCTCCTCAATGTGCCTGTCTTAAAGACTTACACCTAAATTTAAAAACCCTTCCGTTTCCGAATGGGAGTGCAAAGATAAACAATTTTATTTTTTATGTGCAAGGTTTTTTTGAATATTTATATTACCTTATTTCAAAAACCACTTAGTCAATCATTTAGATACAAAATTTTTTTCGAAAAAAATCATTTAATCTAGTTTTAACACTGGATAATGAACCTAAAGGTTTAAGTTGCTTATTTTTGCACTAATATTATTATAAGGTGAACGAATTAAAGGTAAATTATCTAGAAAACACACTGCCTAAAGTGAATAGGGAGCTGAGCTGGTTAGCTTTTAATGAGCGAGTACTATTTGAGGCCTTAGACAACAGTGTACCCGTGCTAGATAGACTCCGATTTTTAGGTATTTATTCGAGCAACTTAGATGAGTTTTTTCGAGTGCGCGTAGGCACACTACATAGACTCATCATGGAGTCATTTACTGAAAAGCTCAATTATAATCCTAAGGAGGTATTAGCGCAAATATACCAGAAGCTCAAAGAGGATGAGAAGATATTTGCTTCCGCTTTTCATGACATTAAGGATGAAATGAAAACGCATGGCATTCAGATATTAGCCGAAACAGAACTCAATGAGAAGCAAACGGAATGGTGTAGGGAATATTTTAAGAAAACAATTCGCAAAGGAATTACCCCGTTGATATTGAAGGATTCGCAAAATTTTCCAACACTCCGCGATCAGTCTATCTATTTGGCTATAAAGTTGACTCTGCAAAGTGGCAAAAAAGTCTTTTCACTTATTGAGATTCCAACAGATTTTTTTTCCCGATTTATAGAATTACCTTCTCCTAGAAAAGGTCAATACCGTGTACTACTGCTAGATGATATGATTCGCATCAATCTAGATGAAATCTATAAGGTATTTAATATTAAAGAGGCTGCTGCCTATACCATCAAGCTAACGAGAGATGCGGAATTGGATCTAGATAGTGACTTTTCAAAATCTGATTTAGGCTACCTCTCTCGCACGCTCAAGCAAAGAAAGAAAGGGCAGCCCGTGCGCTTCATAGCTGACAAAATGATTGCAGATGATTTGCTTGCTTTTCTTTTGAAAAAAATAAAAATCTCCAAATCCAATGTGGTTTTGAGTGGGCGATATCATAATTTCAAGGATTTCATGCAGTTTCCTGAATTTGGTCTCAAACATTTACGATATCCTAAAATAGAGAGTCTGCCCAATATAAAACTAGAAGGGGAACGCAGTATATTGAATGTAATAGAACAAAAGGACGTCATGCTTTTTTATCCTTACAATTCCTTTAGCTATCTTCTAGACTTTCTCCGGGATGCCTCTATAGATCCCTATGTAGAGGAAATTAAAATGACCTTATATAGATTGTCATCAAAGTCACAGATAGTTAATATTCTTACCAATGCGGTAAAAAACGGAAAAAGAGTGACTATTATTATGGAGATTACCGCTCGTTTTGATGAAGCAAATAATATTTTCTGGGCCAATCAAATGGTGGAAGAAGGTATTCATGTGATTTTTGGACACCCTCAGTTGAAAGTACATTCAAAATTGGTTTATGTAGTCAAAAAAATAGGTAAGGTACGGAGGGAATATTGCAATATCTCTACTGGTAATTTTAATGAAGTGACCGCAGATATATACAGTGATCTTAGCTTATTTTCAACCCATAAAAACTTAACACAAGAGGTCGGTAAAATATTCAATTATCTAGAATTTTACAAACCATATAACTTTAAGCATCTTTTGGTCGCGCCATTTACCATGCGAGAGCAAATTCTAAAGAAAATAAAACGAGAAATCACGCATGCTAAAAATGGATTGCATGCAGAAATTATACTAAAAATGAATAGTCTAGTAGATGATGAACTGATTGATGCACTATATGAAGCGAAAGAAGCTGGAGTTCAGGTACAAGCCATAATAAGAGGTATATGCTGTGTGGCTACAGACTTGCCTAAAAAAAATCAGTTTAAAGCCATTAGTATAGTAGATAAGTTTTTAGAACATGCCCGTATTTTATATTTCTATAATAATGGAGAGGAAGAATGTTTTATTAGCTCAGCTGATCTTATGGTGAGAAATCTCGACTATCGAATAGAAGTGGCAACACCTATTTATGATACCATGATACTTCAAAAAGTAAAAAAATTCTTGGAAATTCAGCTTAATGATACGGTCAAGGCTAGAATACATAATCCTAATATGAGCAACGCTAGGCACAATCCACCTTCAAGATCTAAATCAAAATCAATACGCAGCCAAGTAGAGATCTACCAATGGCTAGCCGGTGATTATAAAACTAAAAAGGCAGGTAAATAATACCTGCCTCTCTACTTTATTTATCAAGCCGTGAATCTACTAAATATGTTTGTTAATCATATCTACTAATGCTGCTTTGGGCGCAGCTCCTACTTGCTTATCTACCACCTCGCCATTTTTGATAAAAAGGATAGTAGGTATGTTTCTAACGCCAAATTGAACGGCAAGGTCTCCCTGCTCTTCTACGTTTACTTTGCCAATTATTGCTTTGCCTGCATACTCCTGACTTAATTCATCGATAACTGGGCCTATCATTTTACATGGACCACACCACTCTGCCCAAAAGTCGGCTACGACCAATTCATTTTCTTTGCTAGTAAGTTCTTTGAAATTTTCTGTTGTAATTGCTATTGCCATTTTTATTATTATTTTAAATGAGTCCTTGTAATTTATGGTCTCTTTATGAATATTACACCTAATAACATCCAGACAAATAAATAAGTTTCATTAAATATGCTTAAAGTGATGGACAGCCAGTGCGCTTGGAACTTCTTCCAAAGCATCCATAGAAATTTACCGATAATTCTGGGGAACTAACTCCTCTTAAATTTTGAGAGACACCCCCTACATGTATGTCATAACTAAAGGCTACCGTCATTCTACCAATATCAAATCGGACTGCAGGCACTATAGCATCACTACTTTTATACCAAAAACCAAGATAGCCAATGATTGGATTTCTCGTCTCATGTCCAGATACTAAAATTGTTCCTACATAGCCTCCCACATTGTAATTGGTATGCTGCTGATATTGCACATAAACCGTGGGTAATAAGAAAAATCCTCCTCTGTAGAGATTCGCTCCTGCATGAAAGTTTACTCTCATTGGAAGTTTATATTCATTATTTGAAAATGAAATATTAGGACTTAGCAAATGCATGATGGATGCACCTCCATACAAGTTTGTATTTTCATTAGGATTGAGCGTAAGCAATGCTCCGAAATTCATCTCTGGATAGAAAACAGAATTAGTATTAAAAGATTCGCCTGATGCTCGATTTGGAAGGGGTCTCCCGAAAGCGTCTAATTCGCTAGCAAAGGTATAGCTGCCAATATTGGCTCCGCGATTACCAACGCCCAGACCCATTCCAAAAGACAGAAAGTTTTGACCCTCCATACCGAATCTAGCATGATAAGCCAGGTTAGCTATAATATTAAAATTCGTAAAAGACCCTATTCCAGCCTGATCATAGGATGCTAATAATCCTAATCCCCATAGATTCATTTTCTCGTCATAAATATTATTGAGATTAAAATCTCCTGCAATAGTCCCAGACTTATATGACTTTAGATTTTCTACTCCGCCCCATTGACTTCTCCCTATAGCAGAAACTCTATAGTTACAGGCATTATTTCCTGCGAAAGCAGGATTCACCCCGAGGGGCATGGCATTGAATTGGGAGTATATTAAATCTTGACCGTGCACTGGAATTAGACCAACGTATCCGATAAAAACAAGAATTCCAAATTTTATTTTATTCATATTCTATAACTATCTTAGTACTGTTATTTCTCCTTGGAAGTTTAAGATTTGATCGTTTTTGCAAATAGCAGAAATATTATAAACAAAAACACCAAGAGGTACCTCGTCTCCACTGTTATTTATTTTACCATTCCAATAATACTGCTTGTCATCTGCAGGTACATTATTCACGCTAAATACCTTATTTCCCCATCTATTATATACATTAAAGGAAAGAATCGTTTTTAGAGCAAAAGATTTAAGATAAAATTCATCATTTAGTCCGTCTCCATTTGGCGAAAATGCTGTTGGAATTTTCAAAGAGTCTACTTGACAGTCTCTATTTACAAATATAGTAGCAGAATCTTCTTGCGAACACATATAATTTTTCAAACTATAATATAATTTAACTCTGTAAGTAGTGGTGAAGCTGGGTGTGGCACCGGTAGAGTCAGATCGGGGTCTAGTGAGGGTTGAATCAGGTGTCCATTTCAAGCTATCAAGAATTCCGTTGGTGATAAGTTTCATCCTACTCACAGCTCCTTGCAAAATATATTGAGGTTCTGTGGTAATCTTAGTCTCTACTGGTGGAACTACGGTTATTTTGATATCCTTACCTATAGGGGGACATTGTGGGGTCTTACCATATACTGTATACGTGATCGTATTTCTAGGTGTGAATAAAACAATTGAATCTCCACTTATTTTATTACCCCACTGAAAGTTTTTATAAAAAACGGTGTCGGAACCACTTACCGTGTATTGTACACTTTCTCCAAAACAAATTGTGGTATCTGCACGTGGTGTAATTACTAAAGTAGGAGTAGTATCTACATTAGTAATAAAAAGATCCGATGTGTCTCTGCAACCATATTTATTATCGCCAAATAATAAAACTTTTGATTTGCTAAAATTGGCATAAAATGGATGCACATGATTCGCACTTTCTGTAAAGTATGGTTTAAAAGATTCTAAGATAAAAGAATCCTGCCCTAGGCTACCTTTGATATACAAACTATCAACAAATATCCATTGCCATTTCCATGATGTATCCCTTCCAAATGTTCTATTTTCATAGGTCACAATAGAATCTTTACACCGCGGATGGATAGGCGTAAAGGCTACAGTAGGAGTCTGTATAATTCGAATTTCTAGATTAGTACGATTGACGCAACCTTTATTATCCGTTACGGTATATTCGGCTTTATATAATCCCATTGCTTGATAGGTATGTAAAATATTTTGCACAGCACTAGAAGGATTTGCATCAATCCCGTCTCCGAATGATAGTTTCCAATTATTTAAGAAAGTTCCGCCTTTAGCAGCATCTGGCCTGGAATAAGTCTCAAATCTCATTTGAACACCTGGGCAGGTAATAAGTCTATTCGTCTTAAACGAATCAATAATCGGCAGAGCCCAAACGAAGATAATTCTTGTAAAGCTGGCAGTCGAAGCATCGTCGTAGACTACTGTCAAACTTACCGTCAGTGGATTACCTGCTACTGTATTCGAATAGGAGAAATAGACGCTGTCTGAAGCTGTGGTATCTTTATTAACTCCATCGAAATCCCAAAATCTATTGACTACGGTCTTTCCTGCTGGGATAAGATGTACATCTTTGAACATAACCTCTGCATTCCCGCAAACATTAGTATCTGCAATAAAAATCTGCGCATTCCACGATTGGTAGGAAAGCATTGTCAGCAATAAGGTGAGTAATTTTAAGCACTTCATTCGCAATATCTTTTTGTATTAAAAGTTTTTCAAATTAGGGCATTCTGATCTTGATTTAAATACCCTTTCAATTACACCGATATACCCTAGGCTGAGTTCTAATGCTCCAAAGCCTCCTGTGGCGGAGGATAGTTCTGTCAAGGCATGATCATAACTGAGTCCTACCTGGACACCTCTATTTTCATATCTCAACATACCTATCAATGCATCAAATCCTTCATTACCTAATCTTCCATAGACCCCTATTTGAATATTGGTCCTATAGTCATAATATTCACGCATTAGTAGTTGAGCCGATGTCCCAAAGTTAATTTGCTTATGCGCCCCCTGCATAGAATTAAGGAAGGTGGGAATTAAATAAACAGCATCATTCACTCGCAATCTTGCAGAGGTATAAATGGTAAATCTTTTTTCATTTTGTACATTGCTATTAAATATAGATATCTTGTCTGACACCAAATGATCTGCAGCACCTCCAAAAAATATATTAGCAAACTTAGGAAAAGCAATTTGATAATTAAGCCCTAAACCTATATTCGGTACAAAAATATTTGCATGTTGAAATGGCACAGGTTCATCAGGAAAGATCAAATTCGTATTAACCTGTCTGTAATCCATTCCTAAATTAGTACCTATGGACAAGAAATGCTTAGTTTCCCCATAACCCAGTCGTTTGTGGTAGGCTAGATTTAGCCTTATTGTATTATTGGCTAATCTGCCGTATAGATCATCTCTATATGCACAGATACCTGCTCCTACATAGTCTTTCTCACCTTCATGGTCGCCGAATTTCAATTCCCCATTGATACCATAAGTATTGACTCCAGAATTTATATTAGTCCATTGTGTTCGATAATGGGCATTTATCCGATAACTGCCATCGTAGAAGCCAGTCAGTGCAGGATTGAGATAAGGCTGGGAAGCGAAATATTGCGAGAAAATAGCGTCCTGAGAGTTAGCATTTGATGCCAATACGAATAAAAAAACTAGTAATTTAATCTGCTTCATATCTTATCTTTCTAATAATATTGTTCCTTTTCTTAACTGATTGTCAAACGGCCTATCAACCGTGCTGTACTTCATAAGATAAGCATAGACGCCATTCATAACAGGTTGGCCTTTGGCGTCGGTTCCATCCCACTCAAATGATTCATTGTCCGCATTGAATATTAAGTTGCCCCATCTATCGTAGACTTTAAATTCGAAGGAATTAAATAATTTAACGGCCCCTCCATTATTGTCAAGATTTATTAGCCTGTACTTTGAATTTTTCAAAGCTCCCGGAGTAAAAATATTCGGAATATTTTCATCCTTGATAGCATCAATTTTCTCTATTACCTTTATGATTATATTGTTTTTCGTTTCACAATTTGGACCATATTTCGCTACCACAAAATAAGTCGTATTCTCAGTAATATTATTGGATCGTATAACAGAATCCTTGTTGGAAAGTATATCGTATTTTAAAACAGGATTCGAACTCCAAACGATATTGTAGAGCCCTTGTGGACTATCTATTCTCAGTAGCTGAGGCGTTAGTTGTAAAACCTCCCTATATTCTGGTACTATATTAATAACTTTCTCTGGGTAGGGGTGAATCGTCCATCTAGCAGTATCTACACACCCTGCTAAATCCTCTACGACACACTCGTAATCTCCAGCTACTATCGCAGCGCCTTCTACAATTTTTGTATTTTGACCTTGATTCCAATAATACTTTATATTCATACTGTCTCCTAAGGTCAAAAAGACTTCTAACTTTCCAAAACCAATATTAGCACATAGTGTATCCGTACCTCTAATTACTGCCGTTGGTTTTGGATTCTGTTTGATTTCTATATCCTTTATCTCAAGCGGATAACATTGTAGCGAATCCGTCACAACTAAGGTATATTTTCCTGCTGGCAAAGAGTCAATGAAATTAAAGGTGTCGCGATCTGGCCTATTTAGCCAAATATATCTTATTTTTTTCTGCCAATTGAATGGATTGAAATGCCTCGCAGAAATATTAATGGTGATTTTACCATTCGGACTATCGCAGCTAGTTGGGAATACAATCGTATCTATTGCTAGCATTTTTCCTTTCAACTCAAGTACCTCCATATTATCAAGCTCAAATCTACAACTGGCGGCATCTGTAATGGTGACTGAATATTTTCCTTTCAACGCTGGCTTCACAATAGAATCATTATTGGTGAAAGGTAAGCCATCTTTTCTCCAAGCATAAGTTATCGTGCCGGCGGCAGCATTTTTAACTTTTAAAGCTAGCCTACCATTAGTAGAAGTATCACAACGTGGACTATCAATATAGTGGGCAGCAGATAAGGCATTCGCTGCTGGATCTAAAACTATATTGTCTAGAGAGTCTTTACATCCAGAGGCATTATCCGTTACTACTACTTTATAGGATCCCGGTGTCAGTGAGTTCAAATTAGCAATCGAGCCATTGATACTGACTAAAAACTGACCATCCTTAAAAACTCTATAATTAGCGCCTACAGAAGGTGGTGGCGTAATAGAAAAAGATAAAAGACCATTACTCCCGCAGGTTGGTTGGATTATCGTCTTATTAATCACATAGGCACACGCATTTATATTACTGAATGTATTACTCATAAAAAGCAAGACAACAATTCGAACATAGTATTTTACCATTATTGACTGAATTTCTCTCGTTTAAAAATAATTCTTGTTTAGCATTGTTAGGACATATATTGAAAAAATCACTAATCCCCTACTATTCTAACGACCAAAGATACAAATTATTTTAAAAATTTAGCAGATTTATTTGACAAAATAAGGCATTCTTAGCCCACTAAACTACTAAAATCAACCGATAATTCATGAAAAACTATACTAATTCAATGTCATTAAGACTGAATTTTCAAGCCTCTCGACACCATTTTGTCATAATTCTAGACAATATTTCGCCATTTTGTCATTGGCATACCTATTGTGGTAAATAGGTAAAATAAAAAAATAATCAAATGGGAAAAATAATAGGAATAGACCTAGGCACTACGAATTCATGCGTATCTGTAATTGAAGGAAATGAGCCTGTAGTCATAGCAAACGATGAAGGTAGAAGAACGACTCCATCCATAGTAGCATTTTTAGATAATGGGGAGCGAAAAGTGGGCGATCCTGCTAAGCGACAAGCTATCACTAATCCAACTAAAACGCTATACAGTATAAAGCGTTTTATGGGAAGTAGATTTAGCGAGCAAGAAAAAGAAGCGGCTAGAATGCCATTTAAAGTAGTAAAAGGCGATAATGATTCTATTAAAATAGATATCGATGGCAGAATGTATTCTCCACAGGAAATAGCGGCAATGGTTCTTCAGAAAATGAAAAAATCAGCAGAAGATTTTCTTGGTTCAGAGGTGAATGAAGCCGTCATCACAGTTCCAGCATACTTCAATGATTCACAACGACAGGCTACAAAAGAAGCAGGCGAAATTGCAGGACTCAAAGTAATGCGAATTGTAAACGAACCAACAGCCGCAGCATTAGCCTATGGACTAGATAAGAAAGATAAGGATATGAAAATAGCCGTCTTCGATCTTGGCGGTGGTACTTTCGATGTGTCTGTTTTAGATTTAGGTGGTGGTGTATTTGAAGTAAAATCAACTAATGGAGATACTAATCTTGGAGGTGATGACTTCGACCAAGTAATAATAGATTGGCTAGCAGATGAATTTAAAACTTCTGACAATATCGATTTAAGAAAAGATCCGATGGCTCTTCAAAGATTGAAGGAAGCTGCAGAAAAATCTAAAATAGAATTGTCAAGTTCCAATGAAACTGAAATCAATTTGCCCTATATCACAGCAATAGATGGGGTGCCTAAACATTTGGTAAAAAAACTGACAAGAGCTAAGTTTGAGCAATTAGCGGATAGTTTGTTTCAAAGAACATTGAAGCCATGTGTACAAGCATTGAAAGATGCAGGTATGAGCACAAGCGATATTGATGAAGTCATTCTTGTAGGTGGTTCTACTCGCATACCTAAAGTAGCTGAAATGGTAGAGCAGTTTTTTGGAAAAAAACCTTCAAAGGGCGTAAATCCTGATGAAGTAGTAGCAATGGGTGCAGCTATACAAGGAGGCATTATTAGTGGAGATGTGACAGACGATATCGTTCTGGTAGATGTGACTCCACTCTCTTTAGGAATAGAGACAATGGGCTCTGTCATGACTCGAGTTATCGATTCAAACACAACAATTCCTACTAAAAAATCTCAAGTATTTACCACTGCTGTAGATAATCAACCATCCGTCGAAATTCATATACTACAAGGCGAGCGCACGAAAGCAGCTGATAATAGAACCTTGGGCAAATTTCACCTAGACTCTATACCTCCAGCACCAAGAGGCACACCTCAAATTGAAGTGACATTTGATATCGATGCTAATGGTATCGTGAAAGTATCTGCAAAGGACAAAGGAACAGGAAAAGAGCAATCTATAAGAATCGAGGCATCTACTTCCCTTTCAAGAGAGGATATTGAAAAGATGAAAGCGGAAGCTAAAATAAATGAAGAATCTGACAAAAAAGAAAGAGAGCGTATAGAAACAATGAATGCTGCTGACAGCTTGGTATTCCAGAGTGAAAAGCAACTGATTGAATTTGGAGATAAGATATCAGCTGACAAAAAAGCTACCATCGAATCTGCAAAAGATGCACTCAAATCTGCTGTAGATCAGAAAAATCATGAAGGAATAGAAGCATTAACTAAATCACTCAACGAAGCATGGGCGGCAGCAAGTGAAGATATGCAAAAGGCTCAACAATCGCAAGGTGGTCAAGAGACAACCAATACAGGAGGTGGTAGTAATACCGAAGGTAATTCTTCTAATGAAGCTGAAGATGTAGAATTTGAGGAAGTGAAGTAATTTCTTAAATAAAACCAATTCATAAAAAAGCGAATGTCGAAAGGCATTCGCTTTTTTTATGAACTTAATACGTGATGCAGATATTCCAAATCATTATCTGTTAAATCTATATGAGTGACCATTCGAACCAATTGTTTACCAAAAGGAATACATTTAATTCCTTTTTCATTCATTTTCTGCACGAATTCAATAGCGGTGATTGTATCATCTAATTCAAAAATTATAATATTGGTTTCTATAGGATAGATGTCTTTCACATAGCTTAGCTTAGAAATTAGTTTGCCTGCTTCTTTTGCTCTTCTATGATCTTCTCGCAATCTTTCGACATGATGATCTAATGCATAAATTCCTGCTGCAGCCAGAAACCCAGCTTGTCTCCAACCCCCTCCCATCAGTTTTCTGAATCGACGAGTTTGTTTTATTATTTCAGTATTTCCCAATAATAGAGAGCCAACAGGACAACCTAGACCTTTAGAAAGACATATGGAAATGCTGTCAAATATTTTTCCATAATCTAGAGGCGTTTCAGTGGACTCGGCTAATGCATTAAATATTCTCGCACCATCTAAATGTAACTTCAATTTATTTTGATTGCAAACATTCTTTATGCTTACTATTTCTTTGAAATCATAAATACTTCCACCTCCTCGATTAGAAGTGTTTTCGAGCGAAACGAGTCGTGTAACTGGTTGGTGTATATCATTAGGATTATTGATGACATTTCCTACTTGAGCAGCTGTAATTTTTCCATTCTCTCCTCGAATCAACTTAACAGAAGATTGCGCATTAACTGCTATTCCGCCACCTTCATAGATGTAGACATGAGACTGTTCATCGCAGATCACTTCAGATCCAGGAATGCAATGAGCGCGTATTGCGAGCTGATTGGTCATTGTGCCTGAAGGACAAAATATAGCTGCTTCCATACCAAATAATTTGGCAGTTTTTTGCTCTAGAGCATTCACCGTTTCGTCTTCTCCAAATACATCATCACCTACTTTCGCAGCCATCATCGCTTCAAACATCGCTGGAGTCGGCTTAGTAAAAGTATCACTGCGCAGTTCTATAATCCTAGCTGACATAATATTATTTTAAATGTAATAAAATCAAGGCCAAAAAAGCAGGTAAAGCTTGCACATATAGTATTCGCTTACTAGCAGTCCACCCGCCATAAAGTCCTGCGATAAGTATACAAGTCAAAAAGAAAACGGAGATATAAAACTTCCACTCATTGTTATCAATGAAAAATATCCAAATCAAACCCGCAGCCAGAAACCTGTTATACAGTCCTTGATTAGCTGCTAATCCTTTGGTCGGCGTAAATAATTCTGGTGCAAGACTTTTAAATGTTTTCTTTCCGACAGTTTCCCATGCAAACATTTTCATCCAAAACATGTATATGTGCTCTAGAGCTAGGCTGCGAATTAATATATTTGTGATTAAATTCAAAACTAGATTTTACTTATCAAAACAATATTTTTTATACCCTATAGCCTTCACTTTACCTTTTTATAATGAAAATTGAGACTTCATCATTTACTACTAACTAGTATTTATTATACTTCGTAAAATCATTATGCTCAACCTTATTCAAGTCTTCTGCAGTCAATGTTTTGAAATAATCAAAGGTAATTTTTAATCCTTCGGCTCTATCTACCTTCGGTTCCCAGCCAAGGATTTCTCTAGCTTTGTCAATATTAGGTTGACGCTGCATAGGGTCATCTTGCGGAAGTGGCTGATAGATGATTCCTGATTTAGAATCTGTCAGCTTCGTGATTTCTTCTGCAAATTGCTTAATGGTGATTTCGTTCGGATTGCCAATATTAACTGGGTAAGCATAGTCGCTCAAAAGTAATCTATAAATCCCTTCTATCAAATCCGAAACATAACAAAAAGATCTAGTTTGACTTCCATCTCCAAATATTGTCATAGGTTCACCACGAAGTGCTTGACCTATAAACGCCGGCAATACTCTCCCATCATTTAACCTCATTCGAGGACCATAGGTGTTAAATATTCGCACGATACGAGTTTCTACCCCATGAAAACGGTGATATGCCATAGTAATAGCTTCTTGGAATCTTTTTGCTTCATCGTAAACCCCTCTAGGACCGATAGGATTTACATTCCCCCAATAATCTTCCGTCTGAGGATGAACTAAAGGGTCACCATAAACTTCAGAAGTAGAGGCGATAAGCATTCTCGCGTTTTTTGCTTTAGCGAGTCCCAGTAGATTGTGCGTTCCTAATGAACCTACTTTCAAGGTTTGAATTGGAATTTTTAAATAATCAATTGGACTAGCAGGTGAAGCAAAGTGCATGATATAATCCAAGTCGCCTGGAACATACACATAATTGCTCACGTCATGATTGTAAAATGCAAAATCGGCATTTCCCATCAAGTGCTCAATATTTTTCATATTGCCTGTAATGAGATTGTCCATAGCTAGAACTTCACAGTTTTTTGCAAGAAAATAGTCACATAGATGTGATCCAAGGAAACCAGCTGCGCCAGTTATGAGTACTCTTTTTTTTGTCATTTTTTTTAAAAGTTACAAGTCGCAAGTTGCAAGTTACAAGTCACAGGAATTTTCTTGCAACTTATAACTTGTAGCTTGAAACTTATTAGTTAATAGTTTGTCTACCAATACTAAAGTACTTATATCCCTGCGCTTTCATTTCTTCAAGATCAAACAAATTTCGACCATCAAAAATTACATTTCCAGTCATCAAAGACTTCATTTTAGGGAAATCAGGTGTTCTAAACACCGTCCATTCTGTAACTATAACTAAGGCGTCTGCTCCATCTAATGCATCATACATATTTTGGCAATAATGGATAGCATCACCTAGCTGCTTCTTGACGTTAGGCATGCCTTCGGGGTCATATGCTGAAACTATAGCGCCGCTTTCTATTAATTTCTCAATTATATATAATGCGGGAGCTTCGCGAATATCATCTGTATTGGGCTTAAATGACAATCCCCACAAAGCGATTTTCTTTCCCTTTAAATCTATGTTTGATTTAATTTTATTAAAGAATTTTTCTCGCTGCAATTGGTTGACTTGAAGAACAGAATTGACTAATTTAAAATCATAGTCATTATCCATCGCGATTTTCTGAATGGCTTTTACATCTTTAGGAAAACAACTGCCCCCATATCCAAGGCCTGCATAGAGAAATGCCCCGCCAATACGATTATCTGTGCCGATACCTTTCCGAACTAGCTCAATATTCGCTCCAACTTTTTCCGCAATATTAGCCATTTCGTTCATAAATGAAATCTTCATTGCAAGGAATGCATTACCTGCATACTTCGTCAATTCTGCTGACTTCTCATCCATAATGAAAATAGGATTTCCTTGACGGACAAATGGTTTATATAATTTGGTCATCAATTCTATAGCGGCATCACTAATCGACCCGATAACTATTCTATCTGGCTTTAAAAAATCTTCTACAGCAAATCCCTCTCTCAAAAATTCAGGATTGGAGACCACATCGACCTTTACCTGACATTTTTCATCAAATATAGCTTGTACTTTTGCTGCTGTGCCAACTGGGACGGTACTTTTATTAACTATTACCTTGTATGAGGTAATGATTCCTGACAGTGTTTCTGCCATCTTTAATACATAGCTTAAATCTGCAGATCCATCTTCACTCTCTGGAGTGGGTAGTGCTAAAAATATTATATCCGCATTTTCAATTCCTGCTTCGAGGTCTATAGTAAATCTTAAACGACCCTCTGAGAAATTTCGCTTCATCAATACGTCTAGAGTCGGCTCAAAAATCGGAATTTCTCCTCGATTCAATTTATCTATTTTCTCCTGATTATTGTCGATACAAGTTACTTCTACCCCAGTTTCTGAGAAGCATACTCCCGATACAAGTCCTACGTACCCTGTCCCTATGACTGCTATTTTCAATTTATATAATTTTTAAGATTGCTAAAATATTAGTTTTTCAATGCCTCAAACAAAATCTCTACAGGATGACTTGATTTTTTCCTTGTCCCGTCCTTAATTTGATGGCGACAAGAAGTCCCACTGGCGCATATTGTCTTAGTCCCAGCTTTCCTCACGCTAGGAAACAAGACCATTTCACCTATCTTCATACTTAAATCATAATGCTCATACCCAAAACTACCTGCCATGCCACAGCAGCCGCTTGGTATTTCTTCTGCAGTATAGTTGTTAGGGAAATTTAGAATGTCTAAAGCGTATTTAGACGAACTTAAAGATTTTTGATGACAATGACCATGATAGGCAATTTCTTTTTTCTCGTCTGTAAATTTCTCTTTTAAAAGTGGATTTTTAGTTAGGTAGTCCGCTAAAAACTCTTCTATTAGATAGGTCTTGGAGGATATTTTATCTAAAATCATTTTATTCGATGCATCTACTAGGCGGTGATAGTCGTCTCGGAACCCCAAAATAGCAGATGGCTCAATACCTAGCAATGGAATTTCATCATTAGCGATATATGCGATTTCACTAATAAAGCTATTTACATTTTGTTTTGCTTCTTTTAAAAACCCCTTTGAGATTTGACTACGACTACTGTCCCGAAATGGAAGTACCTTCACCTCTATACCTAAAGATTCAAGCAATAGAACTCCTTTTATAGCAATATGAGACTCCAAGAAATTTATAAATTCATCTATATATAAGTACACCTTGATATCTGAGATGAGTCTTTTATTTTTATATTTCATAGACCACTGCTCAAAGGTGCGATAGGAATATGCTGGAATACTCCTGCGGGTATCTATACCCATCCATTTTTTAGCTAAGCTGCCGAAAATAGGTGCATTTTGAACGAGATTAGAAAGGGGAGCGATTTTACTGACCCATTTACTTGTATTAAAAAAATTAGCTACATTTTTTTCGAGCCTTGTCACTGGATTCTTCAAATGATACTGGTATAAAAACTCAGATTTTAGTGCTGCCATATCCACAGAGCTTGGACACTCGCTGATACACGCTTTACAACTAAGACAAAGCTTTAATACATCATAAACTTCTTGATGATTCATGCCATCCATAGAATCCTGGTGGGTGAGAAATTCCCTTAAAATATTGGCACGCGCTCTAGTCGAATGTTCCTCTTCACCTGTAGCCTGATAACTAGGGCAAAGCGTGCCTCCAATCAGGCTCGTTTTTCTACAATCGCCCGAACCACTGCATTTCTCTGCAGCCATGACAAGACTCCCTTCCTTTTCAAAGCTAAATATAGTTTTAATAGACGAAGCATTACTAGTATAGTCTTCTCTAAGGTTTTGATCCATAGGAGGAGCATCCACAATTTTACCTGGATTGAAAATATTATGTATATCCCATGTTTTCTTAATTCTGCGCAATAATTCATAATTTCTCTGTCCTAACGCAATAGGCATAAACTCTGCTCTTACCAATCCATCGCCATGCTCTCCGCTCAAAGAGCCTCCATACTTTTTGACTAGATGAGCCGATGCCTCTGCTATGGCTCTAAACTTCTTTCGCCCATCTTCTGTTTTTAGATTGACTTTAGGTCTTGTATGAAGCTCGCCTGCACCGGCATGCGCATAGAAAACACTTGTCGTTCCTAGATCTTTTATCATTTGATTAAAATCTCGAATATAGTCTGGTAAATCAGCAATATGAACTGCAGTATCTTCAACAAATTCTACAGGTCTTTCTTCTCCCTTCATATTCTGCAATACCCCTAGGCCAGAAGCACGAAGCTGTAATGCACGTTTAATATCATCTCCATATAAAATTGAAAATTTGCCAGACAAGTCTCTGAGTTGATCTTGCATCTCTGAGATTTGGGCAGAGAGTTCAATTTCCGCCTTTTCTTCTACCTCTATCATCAATATAGCTTCGGGATCTCCTTGAATGAAAAATCTATTTTTAGCCTGCACTAAATTTTCCTTGGTACAATCTAAAATGGCCTTATCCATCAGCTCACATTGATTAGGAGATAGTTTCATGGCTTCTACTGCCCCACGAAGACTCTTATCTAAGCTATCGAAATGCGCACAAATCAACGCTATTTTATTCGTTGGTGCATCTACCAGCTTTAGTTTTATCTCGCTAAAAAGCATGAGTGTACCTTCACTACCACAAAGCATTTTGGAAAAATTGAATAAATCATAACCTCTATAAAATGGTTCGGAATTAAGCAGAAAATCTAGGGCATAGCCTGTATTTCTTCTAGTGACACCGGGCTTTGGATATTCCTTATCTATTTCTGCCTGAGTCACTGGATGATTTAATTCAAATGAAATTTGTCTATAAATAGCACTCTCAAGCGAGGTGCCATGGCTTTTGGCTCTAAACTCTTGTGTCGACAATTCTTTGAACTCTACCTCTGAAGCATCGCTTAAATAGCCTTTTACAGCTAATACATTTTCACGGGTTGTACCATACTTTATAGAAAAAGATCCGCTGGAATTGTTACCTACCATACCACCTATCATAGCTCGATTAGACGTAGAAGTATTCGGTCCGAAATGCAAATTATAAGGCTTCAGGGCTATATTCAATTCGTCGCGAACCACACCAGGCTGAACGATAGCATATTTTTCTTCTGGATTGATTTCTAGAATTTTATTCATGTATCTAGATACATCGACTACAATCCCTTCGCCTACACACTGACCACCCAATGATGTACCAGCAGTTCGCGGAATAATAGACGTCTTATTATTAATGCAAAATAGAACTATGTTTTTAAGATCTTGATTGTTTTTTGGGTATACAACAGCTAAAGGAAGTTTACGATAAAGAGAAGCATCAGTAGAATATAGGATGCGCATTTTTTCATCTGTGAACACGTCTCCATTAAAATGAACTTTAAAATTATTGAGTTTCTTTAAAATCATTTGGCTGGTCTCATTCATCATTATATCAGTTCATATTTATTGCCAGGCAAGGTATGTATAACACCTTGCAATTCCAACTCTAAAAGCGTTTCTACAAGCTGTCCATGCTCTAGCTGCGCCTGGAATATAAGTTTTTCCAGTTCTATCTTAGGGGTTTTTCTTATCACATCCAATACATTTTTCTGCGTGGCTGTTCCTTTGAAATCTAACTCTAACGTACGAGGTAAATTTTTATTTGTATGTGTATGCCAAGACATAGATTCAATCAAGTCCTTGGGAGTATTTACTAAAGAGGCTAAATGTTTTTTGATTAAATCATTGCAACCTCTGGATTGCGCATCGCTTGTCCTTCCTGGCAGTGCGAAAACATCTTTACCATAATCGTTTGCTAGAAGCGCTGTAATTACAGATCCTCCCTTCACATCCGTCTCCACGACAAGTATAGCATCGCACAATCCAGCTATCAGACGATTTCTACGAGGGAATACCCCTTGGGATGTTTTACTTTGAGAAGATGTCTCAGATATCCAACCTCCATCTGCTGCGATGATAGATTTTGCAAGATTGGTGTTCTGTGCGGGATAAATCTTATCCAAACTAAGGCCCATAACTGCTAATGTTGGAATAGCATGTTTGACGGAGAGTCCATGCGCCTTTTGATCTATACCTAAGGCTAATCCACTAATTACGCATAAGTCCTTAACATCAATCAATTCTTCAAATAACTGATCTAAAAATTTATGCCCATACTCAGTAGATTTTCGTGTACCTACTATAGATAGGCTGCGCTTGATTTTAGGATAAATAGTTCCCTTCTTGTAAAGCACCAATGGCTTATCTTCCATTAAATTAAGTCGTACAGGATAGCTTAGATTATTATAAGTAACTATGTCTATTCCATTTTTTTTGCAGAATTTCAATTCGGTTTCTACCCCACAAAAAGAGGATTTATTTACAATCTGATTTAAGATGTCTTCGCTTAGTCCCGCTACTTTATGTTTCAAATCTTTTTTAGAAGCAATAAATATTTCTGCAGGGTTTGAATATCCTTTTAACAGCATATTGGCCTTAATTGGTCCTAAACCATCTATCGCCTGCAAAGCCATTAAATAAAAATCTTCTTGTGAAATATCCATAAACCCCAAAAATAAGGAATTTTATGAATCTCACACATAGGAATGCAAAGATGGCTAGAATAGACCTATTCTCCTACAACCAAATTATATACTCCTAGGCTTAATATTATATAAAATGATTTAGAATGAGCTATAAGTTCTAAATTTGTCATGAAAAATTTAAGTATGAATATAGGAATAGTCTGTTATCCTACCTACGGTGGGAGTGGAGTGGTAGCTACCGAGCTTGGCAAAGGTTTGGCGCTGAAAGGTCACTCCGTGCATTTTATTACCTATAAGCAGCCGTTTAGACTCGATAGCTTTCACCCTAATATAAGCTACCATGAGGTCAGTTTTGAGAATTATGCTCTTTTCAATATCCGCCATACGAGACCGCTTTAGCATCGCGCATGGTCGATGTGGTTCAGTTTGAAAAGCTGGATATTCTGCACGTTCACTATGCGATACCCCATGCCTCAGCCGCCTATCTAGCGCAGCAAATATTAAAGGAAAAAGGCATTCATATTCCGTTTATTACTACCCTGCACGGCACTGATATAACCTTAGTAGGTAAGGATAAATCATTTCTTCCTGTGGTGGAGTTTTCTATTAATAAGTCCGATGGGGTAACCACTGTTTCGCATTCATTGAAAAATGATACGCTTCAATCGTTCGAAATTTCAAATGAAATTGAAGTTATACACAACTTTATAAATTTAGAGCGATTTCTAAAGATAGAAAAGCCTCATTTTAGGAAGTTAGTGGCACAAGATCATGAGCGCATTTTAATTCACATCTCCAATTTTAGAAAAGTAAAACGCGCTGAAGATGTCATTCTAATGTTTGATCTCCTGGGCAAAGAAATGCCCTCTAAATTACTCATGGTTGGCGATGGTCCTGAGAGACAGAAATGTGAAGAGCTGTGTCGAGAGCTGAAGATATGCGAGGCAGTAAAATTTCTTGGCAAACAAGAAGCGGTAGAAGAATTATTTGCAATCTCTGATCTTATGATTCTGCCTAGTGAATCAGAAAGTTTCGGGCTAGCAGCCTTAGAGGCTATGGCCTGTCATGTGCCTGTGCTAGCCAGCGATGCAGGAGGCCTGCCAGAGCTCATAGAAAATGGAATCAATGGTTATATGTGTCCTGTAGGAGATGTCTCTTCTATGGCACTATATGCCAAGAAAATATTGTCGAGCGACGAAAGCTTAAGCCAGTTTAAAAAGCAAGCTTATCAAACAGCTCAAAAATTTGATATTAAAATTATTCTTCCACAATACGAAGCGCTCTATAATAAGATTTTAGCTCAAAGCAAATCATGATATGAGAAAAATTAGTAATTTAAACTAATGTGAACTTTAAAAACTAAAAATATCAGATGAAAAAAGTACTGGTCACAGGAGGCACAGGTTATATAGGCTCTCATACGGTAGTAGATTTATTAGAAAATAGCTATGATGCTTTGATTATAGACAATCTGAGTAGATCTAAAATAGAAGTCATAGACGGTATAGAAAAAACGACAGGCAAAAGACCGTCATTTTATGCTATTGACCTTTGCGATAAATCCGCATTGGAAGAGGTATTTAAACTGGAAGGCCAAATAGATGGTATCATTCATTTCGCTGCATATAAATATGTAGGAGAAAGTGTAGCGCAGCCACTTATGTATTACCGAAACAATGTAGAAGGACTTCTTAATCTGTTAGATATGGTAAAACTGTATAAAGTTAAAAACTTTGTATTTAGCTCTAGCTGCTCCGTCTATGGCAATATAGATTCGCTTCCTGTATCTGAAACCACCAAGTTAAACCCCGCACAGAGTCCTTATGCATCTACCAAAGTGGTGGGGGAAATGCTAATAGAGGATGCTAAAATAGAAATCCCCGCTAATTTTATTTCCTTGAGATACTTTAACCCAGTTGGTGCGCACACGGCTGGATTCATTGGGGAAAATCCTGCCGTAACTCCAAGCAATTTAGTTCCTAGAATTACAGGCACCGCCGCAGGGAAATTTGATAAGTTAATGATTTTCGGAAATCAACTTCCTACCCGCGATGGCAGTTGCATAAGAGATTATATTCACGTGATGGATGTAGCCGAGGCACATACGGCAGCCCTAAAATATCTAAGTAAGCTAAATCATTTGCATAGCCATGAAATCATAAATGTAGGCTCTGGATCTGGGGTCACCGTTTTAGAATTGATTGCTGCATTTGAAAAAGTCACGGGTATCGAAATTCCGAAGGAAATTACTACGCCAAGAGAAGGGGATGTCATTGCCGTCTATTCTGATACAAACAAATCCACCAAATTATTAAACTGGGAAACAAGGAAAACGATTGAGGACATGATGCTAACGGCTTGGCATTGGGAGAAATCCAACGCCTAAGTATTAAAATCTAGTTTGAAGGTCTCATGGATTTGATTTAAAATAGGATACTTTTCCGCCAGTTCTACAAAAGCTTGCCTTTTAGTTAAATCCTCTACTAGATTTGAGGTATCCACTTCACAATGAAACTCTGCTAAATTTCCTGTAATCTCAGTATAAATTTTTTTCAGGCGCACAAAAGTGAATTCAACCATTTTAGCCAAGCTATCACTTTCCGAAACTATGACAAACTTAGTTTGGTCTATTCTTGGATTTAGAGTGAGGAGCAACTGCTTTTCTGAGAGTGTACCTTCAAATTTCTCTAGCATACGATTCCAGATATTCTCCTCCGTGATAGGTTTTAGCTCAGGCAACCTGTCATCTTGCACCACATTCAGCTTTGTATCTACTTTAGATAAAATATCAGCAAGACCTATACCTAAATTATTACCAATAGGAGCACTTGGTGGGGGCGCTATCTCTAGCTTCTTTGCCGAAGGTGGAGGGGCAACTAGGTTGTCAGATTTTTTTTTTTCACCTAGCTCTGTCCAGCTAGATTGCATTAATTTTTTCAAATAGCACATTTTTAGAAGTGCTAACTCGACCGTGAGTCTTCTATTGCGAGTGGTTTTCATATTCACTTCGCATTCACTAATAATCTGGAGCATATTTAGCATAGATGCCTCATCGATTAGCTTACTCTGATTTACAAACAGTGACTTCACTTCAAGATTAAACTCTAATAGCACTAACGTAGTATCTTTTTTTGCTACCCATAGATGGCGAATATGCTCCGCAAGTCCAGATATGAATACGTCTAAATCAAATCCATTAGACAAGACGTCATTTAGCAAAAGAAGAGCAGCATCGCTTCTTTCATTCAATATGTTTTCTAAAAATTGAAAATAGACTACATGGTCTAGAATATTCAAACTCTTGACTACCGTGGCATATTCCAACTTCTGACCATTCATACTTACCAATCTATCAAACATAGATAGAGCGTCTCGAAGTCCGCCATCAGCTTTCTGAGCTATGAGATTGAGGGAATTTTCATCAGCATCAATATTCTCCTTTACAGCTATTTTTTTCAAATGCTCCTGTATGTCTTCGATACTGATTCTTTTAAAATCATAAATCTGACATCTAGAAAGTATGGTCGGTAAAATCTTATGCTTTTCTGTGGTAGCTAGAATAAACTTAGCGTATGCTGGCGGCTCCTCGAGCGTCTTTAAAAAGGCATTGAAAGCTGATGAAGAAAGCATATGGACCTCATCTATAATAAAGACTTTGTATTCTGCATTCTGAGGGGCATACTGAACCTGTTCTATAAGCTCTCGAATATCGTCTACCGAGTTTTTACTAGCAGCATCAAGTTCAATGACATTGAAGGATGCATGATTATTAAACGATAGACAAGCATCGCATTGATTACAGGCCTCTCCGTCTGTTTGTAAGTCTTTACAATTGATAGTTTTAGCGAATATACGAGCTATAGTAGTCTTTCCTATGCCTCTAGAACCACAGAATAAAAAAGAGTGTGCTAGCTGCTTATTTTTTATAGCATTTTTGAGCGTCTGCGTAGTCGCTTCCTGACCTACCACTTCGTCAAAACGCTGTGGTCTGTATTTTCTGGCAGATACTATAAATGCTTCACTCATTTTTCCTTTTTACTATTCACAAATATATATCAAAAAAAAGAGTAAATACTAGTTACTTTATAACTACATGAATTTCACTATTTTTTGCACTAGAAGGAATGAATACATTAAACCATGTGAGAAGCATTATAGTTATATAGCGCTTAGGAATACTCTCTATCAAGTGAATAAATTATCATGAGAAATTCTATTCCTTCTAATTTTACAAAAAAGTTAGTCATGAGAAAAATTGGAATGATAGCTGCTATCATTGGAGCTCTTGGGGTATTATTCGGTGCTTTTGGCGCACATGGGGTCAAAGACAAAATAGACCCTGCGCGCTATGCCTCATATCGTGTCGGGATAGAGTACTTGTTTTTTCACCTAGCACCGTTGCTATATATAGCGCAGCAGGCATATAGTAAACGATTGATGACCATCGCCTATGTTTTTATCCTTGGCATAATATGTTTTACCGGCTCTAATATATTAATGACTACAGAAGCCATACATCATATCAATTTTCACTTACTATGGCCAGTGACTCCTCTTGGGGGATTATTGTTCGTCATTGCCTGGTTAATGCTAACATACTATTTTTTCAGTAAAAAAATTTGAAACAGCTTTTACTTCTTTTCTGGATTTTTCTTTGTGCAAACCTATCAGCGCAGATGACTATTTCTATTCTAGATAGCGCTACTCAATTGCCTCTAGCAGGAGTGTCTGTCGCCGTCTTCAACTACCCTAATATTCATTTTACAGATATAGAAGGCAGGTCAACAATACCTCATATGCTCTCTTCTAAAGATACAATAGCTATTTCGTATTTGGGTTACCAAAGACAACTCATCTCAGCTATACATTTAAAAGAAACGATTCTACTCTCGCAGCATCGATTTGTCTTACCTCCAGTATTGATTTACCCCGTTAATCCGAAATTATATCTCCGAAGAGCCTTTGACAGTTTTTATGTCAATCATTTACCTGCGCCATATAGTCAGCGAGTATTCTATCGAGAGGAATTTATAGTGAATGACCATTATGCTCGATTTCAAGAAATGGATATAGAAGTCTATCAGTTTCCCAAAATGAATGATAGCCGTAAATTTTATATTTCTGGCTCCTATCCCAAGGTGCATAGATTCTATAAAAAGGATGATAGTTTTTTAATGGAAGATATAAAAACTAGTCTGGGAAAAATTGTAGGGAAACAAATAAACTACAACTATCTCAGCGGCTATAGCTATGTAAAAGGAGTCAACATGCTCAATTTCATCTTTACACATTTGCTAGAAGATAAAAATATAGAGTATAAGTATTTGGGCATAGAAAATATCAAAGGCTATAACTCACTGCATATACAAGGCAAGTTTTATCAGGATAAAATTAACTATAGCAATATTGATATCTATCTAGAGGAAAATTCGTATGCGGTATTGCACGTATCTATTCAAGCAACGGATGAAAATCTTACTAAGCAATTTTTAGATTTCAAAACTCGCGCTATTCTCTGGCTGCTTGGTGTGAAAATAGATGTCAAAAAATATTATTCAAAAATTCAATTTGCTAAAACAAAGCAAGGTTTCTGGACGGTAGATGATTTTATGCTCTTACTGCCTGTAACTATTAAGAAAAAGAGAAAATTAGACATCTATCTAAATATAGGCTACCGCATGAGCCCTAACCTCTTCATGCATCCCAGCCCAATAGACTATAGTGTGTATCAGGAAAATCAGTATTTGTTTGATACGCAGAAAATTGTAACTAGATTCTCAAAGAAGCTAGACTATAGTATACCTTTCCTTCCTGCCCAGCAAGATCGATTAGAAAAAATGAAATACTAGAGATTATCTTCTAAACTAAGAAATCTTCCAATATCGCCTTTGCGCTCTCCGCGATAATAGACCCTGGCCCAAATATAAATTTCACACCGTCTCTATTTAGATTTTCATAATCCTGCTTTGGAATTACACCACCAGCTACGAGGACGATATCTCCTCGCTCATATTGATTAAGTTCTTCTTTTAGGGTTTTGATGAGCGATTTGTGGCCACCGGCTAGGGATGAAACTCCTACAATATGCACATCATTTTCTACTGCTTGCTTGGCTATCTCTTGAGGCGTTTGGAACATAGGGCTAATATCCACATCAAAACCTAAATCAGCAAATGCAGTGGCTATGACCTTAGCTCCTCTATCATGCCCATCTTGACCCATTTTAGCTATTAATATGCGCGGTCTTCTTCCATATTTATCTGCAAATTGCTGACTGAGTGCAGTCGCTTCCTTAAATAGTTTGTTATCTTTCATCTCTTTTGAAAATACTCCTGATATTAGATTTTGCTTAGCATGATAACGTCCATAAACCTTTTCTAACGCATCTGAAATTTCACCTAAAGTAGCGCGCTCTCTCGCAGCCTCTATAGCGAAGGATAGAATATTCATCGAAGTATCAGATGCAGCTGTTGTAATGTTCTGAAGACAATTCCGAACTTTAGTTTCATCTCTAGTCGACCTAATTTTCTCTAGTCTTGCCTTTTGCTTAGATAAGACTTCCATATTATCTATCGACAAGACTTCAATGCTGGATTTTTCAGTCGTTTTGTATTTATTTACACCTACTATAGTATCCATGCCGCTATCTATTTTTGCTTGGCGTTTAGCCGCGGATTCTTCAATACGCATTTTGGGAATTCCTTTCTCTATAGCTGCAGTCATACCTCCATTTTCAGTCACTTCTTGAATGAGAATTCGCGCCTTCTTAATTAATTCATCTGTTAAATATTCTAAATAGTGTGAACCAGCCCAAGGATCAATGGCTTTGCAGATACTCGTATTTTTTTGAATATGGATTTGTGTATTACGCGCGATAGCTGCAGAGAAATCTGTAGGCAATGCTATGGCTTCATCCAGCGCATTCGTATGTAGAGATTGCGTGCCGCCAAATGCCGCAGACATAGCTTCTATCGTCGTACGAGCAATATTATTATAAGGGTCTTGTTCTGTCAAACTCCAGCCACTGGTCTGACAATGCGCTCTCAAGGCAAGGGATTTGGGATTAATGGGATTAAACTGCTGTATAATCTCAGCCCATAAGACTCTCCCTGCGCGCATCTTGGCTATCTCCATAAAATGATTCATACCTATACCCCAGAAAAAAGAAAGACGTGGAGCGAAATCATCTATCGCCAATCCACTATCCACTCCTAATTTTAAATATTCTAGACCATCTGCTAAGGTATACGCCAACTCTATATCCGCACTGGCTCCAGCTTCTTGTATATGATAGCCAGAAATAGAAATGGAATTAAATTTCGGCATATACTTGGATGTATATTGAAATATATCCGCTATCAATCGCATAGAAGGTTTAGGAGGATAGATATAGGTATTGCGAACCATAAACTCCTTGAGAATATCATTTTGAATAGTGCCTGAAAGTTTGTCTGAACTCACGCCTTGCTCTTCGGCCGCTACAATATAAAATGCCATAATTGGAATCACAGCCCCATTCATGGTCATAGAAACAGACATTTCTTCGAGAGGAATTTGATCAAACAAAATTTTCATATCCTCCACCGAATCTATGGCTACCCCTGCCATGCCTACATCGCCAATTACTCGTGGGTGGTCGCTGTCATAGCCTCTATGCGTTGCTAAGTCAAAAGCTACCGATAATCCTTTTTGACCTGCCGCTAGATTTTTTCTGTAGAATTCATTTGATTTTTCTGCTGTAGAAAATCCTGCGTATTGACGAATCGTCCAGGGCTTATTGATATACATGGAGGCATAAGGACCTCTCAAAAAAGGAGGCCGACCGCAGCTAAAGCCTATATGTTCTATATCTTTTGTATCTGCAGAAGAATAGTTATTCTTAACATCTATTCCTTCTACAAATTTATAAACGGATTTTGCAGAAGTTTCCTCACCGCGATATAATTCTTCAAATGAATATTTATACGACATAATTATTCTAATACTATTTTTTGAACTGATTCCTTATATTTAATCAAATAAATACCTCTTGGGATTTTACTAATATCAATTTGCTTTGTATTGTCATACTTCAGTCTAATTTTATTTCCAAGTAAATTATACATTTCAATTTCATTCGCCTGAACACCTTCCGGCAGATTTAAAATATTTCGTACAGGATTTTCGAAACAAATAATCAGTTTTTGTAAACGAGCAATGCCACTTATTCCTTGGTCACATTTCATTACTTTATAGAGAAATTTTCTCAAATTTTCTGATGTCAAATTGAGATTGGCGAGAGATGTAAGAAAGTCAGCAGATGCGAATGCAGGATGGTCTGCTGATTTGAAAGAATCTAAAACATAATAATTCCCTTTCGACATCATACGCTGTGCTATGTTGAAACTGCCGTGCACAAAAGTCTTGGACTGACCATTCAGAGGATACCCTGAGCGAAAGGGGACGGTGGCATCTCCATTGGCATGATTCAGATAAATAGGAAGATCATTATTAGAAATATGATTGGTATCGAGTATAGCTCCCGCAAAATTAAAAAGTCCTACGACCATAGATGATTGTGCGATGTTATTGGTAGTGCCTTCCCAGCCTCCGAGGTTGTTGATAGTTGTTTTTATAGAATCTTTTAACTCTTCATATTGAGAATAACCTAAAGTAAGGGCAGTGATTCCACCGGCAGATGTCCCGCCGATAAAGACCATATTACTATCAATACCAAAATCGGCTGCTTTGCTTTTAAGATAACGAATAGCTGCTTTCGCATCCTGCACAGCGCGGATCACAGAGCCATTTTCTCCATTGGCAGCCAAATTGACTGCATTGTCTAGTCTATAGTCGATACTAGCACAGACAAATCCTCTCTGTGCAAGGTTGGAAGCAAATAAAACCAACTCAGGAGAATTCCGGGTTCCTTGCACAAAGGCTCCACCGAAACAAAATACTACACATGGACGATTCTTTACTGTATCTCCAACAGGAGTATAAAGGTCTAAATTCAATTTTTTATTCACGCCAGCATAGTCTGTATTTTCCCCAAACTCATGTGTGGTAGTAGTTATATTAGGAAAAAGTGCTGTATTGTATCGGTTACCGCATTGTGCAGATAGTGTATAATATTGCAATATAATGATTAAAATGCTTAGAACGCGCATAGTGGAAAATTTGTATACAAATATAGTCTAGTATAGTTATTAAGGTTTTAAAAACCTTATAGGCCTAAATAGTTCTTTCTCTCTATATTTACTATTCTAAATTTTTTTTCATTGAAAACTCTCTATCTACTCGATGCCTATGCCCTCATTTTTAGAGCTTACTACTCTATGGGGAATAATTTTCTTTACAATTCTAAAAAGCTGAATGTAACAGCCATTATGGGTTTTACAAGGGCTCTGTGGCAGTTGATACAGAAAGAAAACCCAAGCCATTTGGCTGTCGTATTTGACCATAAAAGCGCTAATGTACGTGTGCAGGAATTTGAATATTACAAGGCACAACGCGATGCTACCCCAGAGGATATTATCATTTCAGAGCCTTATATACGCCGCATTATTGAAGCTATGCATATTCCTATTCTAGAAGTAGAAGGCTATGAAGCGGATGATGTTATAGGCACCATTGCTAAGCAGAAAGCTAGGGAAAATCATTTGGTCTATATGGTAACGCCCGACAAGGATTTTGCTCAGTTGGTTGAGGATAATATTAAAATATATAAACCGCCTCGTCAAGGCAATCAGCCTGAGATCCTAGGAGTAGAAGAGGTTTGTAAAAATTGGGAAATAAAAAACCCTTTGCAGGTAATAGATATTTTAGCACTTTGGGGTGATGCAGTAGACAATATTCCTGGTATCCCAGGTATTGGTGAAAAGACTGCTAAGGCTTTAATCAAAGAATATGACTCCTTAGAAAATTTGATTGCCAATTCGGATAAACTGAAAGGAAAGCAAAAAGAGAATGTGATCAATTTCGCACAGCAAGGATTAGATTCTAAAAAATTAGCGACCATAATTATCGATGTCCCAATTGAGATTAGCGATGATAAATTAATTATCGAACCCTTTGACAAGGAAACGTTACGTGAAATTTTTACAGATCTTGAATTTAGAACACTTCAAAAAGAAATATTAGGAGAATCTATCTCTAATACTCCTCCTAAATCAGCTACTGGTGGTGTTGCTGTAGATTTATTTAATCAAACAGCTGCGGAAGAAGTTGTAATTTCAAGTCCATTTGAAAATATTAATACTATACCTCACGAATATCATTTAGTAGAAAGTGAACAAGAGTATGGCGATTTAATCACTCAGCTCAGAGGAGCGGATAGTTTTGCCTTCGATACCGAAACCACTGGCCTAGATTTTAATGATGCTGAGATAGTCGGCATTTCATTTACTATTAAAAAGGGAAGCGGTTATTATGTTCCGCTTAGTGTAAACTTTAATGAAGCAAAAGAACAGCTGTACAAGTTTCAACCATTATTTTCTGACAGCTCTAAATTGAAAATTGCCCAGAATTTAAAGTTTGATTTACACATGCTTAAAACCTATGATATAGATATAGCCCTGCCCATTTATGATACAATGCTCTCTCATTTTCTATTAGATGCCGATGATAAGCACGGACTCGATGCTATGGCTCAGCGCTATTTAAACTATGATACTGTCAAGTTTGAAGAACTGGTAGGGAAGGGCGTTCGGAAAATTTCTATTCGAGATGTACCATTAGAAAAACTAAAAGACTATGCTGCTGAGGACACAGATATTGCTTTTCAATTATATGAGAATTTAAATAAAGAATTAGAAGATATTCCTAAGCTCACGGAGTTAGCTAAGAATGTAGAATTTCCATTGATCTATGTTTTAGCGGATATGGAGCGCAAAGGTGTTTCTCTCGATACAGATTTTCTCCATGAATATTCAAAGGAACTAGCCATAGAGCAAGAAAGATTTCAAGAAGCCGTCTTCGAAGAAGCCGGTGTTCGTTTTAATCTAGAATCACCTAAGCAGCTAGGAGAAGTTCTTTTTGAAAAAATGAAAATTCCCTATACAGAGAAGAAGACGAAAACAGGTCAGTATGGGACAGGGGAAGAAGTTTTGAGCAAGCTAGTAAAAGAGCATAGCATCGCTAAAAATATAATGGAGTATCGAGAGTTGACCAAGTTAAAGTCCACCTATGTCGATGCCCTTCCTCAAATGATTCATCCTAAGACAGGCAGAATTCACACCTCTTTTAACCAGACGATAGCTTCTACAGGTAGATTGAGCAGTACAGAACCTAATTTGCAAAATATTCCTATTCGCACAGAAAGAGGTAGGAAAATTAGAAAAGCATTTAATGTGCCGAGTGAGGATTATATTCTTCTCAGTGCGGATTATTCTCAAATAGAGCTGCGTGTCATAGCTGCTATGAGCGGTGATGAGACTATGATAGAGGCATTTAAAAATAATCAGGATATTCATAAATTAACTGCAAGTAAAGTTTATGGAATCCCATTCGATGAAGTGACTAAAGAACAGCGAAGTAATGCCAAGGTAGTCAATTTTGGAATTATCTATGGGGTTTCTGCGTTTGGACTTTCGCAGCAGACTACCCTGACCATGGCAGAAGCTAAGGATATGATTCAGAATTATTTCAAAACCTATCCACGAATAAAAGAATTTATGGATGCTCAGATTAAAATAGGACAGGAAAAAGGTTTTGTAGAAACCATACTTGGCAGAAGAAGATACTTGAGAGATATAAATAGCCGCAATGCTATGCATCGAGGCATATGGGAGCGTATAGCAATTAATGCGCCTATTCAAGGAAGCGCTGCTGATATGATAAAACTAGCTATGCTAGATATTCATAAAAAATTCAAAGCCGAACAACTTCAATCTGCTATGACCCTTCAGGTCCATGATGAATTGGTTTTTGAAATATACAAGCCTGAACTAGAAAAAGTGAAGAAAATAGTTGTATTTTCGATGGAAAATGCTATTTCTAATTTACCTTTGCCTATAGTTGCGGAATTTGGAATAGGTAAAAACTGGCTCGAAGCACATTAAAATATTTAAACAAGAAAGGAATTCACCCAACTCGCTACTTTAAAGATTAACATTACTCTTTAAAGATCTCAGCATCCTATTTCTAATTTGATATATTCAATATCTTACTAGAAAAGCATATTTAACGCTAGGAAATTAAAAAGTATTCATTTGTATTGTTATTTCCCCGATTTACTTTACGGGATATAATTCAGAACTGAGAAAGAGCCAAAACTCCGGAAAATGGATACTTGGATTTCAAGTAGTCAAATTAGATGGTAAATTCCTTTACATAGAAGAGATCTTCCTACAATGCATTATATATTTTTTCCTAGTGACCTATTGATTATAAACAATGGAAACAGTATATATGTTTTTGAATTTCTATGACAAATTAGTATGCTAGGATCTCTATTTATTAATTATTCTATGATATTTACTAATCTAGTGCTACTATGATGACCCGCTTCACTGAATTGTGAGCCGTGAGGATGGTATAAATATGGATTTAATATTTACTAACAAATGATTGAAATACGTGCCGTCCGTATTTATTCTATCTATTGTTGTGATAAAATTTAATAGACTTGAACCATTTAGCGAAGATAATCGCAGTGATCTGAAGCAGTTGGCTGAGATAAGGGCTTCCCTCCCCAATGATAGAGATCTCTACTTTTCTTTACTCTATTTTAACTGCCAAAAAAATGATCTATATAAGAAAGTATTAAAACTAGATTGTTATTCAATAGGTAAAAGTACGGCAGCTATTTATGTGATTTACATAATTACAGAGGAAATCGGGCCGTTTAAGCACCAATTTGAACTTAAGAAAATCCCTTTATCTGTGGTGAGAAAATTCAATCAAGGTATTTATAATTCATAGGGGGTTCTTAAAAAGAATGAAAAACCTATGAAGTTTGATCTTCAAGAAACTTTTCATATGCAGGAATTGTTCAAACATTATAATAATTTAATCATTTAAAAATAAAATCAATATGTCATTAGTAGGTAAGAAAGCCCCACATTTTAGCACAGGCGCCATAGTTAATGGAGGTCAAGTCATCAATGATTTCTCTTTAGATCAGTATTTAGGTAAAAATTATGTATTATTCTTTTTCTATCCAAAGGACTTTACCTTTGTATGCCCTACAGAATTGCATGCTTTTCAATCTAGATTGGAAGATTTTAAAACGAGAGGCTGTGAAGTAGTCGCATGCTCTACGGATACGGCAGAATCTCACTGGGGCTGGTTACAAATGGAGAAAAAACAAGGTGGCATCAAAGGGGTCACATATCCTATAGTAGCCGATACCACAAAAACTGTTTCTATGAATTACGGAGTGCTAGCTGGCGAATATGACTATGATGAGAATGGTCTCACGATAGCTAATGGCCCAATGATAGCCTACAGGGGTCTATACCTTATCAATAAGGAAGGAATCGTTATGCACGAATTGATTAATTTCTTCCCATTGGGGAGAAATGTTGATGAGGCCTTAAGAATGCTTGATGCTCTAGTGCATTTTGAGCAGTATGGTGAAGTTTGTCCTGCGGACTGGGTACAAGGTAAAGAAGCGATGAAAGCTACTCATGAAGGCGTTGCTGATTATCTTGGAAAAAATTAATTTCCAGCTTAAATAGTAAGACAAAGGCTGCCTGTTGGGCAGCCTTTGTCTTTTTAGCTAACCGAGCTTGGTTTACTTAAATAGCATCAAAAAAATATGAGGCTATTTAAATTGTGATAGGTTAAATTCAACCCCTCTGACGAGATCACCCTCTAAATAAAAAAGCCTCACATTTCTGCGAGGCTTTTTACTTTAGTAGGGATGACAGGATTCGAACCTGCGACCCCCTGGTCCCAAACCAGGTGCGCTACCGGACTGCGCTACATCCCTATTTTACTTTTAGTCATTTTTTCTCACTTACGTGAGGTTACATCCTATTTTTTGCGGTGAGAGCGAGATTCGAACTCGCGGTACAGTTTCCCGTACGTCAGTTTAGCAAACTGGTGGTTTCAGCCACTCACCCATCTCACCTTTACTCTCTTAGCCCCCCAATTTCTGCTAAAAATTGGAGTGCAAATATATAATTATTTTTTTATTTGACTTATAAATTGCTCAAATTAATTCTTTTTTTGAGCTCTTCAAGATCTTCTCTAAACTTTTTGTCGACCTCTAGTAAGTTGTCGACTACCTGTATAGAGTGAATTACAGTACTATGATCTTTGTTTCCGAAATGTCTTCCAATTTCTTTCAAAGAATTTTTTGTATACTTTTTTGCTAAATACATCGATATCTGTCGAGCATTGACCACTTCTCGTTTTCGTGTATTTTGCTTTAATAAGTCCGCATTTATACCCACAAACTCGCACACTGTTTTCTGAATATATTCTACAGATACTTCTCGTGATACCGACTTAACATAGTTCTTTATTATTTTCTTGGCTAGGTCTATATCCACATCTTTCTTCACCAAGGATGCTTGAGCTAAAAGTGCAATCATAGCTCCTTCTAGGTCTCTCACATTAGTATTTATATTAAACGCTACATACTCCACTACATCTTTAGGCAAAATAACGCCATCAGCATACATTTTCTTTTCTAGAATAGTATATCTCGTTTCATAATCTGGCATAGTCATTTCTGCTAATAACCCCCACTTCAGCCTAGATAATAATCTTTCCTCAATACCATCCATATCCTTCGGTGCACGATCGGAGGTAATAACTATTTGCTTACCATTATTGTGAAGGTGATTGAAGATATTAAAGAAAATCTCTTGAGATTTTTCTTTACCAGAAAAGAATTGAATATCGTCGATTAATAAGACATCAATAAGATTGTAAAAATTGATAAACTCATGTGTATTGTTATTCTTTGCTGATTCAATAAATTGATTAATAAATTTATCAGACTGAATATACAAAACAGTTTTGCTCGGAGTGATTTGCTTGATTTGATTCCCAATAGCCTGCAGTAGATGAGATTTGCCTACACCTGTACCTCCATAGAGAAAAAGTGGATTGAAGGCAGTGCCACCAGGCTTCTTAGCTACAGCGTAACCTGCAGCTCTTGACAATCTATTACAGTCCCCTTCTATGTAACTATCAAAAGTAAATATAGGATTGAGTTGCGAGTCTATACTTACTTTTTTGATACCAGGAATGACGAAAGGATTTCTTATTTGATTGCCTACAGTAATGGGCATAAATGTATCCGCATTTTCACTGGAGTTTCCTTTAGTATTCGGATATGAAATAGCGCTCTTACTATCGTTCTTATCTAGTAGTATTCTATATTCCAATTTTGCTTTATCTCCTATCTCTCGAATCAGTGCCTTTCTAATTATAGTTACGTAGTGTTCCTCTAGCCATTCATAAAAAAATTGTGAAGGTACTTGAATGGTCAGAATATCTTTTTCCAAAGCCACAGGCACTATAGGTTCAAACCAAGTTGAAAATACCTGAGGTGATACATTACTTTTAATCACATCTAGACATTTCGCCCATATCTTCTCAAAATTTTCCGCCATATTATATTATTATTTTTCTGTTAAGAATCTTATTTCATTTTGTAGCTGCGAATATGAACATTTTAATGTGAACAACTCTAATTTTTATTCGTCAAATCTGACATTTTATCAGATTAGACAGATTTTTTTCTACCATTTTTTTACTTCTGTTAAAATAAATATCTAGTTTACCGAGAGTTATACCGCCGAAGCCTACCTGATTAACTATGACAAATTTTTTTTTCGGCTTTTCAATTAAATGAGGGCAATCTAAAAAGGTATGAGTATGGCCTCCAATAATCACGTCAACGTTGTCTACTTTATCCGCCAATTTTAGATCACTAACTTTATTTCCTTTATAGCAATACCCTAAATGAGATAAACAAATGACAATTTCACAATTCTCATCTGATTTAAGAATATTGGCATACCTATTAGCATATTCTATAGGATTGTAATAGATAATGTCACCATAGTTTTTCTTGCTAACTAGTCCGTCCAGCTCAATGCCAAGTGCGAAAACCCCTACTTTTACTTTTCCCTTATTGAATACTATATATGGAGCTACTTTATTCGCCAATGCAGAGTTCGTAACATCGTAGTTACTTACAATAAACGGGAAGTTGGCATGTTCCATTTGTTTAGCCAAATTTTCAGCCCCATTATCAAAGTCGTGATTTCCTATTGTACTTGCATCGTATCCTAGGTATGACATGGCTTTCATCTCTATTTCTCCATTATACATGTTGAAGAAAGGGGTGCCTTGAAATATATCTCCTGCATCAAGCAGTAAGGTGTTAGGTTCGTTTAATCTTATATCATCAATTATCTTTTTGCGAGCAGAAACACCACCAAGTCCCTTGTATTCTCCATCATCAAATGGATCAATTCTGCTGTGAGTATCATTAGTATGAAGTAGCGTGAGTTTTTCATACGGGGCATCACTGGCGCTCCAGTACTGATTATAAGACTGTAGCAGGGGCAATGAAACCCCAGCCATAAAACTATTTTGTAGAAACTCTCTACGTATCATATCACTTGTTTTAACAATAAAATGGAAGCTAAAATGTAGTACCCTTAACCTTTTGTAATACTTTAATTAAATCGTGTTGAAATTAGACCTTTTATTAATTCTAGTCCTTGTGAATCAATATTATCTAGCGAGTCCGCCGCAAACTCCAATAATCTGGCCCGTGACATATGAACTCATATCAGATGCTAAAAAGACGACTACCTTGGCTACTTCATCTGCTGATGCAAAGCGCTTCAGAGGTATCTGATCTAAATACCTCTTTTTTAAATCTTCTGGCAATTCATCGGTCATTTCCGTCTGTATAAATCCTGGAGCAATAGCATTACAGCGGATATTTCTCGATCCTAACTCATCTGCTACGGATTTAGTGAGTCCTAGGATGCCTGCTTTCGATGCCGAATAATTTACCTGCCCTGCTTGACCCTTAAGTCCTACAATAGAGGTGATATTTACTATGCTACCTTTTCTCTGCTTAAGCATAATGGCAGACGCATGCTTGGTAAGGTTAAATGCTGATTTTAAATTATTGTCAATAACCTCATCCCACTGTTCCTCAGACATTCTCATAAGCAGGGTATCTCTGGTAATTCCTGCGTTATTAACTACAATATCTATTTTGGCAAATTTAGCTACTGTGATGTCACAGAGTTCTTTAGCAGCTAAGAAAGATGCGGCATCACTTTTAACAGCCAAACCATGTGCACCTATGCCTTCGATTTCCTTAACCAATTCCATGGCCTTTGCCTCACTAGAATGATATGAAAACACTACATTAGCTCCGTGTTTGGCTAATTCTAAAACTATAGCTTTACCTATACCTCTACTGCCACCGGTAACTATTGCAGTCTTTCCGCTCAATAATTTTTCCATAATTTACTTCTTGTTTTTCTTTTCAACTAAATAATGATAGAGATAATACCCGATGGTTACAAGTGTGAAAATACTGATAACGGTCAGAACTGAACTTATTATTGTGTTCAATGTTTCTGGATCTAATCCTAAAAAAAGTTCAGATTTTTCCATACATTATAGTTTTAAGCAAATATAAGTGGATTTAGCTTTGAGAAGAAGAAATTTTAAAAAAACATACAAAATTAGACCTTAGCGAATGATTATCAATCCATTTTCATATTTAAATTTTCTAACTTTACGATAAAAATAATATAATTTATAGAGAGGAGTCAGTCTTTCGCTTACTTTTTAATTAAGCGTTTCATCGCACTGCATTTTTTTAATTCTTTCATTGCATTGAGCTCTACGCCATATTTATCTTGAACTTTTTGCAGTATTTCAGCATCTGTTGGCGTTTTGGGTTCTTGATTATAACTTTTAGTCATAATGAGCCCCATTCCTGCTAGAAATAAAATTATTCTTTTCAGTAGGTTATTATTTAAGATGATTAAAATTTAAAACTTTTGATGATACAAATATAGCTAAGTTTAAGAAAGGACCGCATCAAATTTTCCTAAAAATCAAGCATCTATAGAACTGTGGATAATTTTTCATAACTATATAAAGGTCGGAAATTTTTAAACGGTTAAATTTGCTTATGTCCGATTTTTGTCATTTACACTGCCACACACAATACTCCATACTAGATGGAGCTGCTAATATCAATCAAATGGTAAAAAAAGCTGCTGCCGATGGCATGCCAGGTGCGGCCATTACTGACCATGGCAATATGTTTGGAGTATTCGAGTTTGTCAATACCTGTCAAAAAGAAAACGTTAAGCCGATAGTAGGTTGTGAATTTTACATGGTGGAGGATATGCACCAGACTTCATTTGCCGGCACTGGAAAACGTGATAAAAGATACCATCAGCTTTTATTAGCAAAGAATGAAATTGGGTATAAAAATCTAACCATACTCACCTCATTAGCCTATAAAGAAGGACTTTATGGCAAATTTCCTAGAATAGACTTAAATCTTCTAAAAAAACATACTGAAGGACTAATAGCAACTACATGTTGCATAGGAGGAATTGTGCCGCAAACTATTCTCAATAAAGGGGAAGAAGCTGCCGAGGAGGTATTTAAACAATGGCTCGCTCTATTTGGAGACGATTATTATATCGAGCTACAAAGGCACCACATTGAAAACATCAATGGCACTGGTTTAAGCCAAGAGTATCTTAATCAAACACTCATCAAATGGGGTCAGCGATACAACGTAAAGGTTATAGCTACAAATGATTCACATTACGTAGATGAAGCGGATAGTGATATTCACGACACCTTGCTCTGCATCAATACAGGTGCTAAAAAGGCAACGCCAGTCAAATCAGACGATGAAGATGGTTATAGTTCTGAAACCCGATTTGGCTTTGCCAATAATCAGTTCTTTTTTAAGACTGCCGGGGAGATGAAAAAATTGTTCCATGATGTGCCCGAGAGCATAGAAAATACGCTCCACATTCTAGATAAGATAGAAAAAATGGATTTGAAACGCTCTATCATGATGCCAAATTTTCAGGTACCTACTGGCCATCACAGCCAGTCTGAGTATATGCGTTACTTAGTCTATGAAGGCGCTAAAAAAAGATATAAAGAAATATCTCAAGATATTTCTGAACGCATAGAACTCGAATTAAAAACCATTTTTGACTCTAAATATGAAGGCTACTTTCTAGTCATCGAAGATTTTCTGACCGAAGCCCGTCGCATGCATGTTTCAGTAGGACCAGGTAGAGGATCTGCCGCTGGCTCGGTGGTGGCTTATTGCCTTGGTATCACACAGGTAGACCCACTGGAATATGGTTTGCTTTTTGAGCGTTTCCTAAATCCTGAACGAGTCAGTTTTCCGGATATAGATATTGACTTTGAAGATGCGGGTCGTCAAAAAGTACTAGACTACGTAGTAGAGAAATATGGCAGAAACAATGTAGCACAAATAATCACCTATGGCACCATGAAGGAAAAAATGGCTATCCGAGATGTGGCTAGAGTCCTAGATGTGCCTTTACTAGAAACCAATGTACTTGCAAAAGCTGTGCCCGATTATGACCTACCGTCCATATTAGATAGTGCTAAATATCCCGATTTGCGTAAATCTATGAAAGAGGGAGATCGAGTGAAATCGGACACATTTATACAACTTTATACAGATAACCCTACTTATAAGACCGTGATAGATACCGCTATTAAACTCAAGGGGTCGGTACGCAATACAGGGGTGCATGCATGCGGAGTGATCATCGCTCCACAAGATTTAAAAGAGCTCATTCCTCTCTGCACTGCTAAGGATAATGAAATGCTAGTAACCCAATACGATAAGGACATTGTGGAAAAGGTCGGACTTTTAAAAATGGACTTTTTAGGTTTGAAAAACTTGAGTATTTTAAAAGATATTCGATCTATCATCAAAGCTAGGCATGGTATAGATGTAGATGTAGAAAAATTGCCTCTCGACGATTCCAAGGCTTATGTCGTGTTTCAGCAAGCGAATACTGATGGAATATTTCAATTTGAAAGTGATGGCATGAAATCAAATCTTAGGGGCCTCAAACCCGATAGATTTACAGATCTGATAGCCATGAATGCGCTATATAGACCAGGGCCTATGGACTACATCCCCAACTACATAGCTAGAAAACATGGTACAGAAGAAGTAACTTATGACATAGAAGCCAGTAAAGATATTCTGGAAGAAACCTATGGAATCATGGTATATCAAGAACAGGTAATGCTTCTTTCACAGAAATTGGCGAATTTCAGCAAAGGACAGGCTGATACTCTAAGAAAAGCGATGGGTAAAAAAGATAAAGAAGTCATGGATCATTTATATCCCCAATTTATTGAAGGTTGCAAATCTAATGAACATGATGTAGAAAAAGCAAAGAAGATATGGATGGATATGGAGAAATTTGCCCAATATGCCTTTAATAAATCGCATTCGACTTGCTATGCATTGATAGCCTATCAATGTGCTTACCTTAAAGCGAATTACCCTTCAGAATTTATGGCAGGCCTCATGTCAAATAACATGGATAAAACAGATGATATCAAAAAATACATAGAAGTATCCAAAAAAATGGGGCTAGATGTGCTAGGTCCCGATGTCAATGAAAGCAATTATATATTCACCGTCAATGCTAAAGGGCAAATACGCTTCGGATTATCCGCAATCAAAGGCGTAGGGGAAAATGTCATTATAGAAATGGTTCAAATAAGAGATACAGGGGGGAAATTTGAGGATATTTATGATTTCACCGCTCGTATGGGTCCAAAAAATGCCAATAAAAAAGTTTTAGAAGCCTTAGCCATTTCTGGCGCACTAGACTGTTTTCCCGAAATCAAGCGAGAGCAATATTTCGGGTTGGACAACTCCCAAACCTTTATAGAAAAACTGATTCGCTATGCGAATGACCTAAATAAATCAAAAGGTGAGGAGACGAATCTCTTTGGCGAATCATTTCAAGATATGATTGAAAAGCCAGCTCCGCCTAATGTAGCTGAATTTACGGAGTTAGAAAAATTAGAGAAAGAAAAAGAAGTGCTCGGCTTATATATGAGCGGACATCCATTAGATAAATATAAAAAAATCATAACGGATATAACGGTTTCTGCATTTGAAGAAGTGAAAATAACCAGAAAATCTGAGTATGCAATTGGTATAGTGAAAGACATAGTTAAAGGAGTAGGAAATAATCAAAAGCCATATGTGAAGTTTTTATTATTAGGGCTAGAAGATTCTATGACTTTTAACCTTCGTGATAAAAATTATGACGAATATGAAAAATATATTGAAGATGGGAAAGCGATTATGCTTAAGATAAAGTGGGATTCTTTTAAACCAAAAAATGAAACGAAAATGATAGAATTTATGAAAGTAGAATCCGTCATACCTGAATCTCAATTTTATAATCAAGTCAATAAATTTGCACTTTCTATATCTCTTGCGGAAATGATTCAAGAAACCCTTGCTAAATTGGAATATGTTTTAAAAAACCATCCGGGGAATACACCTGTACTTCTCAGTCTCGAAACACCCATAAATGGAGTCAATGTTAGCGCTGGTATTGCAGAAGATAGCCCAGATATGCCTGATGAAGAAAAAGAAACTAATATTTCGGTGCAGGCTATTGAATTCAGAAGCTTAACCTATAAAGTAAGAGTTGGTGAGCGCTTACTCAATGATTTATATAGTGTTATAAGTATTGACAAAGTAAAACTTGTCCTTTAACAAGAAAGTGGTAATTTTGTGACTTAATGTCTAAAAATAACTACTCTCATGAATGCAGCAGCCGCTAATTCGAATCAGGAAGTATACGAAAACATAAAGCAAGAATTAAAAGACTGGCATAAACTCCTTAAAGAGTACCAAATACCAGATACCAAGAAAGCCTTATTTCATACGGCGTTGACATTCCTAATGTATGGTAGCGTATGGGTACTTCAATACTGGTTATTAGCTAATGACTATTCTTTTTGGTGGGTATTGGCTATCAGCATTTTCAATGGTGTAGCGCTGGGTAGAGTATTTATCATACAGCACGATTGTGGTCACAAATCATTCACTCCAAAAAAGTGGTTGAATGATACGATAGGAACTATATGTAGTTTTATGACAATTATACCATATAAGTACTGGGCCAAATCCCATGATTTCCACCATGCGCACAATGGTCAATTAGAAACTTCTGATATTGGTGATTTTGAGTGTTTGACGACGGAGCAATACGCTGCATTATCTATTAAGAAAAAAATAAGATATAGAGTATATCGTAGCCCAGCATATATCTTGACTCTAGGAGGTATTATCTATGTAGCAATTTTTAATAGATTTCGTTTTTTGAAATCCGAGTATTTTGAAAAGGTAAAAAACAATGTGACCGTAAATAATTTTCTATTTGTATCTGCATATGTTCTGTTAGCATTTGGGCTGAGTTTTGTATCAGATTGGAAAAATTTCTTTATAGTTCAGTTTGCTAATTTATTTGTATTTGGAACCATGGCACTCTGGTTTTTTTATGTTCAGCATCAGTATGAAGAAGTATACAAAGAAGGAAAAGAAAATTGGAATTATTTGTTGTCTGCAATACGAGGAAGTACGTTTTACCAGTTGCCTAGATTTATGCACTTTATGACTGGAAATATCGGATATCACCATATTCATCATTTGTGTCCATCTATTCCATTCTACAATTTGAGAAAATGCAGTATCGAAAATCCAATTTTTCAAAAATATTGTATTCCTCTCACCGTGACGCAGAGTTTTAAAGCCATCTTTGCCAATATGTGGGATGAAGATTCCAAAAAAATGATTTCCTTTGGCGAATTTAAAGCTAAGATGAAAAACAAGCAAGAGTCTAATTCACAAAAATCGTAAGATTTTGTAGTTTCTTTGTCCTTTAGGAGATTGTTATTCTTCTCCATGAAAGGCCATAGCCTTCTAGAATAGTTAAGTATTTTTTTATTATAATACCCGTTGTGAATTATTTATATTTGCATCAATATCTACTATACCCGAAATGAAGAAACATATCCTAGTACTCGCAATTTTATCCATACTATCGTCGCCTTCTTTTTCTCAAAAAAAAACAATTTACATTTCTACTAAACTACCCATTACCTATAGGGTGTATATAGATAATCAATTGCAATTTTTTGGAGATGTCGTCCGCATCAAACTCTTTAATGTACCTATTGGTGAAAAGAAAATGCATGTGCGTATAATGACTCCTAGCAGCCAGAAGCCAAGTATACTTATAGCAATAAATTCTGACAGGGAAGAATACTATACCATAATCCAAGAAGGAGATAACTATTCGCTCAAATCTAATCTTGCCGGAGCCAAAGACGATAAAGCTACCTATACCAGAGGTAGTTTTGTGCCTGTTCAAAAGCCCTTTGTGAAGGATACTAGTAAAAGAGATTTTCATACCTGTAAAATGACAGACTCAGCTATCACTAAGTTAATATTAGATCTAAATAACCTTAAAGATGTAAAGTCGAAAAAGAATTTTGTTGTCAATTATATGAAACGAAAATGCCTTTATACCGATCAGATTAAAAGTATAGGATATAGAATTGATGATGATATGACGCGATTAGAGTTATATCAAAACCTTTTTCTAAGCTCATTAGATAGAAACAATTTTGTAAAACTTACTAATTCATTCCAATCGCAGCTATATGGTAATAAGTTTATTGATTGGTTCACTCAACAAAAACTTTAATGGCGAATTACCCATCCATATCTGTATCACAATATTTGAAAGAAATACCTGCAGATCAGAAACCTATTATAGAAAAGCTTAGGATGGCTATTAAGTCTAAGCTAGATAAGGAATTTGAAGAGTGCATGAACTATGGAATGATTGGATATGTTATTCCTAAATCTTTATATCCAGAAGGCTACCATTGCGACCCCAAACTTCCTCTCCCCTTCGCAGGATTAGCCGCTCAGAAGAACTCTATCAATCTCTATCACATGGGAATTTATCTTGATCAAGGACTATTAGACTGGTTTAAAGAAGAATACACTAAACAGTGTAAATTCAAACTAGATTTGGGAAAATCTTGTATTCGATTTAAAAAGTACTCTGACATTCCTTATCCCCTCATAGAAGACTTGTTTAGCAAAATAGATACCAAAAACTGGATAAAGCTCTATGAAAAGAGTCTAAAGAAGTGATTACAGCGTATGATTGTCTTCTACTGCTTATCATTTCTCATACTATTTCTTTATATATTCATAATTCTATCCTATAGAAGAGGATTCGAGAATATGCCTAGTTATATAGTCCCACTGGAGCATAATGAGACCCTCAAAGCTACTATCATAATTCCATACCGCGATTATGATCAAAGACTTAACTCACTTTTAACACAGCTAAAAACTCAGACCAATGGCCACGCCGAAATTATTTTAATTAATGATTTTGCTATCACTTCTTTTTCTTACGAAGTTAATCCTATAATTAAACCTATCAATTTAAAGGATAAATCTCCCCACTTAAATTCAAGTAAAAATAATAAAAAGGAGGCTATTTCTATAGGTATAATGGAAGCTAGTCATGAGTATATCATCTGTCTAGATGCAGATATAACCTTGATGGATTCATGGTGGAAGACTATAGCTGGATTTATACTTGATAAAAAACCTCATTTTGCAGCAGGACTGCATAGATATCTTCCGGATGATGGCTGGCTAAATAAATTTTTAATTCTAGAGCAGGATATCCTGACAGCGACATCTATTGCAGCACTTAATCTTAGATTCCCGACTATGTGCAATGGGGCTAATATGATCTTTACCAAAACCGCTTTTCAAGCTGTGAAAGGCTATGATGGTCTATATAATGCCAATGGTGGTGATGATTTATTTCTCTACCATCGTATTTATAAAAAGTTTCCCTATGCCACACACTATATTAAAAATTTGGATGCTACAGTATACTCAGACCCTCCTGAGAATTTTTTAGAATTATTAAAACAACGCAGAAGGTGGATTTCAAAGACGACTAGCTACGAAAATAAAAGTATACAAATTCAAGCAGGGATCATATTTCTGACAAATTTTTTATTTGTTTCTGGATTGTTCATTTTTCCTCATTTACCTATAATTGTCTTAAAATTTCTTGCAGATATACTTTTTATCTATAAAATCAAGCAATTCTATGGATTCAAGTTGTCACTTCTCAAGACTATCATATATTCCTGTCTATATCCTTTTTATACAGTATCTGTTTTTGTTTATTACATTTCTAAATTTAGACCCTAGATACAGTATATTTTTGTATTCATAGGTGCCCATAATCAAGATATGCTTATAATTACAGAATATCACGTCCCCTTTCAATAAAATAGGTGAAGTGAGTGATTTATTTAGTTATTTTGTTTGGTCTTTATGTAAATTTGTAACAAATAATACGAAATCTTGATACGTCTCTTTCTGATTGCATTTTATCTAGTTTTTGCTATTTCAGATTTGATTAGCCAAAATAGTATAGCCCTGCTGAAATACAATGGAGGTGGGGACTGGTATGCCAATCCTACATCCCTTCCTAATTTAGTCAAATTCTGCAATCAAAATCTGAAAACGGATCTCAAACAAGATATTCCTTCTGTAGAAGTAGGTAGTGCAGAGCTTTATCAATATCCACTAGTTCACCTCACTGGACATGGAAATATAGTTTTCAGCGACTTGGAAGCCAAAAATCTACGTAATTATCTCGAGGCTGGCGGATTTCTTCATGCAGATGACAATTATGGTTTGCGAGACTATTTTTTCAAGGCAATGAATAAAATATTTCCAGACCTTAAATGGGAAAAAGTCCCCTTTTCACACCCTATTTATCACCAAAAATATCACTTTGCTAAAGGTCTCCCTAAAATACATTCTCATGAAGGCAAGGCTCCCGAGGGCTGGAGTCTATTCCTCAAAGGACGTATGATTTCATTTTTCAGCGTAGAATGTGACCTTGGAGACGGCTGGGAAAACCCTGAAGTTCATGGAGATACGGCCGATGCACACCGTAAATCGCTAGAAATGGGAGCGAATATTGTACAATTCGTTTTTACCCAATAAATCAGGATTTTTTCCGTTAAAAAAAAAAGAGAATTAGATGAAGCAAATTTTACTTGTTCTAGCATTACTTTACACAACCTATCTATCCGCTCATATTGGAGATCGAATAGACAGAGAGGTACTCATACAAGTAGCTATTGAAAATTCAAATCTAGCTTATTTAGAAAAACTATTTCCTGACACCAAAATCACACCTTGTGCCAAGCAATTCCAACTTTGGACGGTAGAATTTCCAAGTGCACCCCCTATGGATTATATCCAAAAATTAAAGCATGATGGTAAAATCAAACTCTCTACCAGAAATAGAAAACTAGAAACAAGAGCAACTACTCCTAATGATAGTTTTTTTAGTAAACAGACTTTTCACCTCAATAGCTTCAACCCTGGACAATCTGTAACCTCTGGAATAAACTCTGTTGGGGCTTGGGACTTTAATAAAAGTGGTGTCACCGCCAAAGGAGATACGATAGTGGTGGCCGTGCTAGATTTTGGATTTGATTCTGCTCATTCAGACCTTGACTATTTTATCAATCACAATGAGATTCCTCATGATGGTATTGACAATGACGATAATGGCGCCACAGACGACTATAAAGGCTGGAATGCAGGTCTTGATAATCATAGCTTGGATGGATCTGAAAATGATCATGGGACAATGGTCTGCGGAGGTATAGGTGCTAAAGGAAATAATAAAATAGGAGTGACTGGTGTAGCATGGAATTGTAAGTTACTTCCTATTAATAATATAGCATCCATCGCAAAATCTATTAAGGCATTAGAATATTGTCTTGTTATGAAAAGGCTATACGCACTTACTAATAAAAATAAAGGTGCTTATATTGTAGCAATCAATTACTCTCTAGGGGCAGAAGGTTTATTACCCGAAGATGCTCCGCTATGGTGTATAATTATAGACGCTATGGGAAAGGAAGGTATACTTTTAACTGCTGCGGTTAGCAATCAATCGTTGGACGTTGAATCCTATAAAGATATGCCTATACTGTGCAATAGTCGCTATCAAATAAATGTCACAACATATAATTCAATTACTTTAGGACTTGATAAATCTGCCTTTAGTAATAAATTTGTTCATATTGCAGCACCACATAATTACTGGGGAACCCTAATGAATAATAAATATGGAACATATAAAGATGGAGCTAGTTTCGCAGCACCACTAGTAGCCGGTACGATCGCACTTATGTACTCTAATTTTGAAGTAAGGTTACTAGATAGTTTACATAGTAATCCAACCTTTGTTACACAAAAAATAAAGGAAGCAATTTTGAAAAATGTTGATGTAACTTCAGATTTGACTAACAAAGTAGTAAGCAACGGAAAATTAAATCTATTCAAAACTATCAGTTACTCCCGATTTTTACATGATAGTATATATAAAAAAAAGGATACCATTTTTAATTCTATATCCCAAAACAGTCATAATATTCAAGCGAATATTTATCACTCAGAAAAAAACATTTATATCAAAAAAACCAATCAACGCCCTTTAACTATATCGATATACAATCTTCTAGGACAGGCTGTCCTGCAGCTTGAGGTTTTGGATATGGATACAAAAATTGACTTGCAAAATTTGAATGAAGGGATTTATATTCTTACCGCTAATATAGATGGTCATCATCAATCGCAAAAAATAGTTTTAGAATAATTATGGAGAAAAAATGGGTAGTAAAACCTGTAGATCAAGAGAAATTAAGAAAACTGCAGGAGAACTTAAAAATCAATCCTATTCTTTTAGAACTTTTAATTCAGCGCGGTATTTATACCTATGAAGAAGCAAAAGACTTTTTTAGACCTCAGCTAGATATGCTTCATGACCCTTTCCTGATGAAGGATATGAATAAAGCAGTCAAGCGAATCACAGATGCTATAGAGTCCAATGAAAAAATATTGGTCTATGGAGATTACGATGTAGATGGTACTACAGCGGTAGCTCTTTTCTACCAATTCCTATGTGATATTTATCCTGAGGTAGATTATTATATTCCTGATAGATATACCGAGGGCTATGGAGTATCGCTCAAAGGAATTGACTATGCAGCAGAAAATAAAGTAAATCTCATAGTCTCTTTAGACTGTGGGATTACTGCATTTAAGGCCATAGACTATGCTAGTTCGCATGGCATAGACTTTATCATTTGCGATCACCACCTCCCCGGTGACTCGCTGCCAAAGGCCATTGCTGTGCTAGACCCCAAGCGCAGGGATTGTTCCTATCCATTTAAAGAATTGAGCGGCTGTGGAGTAGGATTTAAACTATGTAGTGCACTAGCTAGCTATCTCAATATGCCCTCGGAGACCTATATGCAATATATAGATTTAGTAGCAGTATCTATAGCATCAGATATAGTATCTATAGCAGGGGAGAATAGAGTCTTGGCTTTCTATGGCTTACAAAAATTGAATAGAAACCCAGTCCTAGGTCTCAAGATTTTAAAAAAAATAGCCAATATAGAACTCAAAGAAATGACTATTTCTGATATTGTCTTTTCTCTTGGCCCACGCATCAATGCACCTGGTCGTATGGCTCATGCTCGAGCCTCAGTAGATATATTGACCTGTACCAATGAAGAAGAGGGTCTCAAATTTGCCGAAAGTCTATCACTGCATAATACTGCTCGAAGAGAGACGGACGAGCAAATCACGGGCGAAGCTATATTAGAAATTAACAATGTAGATGATTTCATCAATCAACGAACCATAGTTCTTGCGAATGAGTCTTGGAGCAAAGGAGTCATAGGAATTGTAGCCTCCCGCATGGTGGAGCGCTATTACAAACCTACGATAATTTTTTCTGAAAAAAACGGCATATTAACAGGTTCAGCGCGCTCTATCAAAGGCTTTTCTATCTATGAGGGCATCAGTAAATGTTCGGAAAATGTTATTCAATTTGGAGGGCATGACTTCGCCGCAGGCTTGAGTATAGCGAAAGATAAATTTGAATCTTTCAAAGCTAAATTTGAAGAAATAGGTTTAAAAGAAATAACTCATGAAATGCAATCACCTGTTATTGATATTGATCACGAATTAGATCTCCAGGATATAGATTTTAAATTTTATAATATCCTAGACCAAATGGCACCTTTTGGGCCAGATAATATGCAGCCAGTATTCTATACCAAAAATCTAATGGATGCAGGAAAAACGCGCAAGGTTGGCAAATTGCAGAATCATATTCGTATGGAAATGATAGATGCGAGAGGCGTTCGCATGAATGGTATCGCTTTTGGACTCGGGGATATGATAGATGTAGATAAAATAAAAAACTCTTCTTTTGATATTTGTTATACTATTCAAGCAAATGAATTTAACGGTAAAATATCGCTTGATATTATCGTGAAGGATATAAAGATAGTAGAGCACTAGTTGGACTATTTCTGCCAAAGGCCTCCATTTTTATTCAAGGTAAGATAACATTTTCCAGAAAATTTATTGTAATCTTTTAAAGGTCACAAACTATACCATTTACGTATATTTACACTGTAAATTGTTATAATTTTCTTTATGAAGCGTATTTTAATAGCTGGCGGCAGTGGATTTGTAGGAGAGTATCTTCGCCGGCTCTTAGTTAGCCATTATTTCGAAGTTTATATACTCTCTACTCAAAAGAGTCTGGCAACTCAGCAGCATGTGCTTTACTGGTTCCCATATAGCAAAGAAATAGACCTAAGAGGAATAGATCAATTTGATGCGATTATTAATTTAGCTGGTGCGGGTATAGCCGATAAATTATGGACTAAAAAGCGTAGAGAGGAACTACTGAATAGTCGTGTAAAAACAATCTATTTTCTTCAAGAACTGCTAGATCGCGGAATATTAAAAACGGATTACCTCGTTCAGGCCTCCGCGATAGGCATCTATGGAGATCGCGGATATGAAAAACTAGATGAAACCGCAACGAGCGGAGAAGGCTACTTATCTAACCTCACGGAGCAATGGGAATCCGCTAGTCAAAAATATACTCTTCCCCACTCAATTGTGCGTATAGGGATCGTTTTTGATCCGAATCAAGGGGCTTTCCCAAAACTAATCATGGGTCTCAAATTCAGATTTATGGTTATATTCGGCAATGGTAGGCAGTATATTTCATGGATAGATATTCAGGATTTAACTGAACTCATTTACTTTTTAATTAACCGAAAAGAGGTGGGCGTTTTTAATGCTGTATCCCCACAGCCTGTTCAATATATCTATCTTCTAAAAAAGTTTAACTCTAAATTCGGAGGTATATCCATACCTTTTTCATTGCCAGCATTCATTCTCAAATGGCTTATTGGAGATTTTAGTGAACTTTTTCTCTTTTCTCAAAAAGTGTGCTCAAGAAAAATAGAAAAAATGGGGTTCCATTTTCAAGTAAAAAATATAACTAGCTTTTTGAAAAAGAATAGGAAAAAATGGCAATAGTGCTTTATTAAAATTAGCCCATAAACTAAAAAGCTACCTAAATAAATTTACAATACCTTCATAAAATCTTTGAGATCTATCGGCATATGTCACAGATATGAGATATTTATAGGCATTTATACTTTCTTTTTTTCCTTGATAGATACCGTCCCAGCCTTTATTTATATCGTAGCTCGAAAATACTATCTCTCCAACCCTATTTATGACTTTGATATCTATTGAAATAATGTTTTTTCCATACACATACCACACATCATTTTTGTCATCGCCATTTGGACTAAACGAATTAGGTATATAAAGATCCTCTGGCCTCGCTACATCAAAAAATACAGATTCTTTTACAACACAACCTTCTCCATAATTAATTTCTATAGAATAAGTCTCACTTTTAGTTCCAGTATATTTCGTAGACATGCAGTCTGAGCAGGATAAGCTAGTTTTCGGAGTCCAGTTGTAACCTTTGATATCAGCCAAAATAGTATTTAATCCATATTTGATTTTTGGAGCAATTTCCTTCTCCTCTCCAAGTTCGAAATTAATCACAGTGGGTAGCTCTAATTGAATTTCCTTATTAATTTTCAGTTCACCATTAAATTCTTTTTCACAACCTTTTTCATCTTTGACTAGGATGGTGTAATTTCCTTTATTTAAATTAGTAAAACTATTTTGACTAGAATATTCCGTTAAATTTTTCAATTTATATTGAAGATTAGTTCCACTTCCATCACTGTTTAAGCAACTTATGGTTAATGCTCCATTAATCAAATTAGGACAGTCTTGATCTTTAAGTTTAAGTGATTCTAACTTAATGGGGTTAGGCTGAGTTAAGTTGATACTATCTATAGCTACACACTGATCTGCATCTTTAACCTCTAGCTTGTAGTTTCCAGCCTCCAAATTGCTCAACTCAACTCCAGTTTGTACCGGACTTAATTGCCACACATAATTTAGTGGGGACTTACCCCCCATTACCTTGGACTTGATTTTACCATTTATATATCCATGACAAGTTATGGGCTCTGCTATTTCTAGATTTACCATAAAAGCTGGCTTAGGTATTACATAAAAAGGATACTCATAATTGCAATTTTTCGAATCCTCAAATCGAAGGGTATACCAGCCGCCCATTAAATTTTGAGCATAAGGGATAAGGGCATTGCTAGCATTATACCACCTTTGTGAGCTATATGGAGCAGTTCCTCCAAATATATTTTGTATATTTATTTGACCATTATTGGATCCGAAACAGGTTTCATGAATAATGGCTGAGGTGAATCTTAAAGAGTCAGGCTCACTAATCTTAAATTGAGTCAGATAGCTGCATTTATTACTATCTATTACTTTTATGTTGTAAATGCCTTTCGGCAGATTATTCCATTTAATACTAGCAGGACTAGCGAGAGTAGAATCTGAATTAATATAAGCGTTGTATGGACTTGCACCGTTGGCCATATCTAGGTGAATTTTTCCTGAATTAGATTTTGGGCAGCGTGAATTTTCTAATAAATCTAAGTTCGCCGATAGGATATACTGAGGGTTTAATGTGAAATTTTGACTTAAAATACAGTCATTGGCATCTCGCATTTTAATATTATACGTACCTAGACCTAAAGAAGTAAAATCATTGATAAAGCTATAGTTGCCGCCTGAAAAAGAATATAAATAAGGCAGTACTCCGCCGGATGGGTGGTTAATCACCAGCTTGCCGTTAGCTACTTCCCTACAACTTGGATTTTCCGCTATCATGGTATATTTTAATCTAGTTGGACTGTTTATAGACGTCAAGAGATTAGAAGTAGTGCATCCCTTACCATCCTTCACATATATATTCACATTGCCATTAGCTAAATTAGATATAAAGCCAACTGTTGATTCTGCATTATCAAAATAATACTTATAATCACCGTGACCGCCTAACACTATGACTGCTATTTTACCCTTAGCCTCCCCGTAGCAAGTATTATCGGTGGTAATAATTTCCACATACATACTATCTGGCTGTGGGATAATAAAATTAAAGTTTTGGTCACAAGCATTTCCAGCGTGATTGATATATTTATAAATACCATAATAATTGCCTGCAGAAAGATGATTAAGAAATGAATCTACGGCTATTACATTCGTCCATAAATAGTTGTTTGGCTTTAGACTTGATGTCACCTTTATATGTCCTTTACCATCGCTTCCTCCATAGCAAGTAATCTGACTATCTACTATCCATTGAGCCTCTATTCCTTGAGTTTCAGCTATGACTATAGTGTCCTTTAGTTTACAGTTATCTTTATCACTTACTTCTATTATGTGTATACCTGCGGCTATACTTCCTATGCTATCTAAGGTAGAGTTGTTAGTCCATCGATAGGTATATGGTCCATTGGTGCCTGTGACCATTACTTTAGCTGCTGCATCAGTATATCCTTTGCAACTAGGACTGTATCCTAAGGTTGAAATAGTGAAGATAGAGCCATGATTAAGGTAAATAGAATCTCTGGAAGGGCATTGTGAGTTAGGTTGAGTCAATTGTACTTTTATCCATGTATCTTTAGGATTTATGAATGATATGGAACTAGTATTCGGTGTGTAGACTCCCCAATTGGTCGTCAAAGCTTTATTTAATAGGGTGGGGATTGAAAAAGGCTGTGTGCATGATAAAATAGTATCTTTATCAAATACATGGAAATTGAAAACATGGAAAGGCAATTGTATCGTTTTTTCAAATCCAATACCACTATTGGTATGGCAGAGTTCGAATTCAAAGCGCAACTGCGCTAATAAATCCTGCAATCCACTATGCCTGTAGTTGAAATCAAGGATTAAAGTATCCATCATTGCATTCACCTTTCGAGAAGTACTAAATTGGTTTGTTATTTCTGTAGATCCGAGAAACACTTTCAGTTTACTCGCCTGAATACCTGACTCGATTGGGAAATGAAATTTGATTGGGCTTGCTAGGCCATTATTGCATATCGTAATTTGTTGGGGTGAAATCCTTACCGCTGGGCTAGAAGAAGATATTTGATGCAGTTTAAATTGTGAGCTTATATTAAAAACAGATACTAGTCTATCTTGGTTTGATTTACTGATACACACCCAAGTATCTTTAGCTCCTATATTGATTTTTCTATATTCTGATTTTACCAGTGTCAACCATGAACTCTGAATCTCACTTGGAGTAAATTGCACTGAATTAGGAGCAACTGTTATTGCAGATTCGTTAATATTAAATGGCCTGTTATCATTTAACCCTGGTTTTACTTGAGATTTAACTAAAGTATATGTCAGATTTTGCGCTGCAATAATATAATTTAATGCTTTAAAGGGCAATGAAGTTTTGAAGGATATACTATCATTCTCTATATCATCAATGGTATAAGACATACTAGTCCATTGATTCTTTAAGGGAAAATGACGCTTTGACTCCTCTAAATTTACCTGAGTATTCGTATAGCCGGGAATGAAGGAGGTATAGAGAACCATTGGGTCATCATCAGTTACCAAATTATCGCTGTAAGTCCTATTTGAATATTCATCAAAATAGACTAAACATTCCTTCTTACTATTTGGCACTACAATATTGACCTTGTAGTAGCGAATTTCTATGACTTGACCCCCCGAATTAGCACAGGTAGCAGTAGGAGAAGTGCAAGGATAGTATATATAACTAGAGTCAAAAATCTTAGCAGAATATACGCTGAGACTGTATCCAGGAGACCTCTTGGCACTATATTCTAGTACCTTAATAGAGTATTCTTTATGGAAGGTATTAAAAGCATTACATGGACGCTCCAGCTTAAGTACCACTCTGTATACTCCTCGCAAAGTGTCTAGATCTATAGTTTCATAGCTTAGTTGACCACCCATAAAGTGATCTGCTCGCAATTCAGATAATTGAACTGCAGTCATAAAAATCACCATAATTATATGCAATGACTTTTTCACTTCACTTTATATTTTATAGTAGGTGTCTAGAAAATTTAAAATCTCCCTTACCACAAAGATAGCAGAAATGACTAAAAATCTATAAAAAAAGAAGGATGTAATAACTAATTCATCTGCGGGTCTATAGGAAAATGAGCTAAGTCCTTAAATTCGCCTCCAAGCATTTCTACAGATTTTCTCCACACCATATCGTTGGGACTATCATCGAAAACCAAAACAGAATTTGATGCACCTATGAGCCAAGATTTTTCCTTAATTTCAATTTCTAGCTGACCTGCAGACCACCCTGCATAACCTAGATAAAATCGAAGCTCCTGAGGTTTTGCAAAATCCAATTCCAACATATCTTTGAGTTCAGTGCTATCCCCATTCATATATAGACCATCAGATACATATAGGGCATCTTTCAAATCCTTATAGGGATGAAAGAAAAAAATAGACTGCGTATCTACTGGACCTCCCATATATATTGGATTATCTAAATGCGCTAATATAGGCAGCACCTCCCCTATTTTATGAGGCATTTTTTTATTTATAATAAGCCCGAATGAGCCTTCATTATTGTGTTCGATCATACAAATTACGGATCGATAGAAATAATCGTCTTCTAAATAAGGGTAGCTAATTAGTAAATTTCCGCGCTCTAACTTCAATGGTATTTAGTCTTTAGTATAAAGATAAAATAAGGAGTGTAAACGCTCACGATATTTTCCATGTGCCAATTTTTTATTACTGGCATCTGGATAAACTCTATTAGAAAGAAATACAAAGACCAATTCATTAAAAGGGTCTGCCCAAGCACATGTACCAGTATATCCAGTATGTCCAAAGGTAGCAAATGAAGCTAAAGGCGAAGTAGGGCTAGAAGATAAATTTTCTACATTGGGTTTATCAAAACCCAGTCCGCGACGAGAATTAGGATTTTGCTGACTAGTAAATAATGAAATCGTTTCTGGTTTTAAATACTGTCTATCTTTATACTTTCCGCCTTGAATGAGCATTTGCATAATTTGCGCTACATCCTCTGCGTTTCCAAATAAGCCAGCGTGACCACAGACACCACCGTATAGTGCACAACCCTGATCATGCACATAGCCATGCACTTGTTGCAGTCTAAATTTAATGTCATACTCTGTAGGAACAATTCGCTCCAATTTAAACTTACTGGTAGGATTATAGCATAGCTCGAGATCCATGGGTTTATAAAACTGAGAATATAGATATTTATCGAGCGACATACCAGCCTTGGCTTCAAGCACTCTCTGGAGTAGATACATACTCAAATCGGAATATTTATAACTCCCTATTGCTTTTCGCTCTCTATGCGTCGTTTCATACCACATTGTGTCTTTAAAGTCATCTCTTATAAATAGATCTTTAGCTACTTCGGCAGTGAAGTTTTCCTCCGATTTCGTTCTAAAATAGTTGAAAAAATTGCTATCATTGAATCGCTCATAAAATGGAATAAATGGGGTAAGTCCTGCTTCATGTGTCAGTAACTGAGCCAATGTAATATTAGATACCGTATTGAACTCTCCTAGAGTTAAAAAGTCCCCTACCCTATCCGTTAAATTTATCAATCCCGCATCCTTCAATTTCATAAAAGCAATAGTTGTTCCCAAAATTTTTGACAAGGAGGCTAAATCATAAATATCTGAATTTTTTACCTTTTTTGCTGGACCAGAATATGTGTGCTTTCCAAATGATTTTTTATAAATCTCTCTTCCCTTATGCATAACATAAAGCTGACCTCCAGGAGCCACACCATTAGTCATAATTTCTTGACACAAGCCTTCTATTCTTGCCAAGGCATCTGCCTTATTAATGTGGCTCAGATAGGCTTCGTCTACAAAAGATGTATCGGCAGCCAAATCCTTCTGTTCAGGAATTTGTTTTTGATAAATATTATAACGTTTCCCCTCTTTATAAATGCCCACAGTGACCGGAAGAGATCCAGTAAATAAATCCCCTTGATACAGTTTTCGGAAGGTGGCTAACTGTGTATTTTCATTTTCTTCATAGGAGACTATGACATTTTTTGCTTTTTGAAAATATGCTAAGGCATATGGATTCCCAAACCATACATGTAGAACATTTGGGAGAGAACTTACCGTCTCAATAAAATTTATCTGCTTAGGCAATAGTCCATAGCTATTGGCACTGTGCTGAGATAAATCATGATAAGCTATAATCACTTGTTCATAATTTTTAGTAGCTTCTAAGACGTTAGCATATTCCTTATCAGATGCATTTTTTGAAATTCTTATTTGAGAAAAATCCTTATAGGCTTGCATTGCACTATGGAAAGTCGTTGTCTTATCTGCAAAAGAAATAAGCAAAGTTGATTTTAATTTATCCAAAATAACTACTCCTTCTGCTTTTTCCTGAGAAATAAAGGTAATGGCATCCTGATAAATTTTCTCCGTAATTTCCTTATTAATGAATTCATCAGGCGCATTTTCTACAGGGGGAATTTGAAAAGTTTTCAGCTTGTGCTTGAAAAGTAAAATTTTTAATACCCGAGTATTCAAATCTTCTGTCACTCTATAGTCTGAACTGTATAAAATATACTCCTCTATTTTTTGTATTCCTGACTCGATATTCTGTGACATAAGTAAAATGTCATTGCCTGCCATATATGCCTCCAATTCTAAGGTGCCTGGTTCTGAACTTTTAGTAGCTCCGCTCATATTAAGCGCATCGGTAAATACCAAACCTTGAAAACCCATATCCCTTTTCAATAAATTGGTCACAACATCATAGGAAAGGGATGTCGTTTTATTCGAGTCTAGACTTGGTACTTTGAGGTGAGCTATCATAGTGGCCCATACATTCTCCTCCGCCATTTTCTCAAAAGGGTAGAGCTCTATGTCTTCTAACTTTTCTTTAGGCTTATTAATTAACGGCAAATCTAAATGGCTATCTATATCGGTGTCGCCATGACCAGGGAAATGCTTAGCGCAGGCCATAACATTCTCTGACTGCATACCTAAAGCATAATTTAATGCTTTGTCAGTCACTCTAAATTTATTCTCTCCGAAAGATCGATAATTGATTACTGGATTTTTCGGATTGATATTAACATCGGCTACAGGCGCAAAGTTTACATGAATTCCAATTCTTCGACAGTCTCTTGCTATGGCTTTGCCCATTTCGTAGATCATGCTGTCTTCTGTCAAAGCACCCATCGTAAGTTGATAAGGAAATTTTGTTGTATTTCCTATTCGCATATTGATGCCCCATTCACCATCAATCGATACCAGAAGGGGGACATCACTATTTTTTTGAAAATCTCTAATCCACTCTCCAGTTAATGCATAGTCTCCCTTCATAATAATAATCCCACCCACATGATTTTTTTTCACTAGCTGCATTACTTTCTTATTCTGATCTTTATTTTCAGGTTTAGGAGAAATTTCTGTCATGAAAAGCTGAGCGATCTTCTGCTTTGTGCTGAGTTTGGATAATATCTTTTTCGCCCATGCTGAATCTGACCTAGAAAATAAAGGTGGCTGCGCTTGGATACTAATTGATACGATTAAAGTGCAAAAAATGAATATGATGAATCTAGGCATGACGACAAAAATAGAAATAGAGTATGTAGATGTAATAATTAATTTTCCCTTCTTCCACATTATAAGAAGAAAAAATGTCCTATTTCGTTTAGAATGCAAAAAAAAGTAAATCTTGGTCTTACTCTCAAATGCGTGAACATTCAAAATAAAAAATTTTCATGTACATTTGCTTGGATTAAATAAAAAACCAATTCCATGGGATTTAACAAAGTATATAAAACGGCTGACGAAGCCTTAGAGGGGATAAATGATGGTATGACGCTCATGCTCGGAGGTTTTGGTCTATGTGGTATACCAGAAAATAGCATAGCAGCATTAGTTCGCAAAAACACCAGAAACCTCACCTGTATTTCCAATAATGCTGGCGTAGATGATTTCGGTCTGGGACTCCTGCTTCAAACCAAGCAAATCAAAAAGATGATATCTAGCTATGTAGGAGAAAACGCAGAGTTTGAAAGGCAAATGCTATCCGGTGAGCTAGAAGTAGAACTCGTACCTCAAGGAACTCTCGCCACTCGCTGTATGGCCGCTGGCTATGGTATGCCTGCCATCTGGACACCTGCTGGTGTAGGCACCGAAGTAGCCGAAGGCAAGGAAACACGGGTTTTTAATGGGAAAGAGTATCTCCTAGAATACGCTTTCGAAGCAGACTTCGCCATAGTCAAGGCATGGAAAGGTGATACGATGGGAAATTTAATTTATAAATCCACTGCTAGAAATTTCAATCCAGCTATGGCCATAGGAGGTAAAATCACTATAGCCGAGGTAGAAGAACTGGTGCCAGCGGGGGAGCTAGACCCTAACCAAATTCACACTCCAGGGATTTATATTCATAGGATATTCCAAGGTGAGAAATTTGAAAAACGCATAGAGCAAAGAACGGTGAGAAAAGCAAATTGATATGACAACTAGTCAATTTGAAAATGAGACGATTTGACAATTGATTTATCATAGTGAAAAAAACTTGGTGGTTCTCTGTGTCTTCTTTGTGTGCCACTGTGTCACAAACTACAGCAAATGTAACCTTACTTTTAGAATTTAATTCGTGAACCTCTTTGTCAACAGACAAGTTCGTAGCTAACCATATGAAAAAAATCATCATTCTCGAAAACACTTACTATACCGTGCTCTCCCTGAGGATGGAAATTTTGCGTCATTTCAAGGATAAGGGATATGAGATTTATGTATTATCCAAAGCAGAAAAGAACGACATAGAAATTCTGGAAAAACAAGGTTTTCATTGCATACCCGTAGGAACAGTCGTTCTAAACCCTATCAAAGCAGTTCAGTTTTTTTTAAAACTAATTCGAGAAATCAAACAGATTCAACCCGACATTATTTTCTCTTTTACCATTCGCCCCAATCTCTTTGGCAGTATAGCAGCTAGGCTGCTAGGACTGCCTATCGTGAGCAATGTGACCGGGACAGGGCCCTTGACTAAAGATAATGGTTTCGTCTATCGTTTGATTCGCTTGGCATATAAGTTTGCCTTTCTAAGAAATCAACGCGTATTTTTCCAAAATGAAGATGACTACAACTTCTTCTTACTAAATAACTATGTAAGACCCAATAAGGCCATACTACTTCCTGGCAGTGGGGTTGATACAGAATACTATTCTCCGAGACCTAAGACAAAAAATGAGTTTGTTTTTTTAATGATAAGTCGTCTGATAAAAGATAAAGGAGTCTTAGACTATGCATATGCAGCAGAACTAGTGAAAAAGAACTATCCAGATATGAAGTTTCAACTTTTAGGACCTTACTGGAAGCAAAGTACAGCTAAAAATACAATTTCTGAGGCGGAAGTAAGTAAATGGATAAGCCAAGGCACACTTGATTATCTGGGTTATACGCTCGATGTGCGACCATATATAGCCGATGCAGACTGCATAGTGCTACCCTCCTACCGCGAGGGCTGCGCCAATGTGCTCATGCAAGGCGCCTCCATGTCCAAACCCCTGATAGCCAGCGATGTCACCGGATGCCGAAATCTTATAAACGATGGCGAAACAGGCTATCTCTGCGAAGTCAGAAACCCAGAATCGCTTGCAGGGAAAATGACTCAATTGTATAGCTTAGCTGTGGAGAAAAGACTCGAAATGGGCAAGATGGGTAGGGAGAAAATGATTAAGGGATATCAGAAGAAGGTGGTTCTAGAGGCTTATGAGGGAGAGGTGAATTTAATTGACTAGCCATGAGAAATTATAATTCACAACAATATTATAGTATGAAATCTCCCAATTCTTTGTCCACAATTAATCCCAATACCTTAATTTTGCACACTACTATACAATAGAAGAAATTTATCTTCTATACCTCATACTAAAAATATAATAAAGTGGAACTGGAAAAGAAAGTCATGGACATGCTCAAAGAAGCTATGAAGGCAAAAGATGAAGCTGCATTGAGAACGCTGAGAGCTATCAAAGGGGCTATCCTAGTAGCCAAGACAGAAAAAAATGCGGGTGAAATGACGCCTGAAAAAGAATTGCAGCTGATTCAGAAACTAGCCAAGCAGCGCAAGGAGAGTTTTGAAATCTACCAAGGCCAAGGCATGACCGATCTGGCTGCTAAGGAAAAAGAAGAGTTAGATGTTTTGGAAAAGTTTCTACCTGTGCAATTATCAGAAAACGAAGTAAAGCCTATCATAGCAGGACTCATAGCAGAAATGGGAGTCACAGACATGAAGGAAATGGGTAGGGTCATAGGCGCAGCCAATAAAAAACTAGCTGGCCAGGCCGATGGAGGGCTTATTTCTAGGATTGTAAAAGAATTATTAACAATTACGAACTAGATTTTTCCTTATTTTTATTTTTAGAAATTAAAAACTTATAAAAAATTTAAACAACTAAGATTTTATGCAGTCTATACGTTAAATTTAAACAGGAAAATATGAATAAAATAATACTATTATTAGTTCTCATAGTGGGCAGTAAAATAAGCTATGCTCAACCTAGTAAAAAAAAGACCAAAGCTGCAGCTCCAGCGAAAGTAGAATCAAGAAAAAAACAAGAGGCTAAAATGATTAGCTCCCTCAATAAAGGGTCAGAAACCACCCAAGCAACTGTAGCCAAAACTATTACCTGGTTGCCGTTAAAAGATGCCTTAGCTCAATCTAAAGCCTCTAAAAAAAAGATACTGATAGATTTTTTCACTGACTGGTGTGGCTGGTGCAAGCGCATGGATAAAACCACTTATGAAGATCCACAAGTGATCGAAGCGTTGAATCGCTATTTTTTACCTGTGAAATTTAATGCCGAGCGAGAAGACTCTGTAAACTACAGAGGTGTTCCTTACACTATGAAAGCACAAGGTATAAGAAGTACGCATGAATTTGCTATCCACATTTTAAGTGGTAAAATGGGTTATCCAACTACTAGCTTTTTAGGAATGGATCATGACCTGCTGACGAATATACCAGGCTATATACAAGCAGATGAAATGACCATGATATTAAAATTCTTTGGAGAAAATAAGTATTTAAGTATGTCCTACGATGACTTCAAACAATTGGAAACCAATCCAAAAAATTAATCAACTCACTTTAAAACTAATAAATAGTACGTGAATAAATATTTTATACTATGCGGCATTATTCTATTTAGCATCTCTGCCTGCAAAGAAAAAACAGCCAATTCAGATACTCAGGCTATCGCCTCAGGGGTGAAACCGTTTAAAGCTAATCAGGATATGATAGCTATGGTCTACACCAATAAGGGATTGATAAAACTGGGTCTGGAATATCTCCGAACACCTATGACTGTAGCTAATTTTATAGCGCTAGCAGAGGGCAAAATGCCTAATAAACATAAGCCATTGGGCAAACCATTCTATGATGGATTGAAATTCCACCGTATGGTGGAGAACTTTATGGTTCAAACAGGAGATCCACTCGGAAATGGTACGGGGAATCCTGGATATATGTTTGCAGATGAATTTCATGAAGAACTCAGTCATGACGGACCAGGCATACTTTCTATGGCGAACTCTGGAAAAAATACAAATGGCTCGCAGTTTTTTATTACCCATATGAAGACAGAATGGCTCAATGGCGTGCATACGATATTCGGACGAGTCATAGAAGGTCAAGATGTGGTGAATAAAATAGAAATGAATGATATTATAGATAGTATTCGCATTATACGCAATACGAGTGAGGCCCAGAATTTCGATGCCGTCAAAGTATTTAATGCACAAAAAGATATCATACAGCAAAAAGCTATTGCTGAGCTCAAAACCAAGTACGAACATCATTTAGCTTCTCCTATTTACAAAGCGTTTGAGGACTATGTAAAGAAAGTATATCCGCAGGCTAGCAAAACCGCTTCAGGTCTATATTTTCTCAAGACCACTACTACTGAGGAAGCGCAAGTAGTCCCAGGAAATTTAGTCAAAGTGCATTACAAGGGAATGCTAACCAGTGGTAAGGTTTTCGATGAATCCTATTCACGCAAAGAACCTATCCAATTTCCTTTAGGCGCTGGCAATGTCATTCCAGGATGGGACGAAGGCATAGCGCTATTAAGAAAAGGAGAAAAAGCCGTTTTAATTATACCTAGCTACTTGGCCTATGGAGAAAAAGGAGTGCAGGGTGCTATAGGGCCGAATGAACCATTAGTTTTTGAGGTGCAGTTAGTAGACTTTCAATAATCAAAATTTAAACTATATCAAATGAGAAAAATCAATTTATTCATCATGCTTTGCCTTATAGGCACTATGGCTATAGCGCAGAAAAAAACGACTCCTGCCGCCAAAGGAAAAGCAACAAAAACAACAATTAAATCAAAAATGAGCAATCAAAAACAACCAGGCATTTACGCCACTATTGAGACAGAAAAAGGTAACATCGTCATTCTATTTGATCACAAAAAGGTTCCAATGACAGTGGCTAACTTTGTAGGACTAGCAGAAGGTAAAATGGAAAATACGGCTAAGCCTCTTGGTGTGCCATATTATGATAGTATCAAATTTCACAGAGTCATAACCAAAGGCAATGGAGATCCACAGGACTTTATGGTACAAGGTGGAGACCCTACCGGAACAGGAACAAGTGGCCCTGGCTACAGCTTCCCAGATGAAATAGATCCAAGTCTAAAACATGATGTACCAGGAATTATATCTATGGCCAATTCTGGTCCTGGAACTAATGGTTCCCAATTTTTCATCACAGTAGTGCCAACGCCATGGTTAGATGGCAAGCACACTGTATTCGGAAGAGTAGTCGCAGGTATGGATGTGGTCAATAGTCTTAAGACGAACGATATGATGAAAAAAGTGAGAATAGAAAGAGTAGGAGCTGAGGCACAGGCGTTCAAAGTAGATAAAGCTAGCTTTGAAGGTTATAAAGTGAAGGCACAATCGAAAATGGAAGAAATGCAAAAACTAGAGCGTGCTAAAATGGAAGAAATGATGAAAGAAATGCAAAGAAAGAATCAAGAAGCAGCTAAAACTGATGAACCTGCGTTTAGAGCAGAAATGAAAAAACTATATCCTACGGCTACATTTACAGCCTCAGGATTAGCTTATATCATTGAAAAGCAGGGAACTGGTGAACGCGCTAAAGCGGGCAATACAGTAAGCGTTCATTACCACGGTGCTTTCACCAATGGCAGTAAATTCGATGCATCTTATGATAGAAATGAGCCTATTACATTCCAATTGGGTCAGGGTATGGTCATACCGGGCTGGGAAGAAGGAATCGCTTTATTAAATAAAGGAGCTAAGGCTAAATTAATCATCCCTTATTGGTTAGCTTATGGAGTAGATGGAAGAGCACCCGTGATTCCAGCAAAATCTACTTTGATCTTCGATACAGAAATGGTCGATATAAAATAATTCAAAATTTGATAGATTAAAACCCGAGCCAAGGCTCGGGTTTTTTTGTTTTAAAATTAATCTTAACTTACTTTACCCCACTGCTTCACCTCTTTATTCATTTTATGAATATAGTGCTTTAGTGGCTTATACTTTTCAGATTGTAGTTCGGAGTCTTCATCAATAATTTCTTGAGCGACTTGATTAGCAAGTTGCAATAAGTCTGCATCCTTGGATATACTGGCAAGCTTGAGCTGAATGTCGCCACTCTGCCGGGTTCCGCCGAGGTCGCCTGGTCCTCGTAACTTGAGGTCTTCTTCGGCTATATAAAATCCATCGGTACTCTCGACCATCACTTGCATCCGCTTACGCGCTTCTAGAGATAGCTGAAACTCCGTCATCAAAAGGCAATAGGACTGATCTGCTCCTCTCCCAACTCTTCCTCTTAACTGATGGAGCTGAGACAAACCAAAACGATCCGCATTTTCTATTAGCATGATAGAGGCATTAGGAACATTAACTCCCACTTCTATAACTGTGGTCGACACCAGTATCTGAACCTTGCCGGTCACGAATAAATCCATGTTGACTGATTTTTCTTCATTCTTCATCTTACCATGCACCATGGTCATGGTAAATTTAGGTTCTGGAAATACCTTCATTAATTCTTTATAGCCATCTATAAGATTTTTCAAATCTATCTTGGCGCTTTCCTCTATCAATGGATATACAATATAGACCTGCCGACCTTTGTCTATTTCCCCTTTTATAAATTCGTAGCATCTCTCTTTGTGCGTATAGAAAAAATGCTTGGTGCTGATTGGTTTACGTCCTGGAGGCAATTCATCTATCACTGAATAATCTAAATCTCCATATAATGTCATAGCTAATGTACGAGGAATAGGCGTAGCTGTCATAACTAAGATATGCGGAGGAAGCTCATTTTTTTTCCATAGAGCTGCACGCTGAGCCACCCCAAATCGATGCTGCTCATCTATGACCACAAGTCCTAAATTTTTATAAACTACAGAGGGCTCTATTAACGAATGTGTGCCTATCAGAATGTCAATTTTGCCATGTTCTAGTTCATCTAGAATTCGTTTTTTTTCTTTCGCCTTGGTGGTGCCAGTGAGTATGTCCACCTTGATACTAATTTTTTCAGCATAAGCATGAATATGCTCGTAATGCTGACGCGCTAAGATTTCCGTAGGGGCCATGATACTCGCTTGAAATCCATTATCGACCGCCATGAGCATAGTCATAAATGCCACAATCGTTTTCCCACTACCTACATCGCCTTGCAGCAATCGATTCATTTGTCTTCCCTGCATGGTATCGCGACGTATTTCTTTCAATACTTTTTTTTGAGCATTGGTCAGCGGAAAGGGCAAATGATGATGATAGAATTGATCAAAACAATTATCGACACTAGCAAACAAATAACCATGCTGTGCGGTAACCCTTTGCGCCATCAGTTTTTTTAATTGAATCTGAATTTGGAAAAATTCGTCAAACTTTATACGCCGAGTCGCATGGAGTATTTGAAGATTGGTTTTTGGGAAATGAATTTGGTAGATGGCCTCAGGAAAAGAAATCAACTGATACTCTTTTAAAATATCTTGAGGAAGAAATTCGTAAATTTCATTTTCTTCTAAATCGGCGTAAGCCTGTTTCATGATTTTAAAAACCCCCTGGCTATCCAAGCCTTTTTTTTTCATAGCCTCAGAAGAGGGGTAGAGTGGTTGAAATCCTGACAATTTCGAAATATCTTCCGGCAGGGCCTTTCGTATCTCTGGATGCGCTATCGTATATTTATTGCCAAATTTCTGCGGTTTCCCGAATAGAAGATAGTGATCTGTAGGCAAGATACCTTTTTGATAATATTGAATTCCTTGAAACCAAACCAATTCTATTTCACCTGAAGCATCTCTCAATTTGGCGGTGAGCCTGCGCTTAGCTCCTTCTCCTATCATTTGAAACTGTGAAATAGTGCCATAGAGCTGTATGTATTGCAAATTTTCATCCACTTCTTCTACCTGATAGACTTTAGATTTATCTATGTATCGAAACGGGTAGTGATGTAGTAAATCATATACAGTGAATATCTGAAAGTTTTTCTTCAGCAATTCACACTTAGCTGTTGCTAGTCCTGTTATGAACTCTATCGGAGAAGAAAGTTTTAAACGCGCAGCCATAAATTAAACTCTAATAGGCAAAGGTATAAATTTTCGGTGGAAATCTTTTGAAAGAAGAAAGAGCACAAGACCTTAGATTTACCATTAATTCTAGGACAATTATTTTTTGAAGAAACAGTTTTATAGTAAAGAAGCCATGCGTACACTAATTTTCATCTTCGTTTGTTTCATAAGCTTAAGCTCCATAGCCCAGCGAAGCACTAAGTTGAGCTCTTCACAGCGAGGTGAAATCATGCTGATCGAAAAGAAAATGCAACGAATTGGTGCTCAATTTTTAGCGGATTCTAATCAAGAGATTAGATTGAAGGGAACACGCGAGTTCATAAAATTATTGGTTGAAGCCCTCAAAATTGAAAATTCATTTCAATACAAGTTTGACAGTTTGCCATACTTAGCTACTATAATGCCTGAGGATAGCAGTTTTCGTATTTTTACATTTCAGATAGTCTTACAGAATATTACATTCCGCCATTATGGAGCTATTCAGCTCAATAGAAAAAACATTAAGCTAATTCCATTGCGAGATTTCTCCGACACTTTCCCTACTACACCTCAATTTACAATTACTAATAAAAACTGGCTAGGAGCCGTTTATTATCGAATAATAACTAAAAAAGTTAACGACAAGCCAATTTATTTTCTATTTGGATTTGATCAAAATGATATTCTAGCTGACAAAAAATATATAGAAGCTATGTGGATAGAAAAAGATTCCATTGCTAAATTTGGTATGCCCATATTTGAAAAAACCACCACAGAAATTATCCCATCACGACCATCGAAATTTGGGGATGCTCCTGCTCGACCTGAGCCACCCATAGTTAAGACAAAAATATATTACCGCTATGTTTTGGAATATAGAAAAGGCTCGAGTGTTTCAATCAAATATGATAAATCAAAGGATTTAATTACCCACGATCATACTCCACCTATGGATGGTAAAAATAAAGATATTGGATTCATTAAAGTTCCTGATGGCACCTACGAAGGACTCCAATGGACAAAGGACAAATGGGTATGGGTAGAATATGTAAAGCTAGCCGATAAAGAGACGAATGGAGAATTTAGACCAGCACCACTAAATAATAGAGAGAAAATTCCTCCTAGAGAGTAATTCACTCTGCTATATCTTTTCTTATATTTAATGTATTTTAATGCCTTATTGGCTGGATTTAGGCTATAATTGCTTGACAAAAGCCTCATAAAAGATAAGTCGACTGCCTTATGAAAAAAATAATATTTCTACTTTGCTCTTTTTCCTTTCAGTTAGATGCTCAAGATAAAGCTGAAAAATCATTTGAAAAGTTTAAACAGTTTTATTCTCTATTATACAGCTTCTATGTAGACACCGTAGACTTTAATAAAATAGTAGAAACATCTATTATGAAGTCATTGGAAACTTTAGACCCACATTCTGCATATCTGCCGCCTAAGGAAGCCTCGAGCGAGAATGATAGATTGCAGGGTAGTTTTGAAGGAATAGGTATTTCATACAATATTATCCGTGATACTCTGACGATAGGAGATGTTATCGCCGGAGGTCCTAGTGAGAAAATTGGCCTAATGTCTGGTGATAAAATGCTCAAAATTAATGACACATTATGGGCTGGGAAACCTACTATGAAAGCTGATGATTATGTAAGTAGACTCCGAGGTAAAAAAGGAACCCAAGTGAAGGTCTGCATTCTGCGCAATAAAGATGTTATTAATTTTAACATCACCCGCGATGTCATTCCGCTCTATAGCGTCGATGCATCTTTTATGATAGATAAAGAAGTAGGATATATTAAACTGAATAAATTCGCACATACCACCCCATATGAAATAGATACTGCCATACGAAAATTGAAATCACAAGGAATGAAAACACTTGTTTTAGATCTACAGAATAATGGTGGAGGTCTTCTCAATGCGTCCGTAGCGCTAAGCAATGAGTTTTTGGAGCCCGACAAATTGGTGGTTTATACTGAAGGAGTCAAAAGTCCTAAAACAGAATATAGAACAGACAATAGTGGTAATTTTAAAGATGGAAAGCTCATTGTCCTAGTCAATGAAAGCTCTGCTAGCGCTAGTGAGATTGTATCGGGAGCCATACAGGACTGGGATAGAGGTATTATAGTAGGTCGCAGAACTTTTGGGAAAGGACTTGTGCAGCGCCCATTTACACTCAATGACAATGCACAAGTCAGATTGACTACGGCCAAGTATTTCACTCCTTCGGGTCGGTGCATTCAAAAACCATACACAGAAAATAGAAAAGAATACAGAGCAGATATATGGAATAGAATGCAGTCTGGAGAGTTAACCAATGATGAATTTGAAACATTGGCTAAAGATGGCACGATGAAAATTAAAAAAGATGGCAAGGATACCACGATTAAGATATCGGAAACTGAAATTAAGTATACCTCAAAAGGACGTAAGGTATATGGAGCTGGAGGAGTGACCCCTGACATCTTTGTACCTATAGATACCAGCATGAATACCGATTATTATTTTAAGTTTTTACGAAAAGGAATTCTATTTAACTTTGCGCAGAATTATGTATCTGCAAATAAAGCTAAGCTCTTAAAAGAATTTCCAAATGAAGACTATTACGTCAATAAATTTGAAGTAAATAAAGAAACACTGGATTCTCTCATAGCTAAAGGTATCAGAGAAGAAATTTCGCGTGAAGACTCTAGTTATCAGAAATCAATGAGACTTTTTAAAGTAGTTCTCAAAGCCAATATTGCGCGCTATTTGTATAATTCACAAGCATTTTATAAAGTCATTATGGAAATAGACCCTATGGTCAAAAAAGCCTTAATTCTATCTCGTGAGAATTTTTCTAAATATAAGGTGAGAAATGAATAAATTTGCCACAATATGAGTCAGATAAAGATAGGATTATTCTTCGGTACAGATACTGGAAACACCGAAACCGTTTCTAATAAGATTAAAGAAAAAATAGATGGTATAATAGGAGCCGACACTGTAGATTTAATAGAGATATATAAAAAAGAAGCTGAGGCTTTTGCTCCTTATCAATATGTGATCGTAGGAATGCCTACATGGTATGATGGAGAACTTCAAGGAGACTGGGAAACTTTTCTTCCCAAATTTGAAGCAGTAGATTTTTCGAATAAAAAATTAGCTTTTTTCGGACTGGGAGATCAGTACGGCTATTCATTTTATTTCTGTGATGCGCTTGGTATATTCTATCAGATAGCGCTGAAAAATGGAGCGACCGTCTGTGGAAAATGGTCTACTGAAGGATATGAATACGACGCATGCAAAGCTGAGATAGATGGTGTTCTAGTAGGATTATGTTTAGATTTAGATAATCAAGATGACATGACAGAGGCTAGACTAGACAAATGGATACCACAAGTTTTGGGTGAGTTTGGATTGATATGAAACTTATACTGATTATTTTTATAATGATATGTTTTGCTGGAAGTTTTTCTTGTAAAAAGAAGACCTGCCCTGCGTATCAAGAGAATCAAAAAGAAGAATATAAAATAAAAGGAAAACGAAAGAAAGCTAAGCTGTTTTAAGAAAAGAAAAAAACTATAAAAATGATTGATTTTAGAAGAAAAAGTTGGGTGCCAGGCGCAGATAGTTCTGAGTTTCCTATTCAGAATTTACCATTTGGCATCTACAGCACCTCCAGTAAATCTAGAAGAATAGGAGTAGCCATTGGTTCTCAAATTATTGATTTAGCTAGCTTAGCTAAGGCTGGACATATCCATGTGCCGGCAGATGTGCTGAATTCTCTATATTTAAATGATTTTATAGCCCTTGGAAAGAAGGTAACCAATCAAGTTCGAGTAGATCTAGCACATCTAATAGATGTAAAAAATGAAGCCTTTTCCAAAAGAGCTGATTTGAGTCAGTTTTTTGATGCTATGCAGGATGCTACTATGTATATGCCGATTCAAATAGGCGACTACACAGACTTTTATTCTTCTCGCGATCATGCGACAAATGTCGGCAAAATGTTTCGAGATCCAGCCAATGCCCTCCTGCCTAACTGGCTTCACCTGCCTGTAGGCTATCATGGTAGAGCTTCCTCTATCGTGGTTTCAGGAACAAACTATCACAGACCTAAAGGCCAAACTAAGCCTGTAGAAACCGAACCACCTGTATATGGTCCTTCAAAGAGAGTGGACTTTGAATTGGAAGTAGGTTTTGTTATAGGTAAAGAAACTACATTAGGACAGAGTATTTCTACAAAGGATGCTGAAGATCATATTTTCGGACTTGTTTTATTTAATGATTTATCCGCCCGTGATATCCAACAGTGGGAATATGTCCCCCTTGGTCCTTTTCTTGCTAAGAACTTCTGTTCAGTGATATCTCCGTGGATTGTGACGATTGAAGCATTGGATGCTTTCAGAGTAGGCGGTGAGATTCAAGACCCGAAGGTGATGTCTTACCTAGAATATGAAGGGAAAAAGAATTATGATATAAAATTGGAAGTAAGCCTGACTCCTGAAAATGGGGAGACTACCATAATATCCCAATCCAATTTTAAATATATGTATTGGAATATGTGCCAGCAGTTAGCCCATCATACAGTCAATGGATGTAATGTGCGTGTGGGTGACATGATGGCTTCAGGCACCATATCTGGACCTGAGAAACATGAATTTGGCTCTATGCTGGAGCTCGCGTGGAAGGGCACAGAACCTATCACCTTAAAAGATGGCTCTACTCGCGTATTTATGAATGATAATGATACCTGCACCATAAAAGGATTTGCAGAGAAGGATGGCGTGAAAATCGGATTTGGTGAATGTGTATCAAAATTATTGCCAGCGATATAAATTCTATTTCATGATCCAACGTATACAAACTATTTTCTGGCTGGGTTCCATCATTCTAATTAGCCTATTTATTTTCCTATTTAAGCATAGTCCAGAGTCTAGTCTTTACACCTTTTCTTTAGCTGTATTTGTCGGCTTATTTAATCTATTCGCAATTCTTTCGTTTAAAAACAGGCGAAAACAGTTAGTGCTTTCATATGTTGCTATGACCGGTATACTGAGTCTGCTTGCCTATATCACCGTCCACAATCAAAGCGCACCTGGTACTGCCAACATACTTACAATTTGCCTTCTAGCAACTGGTGTTATCTTGAATCTAATTGCAAATTATTTCACACGGAAAGATATTAAACTAGTAGAAGAGTCTAGCCGATTGAGATAGGCACGTTCAATTAAAAATAAATTCAACACTTAAACTTAATATTAAATTTCATGGCAAAAACAACGAAAAAAACTCCTGCAAAAAAGGCGCCAACTAATTCAAATTTAAATATACCTTTATTAGCTAGTATATGCGAGCGACCAGGTGCACCTGGTTTTGAGCAGCCTATCAGAGAGCTTATCCTAAAATCAATTCAAGGCCTAGCAGACGAAATTACAGTAGACCCATTGGGAAATATCCTAGCAATTCAGCGAGGCAAGGATAGTAGTAAAAAAGTAATGGTGCCTGCCCATATGGATGAGATAGGCTTTATCGTCACTCATATTGATAACGATGGATTCGTTCGCTTTCATACTCTCGGCGGATTCGACCCTAAGACTTTGACTTCTCAAAGGGTTTTGATTCACGGTAAAAATAAAACACTTCTAGGAGTCATGGGATCTAAACCTATCCACGTCATGACAGCTGAAGAGCGAGGTAAGACACCACAGATTCAGGACTATTTTATTGATCTTGGTATGAAAAAAGAAGAGGTTATCAAGCATATAGCTATAGGAGACTCTATTACACGAGAGCGTGCCTTGGTGGAAATGGGAGATTGTGTCAATTGTAAATCCTTGGATAATCGAGTGTCTGTTTTTATTTTGATAGAGACATTGAGAAAATTAAAAGGGAAAAAACTACCTTATGATTTTTATGGGGTATTCACCGTTCAGGAAGAAGTAGGACTAAGAGGCGCTACCACGGCAGCACACTATTTAGATCCAGACTTTGGTATCTGCCTAGATACTACCATAGCCTTTGATGTGCCTGGAAATAGAGATTTTGATAAAATAACTAAACTCGGCGATGGTACCGCCATAAAAATCATGGATGGCTCTGTTATCTGTGACTATCGTATGGTAGAGTATATGAAAGAGATAGCCACTAAAAACAAAGTGAAGCATCAAATGGAAATCCTCACTGCAGGCGGCACAGACACCGGAGCTATTCAGCGTATGGCTAAAAATGGAGCTATCTGTGGAGCGGTGTCTATTCCTACACGTCATATCCACCAAACTATTGAGACCTGTCATAAAGAAGATATTCAATTGAGTATTGATTTATTGGCATTATGTATAGAAGGTTTGGATAAATTCGACTGGAGTTTTAAATAGATGTGAGATCTTAGATGTGAGAAGTTAGATTTTTCTCATATCTAACATCTAAAATCTAATATCTAAGAAAAATGGACTACCAACTTTTAGATTGTGGAGATTTTTATAAAATAGAACGATTCGGTTCGTATACATTGGCTCGCCCAGAGCCTCAGGCATTATGGGATATGGAGAGGCCACTGGAAAACTGGCGAAATGAAGTAGATGCCTTTTATGAGCGTAAAAAAGAGGACGTAAGAACTAATAAAGAAGATAGCGGAAATTGGATTTTGAATTCGAAGATGCCCAATAACTGGGTCATTCACTGTGATAGCTTTAGAGATAAAGAAATCAAAGTCAAACTGGCTCTGACCGCATTTAAACATGTAGGTATATTTCCAGAACAGTACGATAATTGGCAGTTTATTTATAAACAAACTATCGCGCAAAAGCTTTCAGGTGGCATGCTCAATCTATTTGCTTATACAGGAATAGCTAGCTTAGTAGGTAGCATTGCTGGACTCAAAGTAACCCATATAGATGCTGTAAAGCAAGTGGTCAACTGGGCCAATGAAAATAGAGAACTCTCGAAGATGGACCCGAACATTTCCTGGGTGGTAGAAGATGCCATCAAGTATTTAAAGCGAGAAATCACGCGAGGAAAAAAATATACCGCTATTCTATTAGATCCGCCTGCCTATGGTCGTGGTCCTAATGGCGAGAAATGGGTTTTAGAAAAAGAGTTATTTCACCTCTTGAGTCTATGTAAGCAACTATTATCCGAAAAAGATTCTTTTCTCATCATCAATCTATATTCACTCAATATCACCCCACTTTTATTAGAAAATATTCTTAAAGAAGCTGGTCTATGGTCCGATGCTTCCCATTGTATAGAGCAATTTATCCCCTATGGCCAGGATAAAAAATTGCCCCTAGGTGTCTGCGGACGAGTAATTCTATAAAGAATGAAAAGATATAGACAGAATCATTGTTTCAGGATATGTCTTTTATTCATAGGTCTTGTATGCTTATGCTTTCATGCTAAAGTAAAAAAAACTGAACGCTTAGAAGGTAAAATCATCGGTGTTAAAGATGAGGATACTTATGTAATACTAATAGATAAATCTTCAATAACTATCCGATTAGCTCATATAGATTGTCCCGAGAAGAAGCAAGCCTATGCTCAACTAGCAAAAAATTGGCTCTGACTTTTATTTTGGAAAGCAAGTCATCATCATAAGTGTTGGTAAAAAAAATCGAAATGGTCGAATCATTGGAAAGATTTTTTGGAATCAAAGATGTCTAAATAAAGATCTCGTCAAAAATGGATTGGCTTGGCATTTTAAAAAATATTCTCGAGATACCATTTATCATAATTTAGAACAAGAAGCTAGAAAATATAAGGTTGGACTATGGAGTGATTCCAAAGCTATAGCTCCTTAGGATTGGAGAAAATTGAAAAGTTTAAAAACTTATATATCCCCTTCCTGAGGCCTTAAAATTATATCCTCTACACAAGCGCTAGGAGATAATTGCGCTGTCGTATATACTAATTCCGCTATATCACGAGGCTGAATAAAACGACTTGGCGGCAAATCAACTCCCGCCCAACTATCTGTCAATACAGCTCCTGGATAGATTCCTGTGATACGTACATTTTTAGATTTCAATTCGTTTCTCAGTTGTTTAGTATAGCCTGTGAGTGCAAATTTAGCTACAGTATATCCACCTCCTTTGTCATAATCTCTTAGTCCAGCGATAGATGAAATATTAATGATATGACCAGCTCCTAATTCTGTCATCGCAGGTATCACTACCTTGCCCATCCAGTAGGCGCTATAAACATTAACTTGCATCAAATATTCTAAATCATCGTCGAAGGCACTATCAGAAAGTCCACCTTGCTTGAATAGACCTGCATTATTAACCAGAATATCAATTTTTCCAAATTCCTTTATACAATTAGAGGCAAAATTCATAACAGGTAGTTTATCTGCTATATCAAAAGCTTCTGCATAAATTTTAATAGAAGAATTTATACTTTGAAGCTTTTCTTTCGCCTTGGCTACACTTTCTGGATTTTTGCTACAAAAAGCTAAATTCCAACCTGCTCTTGCATATTTTTCTAATATGGCTAGACCTATACCTCGGCTAGCACCAGTGACTATAATATTCATATACTAATTTATTTATACCGATAAAATATTTAGACCCAACTAACAATCCACTAGTTATTTATGCGCAGTATTCGTGAATATACTAAAATTAGTCTGGCCATAATTGCGCCTTTTCCAAAGATGAGGGTGAGTATCAAAATTGTATTTAGGGTCATGCTCCATGATAAGCCAGCCTTCTCCTTCTATCATTCCTTTTTGGATAATTAGGTCAGGGATCATAGCCAGATTTGGGAGCTTATACGGAGGTCCAGCGAATATGATATCAAATGATTCTCTACAATTCTCTATGTAATCAAATACATCCATTTGTAAAATACGATGCCCTGTTAATTGAAGTTTTTCTGATGTTTTATTGATAAATTTAATTGCCTCTGTATGCAATTCTACTGTGGTGATATCTGTACAACCCCTTGACCCAAATTCTAGACTTATATTTCCCGTACCACCGAATAAATCAAGAAACCGTATGTTATCAAAATTGAAATAGTTGTCAATAATATTAAACAAAGCTTCTTTAGCCAAATCAGTCGTAGGACGCGTGGGCTCCAGCATGGGCTGATGAAGTCTGTAGCCTTTATGTAATCCTCCTATTATACGCATATATTCCAAGTGAAAAGTATAAAGTTCAAAGTGAAAAATTTTAATAGTCTTTATACTTTTTGCTTTCAGCTCTATTTTAGCTACAAAGAATTAAATCGCCATATATCTCCCAGAAAGAAAGAGGGAATCCAAAGGTATCTTCTGCTTTCGAATTAAAGAAAGGAAAATGAACTCTTAAATTAGCGAAAATATGCTGGTTTTCTTCTTTTCGTACGCTGGTGATGAATATCTGATGAGAACCTGAGTCTACATTGAACTCTTTCATATTTCTTGAAATGATGCTTGAATAGTCTCTCGAACTAGCATCAAAGGTATTGCACTGCACCAGTTCGCCATTTCTAAATAGTATAAATTCTAAGAACTTAGACTTTATGGAAACCAAGACTAAATCTTTTCCTTGAGACTTTCTCTTTAGTACTTCGAAGATAGGTCTATGACAGGAAAAAAACTGTGCATTTTCAAAAGTGAAAAACAAATCATTATAGACTCGAAAAGGATAATTGTAAAATTCTCTTGAACGGATAGAATCTAAATCGTCTATTATGAGTTTTTCTGCAGAATCATTATAGACACTTCTATATGCGGAATAGCTATCTATTCCAGTAAGTTCGGTCTGAGGCACAAGAACGAAGGTAGACTCACAGTGAAATACATTTTTTATCACGGCCGATCTATACGCAGCGGGGATTTGATCGAGCGCTAGCTGAATCTGGGTAGAGTATACCCCAGGGATATTTAAGTCTTTGAACTGATAATGTACAAAAGCACTCATAGGCTGACCTATTTTTTCGTAACCAGTAAGAATAAGTGCATCACGATAGACAAGAATATCTGCTTTTTCAAAATTTATCTCCTCACTAGGATGATATGCATGCAGTACTTTTAATAATTTATTCTCCATGGGTGATTTGAGTTGATATTAAAAACGTGTATTATATTATATATTGTCTTATTTTGCAAAGTTATGGAAAGAATACCAAGTTATAAAGAAATTTTCCGTATAGCTATCCCTATCATGGTAGGAGGCATAAGTGAGTCTATTTCAGCCATTGTAGATACCGCTTTCATGGGAAGTATAGGGACTTTAGTCATGGATGGCATGGGTATGGCTAATATTTTCTTACTAGTCATCATTATGATCGGATGGAGCTTTTCCAGAAGTGTACAAATTTTGGTTTCTCAAAATTTCGGTGCTGCGAATTATTCAAATATCGGTGCAATAGTGCAGCATGCTATTGTCGTCTTATTTCCTGTAGGTATCGCACTTATGCTATTACTCTATCTGTTTAATGGATTATTTCTCAGTTATATTATCGAAAACCAATCTATTTATGCGATAGCCTCTGAGATATGCTCTATTCGTGCACTAGGGATGCCTATAGTCATGCTGACACTGGTGTTTTCAGGCTTTTTTACTGGGCTAGGACAGACCAAGGTGTTGTTTTATTCTCAAGGACTAGCTGCTTTGACCAATATTATCTTAAACTACATACTGGTATTCGGCAAACTGGGAGCTCCTTCCATGGGGTATAAAGGTAGTGCTATGGCTACGGTTCTCTCGGTGGTTGTCGCTTTGGTTGTATTACTTGTCTACCTTGGCTATCAATCCGGATTGATACAAAAATATGAACTGCTCATTCGCAAAAAACTTCAATTTTATCTGATTCGTGAAGTCATGAGGTTGGCTATGCCTATGGTCGTATTGCATGCCTTTAGTCTCGGATCATGGGTCTATTTTTTCTCCCTTATAGAGAAAATGGGTGAGAAAGAATTGGCTATATCCATGGTGCTCAAGCAAATTTTTACAGCTATTACCATTCCAGGTTTCTGCCTAGCTAGCACTGCCAATACTATAGTAGGACAATTGGTAGGCAGTAGAAAAATAGACCTCATTTTGCCATCTGTGCTAAAGGTCATAAAATTGAATTACGCCATTTTACTCAGTCTGGCATTGCTGACCTTTGTCTTCAGATATCCTATTGTGGCGCTATTTACCACCGATGCTCAAGTCATAGAGCAGATATCGATGCCACTCATCGCACTGCTATTAGCCTACCTCGTCATACCAGCTTCCAATGTTATATTCAATAGTATTTCAGCTTTAGGTAGCACTAGAATACCTCTCTATATCGAGACCATCAATCTCTTCTTTTACCTGCTTTATATGTTTATATTCATCCATGTCATGAAATTAAGCTTGTTTGTGGCATGGCTTGCCGAAATAGAATATTGGATTTTCTTACTTGTCTTTTGTTGCATCTATTTTTATAAGATGGATTGGAAGAAAAACATCATATATTTGGATAAGGAAAGTTAGTGTAGAAATTTTAATTATAATGCACTATGAATTTTTAATTCAAAGGATTTATCAAGATGAGAAACTACTACTTTAGATTTGAAGGAAAAACAAATGAAAGGATAAAGAATATTCTATTCTGGATATTGCTTATTGTTTTTGGAGCCTTTATTTACGCTTATTTTCATGCTTGGAGAGATCAGCATTCGGATTCTATCAAGTATTTAAATGATGCTCTTGTATATTCCATCATAATTACCATACCAATAGCCCTTATTAAGCACTTCGAGCGGAAGTATATCGAGCGAAAGGAAAAAGAAAAGGCCGACTCTAAAGGCTTGGACTAGGTTGTTTGCTATTCAATACAGATATCTCCCTAGCCAAATTCTGAGCTATAGTGCTGAAACTATCTAAAACTATTTGGTTATCAGCGGAGAGTTCTTGACCGTTGTCTGCGCATTCACGCAAGTTTTCAGTGAGTGGTACTTCGCCTAGGAAAGCTACTTCGTATTCAGCAGCTAAATTTTTAGCTCCGCCTGTGCCGAAGATATAATATTTCTTTTCAGGCATATCTTCCGGTGTGAAATAAGCCATATTTTCTATCACTCCCGCTACAGGGATTTCTACTCCTTGCACTCGGTACATCGAGAGGGCTTTGCGTGCATCGGCTATAGCTACTTTTTGTGGTGTAGAAACGATCACAGCACAGGTGACCTTGAGCGTCTGAGCTATAGTCAGCTGAACATCTCCCGTTCCTGGAGGCATATCGAGAATGAGATAGTCTAAGTCTCCCCATAAAACATCATTGATAAATTGCTTGAGCGCAGAGGTGACCATAGGTCCACGCCATACGATAGCTTGTCGCTCATCTATAAGAAAACCTATGGAAAGTACTTTTAGATTATCATTATACTCTACAGGTAAGATATAAATTTTCTCTTTTATTTCTCTTGTCAGCGGCTTTTTATTTTTCAGCCCTAGCATAATAGGGATAGAGGGTCCGTGAATATCAGCATCTAGAATGCCTACTTTGGCACCCATTTTACTTAATGCTAGCGCTAGCTGAACCGATACAGTTGATTTTCCTACACCTCCTTTTCCTGAAGATATACAGACTATATTCTTCACATTCGGTAGAATATTAATACCATTATTCCTCGTGGAAGAGACATTAGATGTCATGTTAATTTGAACATCGATATCGTCGCCGAAGTCTGCCTTGAGTTCCTTGACACAATTATTATGAATAAGCTCCTTCAGCGGACAGGCAGGCGTAGTCAGCACGATGGTAAAAGAAATCTTTTGGCCATCGATGGCTATATCCTGAATCATATTCAGGGTGACTAAATCTTTTTTCAAATCAGGCTCAGAAACTCTACTGAGTGCTATCAATACACTTTCTTGACTTATCATTTTATTTAATTCTGAAGCAATAATAAATCAAAATGCATAATCCGACCTATTCTTATATATTTTTAGAAATTACGAGTATATGAAGCTATCGAAAAAACTTTTTTACCTTTACAATCGTTATACATTCAAATACTACGCTCCATCTATGCCTGTCCTGACCTCATCTTATGATTCATTTATAAAAAATGGTCATCTCCAGACTATACTGCCCAATATTCTGCGAAGAGTAGATCTCCATAAACCAAGACGAGAAGAAATTGAAACTCCCGATGATGATTTTTTAGAATTGGACTGGTATGATGTCAAAGATAGTCGCAAACTAGTCATCCTCTCTCATGGACTAGAAGGAAATTCTAGACGAAGGTATATGAAGGGAATGGCTAAATATATGCATAGCAATGGATATAATGTGCTCGCATGGAACTACAGGTCCTGCGGCACCAGGATAAATCAACAACTTCGATTTTATCATTCTGGCGATACGGAGGACATAGACACCATAGTGCGCTACGCGCTATCTAAATCTCTTTTTGATTCCATCTATCTCATCGGATTTTCTATGGGTGGAAATATATCGCTCAAGTATTTAGGGGAAAAAGGTGAAGTCCTAGATTCAAGAATAAAAGCGGCAGTGACTTTTTCCGTGCCCCTTGATTTGATAGGCAGTTCGCGTTTGTTATCCAAATGGTGGAATCGATTTTATATGCGTCGCTTTCTAAAAAGTTTGAGAAAAAAAGTAGAAGCAAAAGTTTTACAATATCCTGACAAACTCAGTTTAGAAAATTTTGATACCATTAAAAGTTTTAAAGGATTCGACAATCAGTTTACAGCTCCTATCCACGGTTTTCGTGACGCCTTTGACTATTGGAAAAAATCCTCTTCGTTATACTATTTGGAACATATCAAAGTTCCTGTGCTCATAGTCAATGCGCAAAATGATAGTTTCCTATCGCCTACTTGTTTTCCTTACGAGCTAGCTGAGAAAAGCACTCTGATTCATTTGGAAGCGCCAGTTTCTGGAGGGCATGTTGGATTCTGGTCATGGGGCTCAGTCTTCTGGACTGAAAAGAGAGCTTGGGAATTTCTAAAAATCTACTAAATAGAACTAAACTCTTTCTCCCATTGTTCAAATGGTCTAGCTAGCCAGGCTTTCTCATCCGAAATGACTATAGGTCTTTCTATGATGGAAGGATTTTCATGCATAGCTTGAATCCACTCTGGATTTGAGAGTGTTTTATCTGCAAATTTTTCCTGAAACTCCTTGTCTTTTTTTCTTAAAATGTATGGAGCCTCGTGATGTAGCTTTTCTAATACCTGTTGGAGCTCACCTATTGAAGGAGGTTCAATTAAATAGTTGCGAACGCTGACTTCGTGTCCTTGGTTCTGCAGGTAATCGAGCGCTTTTCGACTGGTGGAGCAGACATTATTATGCCAGATAATGAGTTTCATTCTTGATATTTTGTGGGTGGAGTACAAAACTATCAAATTTTACCCACCAATTCCCACTTCTTTGTTTGTCGATAGCCTAGAAATTATCCACTGACTCTGAAAATATTAGTTAAGTTATCCATATTTTAGTTTCTTTATTTATAATAGTTTTAGAGATAATCAACATTAAATCCACATAAATTATTAATTATGTGCAAATTTTTATGGGAAAATTAGTGGGAAAATGTGGGGCTAAATAAAAATTAAGTGTAGTTTTGTGGAGATTTTAGAATTGAAATGGCGTTTTTAGGTGAAATAGTAATCAAACTCGATGAGAAAGGCAGGATGAGAATTCCTACTGCCCTTAAAGAGGCTATGTCGGATAGTGCCGCACATCGATTCGTAGTCAATCGAGGTTTTGAAAACTGCCTTACCCTCTATCCATATGATGTATGGGAAGTGGTTAAAGCCAAAGTCGATAAACTCAACACCTTCAATAGAGAGAAGCGAGAATTTGTAAGGAAATTTTATAGTGGAGCTACCATCTGCTCTTTAGATGCAAGTGACCGTATTAATATCCCGAATCAATTACTTGAGTTTGCTGATATGAAAAAGGACATTATCCTCACACCGGTCAAAGACTATTACGAATTGTGGGATCAGAAAAAATATAACAGCATGATCAGTCTCTCAGATAGTTCTTCATTCGAAGAATTGGCAGAGCGCGTCATGGGAGACAATGAAGAAACTATAGATCCGTGATAAAATGGGATATCACAAAAGTGTTCTTTTAAATGAATCGATAGATGGGCTCCATATTCGACCAAACGGCGTCTATGTAGACATGACCTATGGTGGTGGCGGGCATTCAAAGTTGATTTTGGATAAGCTAGGACCAGAAGGCAGGCTATATGCATTTGATCAAGACGAGAATGCGCTCCAAAATCGTATAGATGATGATCGCCTTATGCTTATACATCAGAATTTTGAACATGCCTGTGATTATCTTTTAGCTATAGGTATTCAAGAGGTCGATGGCGTATTGGCTGATTTAGGAGTATCCTCATTTCAGCTTAATAATGATGCGAGTGGATTTAGTTATCGACCAGAAATAGACTTAGATATGCGAATGGATAAATCCATGACCACTTCAGCTAAGGATGTTCTCAATAGCTATTCCGAAGAAATGCTACAAAAAATATTCCAGCGATATGGGGAGGTGCGAAATGCTAAAACACTGTCTCAAAAAATAGTAGAACTAAGGCAGACTCAGAAATTTCAGAAGAGCAATGACCTCAACGAAGTATTAAGAAGTATACAGTTTGGAACCTTTGAAAGTTATGCGGCACCTATATATCAGGCACTAAGAATGGAGGTAAATCAGGAACTACCTGCGCTGGAGCGCATGCTTGAGGCTAGTTCTAAACATATCAAAGTAGGCGGAAGAATGTCCATCATTACATTCCATTCGCTCGAAGATAGAGCAGTAAAAAATTTTATGAAGTTTGGAGAATTCAATGATGAACCTACTACAGATATATTCGGAAAAAGATCAGTATGGCCATGGAAATTATATAATAAAAAGCCTATAGGACCATCAGATGAAGAGCTAAAAATAAATCCACGCAGCAGAAGCGCTAAGTTGAGAATAATGCAAAGAGTGGGCTGATAATTTAAAAATGGATAATTGAGTCAGCAAAAATATAATATTTAAACTCTGAATTTGTTTCGCTTCAGCTTTAAAAAAGAAAATTTGAAATATAACCCATTTAAGTATACCTATCGTCATTGTGTCTTTGAGGTATATGAAAAAGATAAAGTGAAAATTAATCCGTGAATTCGTGTCAACAATAGAGAAAAATTTAAGTTTAGAAGAATTGGTTCAGAGGGTATTTGAGAAAATATCTAAGAATATTCAATTTCTATTTTTCTGCTTTCTGTTATGCATGATTTATATATGGAATAGTCATATGGCACAGCAGCTCGTGAGAGATATAAATAAAAAAGCTAAAGAATTAAAAGAACTAAGATGGGATTATCTGACGATAAAATCAGATCTCATGTACGATAGTAAATTAACCGAGGTACTCCCTAGAGCGAATATAATGGGACTGCAAGAACTCGATATGCCACCTTATAAAATGACCATAAAAAAGAAAGATTATCAACGACAAGATTAACTTAGTAAGTCGGGCTTATTTTGTATTTGCCATTCTGATTTTTATATCGGGATCGTTTATATACAAAATACTGCAATTGCAGACAGCACATGATGGCTATTGGAAAAAGCTAGGCGAAGATCTCACACTCTTTCAGGTGAAAATTGAGGCTGAACGTGGAAATATTTTTACAGAAGACTCTCGAATTTTAGCAACTACTATACCCACGTTTGAATTACGAATGGATACCAAAGCGAAAGGGCTTACAGACACCGTATGGAAGCGCCATATAGATAGTCTATGTCTTCTACTCTCTTATTATATACCAGAAAAATCGAATGCAGAATGGAAAAGTTATTTGGGACAAGCTAGAAATACGAATGCACGACATCTACTCCTAGCGAAGAATGTCATGTTTCAAGATTTCAAAAAAATAAGAGAGATACCTCTATTTAAATTGGGTAAAAATAAATCTGGCTTTATTACAATTCAGAGTAATTCAAGGAAATTACCTTTCGGGGAATTGGCTAAGCGCTCTATCGGCTATGTGTCTTCAAATAGCAAAACAATGATAGGCATAGAAGGCATGCTGAATGAAGAACTATCTGGAGAAAATAGAGAGGTTTTGATGCAAAAAGTAGCTGGTGGTGTCTACATGCCAGTGAATGATAACAGTGAGTTTGGCTCCAAACCTGGCCTAGATGTCTATACCACTATCGATGTCAACTTGCAGGATATTGCAGAGATTTCATTATATAAGTCCGTAGTTAATCATAAAGCGGATCATGGGAGCGCCATACTCATGAACGTAAAAACAGGTGAAATAAAAGCGATAGCCAACATAGGGCGGACTAAAGATGGTCAATACAAAGAGATAAAAAATTATGCTATCAATGAACTGAACGCGCCAGGCTCTGTAATGAAATTAGCCTCAGTTATGGCTCTTATAGATGAGGGATATTGCGATGAGAATACATTGGTAGATTTAGAGAATGGAGAGCACAAATACTATGATGTGACGCTGAAAGATGACCACAAAGTAAGTGGCTCAGTGACTCTAGCTAAGGCTTTAGAGATATCATCCAATGTAGGAATATCCAAGCCGGTATACAAACATTTTCATAAAAATAAAGAAGACTTCTATGAAAAACTGGAGCAGTTTCATTTAACTAAGCCTTATGGACTAGGCATTAAAGGAGAATCTGCACCTATCCTGAGTCCAGTCAAAGAATGGTCTGGGGTCACCCTGCCTTTTTTGTCTATAGGATATGAGATTCGAATGACTCCTCTGCAGGTTTTAGGACTATATGCCGCTGTAGCTAATAATGGAAAACTTATGCAGCCTCATATTATTAAAGAAATCCGAGATAATGACAAGGTAATAGAAAAGTATGAACCAAAAGTTTTGAATAAACAAATAGCAAAGCCAGCTACAATAGCCGCTGTAAGAAAAATGCTAGAAGGCGTAGTGGATTCAGGCACTGCTAGCAATATACGCAACCAATACTATAAAATAGCGGGGAAAACAGGGACTAATCTTATAGCTGATGATAATAAAGGTTTTCGGGAGAAAAAATATCAAGCAAGTTTTGTTGGCTATTTCCCAGCTCAAAATCCTGTCTATGCCTGTATAGTGGTAGTAAATAAACCAGATATAAGTACAGGCTACTATGGCAGTAACGTAGCAGCTCCTGTCTTTAAAGATATTGCGGATAGATTATACTCAACTGATGAGACTATACATCCTTCGTTGAAATCAAATAGGAATTCCTTGTTTCTATCGCCCATGAAAGGCCTAAAGTCAGAAATTGACAGAATCTCTAACTATTTTGACTGGGACATACTTTCCAATAATATCAATACTGATATGGTGACAGCCATAGCTTCAAAAAACAAACTCGTTGTTAAGCCTAATTACTACTCTGCTAAATCTATCATGCCTAGCGTAGTTCAACTTAATGTTCGCGATGCAGTATACCTACTGGAATCTATGGGATTGAGAGTAGTCGTAGAAGGTAAAGGTAGAGTAAAAACACAATCAGTTCAACCAGGAGAGCGCGTATGGAAAGGTGTAGAGGTTAAAATTTCATTAGGCTAAAAAAACTAAATGAAAAAACTAACAGATATAATTGAAGGTCTTGAAATACTAAAAAGCAATGGTATCTTAGACCATATATATGTAAACTCTATCGTTTTCGATTCTCGAACAGTAGTTCCCGATGCATTATTCGTAGCTACAAGAGGCACGCAAGTAGATGGGCATAAATACATCGATACCGCCATAGAAATGGGTGCTAAGACTATTATATGCGAACATATTCCTGAAGTGAGGTTGGAGGAAGTTATTTATATAGAAGTGAGGAATAGTCAGTATGCATTAGGGAAAATGGCTTCTAATTTCTACGATCGTCCTTCAGAAAAATTGCAAGTAATTGGCATCACAGGTACGAATGGAAAAACATCCTGTGCTACGATGCTATTTAATTTATTTACTGGTTTGGGTTATAAGGTTGGATTATTATCTACTATACAGATTCGAATAGGAGAAGAAATCATTCAGGCTACCCACACCACACCAGATGCAGTTTCTATTCAGAAATCGATGCAGTATATGGTAGAGAAAGGTTGTAGCTATTGCTTTATGGAGGTTAGCAGCCATGCAATAGATCAAGACCGCATAGCGGGTATTCAGTTTCGAGGAGGAATTTTTACCAACATTACCCACGATCATCTTGATTACCACCTCACTTTCCAAAACTACCTGCAAGCCAAGAAAAAATTTTTCGATAACCTACCAAATACTGCATTTACCATCTCTAATATAGATGATAAGAACGGAAAAGTGATGCAGCAAAATACCAAAGCAAAACGAAAGACGATGGCCATGCATAACATGGCGGATTATACCATAAAAATCATAGAGGCAAGTATGAAGCATATGCTTGTGAAAATCGGAAATCATGATATACACCTAAAGGTAGTCGGAGAATTCAATGCATACAATGCTTTAACCAGCTATGCAGTAGCTATTGAATTGGGAATAAATAAAGAAGATGCATTGCTACAACTCTCAAAGTTAGATCCAATAGAAGGTCGAATAGATTTAGTATTAGTAAAAAATACGAAAGTAAAGGGTATCGTAGACTACGCTCATACACCTGATGCTGTAGAAAAATTGCTGGTAGAAATAGGCAAAATCAATAAAGAAGGAAAACTAATTACCGTAATAGGCTGTGGAGGAAATAGAGACAAGGAAAAGCGTCCAATTATGGCCAAATTAGCTGCAAAATATAGCGATAGAGTCATTTTAACTTCCGACAATCCACGCAATGAAAATCCAAAAGATATTATTGATGAAATGAAATCTGGATTGAATATCACTGATATAAAAAAGACACTAGTCGTCATAGATAGAGCAGAGGCAGTCAAAACAGCATGTTTATTAGCCTCTGGCGAAGATGTAATAGCTCTAGTAGGAAAAGGACATGAGAAATATCAAGAGATAAAGGGAGAGAAATTTCCTTTTGATGATAAGTTATGCTTAAAAGAAAATTTAGAACTCATCACAGAAGAATAAACTAGTAATATATGTTATACCATCTATTCACTTATTTAAATGAACACTGGAAAGTTCCTGGAGCGAATCTATTTCAGTATTTGTCTTTTCGCGCTAGTATGGCGGTGCTGCTCAGTATTGTCCTTATGATTTTCAATGGTCAACGATTTATAGATTTCCTTCGCAGGAAGCAAATTGGTGAGACTGTGCGGGACTTAGGCCTAAATGGACAGATAGAAAAAAAAGGAACTCCTACTATGGGAGGAATTTTAATTCTAGCCTCTATTGTGATTCCTACATTACTCTTCGCCAACCTAACCAACGTTTATATCTGGATGCTTTTAATCGTTTCTGTCTGGTTAGGAGGAATAGGGTTTATAGATGATTATATTAAAGTATTCAAAAAAAATAAAGAAGGGCTCTCTGGTCGATTCAAAATAATAGGTCAAATAGGGGTTGGAATTTTTGTCTCACTTATGATGTATTTTCATCCAGATATAAAGGTAAGAGATTTAACTAAAGTATATGTTTACACATTGAGCGATGGCAAAATTCATGACCAATACAATCCAGTAAAAATAGAAATAGCAGACTCGGTCATCAAGGGCAAGGGAGAAGAAAGAAATGGCCTATGGTACTCACATGACAGCAAATCCCTATTGACAAATATGCCTTTTCTTAAAGGAAATGATTTCAATTATGACAAGGTATTTGAGTTTTTAGGTTTCCACCCACTATACTATTTCATTCCATTTTCTATTATACTTATATTTATTATCACTGCGGTATCGAATGGAGCTAACATTACAGACGGCATAGACGGTTTATGCACCGGTATATCTGCTATCACAGGAGTCACCATAGCTATTCTAACTTACCTTACGGGAAATATTATCTTCTCCGATTACCTCAATATCCTCTATATACCTAACATAGGGGAGCTTGTTATTTTCGTATCAGCCTTTGTGGCAGCCTGTATAGGATTCCTTTGGTGGAATTCTTACCCAGCACAAATATTCATGGGCGATACTGGCAGTCTAGCACTTGGTGGCATTATAGCTACGATCTGCATCATTATTCGTAAAGAGTTAATAATTCCTATCCTGTGTGGTGTATTTCTCATAGAAAATCTATCGGTCGTGATACAAGTAGCCTACTTCAAATATAGTCGGAAAAAATATGGTGAAGGAAGAAGAATATTCTTAATGTCTCCTCTGCACCACCACTTTCAAAAACTAGGAATGCATGAAGCTAAAATTGTTTCTAGATTTTGGATTATTGGAATTTTACTCTCTATTCTCACCATTGTATTGCTAAAAGTTAGATAGAATTAATTGAAACATAGAACTAAGTGAAAAAGAAAATAGTCATATTAGGAGCTGGAGAGAGTGGTGTAGGCAGTGCTATACTAGCTTTACAAAAAGGATACGAAGTCTTTGTGTCAGACTTTGGTTCTATATCCACTAAGTATGAAACTATGCTTAAAGACTATCACATATCTTATGAGCAAAATCAACACTCTGAAGATATCATACTATCAGCAGATGTGATTATGAAAAGTCCTGGTATATCTAATAGTGCTGACATCATAAAAAAAATACGAAACAAAGGGATTAAGATAGTTTCCGAGATCGAATTTGCCTATCCTTATTGCGATGGGAAAATAATTGGGATAACAGGAAGCAATGGTAAAACAACTACCACAAATCTAATCTATCACATATTTAAATCTGCTAGTCATAATGTAGGAATGGCTGGGAATATAGGCATCAGTTTCGCCTACATGATAGCTACAGATCCAAAGGACTATTACATTCTAGAGATTAGTAGTTTCCAATTAGATGATATAGACGAATTCAAATGTGATATTGCTATTCTACTCAATATTACTCCAGACCACTTAGATAGATATAATTATGAAATGAAGAACTATGTAGCTTCAAAGTTTAAGATTGCCAAAAACTTAACAGCCACAGATGCTTTTATTTACTGTGCAGATGACGAGGAAACCATGAAATATATGGATACTCATTCATCAGAAATACTCGCGCGAAAATTTGCGTTTTCTCTCCAAAAAGAACCGGAGGAAGGCGCCTACTCAAAAGAAAATAAATTATTCATAAACATTTTACAAACCACCTTCAGTATGCTTTCAAACGAATTAACTATCAAAGGAAAACACAATCAGTACAATTCTCTAGCTGCAGGATTAGCCGCTAGACATGAAGAAATTCGCGACGAGGTATTGCGAGAAGCATTCATGACATTTAAATCTATCCCGCATAGATTGGAATCTGTACTCACTATTCAAGGAGTAGAATACATTAATGATAGTAAGGCCACAAATATCAACTCTGTCTGGTATGCTCTAGAGAGTATGGAGAAAGATGTGATATGGATAGCCGGAGGTGTAGACAAAGGTAATGACTATGAAGTCCTAATGTCTTTAGTGAAAAAACGAGTAAAAGCTCTTGTATGTCTAGGAGAGGATAATCTGAAATTGCAATCTGCATTCAGCGGAGTAATAGATGTAATCATCAGTACAGACAATATGAGGGATGCCGTGCGTTCCGCATCACAACTGGCTGAGAAAGGGGATGCTGTTTTACTCTCGCCATGCTGCGCTAGCTTTGATTTATTTCAAAACTATGAGGATAGAGGAGATCAATTTAAAGAGAACGTAAGACTTTTATAATTCTATATCCTTTACATAGTTATGAGCTACATCCGTCAAATAGGAAAAACATTTCAGGGTGATCGATCCATTTGGATTATAGTTACCCTATTGACGCTATTCAGTATCATGACAGTTTATAGCAGCACCTCTCTGCTGGCAGTAAAGGATAATAAAGATATTCATGTCTATCTCTTTAAGCATTTAGCGCTCATTATTGCCGCATATGGGTTCATGTGGTTCATGCATCAAATATCCTACCAGTACTACTCTGGACTCTACAAGGTAATGCTACCTCTTGGTATTCTTGCCCTGCTCTATGCGTCTTTTATGGGAGTTAAAGTAAATGATGCAGGTAGATGGATACAAATTCCATTTATCAATCAGACCTTCCAAGCATCCGATCTGGCGCGTTTGGGACTTATTCTTTTTCTAGCTAGACACCTCAGCAAGCATCAAAATGAAATCAGTGATTTCAAAAAAGGATTTTTGCCTGCACTGAGCGTTACATTACTGATTGCATTTTTAGTATTTATAGATAACATCTCTACCTCTATCATGATAATGGTCACAGCCTTGGTTATGATGTTTCTCGGTAGAGTTCGCTATCTACATTTTTTTGGGACTATAATTATTGGTCTTGTATTTATCGCCCTTGGAGTCTTATTCGTTCTCAAAGCCCCTGATGAATTTCTAATAAAGAGATTAAGTACAGCTAAATCACGCATTACATCTTTTGCAGACGCCAAAAAATCTTATAAAGATGTTTCCTATCAGGTAAAACAAGCAAATATAGCTATAGCTAGAGGCGGCTGGCTGCCAAAAGGACCAGGAAATAGTACCCAGAAAAATTTTTTACCAAATGCATTTTCAGATTATGTGTTTGCGATAGTGGTAGAAGAGTGGAGTCTATTTGGAGGGCTATTTCTTATTTTTTTATATCTCGCATTGATGTTTAGAGTGATTGTTTTAGTAATGAAAAGTCCATATACGTTTGGCGCTCTATTAGCATTAGGCTTAGGATTGAGTATTGTCATACAAGCTTTTTTTAATATTGGAGTCACTATAGGATTATTGCCTGCTACAGGAGTCACTTTACCGCTAGTAAGCATGGGAGGGAGCAGTATTATTTTTATAGCTATGGCGCTAGGTATTATACTAAGTGTTAGCCGAAGTGTACAAGAAGATGGACTAGGTAAAAGCCCTAGCAGAGAAAATTATATAGATAACTTAGAATTGGAATTGAAAGGAGTGGTGTAATTTGATGTGATAATAAGATGATATGATGATAAATTTGAAAATGGAACAATTTATCCCGATAGCTATCGGGATTGAGAGTGAGATTATTGAAAGTCTACAAAAATGAGTTGAGGCAATTGAAATTTTATGTCTTAGTGGGATATAAAAATTATTTGTGAATTAGTGGCATATAAAATGGGAAATAAAAAATTAAAAATTTTAGTATCTGGTGGTGGCACCGGCGGACACATATTCCCGGCTATCGCTATAATAGAAGCACTTAAAAAGAAGGCGGATATAAAAGTGCTATTTGTGGGAGCTGAAGGCAGAATGGAAATGGAAAAAGTGCCTGCTTGTGGCTACGAAATTATTGGACTCCCTATAGCTGGTTTTCAAAGAGGTTTTACACTTTCTAGTTTCATAAAAAATATTCAATTGCCATTCAAGGTTCTAAGAAGTCTTATAAGAGTCATGGGCATCATTAATAAATTTAAGCCTGATGCTGCCATAGGCACAGGTGGATATGCTAGTGCTCCTACATTGAAAATGGCTCAATGGATGGGTATTCCTACGTTTATACAAGAACAAAATGCTCTACCTGGTAAAACAAATTTATTTTTAAGTTCCGCAGCTAAGTCTATCTTTGTATCCTATGAAGAGTCCAAAAAATACTTTACCCACTCAGATGTCATTTATACTGGAAATGCAATAAGAGAATCTTTTTTAGAAAATATAGTATCTCGTGAAGAAGCGTTTCGTTTTTTCAAATTAAATCCCAATAAAAAAACCATCTTTATCACTGGAGGCAGTCTTGGAGCCAAAGCTATCAATGATGCTATTGCAGATAAAATAGAATTATTATTAGCCGAAGATATACAAATTATATGGCATACCGGTAAAACGCATTATGAGAACTATAAGCACTATGAAAATGACCGTTGTAAAGTTCATGATTTTATATATGAAATGAAAATGGTCTATGCTGTTTGCGACCTAGTAGTGACGAGAGCAGGCGGAGTTTTATTCGAATTATTTATGATGGCAAAGCCTGCGATAGTTATTCCCTCTCCTTATGTAGCCGATGACCATCAGACACCTAATGCAGAAGCCTTAGTAAAAAGAAATGCTGCTATAATGCTCAAAGATGATGAAAGTAAAGAGAAACTAGTGCACAGCATAATCGAACTTATCAAGGATGAAGAGCGAATGAAAGCGATGAGCAGAGAAATGTTGAAGTTAGCAAAGCCTCATGCCGCTTCTGAAATAGCTAAAACAATATTATCTAAACTAGAATACACCATATCATGAATCTGAATAATATAAAATCTATTTTATTTTTAGGGATTGGTGGTATTGGTATGTCTGCTTTGGCTAAATACTTTATAGCAAAAGGAATAAACGTGTATGGTTATGATAAAACACCATCTGACATGACAGCTGCTTTGACTGATTTAGGTGCTAAAATCACTTTTATCGACAATGCTAAGTGCATAGAAAATGCCTTTGACCTCGTCGTCTATACACCTGCTATGCCTAAAGATAGTTTTCTTTTGAACTATTTTCAACAGAGTACTATTCCACTAATGAAACGTTCACAAGCACTTGGACTGATAACAGAAAACAATTTCACAATAGCTGTATCTGGTTCACACGGAAAGACAACTGTCAGTTCCATGATAGCTTTCTTACTCAAAGAGTGTGGAATTGATTGTAGTGCTTTCTTAGGTGGAGTATCAGTTAATTTTAATAGTAATTATGTGCAAGGTAAAAGTGATGTAGTTGTGGTAGAAGCGGATGAATTTGATCGTTCATTTATGACCTTATCTCCGAATATAATTGTACTTACATCCATTGACACAGACCACCTAGATATATATGGTACAAGAGAAAATATAGTGATTTCTTTTCTTGAATTTTTAAAAAAATTAGATGATATAGGTATTCTAATTCATAACGAAAAAGTCATTGATGAAATATTAATTAGAGGAAAGAAAAAAATATATGGCTTCCAGAAAGGCGACTATAAAGCTACTGGACTTAAAATTTATCCTACACATTCAACCTTTTCTATTAATGATAGCGAGGAAGTGTTCAAATTAAACTACAATGGTAGGCACAATATTGAGAACGCATTGGCTGCTATTTCAGTAGGTTTAACAATGGGAATATCTTTAGATAAAATGGTCAGTGCTATAGAAAAATTTAAAGGGATAAAGCGTAGATTCGAGGTCATATTTCAGAATGAAAAATATGTATATATAGATGACTATGCTCATCATCCTGCAGAGATTGAAGCCCTTGTATCTAGCGTGAAAGAGATCTTTCCAGACAAAAGAATACTAAGCATATTTCAGCCACATTTATACTCTAGAACAAAGGATTTATGCGTTGACTTTGCCCGCTCCCTTGATCTATCAGATGAAGTCATTTTACTTCCCCTCTATCCAGCTAGAGAATTACCAATTAATGGAGTCACCTCCCATATAGTGTCTGAAAAGATGAAAACTAACGTGAAAGTTGTGGATAAAACAGACCTTATCACTACTATAAATGGCTGTAATTTTGACGTAATTTTAACAATAGGAGCAGGTGATATAAGCGGCTGTATTTCTGATATTAAAAATTATCTGAGTACGAAATGAACAGAACGAAGCTTCTTCTTAGTCTAAAATTAGCATCATGGGGAGGTATGATTGCTTTATTTTTTGTGATATCGATAGCAGGTATAGAAAAGAGGAATACTGCACGATGCCAAAACATAAAAATTAGATTTAAGAATGATCAAAATCTAGGTTTTATAGATTCTAGAGATGTAATGAAGGAAGTGAATCAAGCAGATCCTGCCTGGCAGGGTCAAAAACTTTCCAATATAAAATTTAATCTCATAGAAAATGGTGTACGACAAAATGAATATGTAGAAAAGGCAGAACTATATCTAGATAACCAAGATAATATAAATGTGGTACTAGAGCCAAAAAAGCCAATTGCTAGGATAAATTGTGAAACTGGAGCTTACTACCTATCTAAGGATTGGGATAAAATGTCTCTGAGTAATAAATGCTCTAAGCGAATAGTTCATGTGTCTGGTAGAGTCCGGAATATAACCCAACCAGAATCCAAAATGGACAGTTTTGTGAAACAGTCGCTCACAAAACTACTGAACTACTTGGAAAAAAATTCAGTATGGAAAGATGCTACTGAGCAGATATACATAAACGAAAATGGGAAAATTGATTTGGTTTTTCTCTTTAGTGAACCCATAATAAAAATAGGATATGTAGATGATAAGTTCGAACAAAAAATGAATAAAGTAAACGCCTTTTTTAAGACTATAGTTCGGTGTCATGATTTAGCTAGTTATTCTGAATTGGATTTTCAGTATAGCCAGCAAGTAGTAGCAAGGAAAAAAATGTAAGGGGAAAAAATTGAATATAAAAGCACATAAGAAAAATGAATAAAGGAAAAATTATAGTAGGACTGGACATCGGTACCACCAAAATCTGCTGCATAGTAGCGCAAAAAGTTGAGGGTAAGAAAATTGAGATTCTCGGCTCAGGAGTTGTGCCATCGAGAGGAGTGCAAGATGGCGAAGTTCGAAATATTCGTGATACGGCAGAGGATATTCAAGCTGCCTGTGCTAAGGCATCTGCTAAAACTGGAGTAGAAATTAAAAAAGTATTCGTCGGAATAGCTGGTGCCCATGTGAAATCTAATGTATATAAACTAGGATACACAAGATCAAACTCTTCTAAACTCATAGACTTAGAAGATGTAAAACAACTGGAAGAGCAGGTGAAAAATCTAAATAATGAACCTGGTGAACAAATCATAAGCTATCAAGCACAAGAGTTTTATGTAGACCAGAAAGTGCCAATAAAAAATAATCCTATAGGTGTAATGGGCAATCGTCTAGAGGCTAGCTGGCACGTAATTACTGGCAATGTGAGTTCAACGCGCAGTATAGAGATGAGTGTAGAGATGGCTGGTCTAGAATTGATAGATTTCGACTTAGAGCCTTTAGCTTCTGCCTCTGCAGTGCTTACCAATGAACAAATGGAAGAAGGTGTATGCCTTATTGACATAGGTGGTGGAACTACCGATATAGCTATTTTCACGAAAGGTATTATTCGTCATACCGCTATTTTTCCCTATGCCGGAGAATATATCACACAGATGATACAGAGTAAACTGAAACTGCGCTATGAATCTGCCAAAAAACTCAAAGAGAATTCAAATGCTACAAGTGCACTTTTTCAGCACATACCTGAAAATAAAATTTTGACAGTAAATAATCTGACAGGATTACCACCAGTGCAGATTCAACAAAGATACTACTGCAGATTAGTTAATGCCTGTCTAGAACAAATATTCAATCAAGTTAAAAATGAGATAGCTTCTTCCTACTATAAAAATAAATTGAATGCTGGTATTGTAGTCACTGGCGGTGGAGCTATGATTCCTAATTTGAAGAACTATGTTGAGCAATTTACTGGATACCATGCACAGATAGGCTTACCTATAAGTAGATTATCCAATCTTCAAGATAAGTCTTATGCTCAAACCATATATGCTACCAGTATTGGCCTTGCCTTATTAGCCGCTGATAACTCAGAAGATTATATCTATGAAAAACTAGAAAAGATGGAGACTAATACAAAAGCAATAGACCAGCAAGAAACTAAAGAATATGAACAACCGATAGAGACTAAAACTAAAAATCTAAGTTGGCTGGACAAAATTCAGACAAAAATTGGTTCATTTCTGCTAGATGAAGCTAGTATAAAAGAATTTGAAGATAATTAAACATAGAAAATTTAAATAATAAAACTGAAAGAAATAAACTAAAAAATATGAATAATTTAGAATTTGATTTGCCAAAAGAAAAGTCGTCAATTATAAAAGTAATAGGAGTAGGTGGGGCTGGCAGTAATGCTTTGAACCACATGTATCAAAAAGGAATTAAAGGCGTTAATTTCATTATTGCAAATACGGATGATCAGCATTTGAATTTATCGCCGATAAAAACGAAAATACTTTTAGGTCCAGAATTGACCAAAGGTTTTGGAACAGGTGCCGATCCAGAAATAGGCAAGCGAGCTACAGAAGAATCTATTGCGCAGATAAAAGAAGAATTAGGGCATGGAACCCGTATGCTCTTTATAGCCGCTGGTATGGGAAAAGGTACGGGCACTGGCGGCTCACCAGTCATTGCTAAGATAGCAAAAGAAATGGGCATCTTAACTGTAGCTATAGTCACTACACCATTCTCTATGCTTGGTAAATCTGCTGTTAGAAAAGCTGAAGATGGAATCGAGCGGTTAAAAGAAAATGTAGACGCCCTTATCGTAGTCGCTAATGACAAAATCATTGATGTCTATGGGAAATTAAAAGGCTCGGAGGCCTTTGCTATGGCAGATGACATCCTAGCTAACGCAGCTAAAGGGATAGCCGAAATCATAACTGGCGCAGGAATACACAATACAGACTTTAATGATGTAAGAAATGTACTGAAAGATGGTGGGATGACTATAATGGGTATAGGTCATGCTAGAGGTGAGACAAGAGCTAAGGAGGCCGTTATGAATGCACTGAGATCGCCGCTACTCAGTGATTATGATATCACGGGTGCGCAGAAAGCACTCGTAAATATTTCTTATTCTGAAGAATATGAATGCACGCTAGATGAGATTGGTGAGATTATAGAAGCTGTCAATGAATCAGCTCAAAATGATATCGAAATCATCCATGGTACTTCTGTAGATAACACACTAGAAGACGAACTAGCAGTAACAGTAGTAGTGACGGGCTTCAACAAAGACAAAACTATTAAAAAAGAATTGCAAGCACCGAAGGCTGAAGTTATTTCGGTAGACCAGCCAGTTCAGTCAAATGAAGATAATAATGATGTCATAGTAGTAGAAACTGAAAAACAAATCTTAATTGACTTCGGCACTTCAGTTATGCATCAAACGAGCTCTGAGAGAGATGGATACAATTCTAATGATTCGTTATTTAGCAATGACACCAACTCCGAGCCAGATGAAATATCTATATCTATAACAGATGCCGAAGAGACCACCTTTGTAGATCAGATGGGACGATTTGTGCAAGAAACGGATGAAGAGAAAAGACGCAGAATGCTAAGTAAAATTAGCTTTGATATAAACTCCCCTTTGAAAAGCACAGATCATTTAGAATTAGGATTAGAGAATCTTTCAGATAAATCTAAGACCTTGATTACGGATAACTTTAATCTATTCAAAGACAATAATAAATTCAATACGAATTTGGACTAGTCCAGAATTTATGTTTAAGAGCACAAAAAGGCATCCATTTAGAGGATGCCTTTTTCTTGGAATTATTTTAAAGTTTATTTTGTTGTAAGCACATAAATCAATCATATATGCTCACAGTTGGAGAAAAACTAAGTCCATTAAAGGTAAAAATTCAGGACAACTCAGAAATCGCCATACCTGAAAAGGGAAAGAAATATATACTATTCTTCTATCCTAAAGACAATACTCCTGGCTGTACTGCTGAGGCATGCAGTATCAGAGATGAATACCAAACTATAAAGAAATTAGGATATGAGCTCTATGGCGCAAGTATAGATAGCATCAAGTCGCATCTCAAATTTATAGATAATCATCAACTTCCTTTTCCACTGATCTCCGACGAAGAGAGGACTTTGGTAGAGGCGTTTGGCGTTTGGGGTAAGAAGAAGTTCATGGGGAGAGAATATATGGGCACGAATCGCGCTACATTTATCATTGATGAAAATGGAATTGTATCCCATCTAATTGAAAAAGTAGATACAAAAAACGCCGCTAAACAGATATTGGATATTCTGAGGTCATAGCCTTATTATTATTTTCATTTTGAGCACATTAAAATTTAAAGTCACTAAGGACATAAATAGTATGATTGCACCTTTGTGATATTGTTATGAATATTTAGGTTGTTGTACAAAGTTCCACCAAGAAGGCAAAAAAATATAGCTAAGTGCCGCTAAGAAATCCTTAGCTAAATAAAGATTTTAACCAAGTGACTATTTTCTCCAGTATACCTTTCGGTTGTCTTTTTGGTTGGTTTTCTTTATAGTGTTTTTGCGATTCCCAATTGATGGCCATAATAATAATTTGAGGCAAATATATTAAATTCCCTTCCTCTCTTTTTTTTCTTATTCAAATATTCCATCTCATTTTTCAGCAAATATAACTTAGCATTTGATATAGAGGATTTGATTTGAATATCCTCCTGATTGCACCATTTGAACTGAGATTCATGTAAATCTAGCAGATAAGCTTAATAAGCACAGGTGATTTATCAATAAGAGAAAAATTGCTACCCGCGCAATAAATAAAAAAATTATGTATATGATTCAATCTTACTATGAGTTAACTTAATATTGGATATTAAGAACTCTAAAAGTTTACATAAATTTTTACCTGTATCATGTTACCGCTATTTCAGAAAAGAAAGATTTTCTAATCCCCTTCAAATTCAAATCCAATATCCGACCTGAATTTCATTCCTTTAAATCGAATTCGCTCTATAGCATCATAGGAGTTAAAAAGAGCCTCTTTTAAATTCTCTCCAAGTCCTGTCACGGCTAGAACTCTACCCCCATTAGTTACGAGCTGAAAATCTTTGATAGTAGTACCCGCATGAAAAACGTTAGCCTGATGCACATTCTCTATCCCAGTGATAGGGAACCCTTTTTCATAAGCTTCCGGATAACCCTCCGACACTAGCATAACCGTACTAGCTGATTGATGGGATATTTCTGGATTGAACGATTCGAGTTGATTAGAAAATCCAGCCTGAAAAAGTGCTAGTAAATCACAATCCATTCGTGGGAGAATGACCTCTGTCTCTGGGTCACCTAGTCTACAATTATATTCTATCACCTTGGCTTGACCTTGACAGAGAATCAATCCGAAATAAATAAATCCTGTGTAAGGCATTGAATCCTTTTGTAGACCATTTATTGTTGGCTTGATTACTTGACTTTCTACTTGCTCCATTAGAGCCTTATCTACAAAAGGCACTGGCGAAATACAACCCATCCCACCCGTGTTTAAACCTTTATTTCCCTCAAATCTTCTCTTATAGTCCTTCGCATTTGGGAGCATGACATATTGCTGACCGTTGGTATAAATAAATACGGAGAACTCCAGACCGTCTAGGAATTCTTCTAACACAACTTTGGCACTAGATGCTCCAAATTTTCTATCGAGAATAAACTCATCGATCAGTTTTGTGGCTTCTTCCTTTGATTCTGGAAGCACGACTCCTTTTCCCTCTGCTAAGCCATCAGCTTTTATAACGTAGGGTGGACTTTTCTCATCAAACCACTGATAGGCATGTGCTAAATTGTCTTGAGTTATTTCTAGATATTGTGCAGTAGGTATATTATTCTTAGTCATAAACTCTTTGGCAAACGCCTTACTGCCTTCTAGCATAGCGGATTTTTGAGAAGGAGCTACGACTTGAATATGCTTCAACTCTTCTTTTTGAAAATAATCCCAAATACCCGCTACTGCCGGCTGCTCTGGTCCACAGATTAGTATGTCAATTGCATTTTCTAGACAAAAATTTTCAATAGCAGTAAAATCAGTCGCTGCAATGGCTCGATTTTTCCCGTATTCCAATGTGCCCCCATTTCCAGGAGCGATATAAAGATTTGATAGTGATTGGGATTGACGCAGTTTTCGCGCCAGAGCGCATTCTCGTCCACCCGAACCTAATAATAAGACATTCATAAGGCAAAGATAAGAATGATTTAGAAATACCCTTTGGAAACAAGGCAAGAGTTATCCAATTTTGCAAAAAGGTTGAATTGTTATTTTTCGTTAATCAGTTAAACGTGATGTCTTCATATTTCTCTAAAAATTATAACAAAGTACATTCTAAAATTAAAAATTGATTACTCACCTTTAAACTATATAAATATGAACCGCTTATTTACCTTATTATTTTTCAGTGGGGCATTTACGATAAGCCTCAACGCACAAAATTGGGATGATAATGATTATTCTCATCAAAACAATGATAACAATCGTCAATGGAATAATCCTAACCAAGGCTGGCAGCAAGGTAATGGATATGATTACAATCCTTATCAAGATCCGAATGATTATCCGACGGCCTACAGAGGCTGCACTCCGTCGCCGCCACCATGCAGAAGAAATGTGGTCATAGTAACTCCACAACCTAGCTTTTATGCACCTATAGTTATCGCACCCATGCGACCTGTCTATTACAGACCATACAGATACAATCCATATCGAAGTTATGGATATGGTCACGGCTGGGGATCTAGACGCTGGAGAGGTAGATAGTAGTTTTAAAGTTTAACTGACTCCGAAAAATTAGTTTGAAGATGGATATTATTTTCATTTAATCAGAAAATATTTTCTGACACAATAGAACTTAATAATACGATATTTACTAGCTTTAATAGCTCATAATAGTAAAAAATTATTTTGGATTCATTAACTCAAATTGTACTCGGAGCTGGTATAGGCGAACTCGTCATGGGTCGAAAGATTGGCAATAAAGCCATTCTGCTTGGCGCTATTGCAGGCACGGTACCCGATCTCGATGTCATAGCCACTTCTATAATTAACGACCCTATAGCCAACCTGGAAATTCATAGAGGTTATTCTCATGCATTATTTGTTCATATTTTTTTAGCTATCCCATTTGCCTATTTGTGCTTTTGCTTAGTCAAGAAAAAACATAATTTTATGAGTTTTTATTGGTTGTGGTTCCTCGGCTTTACTACTCACGCAATACTCGATGGTTTTACCACTTACGGTACACAGCTATTTTTGCCCTTCTCCAACTATCTTATTGGGCTCAATAACATTTCGGTCGTTGACCCACTCTATACCTTGCCCTTTATGGGTATACTGATATGGGCAATGTTTTATAAAAAAGAAAATCCCAAGAGATTTAAGATAGCTCTTTGGAGTTTCTATGTGTCGAGCGCCTATATGCTAATGACCTTTGGTTTTAAGTTTAGGGTTCATAGTCAGTTGGATTCGGCACTCCAATCTCAGCACATAAAATACAATTATTTATATACCTCTCCAACCCTTTTCAATTCAGTTCTCTGGTCAGGCATTGCTGCTACAGATAGCTTTATTTATTTATCAGAGTATTCCATTTTTCAAAAAGATAAAGAAATCAAATTTACAAGTTATCAGCGAAATCAAAATGATATGCAGGATTTTGAATGTAAAGAGCTCCAAACTATAAAATGGTTTGCCCAAGACAAATTTTTTGTAGTTCGACCGTCTGAAGATAGCTTACTTTTCTTTAATGCAAAATGGGGCAGAGCCAATTTTGCCAAAACAGAACCGAAAGAAAGTATGGTATTCTATTCTCAATTCACAAAATCGAAGAATGGAATAAAAGCCACCATGATAGAGCCGGATTTTAAAGATACAAAGTTTAGCGATCTACTTGGGATGCTTTGGAGAAGAATATGGGATTAATAACTAATCTACATTTTTAGATTTTCAACAAACTGCAACAATTTTTAATTAAATCACCACATTTTTTTGAAACAAATACTCTAATATTGAAGTCATAAACTTGAACATTAAATGCAAAAGATTATGAACCCAATTAATGAAATCATGAATAAAACAGATACTAGTATTCAACCTGGACCGGATTCAGGTATAGGCTCAGGCTCAAATAAGCCAAAGCCTAAAAATTAGGATGTTTTTAGAGTTTTAAATTCTTTGATGAGAGGCTTGAGTTCAGTCTTCTTCTACACTATTGGCTATAAATATAGCCGCAAATGCCATCGCTAAATCTTTTAACATCAGCGGCAATGCCATAGGGTTTACGTTCATAGAAGGCATATGCACTAATATGATAAATAGAAAAAACATCGCTGCTAAGAGATATCCCGCAATTTTCTGATACTTGTGATTAATCAAAAGGGCTAGGCCATAGGCAATTAAAGCTAGACCTGTTAAATAAACCCAATAAATAGGCGGAAATGGCAGCCATTTGGGCACCATACTTGTCATATCGGCTCCAAATACAAAATGCATAATACCGAAAGTAGCCATAACAGCAGCAAAGATATACTTAGCTATTTTTGATGATACAAATGTGCTCATATACTTAATTTTTTTGGTTACTTACAAATATAATACAAAAGAGCCCAACTTTTTAATATTTGATATGATGTAATAGTTTATTTATACAAATTTTAATGTACATTTGCTTGCTAATCATTTAAGAAATATGCGTATTGCGGTTGTAGGTGCTACCGGCTTGGTAGGTCAGAAAATGCTTCAAGTTTTAGCTGAGAGAAATTTTCCAATTACAGAACTTATTCCAGTAGCCTCAGAAAAAAGTGTAGGTAAGGAAATATCATATAATGGAAAGAAATATCCCATCGTATCTATCCAGAATGCCATTAATTTGAAGCCTCAGATAGCCCTATTCTCTGCTGGAGGGAATACCTCTCTGGAATGGGCTCCCAAATTCGCTGAAGTAGGTACGACGGTCATTGATAATAGCTCTGCCTGGCGAATGCATCCAGACAAAAAACTGATAGTACCAGAGGTGAATGCGCAAGCCTTAACTAAGGATGATAAAATCATCGCTAATCCCAATTGCTCAACGATTCAACTGGTGGTAGCTCTGAAGCCCCTAAATGATATAAATCCTATGATTCGGGTGGTGGTGAGTACCTATCAATCTGTTACTGGGACAGGTGTCAAAGCCGTCACTCAAATGGAAAATGAACGGAATGGAATTCAAGGAGATATGGCTTATAAGTATCCAATCGATATGAATCTGATTCCTCAGATAGATGTATTTTTAGATAATGGATATACCAAAGAAGAACAAAAAATCATCGATGAAACAAAAAAAATTTTAGGATTGCCGGACCTCAAAATCACAACAACGACTGTGCGCGTTCCTGTATTTGGAGGTCATAGTGAATCCGTCAATATCCAGTTTAAAAATCAAGTAAGCTTAGCAGATGTATATTCCTCCTTAGCTAAATTTGATGGTATAAAAGTACTAGACAATCCAAGCGAAGCTCTCTATCCTATGCCGATAACAGCCCATGACAATGACTATGTATGGGTCGGGAGAATACGTAAAGATGATAGTGCAGAAAATGCTATCAATCTCTGGATAGTATCAGATAATCTGCGCAAAGGTGCAGCTACTAATGCTGTGCAGATAGCGGAATATATCGTATTTAGTAAATTTATATAAAGGCCAGCTCAAAAGTTGAACGTTAGATTTCCTAGCATTAAACTTTTATCTCTATATTTTAAACTCCATACCATATTATCTTATTGTAAATTATAGCCCTATGCTTTGCCTTCCCTTTATCTTTTGTTTACATTTGTAGCATTAAATCGAAAAAAATGGAACTTGCAGGAGCTAAAATATTACTTGTAGATGACGAGGAAGATATTCGAGAATTTTTAGAGCACGTTCTAACTAAGGCTGGGGCCAAGGTAATAACTGGAAAAAATGGTCAAGAAGCTATTGATTTGGCCATTAGGCATAAACCAAACTTGATTATCCTCGATAAAATGATGCCTGTCATGGACGGAGTCAAAGCCTGCTCGGAAATCAAAAAAATAGATGAACTTCGAAAGACGAAAATCGTCATGCTTTCAGCTATTTCAGATGTAGAGAGTCAGATAGAAGGGCTAGATTTAGGCGCGGATGACTACCTAGTGAAGCCTATCAAGTCTAACCTTCTGATCTCAAAAATCAAATCCCAACTCAGGCAAATGAAAAGCCTAGAACTTGCTAAACCAGCTATTATAGAATATAAGCATATAAAAATAGACCGAACCAAATTTATCGTACACCTCCAGGACAAGGAGATTGCATTGCCTAAAAAGGAGTTTGAACTGCTATACCTTCTCATGTCTCAGCCAGAACAGGTTTTCCGCAGAGAAGAAATTCTAGAAACTGTATGGGGAAAAGACATTTATATTGGCGATAGAACCATCGATGTCCATATCCGAAAAATTAGAGAAAAAATTGGCGACGATTATTTTAAAACAATAAAAGGAATAGGCTATAAATTTGTGGCGTTTTGAATGGACTCACACAAGGAAAGATCGCTTTAATCATTTCTCTGACTATACTATTTGGTCAATGGACTGCCATGGTGGTCATACACTATACTGTTGGGGTGTTCCCTCCGTATTTATTTGTTATTCCATTATTAGCTTCGCTTCTCATCTATTTTCTTATTATTGTCCTAATAGAATATTTCATACTACGAAAAGTAAAAATTCTTTATCGCACTATCGGTGGTATGGGGAAAAAAATGGAAAAGCCCTCCCTCAAAGATCCCGAATTGTTTGAAAATCTGAGGGAACAGGTTCAACTATTTAGAGATGAAAAAACCATAGAAATAGAGGCACTCAAAGAGAATGAAAAATTTAGACGTGAATTTATTGGGAATGTATCTCACGAACTGAAAACGCCTCTCACTTCCATACAAGGCTTTGTTGAAATATTGATGGACGAGGCACAGAGCGGAAAGCCAGCCGAAGTTAAGTATCTTCAAAAAATAGCGAACAACTCAGATAGATTAATCGATATAGTACAAGACTTGACCCTCATCACTCAGGCCGAGAGCAATGAACTTCAACTTAATTTAGAGCGATTTCATATTTATGAATTGCTACTAGAAGTTATTGAAGCTTTGGACGATATGGCCAAAGCTAAAGGGACTAAGGTAGAAGTCCGTGACCTCAAACATATTTCCTACCAAGTAGTGGCCGACAGACAAAAAATATATCAAGTATTGTATAATCTGATAGAAAACGCTATTTTCTATTGTCCTGAAGAGACAAAAATAGCCGTTCGATTTTTCGATTTAGAACATACCGTCATGATCGAAGTGTCAGATAATGGACATGGTATCGCCCCAGAACACTTGACTAGAATATTCGAGCGCTTTTACCGTGTAGATCCGAATAGAAGCCGCGCCAAAGGAGGGTCTGGTCTAGGCCTCAGTATTGTCAAAAGAATCATTGAAACCCATGGCTATACCATTCAGGCAGATAGTCAGGTAAATAAAGGTACGAGATTTAGATTTGGATTGAAGAAGGGGTAATTAAGATTTCTTATCCACCCCTAAACTAAATATAGCCAAATCATATTTTACGGGATCTTTTGGTTCGAGTTTTCTGAGTTTTTCTGTTAATTTCAAAGCTGTTTTCCAGGATGGTTTGTCGTTCTCTTCTATCAAGCCTAGCTCTATAGCCAGTCTTATCACATGCACGTCCAGTGGCATGATAAGCTGACTAGGACGTATGGTCTTCCACCAGCCCATGTCTACCTCATCCTTTCGTACCATCCATCTCAGATACATACAGAGGCGTTTGCAGGCTGCTCCGCTTGCCGGGGTAGATATATGTTTGAGATTGCGCTTTTCGTGAGATACGAGCCCAGATAAATAATTATAAAAATATACTAAGTTAGCTTCTATTGTTTTTTCCTTAGTCGGAATTTCAGGAAGAAATGCTATCTCTAGGCTCTTGTGTTTCTTATAATGCTGCTGAAAGGCTCGGATGTAAAAATCTAAATCAGAGGCATTGAACGTACGATGCTTGAAATGGTTTATTTTCTTTCGATCATTACTTGAATAATTAGCGACAAACTCAAAAGGTTGATGGTTCATAATATCCATGAGTTCTTTCGATTTGGATAGTATGATGTCTCTTCGTCCCCACGAAAATATAGCCGCAAAAAAACCAGCTATTTCTATATCTTGGATTTGGGAGAAACTATGAGGTATAGCTATGGGGTCATTCTCTATAAAGCTAGACTGAGCATAGAATTCGTATGCACGATCTAGTCGATTTTTCAATATACTAGGCATAATTAATCTAGAAGGAAACCCTCGACATCTAGAAAGGGAATTGGACGACTGCCCTCTAACTGACTAGCCTGAAAACTAAAATTTTTCTCATAAATATCTAGGCCAACATAATAGGTCACGGTGATAAAGTTTTCGAGATGAGCCACTTCACCATAAACCGTTTCAAATTTAATATATGAAACTGGGGGGATCGATTCGAGAAAATACCGCAGTTTCGAGGATAGTTTCTCTTCGCTCTGTGCCTCAGTGACCACTAGTATATTTTGCAAGGAGTGTTCATTGCGATTAATCAGGTACAAATCCCAGCAGTTCTCCTCTAATGGTAGAATAGCAAGATGAAACCCTGACGGGGTAGGGATATAAATATCTTTTTTCAATTTTCTTTATTTAAAAATAGATTTTGCTATAAAACAAGGGCCTAAAAAAAGGCCTATTTTCGGATAAAACTAGGGATTTTCTTCTATTTGAAGCTATATTTTCTAGTTTTTGGCTGCTGTTGGTTTTTCTCATAGTCCATTTAGAAATGGATAATCAAACGGTTACTAAAAAATTCAGTTTTTATACCTATACTGAATGCTTCTTTACTTCATAAATTGTATAATTTTTCTATTCAAATCTTCAATCTCAGAAAATGCCAAAGATGACAGCCTCTTTTTTTATACTTAATATATACAATAAACTTTTTAAACAATATAGGATAATATATAATTGGTATTCGTTATTTTTGGATTTTTAATTAGAAACTCATGACCCGCGTTAGAACTCGTTTTGCTCCTTCTCCGACAGGGCCGCTCCATATAGGTGGCGTCCGCACTGCCTTGTATTCTTATCTTTTTGCTAAAAAACATGGAGGAGATTTTCTATTGCGTATAGAAGATACAGATACGGCCAGAACAGTAAAAGGCTCTGAAGATGTCATCAATGAATCGCTCAACTGGTGTGGTATCATTCCAGACGAAGGTATAACGCAAGGAGGCCCCCATGCGCCCTATAGGCAGTCTGAGAGAAAATCCATATATCTACAATACGCAGAACAACTCCTTAATAATGGCAAGGCCTATTTAGCGTTTGATTCAGAAGAAGACATCAAAGCATGGAGAGAAAAATCAGCTGCCGATAATAAAGGAATTTCTGCTGCCTACAATTATAGCACGCGAAGTCAGATGAAAAATTCATTGACATTATCAGAGAAAGATATAGCAAGACTCAAAGAAGATAAAACACCTTATGTCATTCGCCTCAAAGTAGACCCTAGTGACCATGTGAGTTTTCATGATATGATAAGAGATGATGTCCGATTTGATAGTAGTCAGCTAGATGATCGTGTTCTTTTAAAGTCCGATGGCATGCCTACTTATCATTTAGCCAATGTAGTAGATGACCACCTCATGGAAATATCGCACGTCATAAGAGGGGAGGAATGGTTAGCCTCTACACCACATCATATTCTCCTTTACAAAGCCTTTGATTGGAAAGCTCCTGTCTTTGCTCATTTACCTCTATTCCTCAAGCCTGATGGCAAGGGAAAACTGAGTAAACGGGATGGTGACAGACTTGGATTTCCGGTATTCTGTACCCAATTTAAAAACCCTGATACGGGAGAAATCACAGAAGGATTTAGAGAAAAAGGCTTTGAACGTGATGCCTTTGTCAACTTTATAGCTATGCTGGGTTGGAATGATGGTACGGAGAGAGAACTCTTTGATATGAAGGCCTTAATCGACCATTTTTCGTTAGAACGCGTGCATAAAGCAGGCGCAAAATTTAATTTTGAGAAAGCGGTTTGGTTTAATCAGCAGTATGTGAGACATCTTTCAAATGAAGAATTAGTTCATGCATGCTATGATGAGCTGACAAAGCTCCATTCAAATCTGGACAAACATTTCATCTCAAAGTATGTAGAGCTTTTTAGAGATCGAATAGACTTTAAGTATGAATTGGTTAAAGTCGGCAGCTATTTATACAGCGATATTGAGCAGTATGATTTGGATACATTGAAGAAAAAATGGAAGCCCGAAGCTGAGAATTTTATGCTGAACTTTAATGAACTGCTAGCTAGCAATAGTTTAGTATCGGCTAATGAAATAGAAATAGAAACTAAAAAATTAATAGAGCAGCATCAACTAGGGATGGGTAATATATTGCCCGTTTTAAGAATTCTTTTAACTGGCACCATGAAAGGACCATCTATTTTTGAAACCATACTTTTATTAGGAAAAGATAAAAGTATGGAAAGAATTAAAAAATTGAACTATCTCTTGAATAGCTGATCAAAAGTAGTATTTAATTGGTCATCTCTTGTATTTTTATTAACAGGAGGTGGGGTTTCGCCGGGCTTAGGAACCGGAGGAGAGCTAACTGGTTTAGCTGCACTTTCTGCAGCATTAGGTATTGGAGCAACACTGTTATAGGCTCTTGGTCTCACAGCAGGGACCGGGGGTGGTGGAGGATTAGAAGAGAGAGTCGCATCTTGTCGGATAGTTGGCGCTCTCAGTTTCATAGGCTGCGCGTCTTTAGCCATTGGCATTGCAGAAGATGCAGCAGAATATGCACTAGAATTAGGACCTACAGGCGCTTTTGCAATAACTGGAGGATTGCCTTTATTATTCATATACTCTTTATATCCCACTGGTATATAATCTGGATATTGAATCGATTTACTTATTTTCAAAGGCTTTGATGAAGTGGCACTCGTCGTAGCTCCTCCCGAGAACAATTTAGTATCCTCTTTAGAAGCAAAACCTTCTTGTCTCTCACCATTCTCATCGTATTTAGTCACAAAAGCTTGGGGAAAACCTAACTGTTTAATTTTTTGTGAAAACTCTGATGCTTCAGCCTCATCCTTAAATCCTTGAACTTCAATTACATTTCTGTTATTCAATTTCTGAATACCCAATGTCTTATTAAAATCGCCGAAGAATTTTTCAAAATCCTCTCTAAAATAGGCAGCCAACTGAACTCTATAGGGCGTATACTCTGTCTTTCCTTTGACCTTGGTCATCATAGTGGCAGTTTGCTGAGAAGGCTTAGCAGCAGAACCTGCATTGAGGACCGTTCCCACTGCTGGCGTAGGAGCTACTTTGCTAGCCATCACAGCCTTTTGTTTGTATATTTTTATTAAACTATCCTTCTTATCTAGCAAGGATAAATACTCCTCAGAAACCTTTAGTGTATTTTCATTTGCCTTTTCAGCACGCTCATTAAGCGCTTTAATTTTATCAAAATAAAGCCTGGGGTTTTCTATATATTTATCCAATAATTTCCTTACCTCTTCCTCACGATACTCTCTATTTTGAGCTATTAGTGGGCAAGAAATTAAAGATAATAGTGGTAAAATCACTACTAACATTTTTTTCATACTAGAACAATTTATAACCTTACATTACAAATATAAGCTAAATATTTTTTATTTCCCATGAGGCACTTAAAAACATTTCAATTTGCTTCACATTTTAACATTTTTGCTGTTAAATCACCATATATTTATACATTAAACCTAATTCAGATCAATATATTAGGATTCGATGGCTCAGTATAAATTACTCATCGCTTACATTCAGCCAATTTTTGCAACTTAAATTCATTGATCAACATAGCTCTCTAGAGAAATAGCGTAATTTTTTTACTCCATTATTGATACTAGATATCCTAGATTTGTGATAAAAATTATTCAACGATAGATCAATAGTATGTCTTCCAATAGAGCTAAAGCCGCCCCCATAAAAGCAAATCAGACGATGGAATTTCCTCAGGAATCAGAAGCCATAGAGTGGAAAAAGCAACTCTTACCTATACTTTGCTTATTTATCATTTCCGTAGGAGTATATGCCAATACGCTATGGCATGACTATGCTCTGGATGATCAGATGGTCATATATGAAAATAAATTTGTAACCGCTGGAGTGGATAGTATCGGTAAAATTATGACGAGCGATGCTTTTGAAGGATTTTTCGGTGAGAGAGGCAGTAAGTTAATCTCTGGAGGACGATATAGACCACTAACATTTGTCGTCTTCGCTATAGAATGGGAATTTTTTGGAAAAAATCCATTCATCGGACATTTATTTAACGTCTTAACTTATGCCTTGCTCTGCATTCTCATCTATATTTTTTTAGTGTGGCTATTTCATCCAAAAAAAAAAGAAGAAAATTCAACCCAAAATCTCTTCTTAAGCATAGCCTTTCTAGCGAGCATCATCTATGCCCTGCATCCTATTCATACAGAGGTAGTAGCCAATATAAAAGGTAGAGATGAACTATTCGGCTTTCTATTTGGGCTAATGGCCATCGTCTATTTTTTCCAGTTTTTCAAGCATCGATGGCAAGATTTTTTACTTCTTTTTTTAATATATCTTTTGGCTTTATTGAGCAAAGAAAATGCCATCACATTTTTGGCTATTTTCCCTTTGGTAGCCTTCGTAAAAAATAAAAGTATCTTCAACGCTAATTTTCTGAAGCCTTATGCTTCTGTCATCTTAGCTGCGTCAGCTTATCTCGTCCTGCGAGCCATTAGCACAAAAGCAAGTCTTACAGCCCATACAGAGGAAATACTCAACAATCCTTTTGTGCGGGCTACTGCGTCTGAAAAATGGGGTACGATTGTTTTTTCATTTTATCAGTATATAAAGTTGCTCATTTTTCCTTGGACTCTTTCACATGATTATTATTTCAACCAAATTCCGTATAGAAAACTTTCGGACCCTGTAGTCTTAGCTATCCTCTTTGGGCTAATTGTATTAACCTACTGGCTCATCAAAAATCTAAAAAAACGAAATGAAATCATATTTTCGATATTGTTCTTTCTATTTACCTTTTCTATTGTTTCCAATGTTCTATTTACCGTAGGTATAATTATGAATGAGCGTTTTGTCTTCGTCTCATCTCTTAGTTTTGCTATTTTAGTCGCTTGGCTTCTATTAAAGTTAGCAAAAAATAAATGGGCGCTATGCTCTGCACTCTTTATCCTTCTCTCCTTTTATAGCTATAAGACCTATACCCGCAATTTGGATTGGAAAGATAATGATGCGTTGTTTAGAGCGGACTTTTACAATAGCAATAATAGCGCTAAAGTAGCCACTGCTTATGGCGGATCTTTAATGGAACTCTCAAATAGTCAGCTAAAAATAGATAGCAGCTTAGCTCGTTTTTATATTGATTCTAGTATTAAAGTCTTGGAGCATTCAATAAAAATATATCCAGAAAATAGTCAGGCATGGCTGCTCTATGGCAATGCCATTTATGCTAAAACGAGAGACGCTCAGAAAGCTATTCCGATTTATAAACATTGCCTAACCTTAAGACAAAACTATTTCGATGCACTCTATAATATAGGTATTTTAAACTTTAATATGAAGGAAGAAGACTCTGCAGAACGCTACCTTCGACAAGCGTTGGCTGTCAATGCAGATCATCGAGAAGTACGTGAAACTCTTGGGAAGATCTATGCAAAACTGGGTAGAACTCAAGAAGCCATGGCACTCACTGGCGGACAATCTGGAAGCTTAGCGGAGCTAGCTATAGAAGCTATCAATGGATCGAACTATCAAGAAGCACTGGCTATCGCACAGAAAGCTATCGCCCAAAACCCAGAGGACCCAAAAGCGAATTTTGCTATAGGAATCTGCTATTCTAGATATATGAATCGGCTTCTAGACGGCATTCCATTTTTAGAAAAAGCCGTACGCCTCAACGATAAAAATGGCTATTGGATGGAAGACCTAGCTGTGGCCTATGGTATGAGCGGTCAAGTGCAGAAAACAATCCCACTATTGGAAAAGGTCATAGCTCTGAGACCCAACGATGCCGCTGGCTATCAAAATCTAGCAACTACCTATAACCTACTAGGAGATACGAAAAAAGCATCTTACTATTTAAATCTCGCGAAACAAAAACAAAGCCTTAGAAACTAGAGGTCAACTGAAATCTCAATCCACTAAAGGCTGGTTCAAACCTGCATACACCGCCGGTACAGATAATGCCTGCTAGCTGCTTAGCATAAGCTAATGTAAATCGAGTAGCACCTTTAGTATAAGAGGTAAAAATTGAATAAAAATGATGCGGGGTTTGATATTGTTTCACTACCTCATAATTTTTATTCGGAGAGAAATTCCATAAATCAGAAACCGATATCGACCAGTTAGGTGCTGCGTTAAATTCTATAAGGGCAAATACAGACTGTCCCAATTCTTTAGCTGCATGCTGATATTGAAACTCAAAGCGAATGGAGTTTTTACGGTCAATCCTAAATGTAGGTTCGATAAAAACTGTATAGGATTGAATATCCGTTGGCTCATTGCCTACTAGGTATTTTCTCTGATTGTAAAATACATACTGAAATCCTCCATGAAGGTCTAGTTTCCCATTGAGCAATTTCTTTCGCTCAATATCGAGGTATGCCTCGCGATAATAGGGAGTTTTAAAACCTACACTAGAGTCTATAACACTAATATTTAGATTGATATGTGTTTTTTTACTCGGAGAATATGTAATATCTAATGAAGTAGCGAACTCACTAAGCTCTATCGGTGCTATCTGGAAGCGAGCAGGCAATCGAAGTGAGTTTTGTCTATTGATAGGCGCTAAAAAAGACAATCTTCTATTGTTATTTAGATTAAAATCTGCTACAGCACCTTCAGCAGTGGACTGAAATTGAAAATGATCTAAGTAGCGATTTTGTAAGGTGATTCCTATGCCTTTTTTACTATAAGACAAAGTATTCATAAACGAAATACCCATCTTATCTACATACTTATTATTAAATTGATTGAAGACCGCACCTGAGGTTTTAAGAGCCGCATCTGTACCCCACGAGAATTTTCCAAGCTGCACAGTATGGTAGTAATTTCCTACATAATTATTATAAGGTACCGCAAAATAATCTGCGAAACTATAAGAAGATACGGCATTATTCACCGTCTCTCTATCCTTTTCAGTCAGCGTCCGACTGACAATAGCTACGCCAAAATTGTAATTGTATTTCTTAGAAGCAAATGGTAAATTTCCTTCCAAATTAATTCCTTTGACAAAAGCTCCAAAATAATCTAGTCTATATTTTTGTGTACCTGCTATACCTCTTATCATAAAATTTTCGTTGAGGGTATACTTCGCTTTGACTCCAAAAATAGCATTATCTATGCCTAAATTCCTTTCCTCAAAGGTACGCAGTGCTACTCCGCTGCCATACTGCTCATAGATAAAACCAGCAGTAAGTTCTAAATTTTCCACTTTTTTCTTGATAAACCAGTTCCCAATACCATAGAAAGAAACAGGAATAGGTGGATTCTGCAAAATAGAATTGTAATTACCATCAAATCGAACTCCAGCTTCTATGCCTTTGTTCATATCCGCATATCGCAGTTCAAACCAAGCATTCGCAGAATTTTTATTCACTTCATAGTTTGGGCCTACGGCAGCGATTGCACTATCTCGATCGTACATATCTAGGTTGAGACGATAGTTGCCGGTAATGGTACCTTGAGAAAATAAAAAATTGTTAAATAACACTGCGAGTGTAAACCAAGTGGACTTATGCATTATCTTACTAATAAATAAAAAAGACAAAGTTAATTTTAATCAGAAAATTAAATGGATTAATTTAAATTTGTCAAAACACTAAATAAAAAAATGAAAAATAAATTAATCGTATCCCTGTTCTTACTCAGTTTTGCTTATATCGGAAATGCCTGGGCAGGCGGCGGAGACGCTAAGGATATGCCTACAGCTATGGTAGAGGACTTGAGTGGTCAGAAAGTAGATTTTAAATCCTTACTTAAGCCAGGAAAAATCTATGTAATCTCCTTTTGGGCTACGTGGTGTGTTCCTTGTAAGAAAGAACTGAGCAATATGGTAGATCTAGCGCCTAAGTGGAAAGAAAAACTCAATACCGAAATTATAGCTGTATCTACGGATGACAGTCGTGCTAAATCAAAAGTGAAAACATATGTCACAGGCGAAGATTGGCCATTCACTGTCTTACTAGATATGAATCAGGACTTGATGCGCTCTCTAGGTATACAGCAAATTCCTTTTACGCTAATTGTCAATGGAGAAGGGAAAATTGTATACACTCATAATTCTTATGTGGAGGGTGATGAGTTCGAAATAGAGAATAAGTTGAGTACTATGATTACCAAGTAACTACTTTTTATAATTTTAAATCAAAAATTAATGAATCTATCCCGTGTAGTATCATTCATTTTTTCTATTTTACTGCTTAATTCTATAGAAGCACAATCTTGGAGAAAAACGAAAAGGACCACTGTAATTTCAGAAACTAGTAAAACCACCATTAAGAGCAGTTATTCTCAAAGCACTGACTCAAGTTCTACTATGGGTAATGTCATAGAGTCCTTAGGTGGATTGCTTGGGGGTAGTTCTTCTAGCACTGGCTCTATGACCAATGAATTGGCAGCGAATGGATTGAAACAAGCCCTGAGCGTAGGAACTGATTTAGCTGCGAATAATTTAGGACAGATTGACGGATTTTTGGCTAACGCCGCAGTTAAGATATTGTTTCCCCCAGAGGCACGAAAAATAGAATCCACTCTTCGTTCTTTGGGAATGGGTTCTTTATGTGATCAAGTGATAACATCAGTCAATCGGGCAGCAGAAGCCGCTGTGGTAGAAGCCAAACCAATATTTGTAGAAGCTATCAAGCAAATGACGATCGCAGAAGCTATCAATATCTTGACTGGCGATAAAGATGCTGCAACACAATATTTACAGCGCACAAGTGGTCAAGTACTTATTACAAAATTTGAACCTATCATACAATCCAACCTGCAGAAAGCCAATGCTACCAAATACTGGACAGATGCCATAAAAGCCTATAATGCGGTGCCATTTGTACAAAAGATGAATCCAAATCTCTCGCAATATGTCACTCAGAAAGCCACCGACGGTATATTCCTGATGGTAGCTATAGAAGAAGGTAAAATAAGAGAGAACCCTGCACAGCGTGTAGGATCTGTTTTACAAGACGTTTTCGGATGGGCGGACAAGAATAAGAAGTAAGGATTTTGTTGGAAAATATTATTTAAATCATATCTTCCAACCCACGCCTAATAAGAAATTGAACCCAGCCTGCGGAAAGTAAAAATTATAATCACTACCACGTGTGACATTGCCTGCAGGGCTTACGGTATGGCCACTATGATAAGTATATCCTCGCGTAATATAGTCTGCATTGAACAAATTGTTTAATAACAAGTTGAGTTCAATTTCTTGTTTGCCTCTCAGCTTTAAGGAATGAGACAGTGATAGATTTGTAAACGAATAAAGGGGAATTGATTTAGCTACACTAGAGGTATTGTCTAAAAACTGTGCGCTTACTATTTTATTCATCAGACGGAGATGGGTATGGCTCCATGGACTATATTTCAGTTCGGCATAGGAAATCCACGAAGGTGAAAATGCAATAGAAGTAGAGGTATAATTTATTTGTTCTGACGCACTGGCATTTACACTATAATCTGATTCGTTGTAGGCGATGAGGTAGTTTGTATAATCTAGAATTCTATTCGCTGCCAGATATTGATTCATATAAAAAGAGAGTTTTTTAGAAAAACAATAATTCCATTCCAATTCTGCACCTGCTCTATAACTCTTATCTACGTTCTGACGAATAGGGGCGCCTACTGTATTGATATTTCCAGTAGGTACCAGCTGATCTATAAAGTACATGGCGAATACATTAACTTTGAGTTCGCTCGATGTCCATTTTTTCTCATATCCCAATTCTAGATTATATACCTTTTCGGGACGAGGCTGACTGAGTGCATCTTCATCTAGAAAATCACTGCGAACAGGCTCTCTATGACTTAGTCCTAGGAAGGAGTAGAATTTACTTTTAGCATCGACTGTATAGCTCCAACCTAGTTTAGGATTGAAAAAGGTGAAGTTTTTATCGAAGGAAAAGATGGATTGATTTCTTAAACTACCAGCCGAATAATAATTTACCTGTCTGAGCTGAAGGTCTAAAACAAAGCTTGACTTATTAGCTTGATAGACTAACTTATTAAATGCCGTCAGGTCTGTTTTTTTAGCATCGTTGAGATAGAATCTATCCAAAGCGTTTCCAGCAGGTGGGGTGAAAAACTCATTGACTCTGCCGAAATGATCTCCCATATAATAGGAAAAGGAAATAGCACTTGTATTAGAAAATTGAGCTTTTTCTATCTTATGCGATGCATTGACCCCATAGAGATAATTGTCGAGCCATAGTTGCCGAGTCAGATCTCCAAAGCCAGCAAGCCCATTACCATAATTTGCAAAATCTTGATTGGCTTTATAATCTTCGTAATACCCTAATCCTCTTGTCATATAAGCAGTAAGAGAAGACTGCTGTCCATTTTTCCAAAGAAAATTTTGAATCCACTGCAGGTGCGTTTGATGATAGTTGTCTATCTGATTGGCGAAGGGCTCCCCTGCCTTGGAACCATAGTCAGTGCCCGCTATATTTTTTTGGCGGTCGCCCGCTCGATAATCTTCCTCACTTAGCCCATACCAAGATTGATAGGTGCGCTCCCTGCCATGACTGGCGATGATATGTGATGTATATCGATCTCCGTACTTTGATACATCAAGATAAAACGAGCCCAAACGACTCCATGCGCGATCTACAAAGCCCTCGCTCTGTATCCATGAGCCCCGTGAGGTGATTTGCCATCCATCGGGGAGCACTCCAGTAGATGCTTGAAGTGTATTTTTAAAGGTATTAAAACTTCCGAAACTGGTCTGATAAGTTAGGAATGGCTTGAGATGACGCTTGGTAGTTTTAATAGAAATAGAACCGCCTAAGCCAGTGCCACCCATGGCGGAGAAACCAATACCTCGCTGCACCTGAATATCATCAGCACTGCTGAATAGGTCAGGTATATTGACCCAATAAACTTCTTGAGATTCAGCATCATTATAGGGCACCCCATTGATATTGACCTGAATGCGTTGAGCATCCATACCACGAATATAGAGATAGGAATAACCTATTCCATTTCCCGCATCGGTAGACAATTGGAGTGCAGGTAGCTGCTGAATCAAAGTAGGAATATCCTGACCTAGATTCAAGTGCTGTAATTCCTCAGTTTTAATAATACTAGACGATGTAGCCATTTGCGAATTAGATCGAATCGCTTTAATATGGACTTCTCCCAGTATTTTGGTGCTATCTTTTTGCGCTAATAATGATGATCCTAATTGAACCAAAGAGATGATGAATAAAGTAAATGTACAATTGCTCATGATTAATTTTTTTAGTTATTAATAAAATAAGCAAACTAAAGGGGAGATTGAAAGGTCCAATAAAAATAATCACTGAAACTCTCTGCTTCCTTTCCTACGCCAGTATTATCTGGATCAGGTGAATAGGGTATAATCTCAGTCCCACAAGTGGAACACCCCTAGCAAGCTAGTGTTGCAAAGATAAAACTAAATTAATAATTAGCGAGATTAAATATTACCAACTCAATTTTTCCTTATCTATAAATGATTGAAGTCCTTTTTTGAAGTCTAGGGTTTCACGCATTTTAGCATTAGCTTCGGTGGCCAAATGGATAGACTCAAGCCACGACTTATCGTAGAGCTGTACGAGCAGTTTTTTTGTTTCTCTTATTGAAATTTCACTTGTGGATGCGACTAACTGACCAGCGATAGCATCTATATACTCTGTCATCTCTGCTTTAGGGACTATTCCAGTTATTAGACCCAACTTTTCTGCCTCCGCTCCAGCGACCAGCTTGCCAGTTAGTAGAAGTTCTCTGGCCTTGGTCTCCCCTATTTTCTTTATTAAGTAGACCGAAACTAACGCTGGAATAAAGCCTATTTTTACCTCAGAATATCCAAATTTAGCATCAGGTGTAGCATAGCAAAAATCAGCAGCGGTAGCTATTCCACAGCCACCAGCAATGGCATGACCTTCCACCTGGGCTATAGTGAGTTTAGGAAAATTGTAAATTTTATCAAAAAGTTCAGCTATATGTTTAGTGTCATTTAAATTATCCTCAAAGCTGTTCTCCTTCAATGATATTAAGTATTCCAAATCTGCTCCCGCACAAAAGACATCGCTATTCGATTTTATGACCAATACTTTCACCTCGATATTTTGCGCCATCTCATCCAGTGTAGTCTTTATCGCTTTAATGTACTCATAATTTAAGGCATTCTTCTTTTCCAGTCTATTGAGAATAAGATAGCCTATTCTATTTTTCACCTCCTGATATAACATAAAAAATTGATTTAATACACAAACCTAATTGTTTCCAACTAGATTATCCCAAAAATTGAGCGCTATATTTTTACTACCTAAATGGTATTAGACTAAAAGAATCAATATAAATTGTATAAATTTGAGCAAAAAATATAATAAATTATTGTCCAAATCATAATAAACTAAACACATGATTTTTAAAGCAAAAGATATAGCCCAGCTTGTTGGTGGGCGTGTAGTAGGTAATGAAAATGCTGAGGTCAACACATTTAATAAAATCGAAGAAGCCACCGAAAAAAGTCTTTGTTTTTTCGCTAATGAAAAATATGCTCCTTATCTAGAAAAGACAAAGGCTTCTGTAATATTAGTAACGCATGAATTTAATTATTGTGTACCGCCCACCACCACATTGATTCACTGTACTAACCCTTACGAAGCTACTGCCAAGCTTTTGGAATACTATCAAACTAAAATCAGTCAGACTGGCATAGAACCTCAATCATTTATTCATGAATCAGCTAGTTTAGGAT
>Ga0222712_10000097_pt1 | contig 116688 bp, 124 predicted proteins | sample C33_657DmetaG_FD_165043 | JGI IMG/M metagenome (GOLD analysis project Ga0222712, IMG submission 165043) | Estuarine water microbial communities from San Francisco Bay, California, United States - C33_657D | ecosystem: Environmental > Aquatic > Marine > Unclassified | place: USA: California... | reverse complement strand
CCATATATGGCAATGTCATTTGTTTTGCCCAAGATCCAGCATATCCTGCAATTGGATTCCAAGGAGCTAATGTTCTAAATAAACCACCTGAAGTTGTTCTATATCTAGGTACATAGTTTAACTGGGCTTTTCTTGTGGCTACTCCTGATTCTTTTTTTGCATCTTCTGAAACTTCTTTTGAATCTTCTGAAACTTCTGTTTCATCTGTCACAGATTGATCACCTAGACTATTATCTTCAACAGGTTGATTTTGCATTATTTTATTGTACAACTCAACATCTTTTGAAGTTATATCTCCTGAAGTGTATTTATAGCCTGGAGCATAATTACCTTCATTTTGATGTAGATTATAATAATATAAATCATTATAACCCATAAGTTTATTTCTTAAATCTATATCAGGAATGCCCTCAAAAAGTCCTGCATTAGGACTTTGTACATATTCATATTTTTTACCATCTTTTGTATAAGATTTTAAATCACCTGCCTCCATTAACTCTTCTAGTTCTTTTTGAGTAAGATTATCCCAGCCTTTATCAAGTAAAGATTTATAATAATCTTGATCACCTGCAGGTCCTTGGAGTACTACTGTACCTGTACCATCATCCGTATTCTCATATGTTTCATAATCATAATTAGAAGATTCTATTAAATCACCTTGTAATTTTTGATAATAATCCATTTTTTGCTGAGGTGATGCCCATGCTGGTAAACCATCTTCTTCACCACCATTTTGTGCCATTGGTAGATCTTGGTCATCATATGGCATCATAACATCATCACCTCCATAGATGAATTTATATAATGGATTTTCCTGACTTACAAAACCTCCCATTTCTGAGCTAGCACCGCCATATTGTCTTTTTATTATTTCTGGTCTTTCTGCAATTGGAAATTGTTCTACAGGTCTAATTGGTAAATTTGGAAGAAGTTCAAATTCTCCAGGTGAGAACATATCATATATAATTGCTTGATTAAAATAATTTTGTGTTGCCTGTTGTGCTTGATTATATTTATCTAAGCTTGCTGGAGAAAGTAATGATGCAGCTGCACCTTTATCAATAAATCCAGACTGATAAGCAGGATTAACTGAATATTCATAGCCAGTTTCCGGATCTTTAGTAAGGTATGCTTCACCAGCTTTATAAATTTCTAATTCTTTTGGAGTAATAATCCCTTTATCTAATAAAAATTTTTCATACTCTTCAGTACCTTCTTTAATATTAGCATCTTTATAAGCCTTATATGTGTCATTATCATAAATACCATAGAATTCATCATATTTACCAAAGTTTTCTTTATGCCTTAAAGCATTTATAAACCCTTCATATTTTTTTGCTGCATTAGCATATTCACTGCGTGTAAATGGTGCACTCCATTCATAATATGGTTGAGTATAAGATATTTCAGCTTGTGAAAGAGAAGTTGGTTCTACACTAGATTTAACAGCTTCATCTCCTCTTCTGATTTTTTTTCCTATAGTTTCAACAATATCATCATTAAGTCTTGCTTGTTTAAGTGGATCTAGCGCAAGAACATCTTGAGGTGTTAAATCTTTTTTTACTAAAGGTAACACAACAGCATCTGCTTGAGTAGCAACACTTGTTTCTTTTGGATTATTCTTTAGGATCTCAGAATCTTTAGCATTAACTGGCTCACTAGGATCTGCTTGAGAGTTTACTTCTTTAGCTACTTCTCTTACTACATCTCCAGTAGGTTTCATATTAGAAACCATTTGACCTGTATAGTCAATGATATATTGTTTAGGTCTTCCTCTCCAATCTGTGTCTTGAACATATACTGATGGAGCCATCATAGATCCAGTAGGTAATCCCATAGAACCAGCAGTAGAACCAAGCAAGCCCATCATGTCTTGTTGAGTATATGGTCTAGTGAATCCTGGCATTTGGTTTCTACCATAATATCCAGTACCAATATTTGCTCTTGATATATCAATACCTCTAGGCACCATTCTTTTCATTTGCCTATAAGCTTTTCTATATTCTCTTGGTGTTGGTATTCCTGGTACTCCTCCTCTCTGCATCATTTGTTCAGGAGCCTCTTGCTGAGAGGCATCCGGTGACATTGCAATCTGCATTAATTTTGGATTACCACTCTGCATCATTAGATCATACATTTCTTCAGATGCAGCCTTAGTAGCATCATCTCTTAATGTATTTACAAAACTTGTTTTTCTTTTCTCTACATCATTGGTTAGAGTATCCATTCTTTTACCCTTACCATGTGTTTTAGATTGAGCTTCCTCTTCACCACCTCTTTGCTTCTTTACAAGATCCATTACATTCTTTACAAAGTTTTTCTTTGTAGCTCCTCCCTTTTTCATTTCTTGAGAAGATGATTGTAAAGCATCAAAGCTCTGCCAGTCCATTGGACTGTAGTTTGGTAAATATTCTTCTATTCCTGGAAATACTAAACCTTCTTGAATACCCGGAGTTTTTGCTACAAGTTCCTCCATGCTAGGAGATTGCTGTGCCTCCTGATTTTGCATAGCATACTGATTCATTAGTGATTGAGTATAACCACCATCTTGAAAAGATTGATCTAAATAAGAATCATCTCCAGCATACTCTTCTTCTTCACCATAGTATCCTGAGTTTGATTGCATAAGCTCTTGCTGTTCTTGATCTTGTTGAGCTCTTTGTGCTTCCTCATCACTTGCCATTTGCTGTTCTTCTCCAGTAGCTTGTGGCTGTTGTTCACCTTGAGGTTGCTCTTCTTCTTCCATATAATCTGGATCAAGCTCACCTCTGTTAACCATTTGCTTTATGGTTTCTGTAAGAACATTATATGCAACTTGCTGTGATACACCAGACTGTATAAGATCAGAATATACAACTTCAGGTTTTATATTTCTCTTTAGTCTTTCATATGCATAACTAAAATATTGATTCAATTGTTCTTCCTCAGATATTTGAACTTCAGCTCCTATCTGCGCCTTTTGTAAAAACTTTGCAGTCTTGTTTATGAATTTACCTTTACCATCTGGGGCTTTATAAATTCTTACTTTTTTCTTATCCATACAACTGGTTATATATTAAATATAATAAATTTTAGAATAATGGGTAAACTTATAAAGTTTAGTATTCTTCTACTATGTAACCTTTTCTTTTATATTCCTCTATTTCTTTATCTGTAAGTTCTAAAACTATTGAACCTCCTCTTTTAAATCCTGGTACCTCTTCTTGATAACTTGGTGAAACAGTTTGCTCATTAGAATTTAATAGTGTTCCTGCAGCACCAGTACCAATTATATATGGCAATACACTTTTATAAATATTAGGATTTGTCATGTCAAAAAATCCTACATTACCTACTGCTGATTTAAGTTGTGTGTTTGTTGGAAAAACTATTTCTCTTGCATCATACAAAGGTCTAATGTTTTGAACATTAGGTAATTGATCAGATACTGCTACATCATATTCTCTTAAGCTTTCATAAGGAGATAGTTCTCCTTTCCAGTTTCTATCTCTGTAAAAATTAAATAAATCTCTGCCTTGATTTTCTTTTATTAAATCAGATGATTTAATTGGTCTATTACCTTGTCCATAAAGTTGATACACTGTAGGTTCTATATCACCAGAATGAAATTTGGCAGATGATGTGGCATAACTATTAGCTGTTGTTTTTGAAGGAGTTGTATATATACCAGCTCCAGAATATCCTGCATCTCCTAATTGAAATTTAGAAGGATCAAATGTGTCAAACTTTTTAGCAGAACCATGATACAAAAACATAGGACTACCTTCAGGGCCTATGAGTTTTGATTCACCAAAAGCTTTTTTAAACCAACTGCTTTGCTGTTGTACAAACTGTTCTGGAGTTCCTTGAAATGTAGAACCGTCTGGATTTTTCATCCATGTACCAGCTTTCTTGGTAGACTCTTCTATTGCATTATATTCATTAATAAGCTCTGGGTACTTAGGAGTGTCAGGGTTCCATTTAGCCCAATCTATTTCTGATTTAAATGTAGGAGTTTTATTATCTACTACAGCTGTACCATCTGATTTAATAGTTGATGTAGTATTATCTAATGCATCTGACTTAACCCAAGTATTACCTCCATCTAAACTGTATTCTATTTCTTTTGCGGGAACAGCTTTATTTGCACCTATATATCCTACATCTAATCCTTCAGTATTTTTAAATCTTATTAATACAGGGTTTCCACCAGATGACTGTGATGATATATCTGAGAAATTTTTTGCATAGTTTAAATCACCAGTTGCAGTTGTTTGTCCAGCACCTAATACATCAGGCATTGTACCGCCTGTATTAGTTGGTGCTCCTAGTGAGTTATCTAAACCATTTTTTAAAATATTATCTAAATTACTTGAGGAAGTACCATGATATAAATATTCTCCTACCGGAGCTTTAGCATTATACTTTAATGCAGTTGCTAATTTTTGAATATCTGAACCTGCTGTTTTTGTTGATCCAACAAATCCATGACCTAACATATTATAAGCTTGATATGGATCTCCTACAGTTTTGCTATATTCTTGAATAAACTTAACTGCTTCTTCTTCAGAAATTGGATATTTAGTCATTAGATCATTTAAATAATCTTCTGAATTAGTAAAGGTTGTTGTATTATTTGTTGTTATTACTGGTTTTTCTGAAACTGTTTTGCTTACAGAATTTAATACACCAGGACTACCATTTGTTGGTGTAGCATTAGATTGTACTTTTATATTACTAACTCCAGCATTAGAATTAACAGATCCCGGTAATTCATCTACTTTATTTAATGCTCTTACATCTGAAGCTGCTTCAGCTACATTTTCTGTTTGTGCAATTAATTTACCCGCATCATCAGTTGATGATAAAAGTTTTTTTGCAACATTGGCTCCTGATTTAACCATACTAGGCAAAGATGCTACTAATGCAGGAGCTTGTACAACTCCACTTACTATATTTGCAACTGCTTCATCTTCATCTCTAATATTAGGATTTCTATAACCACTAATAGTATTTAAACTAACATCAGTATTTGGATCTAATGCCTCTATAGTTGAATTTAAAATTACTCTAGGTATATATTCTGCTGGAGCAAAAACATCTAATGGAGTAATTTCTTCAAATTCTTTTTCAGATAGATAATCTGGTAGTACATTACCTATCTCAGTTGGATTATAATAATCTGTACCTGTAACATACTCATAAGCATTTTGAGCAGCATTAATAGGATTAATCCAGTTTAATGTTTCTGTTAAACCACCAACAAATCTTGCAAAAAGATTTGGCTTTAGTTTATATCCATATTCTGAATTAGCTATTGTTCTCAATATCTTTTTTCCTTCATATGAAGATGTATCACTTACTTTATCAACCCATTGACCTCTTTTATCTGGATCTACACCTAAATAATCTCTTAAATATCTTTCAGTAGCATAAGTATTTTTATTACGGTTGTATTCTGCAGTCCATTTATCTTTAATTTTTTGTGAAAGACTTTCTAAATCTCTATACCCAAATGCCCTATCAAGTCCTGGATAAGCACTATTTTTAAAATATCTTTCTGCTCTATTACTCATATATGAATCATATCCATTCATATCTTCATATTCTTTCAGATACAGCTCCATTTGCGTAGGCTGTCTTTTTATTTGTACTTCTTTTAAATCTTTTGGATTATACTGACTCATTCCAGGAGATAAAGCTATCTTTTTCTCTTCTTCAGTTAATTCTTTGACATGTGGTGTTAAATAATAATTTGGATCATAACCAATTTCTCTAAGTTCATTATTAACTACTTCTTTCCAATTACCTTTGCTGTCTTTAGCAAATGTTCTACCTGGAGCAGAAGGATGTTTATAGTACTTATAGTTATCCCTATTTAGCTTTTTCTTTTTCTTACCTCCCTTCTGAAATCTAGTTAATGAAGGTACAGAGATATCTTCTACTATGTATCCACCTTTTGCATACTGATCAATTTCTTCTGGAGTAAGTTCTAGTTCTACATAATTATCTGGACCTTGTGGAAAGATAGATGGATTACCAGCTTCTATATATTGCTCATACTGTCTTGCCTCACCCTCTAGTGTAGTAGGATCTCCATATTGAAGAGACTCAGCTCCAACAAAAGCAGGGCTGCCTTCAATTAACCTTTCTCTTGGTATAAATTGAAGCTCTGGATTTTCTGCAATCATCTGATCTACTACTCTATTCACATCAGCATCTCTTCTATCATAATAAGATTGTATAGCTTGATCAGATGCAACATACTGATTTGGTCTTTCACCAACTATACCAGAGGTACTTAATCCCCCGGCTTGATTCTGGAGCTCATGAAATAACTCATGCTCCATCCACCAGTCATTGTTTACATTTTCTATTGGACTCTCTGGGTCATAAGAAATAGTATTTGTTAATGCATTATGTCCTGTTCTTCTAGGATCAGCTACTACATTAGGATATATAAAGTTTCTTAATGCAGTTAGATATGTAGGTGGTAGGTTGTTATATTCTGGTTCTCCTCCTTCTTGTTTTTTAAATACTCCTGAGAATTTACCAAATGGATATTTCTTAGCAGCAAATCTACCAGAGTTTAGTAATATAGGTCCTAGCTTGCTACCACCATTTTGTTTATTTGGTATATATTTAAATCTTTGTAAATCAATATCAAATACTGGTGTGTCAACTTGAGCTCTTGGACTTAGATAATGTCCAGCTATTTCCATCCATGTAGTATCCCCTTCTTTTATACCACCTGGTTTACCAGCTTTAAGAAATACTCCTGTGTTAGGATTAACACTGAAACCATGATACATACCATCATATTCATCTGGTGTCCAGTCTGGATTCATTTGCAATGCCTCTTCAAAATTCTTAGGCTTACCTAATGCATCCCACATACCATAGTGATCATAATCATCAGGATTACCATAAAAATAATCTGGTCCAGGTTGTCTATTTTCTGGAGCAGTTGCTGAGTAATCTAAGAACTCTTGATAGTCATCTGGAAGTTCTCCACCATCTTGATAGTATTTAGCCTTTGGATCATATACTTTATTCTTCCTAGACTTAGGTTGTTCAAATAATGGATTCTTTGTAAACAACCTATTTGTTGCTTCTATACTTCTTGACCAAGCTTTAGCATTTTTCTTTTTTGGTAGTTTAGGAACTGAACCACCTTTTTTAAAATCATCTGGTTGCTCAAGCTCCGGCTGCATTCTGTAATCAGTAGTTATCTCTTCTCCTTTATCAAGATCTCTATTAGCATATACAAACCTTTTATTTCCAAGCTTTACACTATATGCAGTTGGCTCTTCAGAGTGATTATGCATTTTTCCAATGTTACCAACCGGTTGACCATCTTTGTGTGCTAGACCTATTAACTCACCTTTTGCAAAAGGCTTAGTAGTAAATAAACCTTTACCAGCACCTGGAATTTTAGATTTAGAAACTTTAACACTCATTATCTAGGGGAATATTGATTTTTACTATTTACTATTTTAAGGATCATGTTTACATCTGTAGATACATTTCTTCTTAAGTTTAAGTAGTTTAAGTAATGCCTAAACTTTTTTCTCTGCAACAATTCCTTATTATAGTTCATGTTGTTTGGATTAAGAATTCTATTATAACCATCAGGACCTGTTACCCATGTATTTTGAGAATCATAGTTACCTTGAAGAATAGTACTACCTGGTATTACAGGTCCAGTAGGAGGATAGTCTGACCCAATAGGAAACTCAGCTCTATCTCTAGTTATATCCCAGAACTGGTTAAACCTATATTTGTTTTCCTCTTTAGAAAATAATATATCATATGAGGACAAGTTAGCATTTAACTTAGGATACTGTAAGCTTAATGTTATATTGTTCTTTGGGAATAGGTTTAAGTTTAAGTACCCGGATACTTGCTCTGCGTTATATACAATAGCTTGATCAAAATTATAATCTGCTACATTGTGTTGATCTATACAGCTTGTACTGCTTCTTCTATAACACTCAAGTATGTATTCTATAGATCTTGTAGTCATTACAGTCTGTCCAGTAATAATTGGTATCTCTACCTCAAATGGATATCTTTGACCATAGAACTGGCAGAAGTCATTACATAAAAAGTTATGCTTCCACATACCATTTCTTTTTGTACTTAAGAAAGTATCTTTAGTTGGTATTAGTAAATCTGGATGCCAGTCATGGAATGATATAAAGAACTGATTCTTAGGATCATAACTTACTGTCCAAGATGCATTATCAAATATATCTGGATCACCTAATTTATATCTTGAGCCTGGATTTGAACTTAATGTAAAGTAATCTCCTTGTCCTTTTGGTGTAATAGGTACATAAGTTACTTTACCTTTATACTGAGCTTTAAGCTTATAATCTTTTTTACAGAAATAAAGTAAACTGCTGGTATTATCATATACTGACTGACAACCAATACCTACTACTGGATTATCTTGCCATGGATATTCTGGAAAATCTTCTGTTAACTTATATGGTAAATACAAAGTAAACCACCATTTTAATCCAGCTTGAGAAATTTCAGTAAGTCCTTGACCATAGTTAAATATCTTACCTTGGTTTTGTGACATGTAGAATATTCCCACAGGAGTTGAAATAACAGACAATCTGTTTTGAGATGATCCATACTCATAGGACTTATCAGCATTGGATATAGATTGTTGAGGCTGGCTAAATAAACCACCATCTCCAATTGTAATTTTTGTACCAAGATCTGTTTCAAGTGTATCTACACCTTGATACATTAATGGACTATCATTCTTAAAAGTAATTATAATACCACTTTTGTTTATAGATTTAACTCCACTAATCTGAGACTTAAACTCTTTATAGTTGTTAACTAAGTATACAAACCAGCTATCTTTTATAGATTCAATTTGCTGAGGTAGTGAGTATATTACTCTATCCGGATAATAAGTATAGCATAGTTCTGCTACATTTGGATCATAGTATCTAGACTGTAAGTTACCAGCAGAAAAGTATTGGTTATATAATTTAGAAACACTTAAAGAATAGTCATATGCATAGATACTATTTCTACCCATCACATCAGGATTCATGCTGAACATAACCTGATAGTTAGTAAATCTATATGGATCATAGTGCTTCTCCCCATCTAGTAACCCTTGTTGTCTAAAGTCTATTAGTACATCTGACTCAACAAAGAAATCTCTTATAGATGAATTAGCTAAATAGAAGTAGGCTTGCTTTACACTAAAAGTACCTCTATAACCATCAAAGATTAAGTTAAATGGGAATGGCCCAAGGGGACCCATATTTTGATCAATCCCATAATTATAATATCTTGTTGGATCAATATAGAAATCAAGATTATAAAACTCTCCTGGATATGCTCCACTACCTGTTGATGGTGCAACAACACTTGCTATATCTATTAAACCTGAAAGATTTGCTGGTTCATACAACTGGCTGTTAACAACAAACCTTGTTGATGAAATCATGTTCCTTAGATAGTAATTATACTCAAAGCCATCTGGCTGATCATATAACCAGTCATAGAAGAACATCATGTTATTCTTTTCAGTATATCTATTTATGTAAGTATCTCCATTAAAGAATACTGGTGTTGATATAACTTTTCTTTGTGTGTATGCTAATCCGCCACAATTAAATGGACCAATATTGCTGAGCAAATAAGTATTTAGTTTTTGCTCACATGGAGTAATTACTATTTGCCTTACTGATTCAAGCTGACCATATTGGTTTACAACTCTTCCTTTGAGGGCCCCATAATGACTTCCAATTGGTAAACCAAAAGATGTATCTGGATTTTGAAAATTAGGAAAACCACCGGGAGCTAGTATTGAAGCAGAAGAGTTAGCTCCATAGTAACTTTGATTTAGTGACCCTAATGTTACAAGAGATTTATCAAGTCCAGATAATTGATTACCTGTTGGAAAACCTGAAGCATTAGTTGGAACACCAATGAAGCTAGGACCATCTGTTACATCTGCTCCATTTACTGTTCTTACTACAACGGCATCTGATCTCTTTAAGTTGTTTATCATATAAGAAGTCCAGACACCGGAGCTTGTTTGATACCTATTAACTTCTTGAATATTATCTCTTATATAAAAACTATCTTGGATTTTAAATCTAAATATTTCTGAAACCGGATTACTATTCATATTATCATAGAAACCATATGACATACTCTGTAATGCATATTGCTTATATGTAACTACTGCATATAATATTCTTAAAGCTATCTCTGCACCTTCTGAAAAATAAAATGCTAACTGATTTATAGCTCCTAATGTTTTAACGGCTCCGGGTAAATATGCAAAGTCTGGTAATTCTATTGCGCCAGTTCTAATTACTGGAGCATTTACTTGAGCAATAGCACTTGCATTTAATGCTGTAATAAGTGTATTTTCTGCAGTAACTGCTGCTGTTGGTACAAAAGGTATAAATTCTGCTGCTACATCTAATAATGCTGTACCAGATGAATAATAGTTATTTACAAATGTATTATAAAGTGCTAATGGTCCAGTTACTGGAAGTCCTAATGCTGTTGCTGCAGTTGTATAAGTAGCTGCTGCAACACCTGCTGCATCTGAAACACCACTAGCTCCTAATATATCAGGTTGGTTTACTGTTTTCTTACCAAGCATTGAAATAATACCTTGGGCAACCCCAGTGATAATCATAGGAAGTATTGCAAGATTTGATAGAAGCTTAAACTTTGGATGCTTGTCTGGAAACAAAAACTGTTGTTCAGCATATCCTTTTAAGTGACCATATATTTTAAACTCACTTGTAGATAAGAAAGGAGTTCTAAACATTGTATCTGGTGAGTGAAATGTAAATACATCTTTTGGAACTATTTGATTTACATAATCACCATTAGTCTTTTCATTTTTTATATATGGATCATTATAACTAAAGTTATGAAGACCTGGGTTTGTGCTTTGGTTATTAAGTGGATAGATAGTATTAAATGGATAGTTTGGATATAAACCAATTCTTCCTTTTTTGCTACCACCTCTTATTTCATAACTTCTTAAGTTATTGACCATTCCTTTGGCAATAATAGTTTTATTACCTTCTCTAGAACCTCTTAATATTTCAAAGCCTACAATCCCCGGAATATCTTCACCATCATTATCCTTTGGTAATATTATATTCTCAAAATATACTCCAAGTATTCTAATAAAGTTTTGAGGCCCTGTAGTACTTGAGTTTACATTTCTTCTAAAGTGAATAACATTAGTTGTACTATTATTATTTATATAGTTTTCTGGAAACTTATGGTGTCTAATTTTTTGACCACACAAATCATAATTTGTATTAGGTATAGGAAGACTAGTTACTGGATCTACTGGAACATTAGTCCAGCAGTAATTTGATGAGTTCCATATATCAGGTCTATTATCTGGATAAGATTCTGATGATTCCCAATAGCCCATTTCTCCAGTTGCTATGACTGTTCCACCATCATCTGTGTTAGAACCAATCAGTGGACTTGATAATGTATTTGCAGTATTATATACTTGAAATACTGATTCTCCTGGAGTTAGTGTATTTGGATTTACTAAAGATTGTGTTTCACTTACTAAAGCTCCGGTTAAAGGAATAGTAAAATCTCTTGGTGCTCTACCTGGGATATGATATGATGAAGACTTGTCTCCAGTATCATACACCCATCTTATAAAAAAGCAATAAACTTCATCTCTAAGATAGTTTGTTTTATTACCACCTTTTATGTAATAATCAGCTGGATACTCAACAGATGCCCATCTTGATCTAATCAAATTAGCAAGAGGTTGATAATTAAAATCAAATTTAGATGTAGGACCAACTCTAAGTAAATATTCATTAACTTCTGTTATTTGATCTGACTTCTCATAAACAGGAGTTTGAATTGGTAATTGTTCTATTGGTACAGTAATGTTTGTCGGATCTATTTGATCTATAGAAATTGAAGTAGTCTTAGTAGAGTAAACACCCATTCTTTTTGCAACTGTACCTTGATTTATATTTTGTACAATTACTAACTCAAACTCATCAAAGTTTTCAGAGTCCGCAGAAACTTCTAAGTTTAAAGATCCTTCTAGATCATTAACAGTATATATAAATTGATTATTACTTTGTGAGAAATAATCAGTTACTTTTTGACCTTTTATAGTATATGTAATAACTGCAAAATAAGTTCCATTTGCTAGTGTTCCACCTTGATTACCAAGTCTTAAATTAAGACAAGGTGTTTCCATTAATCTTGCTAATCTTGTTTGGTCACAGTCAAGTGAATTAAGATCTGTACATATGTTACAATTATCTACAAGTTCACAATCCTGATTCCATGCAACTCCTGGCCAAAGCATTTGCTGTGTACCATTTGAATAATAGTTCATAGAAGAAGCACCACCACCTAACCATGAAAAATCACTAGGTGGCCAAGTTTTAGGATCTCCTATATTTAAATATCTATCTGGATTTTTTCCATCAGCCCAATATACTTGCCAGGTGCAATCTTCTTTTTCTCTAGAAGCCCCGGATATAAGATATCTTTTATCAAATCTTAAACAGATGTCTTGTACTATTGGTCTATATATACATCTATCTTCTTCAAGAAGTCCAATCTCTGACATAACAGGTTGTCCTAATGCATTGTGACCTGCAGTAAATATTGCCCATTTATCAGAGTATAAGTATATTGCTCCTATTATATATTTTTCTGCAATATTTAGTGGCATAGTCTCACCTGCCGTTGCACATAAATAATTTGAAACTTCATTAGATAATGAACCTACATCACCTTCTACACTATTATTAACAGCATTTACAGCATGTGTCCACATACCTTCAGACACATATGAAGGATCTGAATCTTTATTTAAACCCTTAACAAATGTATTAGTAATTAATTTACTGGTATCTTGTAAATTATTTTCTGCCATAATTATATAACTCTAGTATTATACATTCTCCTAGCATAATTACCATATGTATATGACTTAAACATATCATAGTATTTTGCATACATGGCTCTTCTATTAGTCCACCACATTTTCTCCATCTCTTTAAAGTTAGGAGTGTTAACTAATGATAATGCTAAGTTTCTAGCTGGTCTTATTCTCTGCTCAATTATTTGCATTCTTTGAGCAACATCTTCTCCATTAATAAATAAGTTCTCAAGTATTCTTTGTTTAAAAGCATACTCATAGTACTCATTTAATAAATCATGATCTGGAACAAGTAAGTTGCCATCTGCATCTTCCATTGCTCCTTGATAATTGATATATACATTTCCGGTTTCAAAGGTTGTATATAAATAACCATCCTTAAGCCAACCTTCATTTGCACTATTATAATAAAGATTTGGACACTCACAATCTATCTCTTGACTGTTCTTCATTCTTAATGGAGCAAGAGTTCTATATGTTCTTGTAAGACCTGGATTAATTACTTGAACTAATTCATACTGCTCTCCTTTACAGTTCATAAAAACTCTTGGTGGAACACATGTATTTCCATATGGATTATTAGGATCATATACAGTAGGTATTGGATCTACTACAGGATGATTAAGATCACAAGCTGCAGTTTGATTACATGGATTAGAATTACATGTTCTACAGTTTACAGTAGCGGGAGCACATGGATTTACAGTACTTGGTACTTCTTGATATGGAACCTCTTGAATATTAGTTCCACCTTGCATACCACCATATCCAATTCTTTCTTCTCTGTCTAAACAAACTAAACCATAGTTCCATACATAGAAATCATCTGGTAATTTTACTTTACCATGACATACTTCTAGAACTACTTCTTTTGTTTGATTAATTCTTAAGCCTAATTCATAATTAAGTTTCTTAGCAAGTTTAATTAACTGCTGTGGCTCAATCATATTTTCAAGAGCAAAAGTATTAAGATCAATAGTAACATCCTCCAGCAACTGGTTAAATGTTCTATACTTGAGTGTGTAGTTAAAATCCATTATCTAAATACATTTTGGCTATCATCAGCCCCATCAGTTGGAACAGATGCTATCATGGTTAATTCTTTTATTACATACTGTTCTATCTCTGAAAATAGATATTCTGGAAATGGAAGTGGCTGGTCTTGCCTAATCTCACATGCATCAGCCTTATCACATAAATACTCAGCTCTATCTCCTTCAAAAATTGCTTCAACTCTTATTGCATCCCAATCAATATTTGGTGCATATAAGTATCCATTTAAATACCAAAAGTATTTATTCATATTATATTTAAAAGTAGTTGTTCTTGTCATTGATGTCCAAGTTCCTGGATCTGTTCTAAACATTTCTATTGAACTATCAATAGATGACACAGTTCTGATAATTGGTCCCATTGCACCATCGAGTATTGTTGGCAGCTTTTCTTTTGATCTTTTAAAATAACATCCAGAGTAAATACCTGTACAACCTGCTTCTACTTTATCTACATCAATTAATTCTACATAAGGAAGCACAGAAAATATTGAGCTAATTTTCATTAGTCTAAACTGATTGTCTTCTCTCTTCAAAAGAGTTTGCCCATATTTTATTAAAGAGAAATAAATAACTCTATCAGTTAAAAAAGGATCCTCTTTAACTGCTTTGAGTGTATTCCTCACTCTTGATATTGCTTCCCCTATTGTTGTCATATATCAAACTCATTATATGTTTTTAAAGCTCTTTCAGTATTTTTTTCTCTCAAGTCTTTTACAAAGACTTTTTGATAGGTGAGCTTTATTTGCTTATTATTATATGCTGTTAAATACATGTTCCAGTTTTCTGGATATGATCTTGCCACAGCTCTTTTAAATTCTCTACATGCAGTAAATCCCCAGAACTCCCTGTTTCTCATTTTATGCTTTGGTGCATAGTTACTAAAAAATATCTTAGCCAGCTTACCATCTGTTTCCCAATTTTTATTTGTAACTGTCACACCATACTTTTTTGATTTTGCAAAGTCTACATTCTGTTTTTTACTTTGCTCACATGTACCTATAAAAAGCCATCCAATTAGTTCAGGAAGTTGTACTCCATCTCTAGTATCTATAACTGTTTGATAAATTATTTTATTAAAGTCTTTCATGACTTGTCTTAAATATTTATCCTCTAAGTCTTTATACTTTGGATACTTTTTTTTAAATTTTTCAAAGAACTCTTTGTTTAAGACACTATACTTTCTTGGTCTAAATCTAGGAGCTTTTACATCTGGTTTTTTAAATTCCTTCATACCATATATTTAATATACTAAAAATAAATGAGAGTAACAAATGTATGAATAAAACAAAACCCCCACAAGTGTAGGGGCTTTGCTTTTGTTAGCCACAGAAACCAACAAACTGCGACACTCTTTAACCAATAACAGTTACATTAGCTGCACCTCCCGGTACTAGATTTACTGATATTGTATTTGGGTCAATAATAGTATATGTATAGTCAGTGCCATGCACATATGCTGTATATGGCAAACCTGAACTTGTTACAATTGATAGAGTTACAAAAATTGTATTTAAATTGTGAACTACATTAGTTGGTGTTGCGGGAACAAACATAGCTGAATTAGTATATTTTTTTACTCCATTATTAGTAACTGTAAATGTAGTTGCTGTACCTACTGTATTTTCAGTAACAGTAATTCCTTGTCCAGCTACAACATCATATGTAGGCAAAGCAGTTATCTCTTGACAGAAATAACCAATTATATCTTCTAATGCAATATTAAGAGCACTGTTTGTAAGTACAACATTATCTAAACCACATTGTAAATTTGGACCTGTATATACTACACATTGTGCGTCAAATACTTCTGAACATGGTTCTGGATCCGGACATCCTTCTGGAGTTGGACATGGTGGAGGACTTATTAAAAAGCTATCTTCACACCCACATTTTTTACATTTTGTTGTTGCCATGATTTAATTAATTAAGAACAAGGTGTTGGAGTTGGTATTGTTGTTACACAAGGGCTAATAAATGCTGTTAAACCATCTATTCTTAAATGGAAACCACCAACATCATTTTCATCATTAGCATTACATGAAAATGGATATTCTTCAGTAGTACTGTAGTAAACTTGTCTAGTTTGCATACCTGTAGCTCCTCCACCATCATGTAAAACATTTGTTGCTGCAGCTGGTAAACCATTGTCATATTTAGGAACAGCGTAACCAGAAAGAACATGAGATATAACATTATTTATTGGACATGTATCCCATGCTACTGAACCGCCTCCTCCAACAATACCTTCTTCTGCATTCTTTATTAAACCAAAAGTTAAAACACCATTTTCTGTAATTACTGGGCTAAAGAAAGTTGTAAGTATAGTTGTATTTGAACCTGTATCAACAACTCTATAAGCAAGTTTCCATCCATCATTTTGATACCTACCATCTAGTACATACCCCCCAGGTATAACACTTGTAGGAATTACACTTTGTGCAGTAATACCATTTGAATTAAATTCTATAAATCCTGATGAATCTAATCTTACTCCGCCATTACCTTGATAAGGTGTAATAACATTATTTGGTGCAGTGCCTCCTAAATATGTATCTTGGCCACCACCATAAAGATATGTTCTAACTAGTCCTGGAGAACCAGATACTTGTAAAGGTATTGTTACTTGACCTCTAAAATGTACTACATTACCAATTCTTCTACATTGTGGTCTTGGTATTGTCATTGTAGGATCAGTAGAATAAAAATCAAATCCTAATAAATCTACCCAACCAGTATCTTGAACATCAGCTTGTAATGTACCAGAAGTATATGTTAAATTGACAGTTGTTGTATCTACAACATTTATAGTAGGTGCTCCGGATAAATAGTTATAAATATCACAAACAGACAACCATAAATTAGTTATAGCATCTGCAACAGTTGTTGGTGTATTTACCCAATTAGGAAAATATGCAGTTCCCATTGTTTCACCTGGATTAGCCAAAGAATCATCAGTTGAATCAATACATTGACTTGCTACTGCAGAGATTAAATCTGCTGGTAAACCAGTTGCTCCAATAAGCTGACAATATCCAATTGTTGGATCATTAAGTAATGTGTCTAGTACTGCATCAATTTGTGCACTAACTGCTCCACCCATATAAGGTGCTAAACAACCAGTATCAATTGATGGAAGTGTAAAAACTGGAGGAGGAGTATTTTCTAATATCTCTACTCTTACCTGTAAGTTTTGTATTTGATTATTTATTACTTGAATCTGATCTATAATGCTACAAACTCTTTCTGCAATCATTTGAACATAATCTACTAATTGCATAGTAGTTTGAGTACCTGTTATAAAACAAGGAGCAATTGTAACTAAACAATCTGGACATCCAGCTACTTTAGTATCTGTTGGAGTAATTCCTTGTGCTATACAGATTTGATCAATTAAAAATTGAATAAGTTGTTGAAAATCTTGAGGTGGACAAGCTGCTAAGTTAAAGCATGATAGATCATAGTTAGATATATTTAACTGATCCATAATAGTACATAATTCAGTAGCAAGTTTAAATACTACATCAGATATTGTATCTCCTGTACATAATTTAATACATGGAATATCAGGACCTTGCCAAATAACACAGTTGCTTGATATTGGACTACAAGGTTTATTATCTAGATTTAAAGGCTTCATATATGTTTCTTATATTATAATATACAAATAATTCTTAAGAATTGCAAGTTCTAATAGTTGGTGTGCTGTTGCAGCCGCACCCGCATGTATTAATAGGCTGATTACAACAGCTTGTAATTACTGTGCATGTATAATCTGGATCTATTAGTCCTTGTAAATCTATAATTTCTTTTTTAAGTAACCACTTATCACTCAGATCATCACAGCAATTACCAATACCATATCTTTTTTCTAAGACCATTTTATAATATATCTCAGATGCTCTGCATGTTATTTTCTCATACTTTTCAGTACTACATACTGGAACACTGTACCCTGGTTTTACTTTTCTTTTTGGTCTTGGAACTTCTGGACATAACCCATCAACACAGTCACCATACTCTGTAACTTGTATACTTTGATTTACATCCCATGACAAATAACAAGCTTTTTCTGTAGATTCATTTGCCAGCAATGTTGCTTTAATTACTGTTCCTTCTGCTGTTACATATCCAAATGATACAGGGTTATTAGTAAGATTAGTAAATACTACACATTTTGGAGTAGCAATTGCTACTAAACATGGTTGACATGCTCTACCAAAAGATTGTAAAACTGTAACTTCACCATCTGATGGTTCAGGATCTGTTTGATTTACTGTCCAACAAGTATCATCACAAAACTTTATTTGTATTACATCACCAAGATAAGCTGATAAATCTGTAGTAGTTATAACTTCATCCTTAAAACCTGCACAGTCTGTTAGTCTATAATATGTAGCTTTACACAACTCACAAGTATCAAACTCAAAAAGTACTGTTACTACTTGTGTACTTGGTGGAGGAATTGTTAATAGTTCAACAATCCAACATCCTCCGCAATCTAATGATAAAACTTTGCCAATATATGCAGAAAGATCTTGATAAGTATATATTATCTGTGAAGCATTATCACAATTAATAAGTTTATAAGCAGGTGGAGGTGAACATGTTTCACAACTACTAAAACTTTGAATTATAGTAACTGGTACAGCACAATCACACACTTCAGTTTCTTCTACTGTCCAACATCCCTCATAACCAGAAATAGTTATTATTTGATTATTTAAAGCATATTGCAGTAATGTAAAAGTATTTGAAGTTATTGTTTCTGTAATACTTGGATCACAGTTGGTTAGTAAGAAACACTTTTCTGGACAACCAGTGATGTCATCACATAAGCCATTGTCAAATATTTCTAATGAACCTATACCAGAAGTAATTTCTGGATATGATACAGAACAAAATTGTGCCGGAGCAAATGCTGTAGATTTAGTTCCATCACATGCTATATAACTTACTGTACCAGATCCGGTTATTATATAACAATTACATGGGCAACTGCATGGTATATCTGGATCTACATTAACTGCTATTGGACTTGGGCCGCATCCTCCTGGTTGACCTAGTTCAACATAAAAACATTCTCCAGGATATTCTACTAAACTCACAAACTGATCTACATATAATGCTAGATCAGAATCAGAGTATATTACAAAACTATCACAGCTTGTAAGTATATAGCACTGATCTCCACATGAACATTGTTCATCTTCACAGCCACCAGCTATGAGTTCAAAACCAGCTATGCTATTTAAATATGGTAATGCCGGATTTGGTAATCCACCTGTTGTTTCAGTTACACTATAACATTGACCATCTTCTAAACCATTCAATGGTAAATCTGTATATAAGTATGTTCCAGGAACAGTTGGTAAAAATACTCCATGAGTATTAAACTGAATTGGATCAGCAGTTGGATCACAACAAGGAACAAAAGAATATACTATAGCACTCATTATTTTGTAAACTTACTTAAGTTATTATATCTGTCTTTACCCCAGACAGCTTGGTTTTGTATTGGTTGGTTTCTTTGTATTGTTTTCTTAGGTGCATTATTTAAACATTTACTACACCCATTCACTCCATTAACTACTCTCTTTTGACATCCGCAAGACATAGCAGTTCCGCAGTTTGGACATATTGCCATAATTTGTTGGTTTTAATTTTTTTAACAATTTGTACAAGACATTTTATTTAAAAGCTTTAAAGCATAATTGTATAAGCTCATGCCTTTCTGTGGCTCATGACAAGTTTCTACTTTTGCTTTTGCAGCTTGAAGATACATATAAATTAATCTTAATTCTTCAAGTTGCTTTTTTACTTTTGCTGGTGGATCACAAGCATTAGCATCTATATCACATAGAACATTATAATATTTATTTAGTGCTTCTGTTATTCTTAAATGATTGTACTCTACATATACTAAGTCTTTTGGTTCTACACTATACTTAATAATATATATTCCATCAGGAATATTCCAGTAAGTAGTTCCACAATCTGTAGTTTGCAGTTGTAAATCACAAGCAGTTAATGTTTCTGCAAAATTTGGAGTAACATCAATTTGATTTGAATAACCAAATCCGGGCACAGTTATGTTTAGTATAGGACAACTTATAGAAATAAGATTGCTGTAAACACTTGTATCAAATATTTTTAGAATACAAGGGTTCATAACTGTAGGTACTTCTAAACTTAGGACATGATTTGCCATGAGATGTTATATAAAAAGAAAAGGAGAGGAGAAATATAAACTCTCACTCTCCCTTTTCTTAAGTTATTGTTTTATTAAAGTACTGGTGTTCTTGGTGTTGTTGTGTAAAATTCAATTGGAACTTCACATGAAGAAACACAATTGAACTCATCAATTTCACATACTCCACATCCTTCTAACCACTCAACTGTATTAGTAACAAATCTATTCAAAGAATTTTGAGATACAATCTGTAATAAGTACTGATCTGAGTCAAATGTACCAGTTGGATTATTATGACGCGGAACACTGTGTTGCAAGAAATAAGAGAAGTACAAACCATTTCTATTAATTGCTTGTATAATCTGGTTTCCTTGAGTAATCTCTCTAATTCTGAAATCAGAATGTAAGAAGTTTTGTCTGTAAGCTTCAGATAACTGAAGATCTCTAAGAATTGTTTCTCCAAGACCATTAGCTTGAGTAGCTAAACATTCATGAACTACACAAATACCATCAAATGCACAAGGATCTCCATTGAAATCTAACTCAGAAACATAAAGTTTAACTGGCTCTTTCTCATAGAAGTCAGAGATTTGGAATGTACAATCACCAAATTTAGTATCTACATAAGCACCATTTAAGATCATACCTGCACATGCACCAGTAATATATCCTGGAGATACATAGTTATTCCAAGTATCACCACCTACTGAAGCAAGGAATGCAGCAGAAGTTCCTGGAGCATACCAAAGAACACCTGTTTGATCTTGTACTATAATTTGTACAAATGGATTAACAATTGGTGAATTTAAGATAGCATTTGCCCACTGAATAAATACATCAGTTGAATCTACTGGAGTAGGTGCAATTGCTCCATCAGGACAACATCCTGTGTATGCAGATGCAATGTAGTAAGCATTGTGGTTTAAGTATCTTAATGCTGGAGAACCTTTGATATCTAAACGCAAAGTATATGTCTCACCACATAAAAACTCTTTACAACATGCTGCACCACCTGAACCTGTAATAGGATCAACACCTGTTGATGCAATTGTATCTATTTCAAATACTGCTAATGTTCCTGGTGTAGCACCATCCCAATCAGTAATTGTTACAGTATCTCCAACTGCATAACCTTTACCAAGACTTGCTATACCTGTTACTGTTGGTACTCCAGCAGCTACAGTGATAAACAATGTAAGTCCAGTTCCAGTTCCTGAAACAGTTGAAGTTGTAGCTACAACTGCAGTAGCTGTATCAGTATATCCTGCACCTGGAGTTGTAATACTTCCAGTTAATACACCACCTACCGCAACTACTGCACCAGCACCTAATGTATAGTATGTAGAACCAACATGTAATACTTCATTCTGTGGTTCACATGGATCAACTGAATAGAATCTAGACACATAGCGAGGGTTAATTATTTTAGACTTGTTAGTCTCTTGATAACCACCATGGAAAGGTCCAATTTTATCACTTGAATAAATTGCTGAACCAGCAAGATATAAAGGACAACAGTTTCTAGGTTCACCTATTGATAAATTAGTTTTTGGATCAAAGAATCCAAAATACCCACTTTCATAAGAACCAAAGAAACTTTCAGCATCTTGTGAAAGTTGATTCAAACCATAAGTAGGCATACCATCTGAAGTTACAAAACCACCATCAGTATTAACTGATACAGTAGTTCCACCTAATACAGATACAGTGAAGCCAGATACATCTGCTCCTGTACCTAAAAAGGTTTTTCTAAACGCATGATTAAAATAAGCCATTTTTTTTATTTTTTAATTTATAAACATATATATAATATAATCAAAGATTTTTAATCTTCCAAATTATTTTAAGAAAAGTAATTTATACTTAGCAGAGTTAAATGTATCTTTAACTGTATCAAGTGAATTTACTATTTCTGAGTAAGGCATCTTACCTTGTAATTTAGTTACCATAGCAGTTAAATCTCTTAAGTAACTTACTGCATCAGATACTGTATCAAGAGTTCTTGGTGCTACTTCAGTATAAGAAAGTAACTTTTCTGCTGCACCTTGATAACCCTCTATAAGAGAATCTGCATGATCTGGTAATGCATCATATAATTCATTAAGAGCTTTATGTGCTGCATATGATCCATCTCCTTTTACTTTTAAATGAAGCTTATGAAAACTTGTTCTTGCATTCATAAGTTCAGATACACAAGCTGCAGTCATAGTATCTAATGAGCTTCCTCCAACACCTGTGTCAGGAGTAGGTTGAGCTTTTGATGGTTCAGACTTAGGTTGTGTTACAACTGCTTCAGGTCTTTTTAACATTCTAGGTTTTGATTCCATTATTTTTAGTTATTTCTTTCAGCTGTTTCTGAGTTTCTAGCATATTGGTTTGTTGACTCAATATCTCCTGCTAGTATTGCTACAGCCTCATCAATTATTAATTCTATTATATCATCTTTGAATTCACTTTGTACTTCTGCAGTAGATTGAACTCCTGTATATGGATCAACACAACCAAGAATTTGTATTTTTCTAGGTTGTCTATAGTATATTAAGTCTGCACTTTGTATTGCAAACTCATTATTAGTATAGATATGAACTCTATTATTTATTAGAGTTGCAAATGTTTCTGCCCATTCAAAATTAGGTTGCTTAGCTTTATCTCTAAGTAATAAATTAACATTACCTTCTTCAGCTAAGTATACTGTCATTCTTCTCTTATCACAGCATTCTTTGTTTGCAAAAACATCTACTCTTTTCCATTGTAAATAATCTGCTGGTATATCTCCAAAGTAGTAAACATCTTTTGGAGCTACTGGTAAATCTCCGGTAGTTAATAAAACTTGCATGTCATCTTTTCTTCTGGTAGATTGCTCATCACCTTCCTTGACAACATTAATACCATGCAATTGCCTTCTTGACCACTCTACTTGAGCTTTATTAAAAGACTCAACAACTTGCCAACATTCAATGTTGTCAAAGTCTTGGCTGTCCAATTTGTTCAGCCTTTGTTTCATCTTTATTGTAATTGCACTATTAGTCATGTCTTATTACTTTTTTCTCATTTTACCAAGAGTCATAGCAAGTCTAGCTCTTTGTCCAAGTTTACCACCTTTCTTTGCAGCAGCAGCAAGTTTACCTTTAGGTATTTTTTCACCTTTCTTAACTCCAAGAGATGCTTTTAAAGCTCCAGGTTTTTTAATTGCACCTTGAATCCAGTTACCACCTTTTTGCATTTTAGCACCGGCTATTCTATCTGCCTGTGTTGGATTAGGATTTTTGTCTACTCCAGCTTTTACTGATAACATACCAAAATCTGAAGATCCTCCTTTGGCCATTTTTCTAGCCATAACACATCTTCCTTTCTCATCTCTAACCCTACCATTCTTACAAGAAGACTGTACTGCACGGTTAGGAGCAAAAGAGCCACCTTTTTGAAGCATTCTACCTTCATCAGTCATAGGATTGTTACCATACTTAGGCATGCCTACAATACCTATAGAACCTCCTTTTTGCATTTTCTTATTAGGTGATGTACCACCTTTCTTCATTTTTGCTCCGCCACATTGAGCACAGGCCATCTTTTTCATGATATATAAATTAACAATTCCACTTTTCTAAATATTCTTCAGCTTCAGAAGTATCTTTAGTATAAGATAATAAATAAATCCTTGCAAATTCTAATAATTCAGGATTATCTCTAAAATGACCTAAACCTCTATTACAATGATTGCAAAGCATTCCTCTTATTTGATTAGTAGTATGACAATGATCTACAACTAATTTTTCTTCAGAACCACATATTACACACTCTGTAACAGATTCAACAATATCCTTTAAAAGTTTATCAGATATCATATCTCTGTAGTTACCTCTTCTAGTTTCACTTCTGTATGTTGATCTACAGTTTCTACACCAACTATCAAACCCAGATTTAGTTTTATTATGCAATGGAAAATATTCAGCAGATAATGGTTTATCTACTTTACATTTTGTACATGTTTTATTTAGCAATTCCATTTGCGTAATGCTTTATTTATTCTACTATTTGGATCATTTGCTGTTTTAGCAGATGTATTCTTTTTTTTGTGACCTGACATCCTAGCACAAAAGCTTTTTCTTCTTTTTGCAGCTTTACTATCCGGATCAAGTTTTGATGGTTTAGTAGTTACAGCTGTCTTAAGTTTACTTCCTGGATTAGCTCTTCTATAACTAGCAACACCTTTAGCATTAAGCCCTCCTTCTGGATTCTTCCCTTCTTTTCTTTGCCAGCTTGGACTTTTATGAGTTGCCATCTTCTTTTATTTTAATTGCATTACAAAACTTAATCACATCATCATGTGTAAATTCTGACTTGCAAACATTGTACATAAAAACTACTATTTGAACATTGTCTTTTAAATAAGGCTTAGAACTATCTATTCTATCTATTGAAGGTACCCAAGGATTTTTTGCATGAGCAGATGATCTAACTTCTGTTTCTAAATCAAATTTAATTCCTGTTACTTCACAATATCCATTTTTAATTTTATCATATATCCAACTTGTATCAAAATCTGGTTCAGGCCATACCATTGTTTTTGCTCTCTTACCTGCATTTCCTCTTAGTCTTTGAGCTCTTACTTTATCAGGATTATTCTTTTCCCATTCTATTTTACTACATCTGTTGCATCTACCATTTCCACCTTTAGCAAATAAATTTTTGTCACCCTCACGGTTACATTCAATACATTTTTGCCAAGCCGGTGACTTTACCATGATTATTTCATTTTGCCATTAGCAAGATTACTAAACATTCTTACTTGCTCTTGTGCCATTTTCTTTACATCTGACATAAGCTTAGCATCTTTCTGAATCTCTGCTGCTCTTTTTAATGTAGACATAGCAGATTCAACTTCCCACTTTCTCATCTCAGCTTTGTTACCGCCCATAATAGAGATACCTACTGAAGAAGATTTAGAACTTGATTTCTTAGCAGGAGTTGATTTTTTTGCAGTTGTTGTTTTTTTAATTGCCATAACTATTTATGTTTTCTGCTTGTTCTTAAACCACTTGTAAAAGACCCTCTTCTAAATGACTTTCCATTTAATACTTTACCACCTTTTTGGTACATACTATAATCATCAGCCATTGTTTCTGAATTACTTCTTATGTATTTTTCTTCATCTTTTCTTAAACTTTTTTCAAGATCAGATGGTCTACCCCATGATGTTGCACCATATGTTTGAGCAACTCTATCTTTCATATCCTTTATGGTTTCTGCATTATATGGTCCAGGATATTTCATTGATGTTCCAGGATATTTTTCATCTAAGTACTTTGCTGTTTTTTCTGTAAATGGTCCTTGCACAGTACCATCTTGTGCTTTTTTTAAAGATTTTTTAGCAACTTTTGCAACCTTCTTCATGATAATAAATTTTAATTATACTTTTTTAACTCTTCTTCCCATACCTACTCTAGACTTTTCAGCCTTTTTAGCTCTAAGTTTAGAAGGAGTAATTTCACTTTTGGTTTTTGGTGTTTTACTAGAAACCCTTTTAGTGGGGCGGCAGTATTCATTCTTTCCACCGGCCCCACAAGGTTTCCCTGATTTAGTATCTTGCCACTTTTCTGCTTGCCATCTTTTAAGCTCTGTACCTTTCTCAGTCTTTCTTACCTTGCCAGATTTTTTTCTACATTTGGCAATAGCTTGAGAAGCCCTTGCTGAAGGAAAGACTGCATATCTGGATTTGACACTATGATAACAAGAATCTTTTGGCATTATTTTCTTCTCATTGACATTCCATACATAGCTTTAGGTGTAGCAGTTTTAGGAGCTTTAGAAGTTCCCCCTGATCTACCTTTAGCAACTTTAGATGCAGAAGCTTTTGGATTAACACCTGACTTAACTCCTTTAGAGCCAGCAGATTTAAGCGCAGAAACTTTAGCATTAGAATTAACCATACCACCAGTTTTCATACTAGTTGCTTTAGCTTTAAGTCTTTTAGCTTTTGCTTCTTGTCTTAGCGATCTATTTTGCAACTGTTCAGCTCCAGCATAATCAGCCTTTGTACCAGACTTTTTTGCATCTTCAATTGCACCTAATGACTCAGCATAAGTTCTTTGGGCTCTTCCCATTACTTTATTAGCTCTTTTTTCTAATCTTGCTTTTTTCTTGGCAGGATCTGTTTTACCGCCCGCAGCATACTTTTTCATTTTTATTTTTTTAAGTTAAGAATTCCAATACTTCTCACAGGCTATGTTAAGATCTTTTAAAATATCCTCATTTAAAGGATTCTTTAAATACTCTACAACATCAGATACATTTCTTCCAAGTAATGCATTAGACTTGGAATGGTATATATATCCATCTGCCTTATTAATAATATACTTAAAAAATACGGAATCTCTAACAATTGATTTAATTTTTAGTGTTTCCATATCTGTATTTGCTGCTTCCATAAAAGATTTGGCAGCTCTTTCTTTGTTGCTTTCTCCACCTTCACCATTAATATACATGTCCATATTCTCATATATTAGATCATTTGGTGTAGACTTTCTATATTGTGTACTATTAATATCTACAACTTTTGCAATGTAGAATAGCTTAGTACTATTTTTGTCAAATAATTTCTGAAGTTCAGAAAGTGCTTTGTTCCGCATCTTCTTGTATTCAGTTCTGATCATTACAGTTTCTTCTTCTTTATCTAAGTAAAACTTAGGCGGAACTGATTTTGATCTAGCATCATCATAGCTTTTAGCTACAATAGAAAACCCTCCGGCTTCTATAGCATAAAGTTTAATTCTATCATATGGATCTAATGTGCTTAGGTATACTGGCTCATTTCCACATGATAAAAAGATCTTATTCCAAAAATCTGCATTGTCTGGTTTTAGAAGTTTTACCTTATTCCAAAATTGTGTGTCTTCTACTTCAATAACATTAGCAGCTAATTCTTTTTCTAGTTCTGCTACTGCTTCTCTTATTTGTCTAACTTTTGCTTCTTTAGTTTCTGGATCCATAAGTCTAATTTCTGGAGCAAATTCATTTAGTCCAGTTAAGTATCTTACTACTCCATTATTTTCTAAACAAGCTAATTGTTCTGTATGAGTAACTCCATCAAATAAAGTCATTCCATATTCTTCTAACCCCATGTTAGAACTTGTGCTGTCAAAGAACGGGCGGATTGCAATTGAAGTTTTCTTCACTGAACCCTTACCTGTTTCTACCATTGTAAAACTTGTACTTTCCATTTTTTTGTTGGTTTTTATATTTGTTGGTTAAAATAAAAAGAGAGAAGGACACTGCTGCCCCTCTCCCATTTTTTATATATTAGAATGATCCACCAGTGATTGGGTTTCTCATAACAATCTTAAGGACTTTAGTTGGATCCTTAACCCAGATAGCTGGCATTGTTTGAGACATCATAACACGGTAACCATTGAATTGGCCAGAAGACTGGAACCCTTGAGTACGGCCCATATAGTCCATTGTACCATTCTGATACCACCACTTAAGTTGGTTATCCCAAGATAACTTTAATAAGAAGATGTTATCATTAGTATTATCTGTGATATCAAAGATAATGAATGAGTAAGAAGATAATGGGAAACCATCTATGATTGGGTTCTCAATATCATTAGTATGAACATTGTCAAATGCTGGGTTAAGAACAAACTTAACATTTGCCAAGAATGGAATTACATATGAAGTATAAGCAAATCCAAAGTTCAAGTCCATACCTTTACCAGTGATAGCACCGATATCTGCAGCTTGAATCAAAAGACCAGAAGATACTGCTTCTCTCCTAATTGCTTCATTTACCATTCTCATTCCACCCATACCAGTTTGTACAATCAAAGATCTCTTTGGATCTGGACCTTGGAACTCAACCTTACCATTGAAGAAGTTGTAGATTTCTCCACGGAACAAATCAAGTGTAAAGTTATTCTTGTTGTATACTCTTTTGAAAGAGTTATCCAACTGCTTCCAAAGACCTACTGATAATCTTAGATCATCTGGACCATCTTGCTTAACTCTACCTCCTTGTCCCCACATTAAGTAAGTCTCAATATCAGTAGCAATTTTAGTTAAGTGAGCAGCTTCCATAGTAGTCAAGAAAGTTCTTGATAAGTCTCCATTATCAAATGCTTTCTTTACTTTGTCTTTACCCATTACCTTAACCATGTCTTCTAATGAAGTGATAGAAGGATCATTAGTTGCACCAAAGTTTCTCCAGATCTCAGTTACAGGAACTGTACCATCTGCATTCATACCACCTTTGATCATCAAATCAGCTCTAGAAGAAATAGAGTAATGAACATGTGCTTCAGCTCCACCTACAAAGTTGTAGAATTCACGGAAACCAGTTCTTGTTTGGATGTCAGAGAATCTCTCACCATACTCACCTCTAGCAGAACCTTTTCTAAATACCTTAGTTCCATTTGATAAATACTTGTTATCTAAGAAACGGTTGTTGTCATTGTCTACTAACTGAACAGTATAGATAAATCCATCATTAACTGGTAAAATATCTTCAGTTGGTACAATGTACATCTCAGCCCCATTGTATTTGTCATAGGTAATAATATCCCCATGTCCAAATTCTCTTCTGCTAAGTTTGATGCGGAAAGTAGTACCATCTACACCTTTGAAGCTATTATCTGGTTCAATATCCTCAATGATATAAGGAAGATCCACAGATACTGGAGTCTGCCACTTATACTCACCGCGAGCATTGTCAACCATAATTACATTTTTACCACCAAAGCTAGACATTTGGTAAAGAGGCATTTCCACCTTCTGAGCCATTGCCCAAAGGTCTACTGGACCTAAGTCCATTGGTTCTGCATCCTTCAACATGTTAACCAAGTGGTAAGAATCTACGTGTGAAGTTGCCGCATAGGCTGTATCCCGTAGAAAGATACCATTGTTTAAAACTGGAGTTGCCATTTTTATTTGTTTGTTTATTAGTTACTACTTAAAATCTTTTGAACATATTTCCTGGTCTAGAAACTGTTCTTGCTGGTTTACTTGCTGGTTGTCTTCTTGGCTCATTGTCTGTATTTGTTCCACCATATGAAGATGCTAGCTTTCTACCTTCTTCTGTTTTTAATTGCTTTACTACTTTTTCTGTAGCTGCTTTACCACCTATCTCTCTTACTTTACCTTTGTATCCTTCCGGATCTGCAAGTAACCAAAGTGCTTCAGCAATTAAATCATGTCTTGGTTGTACAAACTGATACTTCTCTAATAAGTGACCAAGTAAGTTTGTAGGTTTACCAGAAATTGAAGGATAACTTGGCTGAACAAGTCCGGAGTAAAGTAACCCTTGAGTTTTTCTATCAAGTTTTAGTCCTCCTAACTCACCTTGTGCTAATGTACTATATACATTATCTTGGTAAGCTTTTGCTTGTTGAGCCTGTTGTTGCTTTCTATGTTCTTGCTCTGCAAGTTGTCTAGCAACAATCTCTTCCTGCATCTTATCTAATTTTGGTTTGAACTGTCTGGCTTTTTGTTCTAATTTATCCATGTCAGCCCAATCTCTGATTTCTTCCTCAATCTCTTCAGGATTTCCATCAGCAAAACCAGTTGCATAAAGATACTGCCTTACTATTTCTTCTTGATCTCTTTCACTTGTAGGATCTAAATCTCTCATCTCTTCAACATGAGCAAGAGTTCTAAACAAACCTTTAAGATCTTGACCACCATCTGCTACATATTTTGCAGCAATTTGTAGTTCTTCTGGAAGAGCTTGAAAAAATTCTTTTGGAGTATTTTCTCTTAAAGCAGCTTCTCTCTCTTGAAAGTTAGCCTCAAATAATTCTCTAAAGTCTTTTGTTGTGTACTCCTCAATAGGCTTGCCATCATCAAAAGGAAATAAGAGACCATCTTCAAGCATTTTAGTTGCTAGTTCTAGTAGACCTGATTTATCAACCTTTGGTCTACCTTTATTACCAGCATCTTCTTCTTGTGAAATAAGACCATCTAGTTCAGCAATAGTTTCTTCAACTTCTGCTTTCTTTTCAGCTGCCTCTTCCCTTTCTTGAGGAGATTTAGCTGAGTTATCAAGGAACGTGTAATCTGTTGCTTCCTTTGAAAAAACAGATTTAGCTTTTTCTTCTTCTTTGCCAGAGTCAGGTAACATCACATTTTCTGCTCCTGGCATTCCAAAGATTTCATCAACATTGATATCAAGCTGCTCTACAACAGTAGAGTCTTGAACTTGATCATCAAGCTTTTTGTTTAAATCTTCCATTTTGTTGGTTTTTGTTTATACTTTAATATACAAAATAAACTTCAGAAATTTAGATAGGCTGCAATCTTTTTTTGCATTATATAGCTAACTATTCCCCACTATCATTCTTTTTGTCATACTTGTTTTTGTTTTCCTGAGCAATTTGTAACTGTCTATTAGCAATCTCTCTTTGTGCAGCTATCTTTTCTCTCTCAATTTCATTCTTCTGAGACTCAGCATTCATTCTGTTAACTTCTTTTTCTCTCTGAAGATTTGTTTGCTCTTGATACTGTTCTGTCTGTCTAATATCTTTCATAGCATCTGCATAATCTGACATTTGATTTTGATTAACATCAGCCATAGATCCATAACCAGCAGCTCTAATTTCTGCAACCAAGATATCTCTTTGTCTATCTTTCTCTTTCTCCATAGCTTGTGCATCAATCTTCATCTTCTCTAACTCTTGTTGTTTTTGAAGTTGTTCTTGTTGCATTTGCTGTTGTTGTTGCATTTCAGCTTGTTTTTGCTGTTGTGTTTTATCTTCAGAAGATTTAAGAGCATTATTAAGTTCAGCAATTGAATCTGACTGAATAACTTTACCTAAGTCATAGATAGAAGCACCAGTAGTATTATTCTGTACAGCCATCTGCTTTAATTGCTCTAAGACTGCTCTATGATTTGCAGTTGTAGTACAGAATATATTAAGATCTCTTAATAGCATATCTGTACCATTAATCTCAAAGTTTACTTTCTCATCTGCAGAGGTTATATAAGTTAACCTCGCAGATGGCTTTGTAGAGTGGTAAAACTGTGCTAAGTCTGTTCTCATCTGGTGCACCCTTGGCATTAGATAATCACAGTGCTGTATAAAGTACATTTCTGTTTGCGCATAAGAAGCATTAAGTGCCTGTTCAACACCGGTTGCAGTTTGCTGTGAAATTTGCTGACCCATTCTTTGTGGGTTAACTCCTATTACTTCATATGCTTGCTGCTTAAAATAGTTTCCTAAGTTAATCCTTGACATTAATCTATTGGTCTGCTCTAGATCAAGTTTCTGGAAGTGCTGGAAGTTTAATGAATTCTCAGTATTTGTAATAGATGTATCAAGTGGAAGAATCTGGAAGTTCTTCATTGCCACATATGCTTTAGCATAGTTTCCTTTCCCCCAGTCTTCTCCAAGTGAATGTCTTGGTAAAGAGTTTTGGTCAAGCATAATTACAGTACCTAGTTCATCTACTAGTATATCTGCAATCTGATTGTTGACAATGTTATATCCAATTTGGTATGGTTTCATTAAGTCAATGAGTGCTGTAGACTTTGTATTTCTGTCTGAGAATACAGCTCCTTCAACCGGAAGTTTACAACCATATAAACTTGAGTCTCCTTTAAACTGGAATCTTAATGGACCAATGTGGTTCTTATCTACTCCAATATAGATAGGAGAAAATCCTCCTGGATTATTCATACCCCAGAAGCTTGGTAAATTTGGTCCAATCTTTACACCACCCCATACTTCATTAATCCAGATCCAGTCTATATGCTCTCCAAAAATAAGATTGTCTTTATTTTTATTCTTAAAGAGTCTGGTGTCATATATTGGCTTATCAGTAATTTTATAATCTTCAGTTACTACTTCATTAACTACTTCACCTGTGTCAAGTATTTTAGTTAAGTGACCTACTTTTCTTTGTGACTTCCAGTAAGCTGTTGTTACTCTTAATAAGTAAGCAGTACCTTGATCAAAATAGTCTTCTCCTTCAGATAAGATTTGGTTAATGATATCTCCGCCATCATAGACAGAACCAGCCATCATTGTTGTGTATTGTCTATAAGCAAGAGAAGGCATATTAACATTCCAGTCATGAGACTTTGTAGCATCATAGTATGTTCCATCATTTTGGTATCCTCCCACAATATATCCAGCTGATCTAATAGGATATACTGCTTCTAAAGCTTCATGTTGTTCTTCAGTAAGCAAGTATCCAAATTTATCTATAACATCAGCTACAGTTAACATATCAATTTTTCCTACCCAGTTTCCTTGAGATATATATCTTGCATCCGGAGATTTATGATAAAAGCAAACTGGTGGATTCCAAAGCTCTACTTCATAGTCATCCTCCATCATTCTAAAGTGCCAGAACTCTCTATCTGTAATAAGCATGTCACGGAAACCTCTTTCCTCTAGCTCATCCATTTTAAATCTTTCTATATCTACTTTATGCTGATGAGTTGCCCACTGCTCCATCATAGATCTATAATCTTTTTTGAAGAAGTTTTCTATTTCTGGCAATGACTTAAGCTGATTTGGATCTATTTGCTGTTGGAACTCAGGAGTATTTGGATCCATCCCTTGTTCTAATAATGCAGCAACAATTTTTGTTTGAGCATCTGCCATTAATGTATCCTCAACCATTTTTCTTTTTTGCTCCATCATCTCATTATATGAGAACTCATCAATGGCTCTGTATGTAAGTTTGGTTGATCTCTTAGCAAATTCAGCTACTAGAACATTAATAACATTTGGAATAATAGGATAGAACTTTAATTCTAAAGCAGACTGGTCTTCTCTAGTTAAAACCTCTACTATATCTCTATACTCATTATCTTCTTCAATAATATAATCTGACTTATCTATAATACCTTTAGCTAGCTTATAGTTTTTCATAAGTCTGCGGGCATTTCTTCTGATCTGTTTAAGACCATTCCACTCTAACCAGTCTAAGTTCCAAGCTGCCCACTCTTCATCTTTATCTTTTTTAGGAACAAATTGTAAAGGTTGAGTAATACTACCCATCCTATTATGCTCACTTTTAGCTCCTTTCTTTAACTGTAATGCATTATATATTTGCATAGTGTTTATTTATAGTGTTTAAATGGTGATCTCTTAAAGCTTTGACCATTTCTGAGTTGAGTCCTTCCCATGTGTCGGAATGGACTATTATTTAATTTATATAAATTTTCTGACTTTTGCAAGTTTTTAGCCGCATCATCCATAATTGTTTTTTTAAGATAGCCTCTATTAGAGTGCTGTATTTTCATAAATGCAACAAGTGCAGCAAAAGATACTAACCTATCCACATTGACTCCATCTGCATATTCTCTCATCTCTTTAATAAGCATGGGATCCGGTATTCTTTCTATACCATATTTTGTTCTTACAATAGTACCATCTGATTTGGTCTCTTGATCTATTTCTTCTTTAGTGTATTCAATAGCATAACTGAGCAAGTGATTCTTAAATAATGTTCCAGTATTTTTCCAACCATATTCTTGGAATACATTGTTGTTAGATCCAAGGTCTTTAAGAAACATGATCTGGCTCTTAGGTACCAAATATTTTTGTTTCTTTCTGGATATCATATACTGGATAAAGAGAGAGATGTTATTCTCTATTACTGTCCAGGCATTATACCATTCTATAATAAGCTCAAGTCTCTGGTGTGTTTTATTTATATCATCAAATCTACCGCACCATGCAGCTACAATTTTACCTTGTTCTATATATGTCTCAGTTTCAGTACCATTAACCTTACTTACTTGAACTGGAGCTTTCATTACATAGATGGAACATAGTGATTCTGAGGTAGTTGTCTTACCTTCTGACACGGGGTCAATAGATGCATAATATGTTGTAAACTCAGGATCTTTAGGTGGTCTTTCCCAAACTACTAAAACTCCTGTTTTATCTTCTGTCTTTTTAGAAATAGGAAATTCTGAAATTGGTCTTTTACTTGTTGGTGTAACTTTTGGTTTACCATTTTCATCAGTAGATATATCCAAAAACTCATATCCATAATCTTTATCATTTATTCTTCTTTCTTGTGCTGCAAGAAGATGTGGTGGAAATACAGATACAGTTCTATGATCAAAAGCTTCTTTAATATTTCTTGGATGCTGAGATATTCTTAACTGATAATCTTCCGGAGCTAGTTCTTTTTTCCATTTTTCAAACTGATCATCTAAAGCCTTTAGTGCTTCTTCTACAAGTGAGTTACCATATTGATCAATATATGGAGGCATAGACCATTGTTCAGGAATAAATAAACCTGATAAACCTATAGTGCCTTTATCATCTACCAAGTCTGTTTCTACAGCATATACATCTTTTGATGTAGGATTTAAGATCATATCCTTAAGTGGTTGACACTGTGATAAGTCACCCACTGATCCTGCTGCTATAAACATACCAGTTGTAATAAGTCCAGATCTCATGGCCGGGCGCATATACTCATATGTCTGATCCATTTTAGGAGCAATACCTGCTTCCTCATGAAAGAAGTATTTAACTGGTCCACCGACACCATTGGTTGGGTCTTTCTCAAATGACATACCTTGGATAGTACCTTTGAGACCTACTTCATTTTTTCTATCTCCTTTTCTAACCTCAATCTTCTGTTGCCACATCATTACTTTCTGTGGATTCATTGGTCTATACCAAGCAGTGTGTTCATTTAAGAATGCAGCATATTCATCTAAGAACTTCCAAGAACCTTTCTCATTAATATAGTCTTTTAGACTGGCACCCATTTTAAGTGTAACTCCAGGCTCAAACCATAGTTGGTTTATTAGCTTACCCATATGGTAATATGAGGATGCTATCTGTCGCTTTTTGAGAATTGCAACATGTTTGTAGTTGAGCTCTGCCAGTAATTCATAAATGGCCATGTGGTACTGTGCATCCCTGATTTTAGCAAAGTCAAATAGCTGTTGTTCTTTATCAAATATGGGCAAGAAGTTAAGCCACATATAATATTCTCTGGTAATGTACCAGATGTTGTCTCCGGATTTAAATATAACTCCTCTTTTGCATCTTTGCTTTTGATCATCCCAGTAGTTGATGAAGTCTTTGGATTTAAAGACAGCTTCACAGTAGTATCCATTTGTTCTGAACTTTGTGGCTTCTTCATTAAATAACTTACTTGTTTCATCAAATTTATATTTACCAGGTTCTTTAAATATATTAGCAACAAAAGAAGAAAATTCTTCTCTTGAAGCAAAGCTTGTCATTGTCCAGGATCCATTATCCCAAGTTGGTATATCTTCAAATATTGCACTCATTACATGTCATATGCCATTCCTAAACCACCTCTTACTCTACTTTGCTGTTCTTCTTGAAGATCTTTATAGGCCCCTTTAAAAGAGTTTCTAATTGCTTCATAGTTTTTAGCAGCATTTACAAGAGCAGTAATATTTCCATCTCTACCATGACTAATTGGTGTAGTCTCCATGTATCTTCCTAATCTATCTAACATAGATGCAATTCCTTTATATGCTCTGGATGTAGGTGTTTCATACATTCTCTGGCAAAACTGAAGAGCAACAAATATATCATCATCTTCTGGAGAAAACTCAGCTTCTATTTGTTGTAATATTAATGACTCCTTATCTATATCTGGGGTATGGAAAAAAGGATTCATATCTGGATTAGGACAGGTCATGTAAAACAAGTACTGATAAATCTTTAGATAATCTTCAGGATAGTTTTCCATTATATCCTTTAGTGCTTTTAAAGTATAACAGTGTTCTGTTGGAACTATCTTGTTATTCTGTATGTCAAATAGTTTAACTATCATTTCTTTTTTAGTTTGTGTCTGTTGTCATGAAGGTAGTGAATTATTGCTATTACTTCATCAACTAAATATGGTATTGCAATTGGTATAACTTCTTTTACTACTGGATCACCATTTGAATCTTTTTTAGTTATAGGATATCCCCAGCTATCTTCTCCTTCTACTTCAAATATAACATGGTGTATAAATATTCTTCCTGGTTTAAGTTTAGGATTATGCTTTAATATAATATACATATAAATGCTCAACTGTAAAGCATAGTGATAAAAGTGGCAGTCATCTAATGTATCTACTGGTGGTAACATCTTTTCAGATTTGCCATCCCAGTCTACATAAGACTCCCTTTTAATTTCTTTGTTTGTTTTATAGTCTATGATATTTACTTTACCATTTACTATCTCTACTAAATCTGATTGGCCACATATACCGGCTGATCTAAGATAAACCATATGCTCAGGATAAACTCCTGCTTCAAGCTTTTGTGGAGGAGCTATTTTAATTCCTTCTTTAACTTCAGTTGGTTTAAATACAGGAACAGTTATACCTTCTCTTTCTATAGAAGCAAAGGAACATATATCAGACTCTCTTTGGTTATGATACCATGTTCCCAGAGTGGTAGATCTGTCTGACTCATTAGTCCAAATCTGTTGAATAATAGCCGGCTCAATTCCATGCCATTTAGACTTTTTATTTTTAGAAACTTTTTCAGCTATTTTTTTAGCATCAAATGGTTTCTTAAAATGTGAAACAAGTGTAGTAACACTTATCCAGTCTATTGATTCACCATCTAAACTTTTATAACTATGGTCCTGTGCATTAAATACTATACTCATAACTCATCTAGCCTTTCTTCTTCTTTCTCAGAAATAATTGCTTTCCATCTGCCATCCGGACACTCTGTAGATAAGGCTCTTGTTTTAAATGCAAGAGAACATCCACATAAGTTACAGCAAGGAGCTGTTCCTTTTACTGCACACTTTCTACCCTTGTGTTCACAAGTATAACAGATCTCATATCTTAAGTCTGCTACTTGCTCTACTACAGCATCTTTAATTATTGAGTTAGTAATACCTTCAAAGATTTGTTTTCTATTCTTCCAAATTTCCTTTAGTGTTGCCATACTTTTTATTTTTAAATTCTTGTTTAAATTCTTCCTCTTCAGTTATCATTTTATCTAAGTTAATGAGTAACTCAAGTTTAGATTCCATTTGCTTCTTATTGTGATAAGCACCAAATGTTGATGTGTCATGGTCTTCTAGTTTTTCACTATACTTTGGTATTGCTTTTCTTACTGCACTTTTTTTAGCTACAAAATGTCCTAGACCATCTGCATTAATTCTTGGGTGACTAAGATTTGATAAGGCATTTTTAAGTTCTTTATAAAAAAAATCTGATAAGTTTTCTATTAGTGATTCATCAACATTTAAGTCTTCAGCAGCTTGTTTATATAGTCTATTTACTTTCTTCGGTATCATAGCCTAAGAATTTATAGTCTAATAAAATAGTACCCTCTGTTTGAATTTTCAAATTTGGGTTTAGCATAATTAGTTTTTTATTGTTGCTGTCTTTTATTACTAACTTATTTTTCTCAGCTTTATTAATGCAGTTTCTTACAGTCTGAGGAGATTTAAAAATCCAGTCCTCTTCTGAAGATGCATCTAAACAAAAATTAGTTAACTCAATTGGCTGATTGAAACTTAGTAAAGTAAGACAGTTAAGATCAGACTCACTCACTGTTATGCGGTTAATATAACAGTGAGTTAATATCTGATACTTTACAACATCCCATTTGGGCATTTTAACTTTTTTCTGTACTTGATTTACTAAAGCCATTGTTAGCCTTTTTTAAGTTTTCTTTCTTTTGATGGTGGTGGAATTGGAAAGTCATCCTTTTCTACTTCAGATCCTTCTTCAGGCCCTTGTGTATTCTGCATCATCATAGTAAACTGATACTGAAAAGTAGCTCTTTTAAATCTAGCTTCCTCAATCTCAGTCATAAGCTTTTCATACTGTGCTTGAGATTCTAAATAAGGAATAGACTCATCAAAGAACTTTTTCATTTCTTCTTTTCTTTCTGCTAATTCCTCTGGACTTAGGTTCATTTCTTCTTGTTGGTTTTCCATTTTATATTTTTTTAATTTATACAAATATATAATAAAAGTTTAAACTAAAAATATTTAAAACAAAAAAACCCAGACTGTTAGATAGCCTGGGTTAAAGTTTTACTTTAAGTATTAAAACCTAACTTTTGTTCTTTTAAATTTAGGTTTGCTAAAAGATCTTGCTGATGATGATTTTTGTCTTGCTGCTCCTCTTGAACCACCTGCTGATGGTCCACATTCACCCATTTTACATCTACCTTTACCACTAAGAGGATCTGTGTTAGCACCTCCATTTTGCATTTTTTTCATTGCAGGAGCTTTGCCTGCTTTTGCCATTGATGTTACTTTTTTAACAATCTTTTTTGCTTGTTTTGTACCACCCATTTGCATTTTTTTACTTGCTGTTCTCATTGTTATCTATTTTTTATACATAAATTTAAAAGTGTAATCATATAAAACTCTCTAGAGATATCAATCTCTAAGCTAAATATGTCTACAGTACTTATGCGGAGCTTTATAATAAATTTATCCCACTGTTTATTTTTTGCTCTCCAGTTATTTCTTAATTTCATTATACTAAAGTTTTAAGCATTGCTATCAACTTAGGTTGAGGAGATACATCTGTCTTATCATTTCTGTAAGAGTTATGTGTATAGACTCCTTGCACACCACTTAAAGCTGGTTTGGACACATTCCACATATCAGCTTCTTTATATTTAATATCAATATTGTGTATACCTTTCCAGTATACAAGCAACTGTCTTACTGCTTCTATCTGAGCATCTGTATAAGCATGCCAGTGTTTATATCCTTTATAAGCTGTATCTAATGTACATACTTGGTCTCTTGGAACTTCTCTATCTACATAGTTATAGAACTTAGTACCTTTCTTAGTAAGAGGGCCCCAGTTGCAAATTTCTATACCTATAGAAAGTTTATCTAGGTTCTGATATGTTACACCATATGCTGCAAACACTTCTTGTTTAACTCCTAAATGGTATGCCCAGTTCTTAGATGGAAATCCTTGTACTATTTCACCGTCATAAGAATTAGTAGCACCTTTACCGGAAATAGCTACACATGTTGCTATTCTACCTCTATCATCATTATTCCAGTTAATCATGGTATTTAATGCAGAAGAGTTTCCTGCTGTATGATGAAGCACTATCTGTCTCTTAGTGGTATCCTCTTTCACATACTGTGTTTCTTTAAGAGGGTACTGTTTAATCTTTGATATATCTAATGCTGACATGACTAATTCTTTTTGAATCTTTTAAGAACTACTTTAGAAAGAACTTTGCCTACTTGCTTAAGAAAGCCTTTTTCTGACTTTACTTCTACTGTAGTTTTGTCAGCTTCTTTTTTTACTGTAACATCAAGATTTTTACTATCTAGTACAAATTCTTTGTTACTTTCATCTTCTTGGTTATAAGTAACATCCACATTAGGAGTATCTACTGCTACTTTAACCTTCTTTTCTTTTTTCTGTACAGTAACCTTTGACTTTTCTGTCTCTACAGTTACATCAACATTTACTTTTTTCTTTGCCATGTTGTTGATTTTGATTTATATTAAACTTGTTACTTCCTTACAAACAAGTTAGTTAAGAATTTACCCACAACACCAGTTATTAGAGCTACATATGCTAACCATTCCACTTGCTCATAGATTGCAAATGTAGTTATAGTAGTGCTTGCTGCTAAAAGAGCATCACCTACTTTTCTCCACTTAATTGGTGTGGGTCTATAATATCTATTCATCATCTGTTTATAATTAATTCTTTTACAGCTGTTGATAGTTCACTTACATTTCTTGCTAAGTTTTTTATCTCTAACTGTGTTGATTCAGCAAGTGCCTGATATTTTAGTCTAGATTCTTGTTCTACAAGTTCTATTTTACCTTTTAATTTACCCTGGTCTTCAAGTACTTTGACTTGGTTATCCATAACTTTTTTAAGGTCCATATGAGTCATTCTTAAAAAGTAGCCTATTACTGCTACTATTGCTCCTATGCCGTACATACTTATTGTTGCTGAATCCATTTCTATTGTTATTATAATTATAAATATATATATAATATACAAAAAATTTTACAAATTACGTATAACTACTTAGGCAATTCTTATTGCTAATATATTAGTGCCTTTGTCAGAGTTATCTGTAGCATGGTTGGAAGTATTATAACCTGTTCCATCATACACAGTCCAAGTTGAAGTATGTGTTGTTAATCCTCTAGCTGCACTTAGCTTATACGTTGTAGTTGCTGCTGGTGTAACAAGTGCTGACCAAGATACTGAAATTGGGGAGTTTAATGATGCTGTACCAGAGGCAGGTCTTGACATTGCTGCTGCAGCAATAACATTATTTGATCCATCTCTAATTGCAACAAAACATTGTATAATTAAGTTAGCTGCTGCTCCAACTACAAAACCTGTTATTAACCATGTCCCTGCGGCTAATGATACACTACATCCAGTTATATCTATATATGTAGCTGCATTTATGGAAGTTGTTGCTGTAGCAAATACTTGAGTTGATGTTAATGATACTGCAGGAGTTGGAATGCCAGTAATACCATACCCAGCTGTTAGACTATTTTGTTTATTATTAAATGTATTCCAGTCAGTTGAAGACAGATACCCATCTGTTGATGTTGTTGCCTGTGTTATACCAATAGTGCCTGATCCAGTAATAGTTCCTCCTGTAATAGGAGCTGACGTAGCTATAGAAGTTACTGTACCTGTGTTAGATGTATACCCTGCAGGATTTGTTAGAGGATAATAAGTTGCTGCAGCAGATGCTGTTGTAAGATATGATCCTAAGCTAGTAATAGTTGCAATTAAAGAGGTATCTACTGAAAGTATATTTGGAGATAACTCCTGTAAACCATATCCAGCAGCTACTGCTTGTGCAGCGTTAAACTGTACATAATTAATTGCTGTTGTTCCTACAGTTATAGTTCCCGTTGTATTTAGTATAAAACCAAATCCACCATATGTTGCTCCTTGTTGTACAAAACAAAAGTCTCCATTTTGTAATTCTCCTGTAGGTGAGTTATCTGCATCAGCTGATCTAGTAAGTATAAATGGTGTAGATGGTGATCCTGTATTGGTAACATCATAGATACCATTTTCTAATCCGGCAGATTGTTGCCATACTAATACTCTTTCTCCAGCAGCTAAGGTATGAGTATCAACTACTATGGCTCCATTTAATGTAGCTATTAATGTTGCTCCTACACCAGATACTCCATTTGAATATGTAGCTGATAAATTAGCTGTAGTGGCTGCGTGCACAGGTGCGTGAAAGTTAATACCACCTGACAAGTTATCTACATATTGTTTTGTAGCAGCATGTAAGGAAGAAGTAGGATCTGCATTTAATGTTAAAAAACCTGTCATTGATCCACCACCAATTGGTAAATATGTTGATGCTGCAGAAGTAATTGTTAAATATGGTGATAATGCTAATGATGTTAAGTATCCTGCTGGATTTGATGCTAATGGATAATAAGATAAATTATATGTAGGTAAACCATTTGTCCATATTACCGCTGGATTAGGATATGTACCAGATAAGTCTCCTCCTGCCGGGCCTGATGGTGTACCTCCAGATCCACCTGTTGTTTTAGGTTTGCCATCTGAACCTATAATTTGGACTGTAGATGTGCCAAATATATTACCATTTGCATCAACTAATTGTTTCATAAACTACTTATTAATGCTAAATATACAGTTCCAGGAGATGTAGTAGTTAAAATTATTTTATCCCCAGGATATAATACATATGTAGTTGTATCAATTACACTATCTCCGGCAGCTAATGTATTTGTATATAAATTTACTGTTGATGCGGTTGATGCCTCATACCTAGATAATGTTATAGTGTATGCATTAGGATTGTTAAGTCTAATATATACAACTATACAAGATGTAATTTCTTCAGGTGCTTCATATATTATCTGAGTACCTGCAGTAGTTCCTTGTACATTTATATAAGCCATTTATACAATATATTCTTGCAGTTTTAAATCTACCATTCCTGGTACATCTGAATCTTCCCAAGATGGATTATAAGGCATATCTTCTAATCTTACTCCAAACTTAGCTGTATCTGTAGTAAGTAAAACATTTACAGCTAAAAGCTTATCTATTGCTTTATCAGATATAGTATTCATATCAATAGTAACTGTAGGGTCAACTATCTCTACATCAAATTGTGGAAATGCATATGTTGGCATAATTTATATTTTAAGTTATTGTTGTTCCTGAAACATTACATACTCTTACCCAAATACCCCAAAAAGCATTTTGTTTACCTGTTTGAGTAAATGGGTTTACACCAGCTAAATCAGTAAGACATCCACCAGTTCCAGTTACTTGAGTTGATATCCAAAAATATCTTCTTGTTGTATTAAAAGGGGCGTAGTTTAATTGGTAGTTAGCCATTAATCCAAAGTTCATGATATTAATCATTTCAACAAAGTTGGTTAAATACCATCCTGTTAAACCATCAAATGTAGCTCCTGTATGTTGAGTAAGTTGATCTGCCCAAGGTCTAGTTGTATTATCACCATAATAATAAGCAAGTACTGTAGAACCATCATATGTAGACCAGTCAAAAGCTACTGAATTAGTATATGTTTGATTACCAGATTTATCTGTAAATCTATTAGTATTTCCAAATGGATTATTACTATTTAATGTTAAAAAGTCTAACAGTCTTCCTCTCTGTGTAGCACCATCATCCCCAGTATTAGTGGATATAGTTTGACCTGTCTTCATTAATGTAGCTCCAACAGGTGGTGTAGATTGTGATTTTAATTCTATTCTAGTACTCATTAATATATCTTATTTAAAACAAATATATCACTATATATACTATTACCTGGATTAGCAGCTCCCCATTGTACAGTTACATCTAATGTATTACTTATTGTAGTATCAAATGTGGTGTTATTGACTGCATTAAATGCAAAACCTTCATTGACACCGTTTGATGTTTTAGTATAATGAAAGGTGCCTAAAGTTACAATAGATGCTACACCAGCTGCTCCTAACTGCCTTATAGTAAAGTCTATATTTAGAGAAAAGATATCTCCTGTAATATTTGAGATAGATTTAGGTCCACTATCTACTAGTATTGAAGTTCCATCCTTTACTCTTATTTGTATAGTTTGATTATTAGTAACATTTAATACTCCAGCAATTACTGCTCTAAAGCTATCTCCTACTTTAAATCCATTAGCAGGAACTGATAGTGTACCTACACCTCCATTTATTAAAGATGTTTCTACAGTAGTATTTGTAATAGGGATACTGTTTGCTGTTTGAGCAAATAATCCATAATTAATTGTAACTGGTACAAAAGAAGAATTAAGATAAATAGTTGTACTCATTAAGCTACATATGTAATAATAAATGTAGTACCTGTTGCATCATATGGTAAACTTCCAAGTGTATTGTTTAATACTCCAGCATCAAAGTTAAGAGTAGTTCCTGCAGGAATTGAAACTCCATCTACAAGTCCTGCTGCAGCTCCTACATTTGCTATAGAAAAACTATACCAGCCAGCTATTGTTGCTCCAGTTGTTGAACTAGATATAATTTTTGGAGTTCTGGGATTTGACTTTAATTTAGTATCTATATCAGCTAGTGCAAGAAGTATATCTTCACAACAGTTACCATCTAGAATAGCCTGTAATCCTTCTAATACTTTAAGCTGGAAAGGAAAATTATTTCCTTTGTTACCATAGTCTTTTAAATTTCCTACTGACATAATTAGTTAATTGTATAAAGTTCATAGTAAACATACAAGGCTCCGGTCCATTGGTTGTTTGGTGCAACAGGTGCAGCTGCTGGATTAGCATTATATAGATTAAATCCTACACCATTTGGAATTATAAATCCTGTAGAAATAAGATATGGAATAGCATTGTCATCTGTAGGAGCAAATGCATAATATACAGAGTACTGTAAATATACATTATCTCTATTAGCTACTGTAAGATCTAGATCTGGATTATTAATATAAAAAGGTGTTTGAAAAGCAAATGCTGGATCAGGAGTTAAAAAAGGTGCAGTACCCATTCCAGTAATATCAATAATACCTCTTGGAGTATCTACTGTAACTGTATTTGTTACAGTCATATCTAACTCATAATGTTTAGTATTACCTTCATTACCAGCTTGAACAAGATCTTTAAGTGGCATTGCATAAGTTTGATATTGATCATCTCTCTTATTAAAACCTACATTAGCACCAAGTGCTACTAAGTCCGTGTCAGGATTATTAGCTTTTGTTCTTATTAACTGCTCTTTTTTTATATAGAGCCAATTTAAAATATCCATGATTATCTATTTTTTTGCGCATTATACTGTGCTATTAAAGCAGCAACTCTTTCTGAAGGTTGCTTTCTTAATTTATTAAATTTAGCCTGTTTTTCTAAAACTTTTGGATTTGCTGTTTTCTTCTTTGCCATGACTCTAAGTTTATTTAGTTAAGTGTAACATTATAATTAGCATCTGCTAAAAATTCTATTTGAAAAGAAACCTCACCTTCAAAAGTACCAGCAGGACCAGCTGTTATTGGACAAGATCCAACAAACATAACTACATCAATCTCAAGATTTGCACCTACTACTGTTGGGAATTGACCTATTGAAATCTGTGCATAATCAGCACCACCCACACTGTCCTCTAATAAGTTTATTAATCCTAATGGTTGTGACTCAGTTACACCTGGTAAGAAACTATCAAATGAAACTGCACCACTTGTTTTCCAGTTTTGAATATCTGATGATGCTCCTCCTTCTATTACTATAGTTCCAAGAGGCTCTGCATAACTATTATATCCAGTTAAAAGAATAGTACCTTGTATAGTCCATGCTTGCAATGTACTTCCTGTATTTGTGTCAATTATTGCATAGTCTGACTTATTTATAAAAGGAGTTATTACAAATGGAAATATATCATAAGTAGTAGTTTCAAAAGTGTTATTAGCAATAGATCCAGCCTTTACTGCATCTGCCAAAGGCATAGCATAGGTTTGGTACCTATCATCTCTTTTCTGAAAACCTACATCTGCGCCTAGCACTATTAAGTCTGTTTCAGGATTATTAGCAGTTGTCTTTACTAGACGCTGCGTTCTTAAGTTTAAAAAATTTAGAATATCCATGATTACAAATAATATATTACATACTTAATATAAGTAAAATATTTTAAAAAACAAAATCCCCAGAAATAAATCTGAGGATCTTCTTACCTATCACTATTGCTTGTTTGCTTGGATATACAAATATAAAAAAAATTCTCAGACCAAATATGACCTGAGAACTTTTACCATCTAACTATTATTATGAACTTAAAGCAGATACAAATATACTAATATATAATTGCAACAGCCTGGTCTGGAATTAATAATTTTATTACTCCATCTACTTCAATTCTTTCTGCAGATTCTAATGCATATGTTTGGATATACACTTTATCTCCCGGGTTAATTCCCTCTACTTCATTACCTACTGCAAATACTTCTAGTTTTGTCCACAGCTTGATTGCATCTTGCATTCTCATTTCTTCATCCTTAGCTGATAACTCAACAGATGTCTTTTTTAATTCTGGTACTGTAACCAGTAACCTTTTTCCTCTTACTACCATTACTTCATTGTTATTAATTTAACTACTGACATTTGAGCATTTAGGATTTCACCTATTGCATGATCAAATACCAAACTCTTTACAGGAGACTTAGCACTATTATTATACTCATCCTTTAATAGATTAGCTATCTCTGCAAACTTTTGTTTTACTTGAAATACTTTCTCATCATTAGATGGATTAAATTCTATACCTACTAGAATCTCTCCAAATGAAAAGATTTTTTCTTCTATAACTACTGCATCTTTATTTTCCATATTGTTGGTTTTTAATTGTTCATATAATTCTCTTGCTTTTAAGTTGGCTCCTTCCTGGCCCTTAGTGAAATTGGTCACAGCTCTCCATATGTCCAACTCTTGCTTTGTCACCTTAATCTACTTTATCATATGTGAGATTAAACACATCTGGCTTACAAGCATAGAACTCAGACTTGATACCTTTGATGATATAATCATTTAGAGATGCATTCATATTACCTTCTAATGTAGATACTACAAATACATCTTTATTATTTCTTTCATAAGTAAAACAGTCCGGGCAAAATTCTAAAACTTCTTTTGTATTATCTCCAGTCCATTGCATAGCCTCTATAACCACAGGCTTTTTTACATACTTATGCATCATAGTTATTATTTGGAAGTTTAGTAATTATCTCCTTTGTCAATGGGAGATTCTCTTTAAATATATCAAGTTTAATTTGCTCCATTAAACCTACAAGAGCTAGTATATCAAACTCCTTTACATTTACATCCACTTTGATGTTATCATCTTCATCTATGGTAATATGCAGAACTGTCTTCTCACTCATACACAATTTGTTGGTTAGCAAATATAAAAACTTTTTTTGTTTAAACTAAAAACCCTAGAAAAATATCTAGGGCTTTCAGCTTCGTCAAAATTAATGTCTAAATCTAAATACTCTAAATTTAAATACTTGAACATTACAAAGCAAATATAATAAAAAACCCAGATAGTACTTCTTGGCCAAAGAAACTTATCTGGGGTTGTTACTAGTTATACAGATCTCTGCTTTCCCAGTAACCAAAAAGACCAGTGTAGTGAGCAGATCTTACGGTATGCTGTCTGGTACATATATCATGGCAACAGTATCACCATGAGGTCCCAGTATTTACATACTGGTGGGGTATTATTCAGTATCATAGAACATTCTATCAGAATCTTCTGTATGCCATTTATCAAACCCTTCACAGTTATAATAATCTGTATTAACCAGATAATCTGGTTTCTCAGGGAATGGTTTAGTAACAAAACTTGGCTCCGACCATTTAATTCTATTGTTAGGTTGTAGAGCAATCTGCCCATTATCTAATAATATAATATGGTGAGACTTATGCTCTAGAGCATCCTCAGCCAAAGATAAATCTGTGTTAAGATCATTAGATCCCCAATTAATAGTAGCATGATATTTACCAGGGTAAAACTTTCTATCTTTCATATACACTTCTACTGGGGTATCATAAAGATATGATAAATGAAGCACAGTAAAATTATAAGAAAAACAGTTCCATATCTGCAGATGATGAAAAGGAAGATCCGGTTTAGGTAGCTCTGGTTTAGTAAGCAACGCATGTGAGGGTAGCTTATCTCTAAGTACTCCATTCTCAAGGAGTACCTGAAACAGTGCAGCTTGCCCTGGCATGCATCTTACTGAAATAACTACCCCTGGAGTAAATTCACCTTGACCTTTCTTATTCTGGTACATGTACTCATTCCTAACAAATACTTTAAGAGGAAAAAAATTGTGTTCTATATGTGCCATATATTATTTTTTAAAGAACCCTTTCTTAGGTTGTTCTTTAGTACCAAATCCTAGCATATCAATAATCTTATTAGCTTGTTCTTCAGCAAAACCAATTGCCTCTTCTTCTTTATCCTTGATGTTCCAGTTATTAAGTAACAAACTCATATGCATAGTTTCATGCATAACAGCTGTAGCTTTTTCTGTAAGAGAATACTTTTTAAAAGTACCAAGGTTAATAAACAAGAATGGTTTGTAAGGAGCCTTTGCTGTAAGCTTCTTGTCAGCTGGATCATAGTTAGTCCAACCATAAATATAAACTCCATTGCCAGAAGTCTTATCTACTTCTTCTGCCTGAGCATCATCACGGTTGAGACCATGCATCTCAGGTACATCATAATAATCAAATATCTCTGTTGCATCCTTACCAGCAAGGAGTACATACTTACCCATATCTACTTTCTTCATTTCAATACTTGTTTAATCTCTTCAGCCCATCCTAATATATAATCATCTACCTCTTGCTTTGGCAGATTCATCATGCTTACAATTTTCTCTACCAAATACATAACCTGTTGTGTATCTGGATCTGGGTCTGATATGCTAGCCTCATACTCTTTCCCGGACTTTATAATATAAATCCTCATACTATAATATAATAAAAAACCCCCAGCCTGTAGTTCCGGGGACTTTTTATTTTGGTAGAGAATGAAATACAAATATAATACTTTACCGGTAGTAACCAAATATTATACTGGAGTTTGTGAGGATCCCCCAGCGCGGCCACCCCCACCCCTCAAGCCGCAGGTGGTACCCCCCTGCTTTCTCAGGTGGCCTTGCTCATGCAGAACTGCGCTGCACTTTTTTTTCCTCTGTCAAAAAAAGCTTGCTTGCTCTTGCATGCTGACTAACCCTAAACTTGAGATAAATTAAAAATTTATCATATGAAAAAGTCTTTGCCATTCCAAGATGCTCTGGTGAGCATCATGTCTAACAAATCCCATGACTTCCTTTATAATATAAAGAAAGTCAATACTGACTCTGATAAGCTATGGCTTCCCAAAGTCAGTAAGAAAGCTGTTGCTAATTATATAAAGTCTGAAGGCCTTTATAAAATAAGCTACAAGCTTTACACAAATGAAGCAGGCTATGAAGCCATCTTCATCTGTGGTGCCGAAGAGATCATGACTAAATAGTCATGACTCTTCTTTTTTTCTTTCCTCTTCTTTCTAACCCAAGACTGATGATAAATTAAAATTTATAATATGGATGCAATAGAAAAAAAAGTTTTAGAAAAAGTATTTCTAAATCTTATGGACAAAGATGTAACACATGGCAAACTTGTTAAAGATATAGAACATATGCTAAATAAACTTGCCCATGAGTATATAAACACTGAACTTGAATCTGATAAAAATGAATATCATGCATGGGCAGTATGTTTAGATATAATCAGAAAAGGGCTAGAATAAAGAGAGACAAGCTCTCTTTTTTTATTTAACTAACCCTAAACTTAATATAAATTAAAACTATATAATATGAGAAAGATATTTTATATAATAGATGGCCTGGAAAGAATGAGGCAAAATCCTGAATATGCAGATGTGTATAATAGCATAATAGCAGAAATAGAAGAAACCAAGCAGGCTGAATCTGAATGGTATGGAAAAGCAGTAAATACCAAAGGTTATATAAATAAGCTATGTATAGATGCTATACATAAAATGGATATGCAGGAAGCTTTTAAATCTGCAATCCCAAAAGAGAGATAAACTCTCTTTTTTCTTTTTCCTCTTTTTACTAACCCTACACTGGAATTGATATGATTATTTATTAATAAATTAAAAACAAAAGTTATGATTAAAGCAGTTTATGTTGGAAATTACATCCAAAGAAAAGAAGGAGCAGGTAAAGGACAAACTTTCCATTTGTATAATGTGTATGGTAGTGCTGAAGAAATGCAGGATTATATTAATAGCCCGCAATTCAAGAAGTATCCAACTAATGCACCAGATGGAACTCCGCAGTTTAGAACAATGTATATGGATGCATTAAGAGATGAGTTGCCATTGTATAAGAAGCAAGATGGTAATTATACATTGGATGGCTCAGAGAGCCGTAAGGATATAAGCAGGATTGATGCTCTTGCAAAAATATCTCCTGCATTGGAAGCTCAGTTTGCATCAAGAGTCCTTGACAAAGTTATGGGACCAGTTGCAAGCAATAAGGCTGTTAATGCATTATTTGCAGAACCAGTATCTGATGGAACAGATGCAAACATTACAGAAATGTAATAATAAGGAAATGGGGATAAACCCCATTTCTTTTTTTTAGTAATTAGATTCCTCTTTTTTCTAACCCTTTACTGCAATTGAGTTGCAATGCTAAAGCATTGCTTTTTTATTTTTTAGTAATTAGTACTAAATACATACCCAAGTGGGAATATGTGTATAGTATATATAGTATAGTATATACCCAAGTGGGAATTTGTAACTATTCTGCCGGTGTGAATTTTGACCAAGTGGGAATTGTGTACTTAATACTTAATACTAAATACTTACTCTTTAATACTTAATACTTAAGACATAGAAGCTTAAGTAATGTGTAATACTATGATATAATGAAGCTTAGTATTCCCACAAATTACTTAAAAATAAACTTATAAGTTGCTGGAAACTAGACAGTTAAGTGTGTTTACTTAAAGTAGAGAATCAAACTCTCCACTATAACTAAACTCTAACAACAGGCTCAGAATAAGAATATTCACTCACAATTAACTTAAATATATAGCTATGAACAAACAAAAGCAAGACTTACTCTTAGTATATGCTATTATAGGCATTACTGCTATACTTACTATTATCCATTTAGTGTTTCACAGTTAAAGACTCCGGGAAATATGTTTAGCAAATTAATATTCCAGATTTATTTATGGATAGGAGTTGTTACTCCACAGGACAATGTAGATGGCAGAACTACTTACACAGTTATTACTAATCAAATAACTATAGAGTATGCCTACAAAGAAGAAATACTCAACTGGATTAAAACAGATGAGTTTGTGTACAATGAAGATTTATAAATTTTAAAACCAAAGATTATGATTGGAAAGAATCTGATTGAAGAGATCAAAGATCTGTACTTAAGACTGAATCAGGAAGAGATGTCTAAAGATCAACTAGAAGAACTTGATAATTCTACTATAGAAGAATTAGAAGGAGAGAGGTCTTCTCTTCTTATGGGACTTGGAGAATACCTGTATCCGGAGTTCTATGAATTTTATTAAATAGTATAATACTGTCCGTTAACAGTCGGGGCTGAGAAAGTATGAAAGCCAAACTGTTTATTTACTCTCATCCAATTGCAGGTAAACCGGTATTAGTAGCCCGTATATGCCAACATGAGCCTCAAGGGTTGCAACCTTGTGAGAGTACTATTTAAATCAGTGATTTAATCTTATTACAGTAGGATTATAAGAAACAAGATGATGACTTGTTAGCTGCATGTAACTCCTAACTAGACCTCTGTAAGGGTTGAGAAGACTAATCATCTTTGTAAGAAAGGCATAAGTGAAATGCGAAAGCTTTATACTTAAAGTAATTTATGCAATTGGAGTAATATAATTGCAGGTAGAAGTACCGCTGGAAGACAGAAATAACTAATCCTTGTAAGAGTATGCAAGGTAAACTTATTAATTAAGCTCTCTGGAAGCTTACAAGAACCATCATATTGACTGATGTATCAGTATGGCTTATTGTAATTGCACCTCTGAGAGCTTAATTTATATTTGGGAGCATGTGACCATGAAAGAGGCATGCATATTTAACTAGGTACAATTATAACTCTTAGTACCGACCTACCTAGGGATGTGAGTTACCCGAATTGTTATGCAAATAAAAAGATTGTCCGTTTATAGTGCGGGGCTGAAAAGATCTGAGAGCCAACACTATTTATTAATGCACCATTCTCACTTCCCAAGGGTGAGCAGTTGTAATATGAAGTATGTAAGAATTATTCCATACACAATTTATTTGTGGTCTATAGGCTATGAAGTATTACAACTGAGTGCAGAGGGGTTATTAACTTATAGAAACTTAATTAAGAACTTAAAACTAAACTTATGACCTTTGAAGATTTAAAATTTGAGCATGATGAGATGGGAGAGAATGCTCATCACATATTTCCTAACCATTATGGTGTCTCAGTAATCCGCGGTCTTTATACCTATGGTGGTAGACAAGGATTATATGAATTGGCAATTATATACATGGCACCGGGTGATAAGTACTCTCAGATATGCTATAATACACCAATTACTAATGATGTTATTGGGCATTTAACACCGGAAGAAGTTACAGATATAATGAAAAAAGTTAGTGAACTTAAATAAGAACTTATGGAGAACATGCCAATATGTGGAGTATGTAACAATGAGATTACAGAAAGCTATGTAATTGCTACTGATCACTATGATAATAGCAAGTACAACAAGTGCTTTGACTGTATATCACATGAAGAGTACATATTTGATAATCCGGAGCCAGATGAAGATGAATACTCTGCTGAAGAATTTGAAGCTAAGTATGGAAGACCTTTACCAGGTGAAACATATGGAGAATTCTATGCAAGAATATATGCTGATGACAGCAACAATTAAATTAGTAACCAAAACAAATAAATAAATAAACAATGATTAAAATTATGATTATGGCATTATGCCTTTCTTCTAATGAAGCTACTCTAGTTTCTGAGTCTGTAACTACTGAGATTGGTCCTGGAGATGGAGTTAAGAAAAAATCTAAGGGATACAATTACAAGAAGCACTACAGTAGAAAAAGAGCAAGACTCATTAAGAAAAGAAATAGAGCATGTGCTGTTAGATACTAATACTTAAAATTTATGATTATGAAAACAACAAATCTGATTATTTTAATTTACTTTGCAGCAATATGCACACTAGCAGCATTTGTATCATGAGAAATTTAAAGAAAGAACTTAGATATTGGCAGAATTACCGGATTGAAGTAAAAAGATCCGGTATGCCTAAAATATTAAAGGATGAACTTCTTTCTGAAGTAGAGTACAATATTGTTAGAATATTAAGCAATATTGAGGATTATAAAACACAAAGAAGACCAAAAATAATAATAGCTGGTGCTATTTGTCTGGCAATAATCTATACTATTACACTTATATTTTTATTTATCTAACAGGGTGTTCTACCCTGTTTTTAGTTCTATAGTTAAAGGGATATAACACTAGCCTTCTAAGCTTGTATTCCTGGTTCGAGTCCAGGTGGAACTACTATGCACTTTTGTGTATAACTCAAATATTTAGTAAATTACATCTTAAAATTATGATTATGAAACTGTTCAGAAGAAAAAAAGCATGCCCAACAGATGGGAAATTTAAGTTATTATTTATTGATGATAACAGTGAACTTATGCATGAAATTCTTGGGATCTCTGAGGATAGAGTAAAAGAATTGCTAAAGAACACAGCAGAGGCATTTGATGGTAACTCAGAGTTACATCTTATGCTAGAAAAAATAATAAATTACTGCAAACATGAGAATGAAATTGCAATGAGTATGTTAATATTTCAAAAGATAGTAGACCACCACAGGAAGGAGTCTACTGTTAGTGAGATTATGTCTAATTTATTTGGAAGCCATGAATGATAGTTATTTAATTACATCAGTCTTAGGATTTAATCTTAAGAGAGATATTATGACTCCGGAAGGAGAAATAATTAAGACAGGTATCAAGTCTACATGCTATAGCTGTGAGGAGCCAGTAATTAATCACAAGATGATTGATAAAAAGTTCTTTACAAACTTTAATGAAGCTCTGTTAGCTAAAGTATTAGATTATAGAAGAATTAATGACTGAGCATGAGAATATCTGTAACATATGATGACTCTGATGTTGCAAAAGCATTAGAAAAGGTAATTAAAGACCCAAATTCACAGGAGTTTGTTAAGTTACTTACTCCCATGATCTGTAGTAATTCATCAGCTGTAGATTATTTCTTTAAGCTTATGCTTGGTAATAAGCTACCAGATATCATACCTGATGGGACTTTATGTAAAGTTAAAGTTGAAAGATTAGGTTATGGTAGTAACAAAGAAGGAATCCGGGAAAGATTTGCAGATGATGAAGACAAAGTAATTGTAACTGTAAGACAATTTAGAGGCTACCATGAGTATTCTCAGTACCAAGTTTCATATAAAAATGTGTTAGATAATGGTACTACAAAAGATGATGCTACTTATTTAAGCACTAATGAATTAGAGATTATAGAGGAATTTTAAAATAGTATATCTGTAGATATGCTTTTCCTGAACAGTAATACTGGGGAGTAGTCTAGGCTATTCCCCTTTATTAGCTATATAATGTCAAAATTTAAACTTTACACTTATACTGGTTAAACTTATTATCATACATTTACTAATCTTTATGTATTTATAATGTTATACCAGTTACCTAATGGTAAAGTAATTTATATTACACTTGAACAATATCTTGATCTTACAGATGAGGACATTCAGTATCTGATGTCCATAGATTATGGTGAACACATTATAAATCCTTTTTCTGATTCTGCTGTTGTAGAAAACACCAAAGAGAAGTATTATGATTTTGATTATCTGGCCACAGATGATGAAAATGTAAATGATATAATATCAGATGATGAACCATTTGATGATATCATTGACCTTATGGGCCCACTGGATACATAGTATTTGACTTGCAATAGAATACTATTTAACTTATCATTCAGACTGAGTAACTGAAGATATAGTACACATCTACTCACAAACATCTATTTAATTATTTATTTATTAACTTTTAAAAACTGAGATTATGAACTCAAAAGTAACTGTATTAGCTGATGAAACAACTGGAGCTGTTGTTAATGTATCTGAAAACAATTCAGATTATGGTTTCATCCGTGTGCAACAAGTAAGAACACTTATAGATGATAATGGTTTCTTAAGAAGAAAACCTGTGTCAGCATTAATTCCTGGTACTGTAGCTGAGCTAAAAGAATCTGGATTCTATGCTGGTCAACAACTTGATGGTAAAATTGTAATTGAAGAAGCTCTTGAGCCATTCAATAACAAAACTCCAGAGAGAGATCTTAAAATTGCTGGTGAGACAGGAGTAGTATGTACTCTTGGAGGTCTTCCAATCTACCGCAGAACTAAGTTCTCATTTGCTGGTAATGCAGAAGATATGCTTATTAAGCATGATAATGTAGATGAATTGCGCAATGCTTATGCAGCACAAAGTGCAAAAGCAAAAGCTATTCAGCCTAATGCAGATTTCTCTATTGGAGGATAGTATTAACAGATAGTAGTAAAGGGGGCAGAAATGCTCCCTTTATTTTTTTAGTAATGATTAATTGTATATGATAACATGGAAAAGCAAAAATTAAAACAGAGTCTTGAGTATAATGGTAAATACCAGTTAAAGAATGAAAAACTGGTGATGCAGTATGAAACTGATAACTATACTCAATATCAAAATTATTTGTACAAGAGAGCTCTATATGGATTAGAGTCACTTGGTGCACAAGAATTGGAACAAATGTGCAGTAAAAAGAAGCAGAGAATAATAAATGTATATAAGAAAGCCCAAGCTGTAATAAATAAATACAAACAGGAGCTTACTATAAAATATACTAATATTTTGTTTGAATCTTTTTTCCCAAAGAGTCCAATAACAGCATTCTTTCTAGATAATTCTGAAGTTGATGAAAAGTTCAAGAATACTTTAACTTTTAAAGATTTAAATATATCCAAAGAGGATATAATCACTATCTTTATTCAAGAAGGAGTGTTACCTAAAAACTTTTTAAGTTTAACAACAGATCCAAATCAGTTACCTAGACTAAGAACTAAAGCATAATTATGAATTATAAAGTTTGTACCAAGTGTAATACTAATTTACCTGCTACAAGAAATAATTTTCATGTTCAAAAAAGAGGTAAATATGGTTTGAGATCTATGTGTATAACCTGCTCTCGGGCATATGCAAATAGTAGAGTAGTTTTAGTACCAAAGAAAACTGAGAAAGCCTGTAGTAACTGCAAAGAAGTATTCCCTTTAACTGGGGAATACTTTTATAAAAAAGTTACTAAAAAGGGAACTATTGTTAAGGGTAAGCCTTTATCTGCTGATTCTATTAGTTTTAGACATGTTTGCAAAAAGTGCAATGGTCTAATGACAATGCAAAGAAAAGATAAAAAGCTTATGATTAAATATGGAGTTTCTACTGAAGAAGAACTGAAAGCTATTAAAATGAATAATAAACTAACAGCTGGTAAGAAAAATCTAAAGTATAATTATCCTGAAGGTTCTACTAAAAAAGAAAAAGCTAAATACATAAAAGTATTTGCTAAAGGTTATGATCTTGAGACTTATCAAGAAGAATGGAAAAAAAGATGGTTAGAAAAAACTAAAGCTAATAGAAAGTATGATTATCCAGAAGAGTATAAGAATGTGGATAAATTACCAAAATCTGTAGTCCTTAAAATGCAATCTGAACATATGAATGATGGATTTATTGCTAACAGATTAGGTTTTAAATTGGAAGATGTTCCACAAGAAATATTAGAATTAAAAAGAAAACAACTTAAATTTTATAGGTATGTCAAGAGTAAAGAAGCTAAAAACACAAACAATTAGTGAAGTTAGAACACAGTTATTAAATATTGCTGATTCTACAGCAAGTGTATATGAAGAAACAAATGATCTTAAAGCAGCAGAATTAGCTTTAAAATCATATAATGGAGCTGTAAATGCTGCTAAAGTGCAATTAATGTATAAGAAATTAACTGGTGCACCAAGTATGATAGAATTTCTTGAAGACTAAGTAATAACCAGGCTCCTGTAATAGGGAGCCTTTAATTTTTAATTTATGAAGACAACTGTATTATCAGTGTTATTTGTGCTGGGAGCATTAGTAACACATTCACAAGACACATTAAAGACTTATTTAATGGAGACTGGTCACTGGCAAGCAAAGAAAAAAGCCTGGAAATATGATCCGGAACCTGCATTTAGTTATGAAGTGTTCAAAATAGAGCAGGGTAAGATATACTCTAATCTAAATACCTATACATTAACATCAGAGTTGATGGATAGAAGACATAATATTACATGGAATGCTACAGATCAGAATGGTAAAGAATGTTTAGTATCTCTATCAGATAATAAGGGGAGATTTTTCCTTGCTATTATTTATGATGAAACATGCTATAGGTATCATTACTATGTAAAATAACAATGCCTTATAAGACAGATAAAATGAAGCTTGATTCTCCATTCTTAGACAGGAGAGTTAAGCTTCTTCCTTGTCAAAGAGAGATGGTCTTATACTGGACTAAACAAGGGCTGAGTCAGAGGAAGCTAGCCAAGATGTTTAAAGTATCCAGGAGACTAATCACTTTTATACAGGATCCTAAGAAGAAAGAAAGAGATTTAGCAAACAGAGCTGCCAGAGGTGGTACTATGATATACTACAAAGGTGGTGAAGAGTGGGCTGCTACTCAAAGAGACCACAGAAGATATAAATATAAAGTATTAACTAAAACTAAGTAATATGATTGGAGCTATATATACATCTGCTATTATGGTAATTATAATGGTAGGTGTTGTTGGGTATATACTAGAAAGTAAACTTGATAAAATAGAAAGAATACTTAAAGAATTAGAAGATGAAAGCAATACTTAAAAAGATTTGATATGGAAAAAGAAACACTAGAAGAAGCTGCTGAAAGATTAGCAAGTACAACTGATGAATTTAATATGTTTATAGCAGGTGCTAAATGGATGCAGGAACAAATGGAAAAACTTAAAGACTTTGATACATGGAAGGAATGGAAAAACAGTTAACAGCAGTAGATTGGTTATTAGAAAATCTAAATACAGAACCATATTCAGAAAAGGATTTTGAACACAATCGTAATTGTTGGGATAAAGCCAAAGAAATTGAGAAAGAGCAAATATGTAAAGCATATACTATGGGTGTAAGTCCTATGTTGAGTATATGGAGATATGGTGAAGATTATTACAACGAAACCTTTAAACAACAAGAACAATGAAACAGACAGCAGTAGAATGGTTGCAACAAGAAATTATATTACAAACTAATTTACCGTTAAATTTAGAAAATGTATTGGTATTTAATAAGTTAATTGAACAAGCCAAAGAAATGGAGAAGGAACAAATAAGAGATGCTTTCAATGCTGGTGATTTAGATTCTGATACTTATTTTATTCCATTCTTAAAAGAAAATGATGAATCAGAAAACTACTATAACAAAACCTTTAAATCAGAATAGAATGGAAGACAATATATTTAATAAAGCTAAAGAGTTAAAAGAAAAATATAATTCACTCTATACTTATAGAAATAAACTACATCATGCTAAAGGTTGTAACTTGTCAAAAATAAAATTAGAGTTCAGAGTTGGTCCACACAATATACTGGATGACTTATATTTTAGAAATGAAAGTATAATGCAGGAAGCTATTGAAAAAGAGATAGAGTTAGTAACTGTTGAACTAGATGAGTTACAGAAACAATTTGATGAACTTTAAATCAGAATAGAATGAGCAAAGAAACATGTATTAAGTGTGGTAAGCCTGCTTATAGAGTATATAAACCTGACTTAGATCTAGCAGGAATAGGAATGTGTTCAGAACATCAAGAAGAGATTACTTTAGACTTGATGATTGCTAATTTTGAAGGCTGGGAAAAGTTTGAGAAAAAATACTTAAAGAAATGAGTCTGGTAGAGAAAGTTACTAGGAAGTCTATGATAATTAGGCCATCTGGTAGATCTACAGATTTTATCTCTCCAAGTTTTGGACATGGGTGTTTATATAATTGTAGTTACTGCTACATGAAGAGGCATAAGCCGGAAGGACTATCTATAGCATCTAATACTATGGACATCCTGACAGAAATTAATTCACATGTATGGTTTGCTGATGTAGAGAAGCCTAATCAGACCGGGGAGTTTATTACTTATGATATCTCTTGTAATGAAGATTTTGCACTACATGCTAAGTATCATGAATGGGAGAAGATATTTGCTTTCTTCCGGGATCATCCACTTGCTATGGGTTCATTTGCTACTAAATATGTGAATCCAGAACTTTTAATGTTTAATCCTGAAGGTAAAATTAGAATTAGATTTAGTATAATGCCTGAAAGGTGGAGAAAGATACTTGAACCTAATACATCTTCTATTGATGAAAGACTCCGTTCTGTTTCAGATTTTCTTGATGCAGGTTATGATGTCCATTTAAATTTTAGTCCTGTAATAGTTCATGATAATTGGTTAATAGAATATGAGTTCTTATTTGATATAATAGGAAAGCACTGTTATATACATCATTGGCCACAAAATTCTGTCAAAGCTGAAGTAATATTTTTAACTCATAATGAAGACAAGCACAAGTATAATCTAGCACATAAACTTCCTGGAGAAGAACTATTATGGGTACCTAAAATACAAGAAGGAAAAGTATCACAGTATGGAGGTAAAAATATTAGGTATGAGCATAATAGAAAAGCAGATTATATTAAGCAGTTTGTAGAATTGCATGATAAGATAATACCTTGGAATACAATAAGATACATATTCTGAGTTAAAGTAAAAGTTTAAGTATGAAAGTAAAAATTTGTGATATATGTGGTGAAGAAAAACCAATATGGAAGAGTAGTGGAACCGGGGGATTATTGTATTGTAAATACTGCTGGAGTTGCCACAAAAGCAAAGATAATGATACACAGAAACCAACACAATCTGTTATCCCCCGCGTTTCTGCTAAAAGAGCAAAGAAAGATGCTGAGTACAGCAAACTAAGAGAAAGATATCTTACAGAGAATCCATTATGTATGATTAAAGTAGGAGGTTGTACACATAATGCAACTGATATACATCATACATATGCTGGATCCAACAGAGATGCTTTTTATTTAGTTCAAAGTACTTGGAAAGGAGCATGCCGGAACTGCCATGATTGGATTCATGCAAATCCAGGAGATGCTAGATTAATGGGATGGTTAAAATAATTGATTATGACTAAAGATGAAATACAGTTAAAAGCTATTGAAGCAACTGAAGGACACAAGAGATGCAGTGTAGTTCTTGGAACCGGTGTGGGTAAAACTTTAGTTGGTCTTACTCACCTGGAGAAAAATAGCACAGCTCTAATGAGATGCCTGGTTGTTGCTCCAAAGAAAGCAATTTATCAATCTTGGAAAGATGATGCGGAGAAATTTGATAAGCATCACTTACTTGGTAGAATTACTTTTACAACTTATCTAAGTCTTAATAAGCATAATCCTAATGATTATGATATTATATATCTGGATGAGGTGCACAGCTTGCTTGACTCCCACAGAGGTTTTTTATATAATTACAAAGGTGTGATACTAGGATTGACTGGTACTCCGCCAAAATATAAGCACTCTGAGAAAGGTAAGCTGGTAAATGAATTCTGTCCAATAGTATATACATTTAAAGCTGATGATGCTATAGAAAATGGAATACTAAATGACTATCAGATTATTGTGCATATGCTACAGCTTAGTGAAGTTAAAGACTATGAAGTAGAAATGCAAAAGAAAAAGTTTAAGACTTCTGAGTATTTAAACTATAGTTATTGGACAAGAAGGCTAGATGTAGCAACATCTGGTGTGCATATTATTAGGATAATGAGAATGAAAGCTCTTATGGAATATCCTAGTAAAGAGAAATATGCCCGCATATTGTTCAATAGCATAGAAGGAAAGTGTATTCTGTTTGCAAATACACAGGCTCAGGCTGATAAATTGTGTAACCATAGCTACCATAGTGGTAATACTAATTCTGAAGAGAATCTGTTGATGTTTAAGAATGGAGAAATTAATAAACTCTCTGCTGTATTGCAGTTAAATGAGGGTGTTAATATTCCTAATCTTAAACAAGGTATCATCATGCATGCTTATGGTAATGAGAGAAAAAGTTCTCAGAGAATTGGTCGGTTGCTCCGGTTAAATCCAGATGACAAAGCTATTGTGCATATACTATGTTATGTAGGTACAGTAGATGAAAAATGGGTAAAAGAAGCTCTTGAAGACTTTGATCAAAGTAAAATTATCTGGAAAGACTATAATATAAATCTGGATAATATGTAGAATTTTTTATATATTGGAGTATGGAAGAGAATAAACCATATAAACTAATAATGTATAATGATGATGAGAATTCATTCCATTATATAATAGCTTGTTTAATTAGGAAATGTGGCCATGATCCAATACAAGCTGAACAATGTGCTACTATAGCACATCATAATGGTAAATGCCATGTAAAATCTGGTGCCTTTGATGAAGTATATGAAATGAGCACTATTCTAGACTCTCTTGGTATAATATCTGAAATTGAGATTAATGAAAGTCATATGCATTGATGCTAAAAACAAACCTTCTAGAATTCCAGCACATGAATGGATAAAAGAAGGTGAAGTGTATACAGTTACAGAGTTTGTAAATATGGCACTTACTCCTGGAAAATTAGGCTTTTTACTTAAAGAAGTACAACTAAGTCCTGACTCATTTCCATATGAATACTATTCTGCTGATAGATTTGTTCCATTTGAAGAAGTGGTTTTAGAATCTGAAGAAGTTAAAGAAGCAGAATTAGATTTAGTATAAACTTAATATATTTATTTATGTTCAATAACTTAAACTTATTAAGTGTAAGTCTTGCTATTTACCTAATAATTGCTCACTTTTACACTTTTTATTTTTGGTATTTATGGGCTCAAGATAGTGGATTCTTAAGCACTATTATTATAGCTCCATTTGTATGTGAAATTAAGGGATTGCTTTTCCCATTTTTTATTTAAGATATGGAAGATTATACAAAGGAAGATGTCTTAAAAGCACTTTCTTCTTTAGATAAGAAATCTAGGAAAAGAGTACTTGTAGATCAAAGAAGTTATCTAATTGCTATTTTAGCTTATAGATTCATGATGTCTGAGCATCAAATTGCTAATTTAACTGGTATAAATAGATTTACTATTAATCATAATAAGACTATTGCTTTGGATTTTTACAAAGATGCTATGTACAAAAAGAATGTTTATGTTTACTCAGTTAGTTTTCCATTTGATTTTAGTGTAATAGAAAGGACTAAAGCTGTTAACAAAATAAGAAGTATACAGCTAGATCTTGATATTAAAGTGATTAATAAACTAAAAACTGCCGGATCTATATTAGGCCATGAAGATATAAGAGAAACAATCAAATTGTTTATAGAAAAAAGCTTGAAATTATGGGAAGAATGAAAGATCTTTACATGGATATTATGCAAAATGGTAATATACCAGGAGAAGCTACAATAGCTGATCTAAGAAGAATGCAAGAATTACAAATATTTGAATGGAAAGAATATGAGCAGCAACAAGAGAAAGATAGACAACAGCAATTTGAATCAGAGAATTCAGGAGAGATTGCAAAGGTATCTGAAATTACAAGAGAGTTCACGCAGTACTATAAAGAAGCAAAAAAAGAACAGAGAAAAAGGGATAAACAATGAAGAAGGTGATTAATTTTTAAACTTAAAAACATGAAGAAAATTTTATTTTTAGCAGTATTAGCATTAGGGATTAATGCATCTGCACAGATTACAGTAGAAAATACACCAGAATCAGAATTAGTATATAGGCACTCTATGGGTTTTCATTCTTTGTATAAGTCTATAGCTTCTGATTCTTCATACAGCTACTCTATTGTATTTAAAGACTGCCAGTACCAACAGATTAGTGTATATGAGACAGTAAGTTTTACATCTAAACAAGATATGATAGACTTTTTTAACTTAGTTAAGGATGTTATAGAGACTAAAGAAGATAAGACAGTTACATTTGCAGGACAGACTGTACAAGTTACATATTTTTCTAGAAATGTAAAGATGTATTTAGGTGATGCATTTTGCTGGTGGAGTACAAAATGGGCAGATAAGTGCCTAGAAAGTTTACAGTGAAACATTTTATAAAATATCTGGTGGTATGGGTAAGTCAAAACTTATCTATACCTTTCTGGATGTTAGGTCATTTTCACTTAATGACTAACATATATGAGGATATTTATGAATTTATTGCTTCCTTTGGTATGAATATAATTGTAGCTATAGGTTTTTGGATAAGCTACAAAGAAGATAAACAAAGAAATAATAAATAAAATGTTAGGTACACTTATAATTATTGGAACAGCAATTCTTGTTTATATTGCAATAGCAATAATAATTAACTACTTTGAAAAATGAAGAAGTTATGTGAGCAAATTGGCAGTTTTATTTTTATAGCAGTAATCTCCTGTCTATATAAAAAATTAGACTGATGACAAACTATTTAACAAGGTCTGTATACAATAGAAGGCCTTATGAAACATGGAATACTCCCATGTATCCTGGATATCCAAAAGATGCTTTAAATCAATTAGAAAGTAAAGGTTACTATGTACAAGATGATTCTATGAACATGGATACTCTTATGTACTTATTTAAAATTGATGAGATTATGGAAAAACTAAAAGGATTTGAGGTATTTATATCTGAAATTGTGGATGAACATTTTGAGATGACAAAAACTGTAGATAATAATCTAAACTATCTCTGGTTTCTATATAAAAGAGGAACTAAAGCTGGAGAATATAAACCATTTATACTAATGGCAGAAATGCAATTACTAAGAGAAACTGGTTATATAACAGCTGAAGAGATAGAGAACATGTGGAACATGTTGAATTCAGAAGATAGAGACAATTTTAACTTAGTATATCTTGCTATGAAGACTCTGAGAAGCACCCGAGTAAAAGAACTTGGTGCATACTCTGAAGATAACTCTAAGTATGCAGAGATACAAAAAGATTATCCAGTTAAAATACTATCTCAGGATATATTTTTAAAACCAATAAATAAATGACAGAAGAAGATTTAATTGATCTAGGATTTCAAAAGATTGATGTCCTAGATGCAGATAGCCAAAATGGCTATGACTATTATTATTACCAGCTAAAATTAATGGATGAGTTAGTATTAGTTTCTAATGAGAATGATGTAGCTCATAATAATAACTGGGAAGTAAAAAACTTTGACTGGTTAGGTGCTAGGATTAGAGACCGGCAGAGTATTGAGATGTTAAAACAACTTACTACAACATGGTTACAGTAAAACTAATTAAGAAGAATGGTAAGCTTACATATGAACATCCTAAAGATAAAGTAGCTTACCAGATATTTTCTGATAAAATTAAAGAAGGTCAGAAAGTAGAGATGTATATTAACATAGCTGATTCAGATCATAGTCTAGCACAGTTAGCAAAAGTGCATGCTTGTATTAGAGAATTGGCTAAAGAATCTGGTTATACATTTGAAGAGATGAAGACTCTTGTTAAAAAGCATTCTGGACTATGCTATATCATAGATGGAATGGAAGAGTGTAAATCTTTTAAAGACTGCAGCAAAGATGAAATAGCCTTGGCTATTGAAGCTTGTATAGAAATTGGAAAAGATTTGAATATTAATCTTGCTTAGGTGGAATGTATCCTTCATCCCCAGGCTCTAATATTTCTTTTTCTATGTATTTTTCTTCATCTCTTGTTTGTTGTTCAACCTGTCCAAGAAATAAAGCTACAGTATAAAAAGATTTTTGGAGGTCATCAAGGTCTTGATATTTTTTACTTAAAGTATCTTTGAGATATTCATCAGGATTTTCTACTTTACCCATATAAGTAAATAGATAATAGGATAAACCTTTCATCATTAGATAATAGCTCTTATTAACTGGTATGTTAACAATAGCATCATCTTTCATCTCTTTTACTTTGATAGCCATAATTAATTTTTAAAACAAATGTATGAAACAAAATTTAGATCTTGAACTGATTAAACAAAAAATGTTTGAAAAGCTAGAGCCAAGTGGTTGGAGCAGAGTTTTTAAATCTTTTATATTTAGTAATGACTTTGATGAGATACTTACTAAACTTTGGAATTTAACTGAAGCTGACAAAAGGTTTACACCACCATTAAAACAAGTATTTAGGGCCTTTGAAGAATGTCCATATAATAAACTACAATTAGTTATGGTTGGTCAAGATCCTTATCCTCAAATTGGAGTAGCTGATGGAATAGCATTTAGCTGTAGTAATACTAATAGATTACAGCCAAGTCTTAGATATATTTTTGAAGAAATAAATAGGACACTGTATAATGGGCATGAAGTTACAAAAGATGTAGATCTTAAAAGATGGTCTAATCAGGGTATACTGATGCTTAATACAGCTCTTACAACTGAAGTAAATAAAATTGGTAGCCATTATGATATATGGAAGCCTTTTACTGCTTATTTACTAGACTGGCTGAATAATTATAACCCAGGACTGGTATATGTATTTATGGGTAAAAAGGCAGAAGAGTGGTCTGAGATAATAGATGAAACAAATAACACTAAGTTTTTTGTAAAGCATCCTGCAAGTGCAGCATATAGCGGATCCAAATGGAACTCTAATAATTTATTTATAGATATTCAAAAGTATAAAAACATAACTTGGTAGTATGACAGATATATTTACAAGGCTGGTTCAAGAAGGACTAACACCAAATACTTATTATGTGTTGCATTGCATCCGGGAGAAAACAGTTCCATATAAATTTGTGAACAAAGAACTTGAATGCAAAAGGCTGCAAACTGAAGGTTGGTTGACAGAAGATTTGCAATTAACAAGCAAAAGTCTTATCTTTATTGAAGAAATAAATGGTTATTTCAAGAAAAGCAAAAAGAAAACTTCTAAAGATTTAATGGGTGCAGATTTTCTGCAAAAAATACAGGAGTATGTGAATATATTTCCTAATAGGAAACTGTCCTCTGGAAAATATGCAAGAACTACTCCTAAGAATCTAGAAGTTGCCTTTAGATGGTTCTTTGAAAATTATGATTATGATTGGGATATAATAATAAAAGCTACTGAGAGGTATGTTGGTGAGTATGAAGTTAGAAACTTTGACTACATGAGGACATCTCAGTACTTTTTAAGAAAACAGAATACTGATAAAAGTTTTGAATCTGATTTAGCAAATTATTGTGAACTTATTACATCAAATCCTGATGACCATCAGGTATATTTTAAAGAGAGAATTGTATGACAAGAGTAAGACTACTCTTTCTTGCTATTATTGGTACTCTCTTGGGCTATTACATAACTGATCTTTTTATTGTAAATATGGCACTATGGCAATTTATAGTAATTGAACTTGTTATTTCAATATTTCATGAGATATATAATATAGGTAAGGAAAGAATTAATAATGTAAATCCAGAATAATATGGCAGAATTATTTAATAATGCTAGACCTTTACTACCGGTCAGTGAAAGAGATGCTCTAAAGAAGGGACTCTTAAAGATGAAAGCAAAAAGAAACGGTGAGTTAAAAGTACTCAAAAGTGTCTGGCCAAAATTTAATGATGCCTTTTGTGATGGATTAGAATGGAGAACTATCACTGTAGTAGGTGCTAGACCAGGAACTGGTAAGACTTTATTCATGGAGCAGTTAATTAGTGATATTATAGAACTAAATACTGATCAAGAATATAGAATACTTAAGTTCCAAATGGAAATGGTTGATGAAACCAGTGGAATAAGAAAATTTAGTCTGATTACAGGTGCTGATTACAATACATTAATGAGTAAGAACCAGCTTGTTGATAAGACAATCTTCCAGAAATGTGTAGATTATTATCAAAAAACTGAAGCAACAGATTTTGTGGATGTGGTTTATGATGCATGTACAGTAGATGAAATGTGTGCAACTATCCATTATCAAATGGAGAAACACAAGAAAGATGGAAAGTATACTAACATGCTTGTAACTATAGATCACTCTGCATTATTTAGGTTGGCTAAAGGGCAAAAGGATAAATTTGATATGTTAGGTGCATTAGGTGAAGCATTGACTCACATGAAGAAGCACTATCCCGTGGCCTTTTTAGTCCTAAGCCAATTAAATAGAAATATTGATGCTCCAGAAAGATCAAGAGATGGTGAATATGGTAATTATGTATTAGATTCTGATATATATGGTTCTGATGCTTTATTACAGCATGCTGATGTGGTTATGGGTATTAACAAACCTTCTATAAGGAAGATTAGACACTATGGCCCTGAAAAATTTATTATTCATGATGAGGACATTTTAGTATTTCACTTTCTGAAGTCAAGAAATGGCACCACCAGAATTAGTTTTTTCAAGTTGGACAGAGATACAATGAGAATTATAGAAATTGACCCACCAGCACAAGCAGGTACAAAAATTAAAATTTAAATTATGACAATGAGAAAAGAAAAAGAAAAAGATTTCTTTGTACAACACATGGAAACTTTTAGAAAGTTGGGACTTGCAGATCCTTGTTTTCTAATTAAAACTGCATTTTATCAAAAAGGTAAGTTTGGAAGACAAGTATTATTCTTTGAGTCTGAGCTTGCAAAGGGTGAAGATCTTTATGTTGAGTTCTATGATAACATAGAAGTTAATGGTGTTAAAGATGTAGTACCTATGTTAGAGGATAGGCAGTTATTTAAGTACAAGTACAATCCTTATTTTCAGGAAGAGTATGAAAAGAAAGAAGGTATAAGTGCAAAAGGTGATCCCTATTCTTCCTTTACAGTTCCAGTAAGTGAGCTTACAGCTATTATGACTGATGGAAGTGAGATAACTTATAATCTTTATGAGAAAAGAAAAGCTGAAAAAGAAGCTGAGTTGCCTAAATTACAGAATAAACTTTCAGTTTTTCCAGACTTTGAAGAACAGTTTGCTCCTAAAACAGAAGTAGAAGCTCCTAGTTTAGATGCTGAAGATGCTCCTTTGTCTGAGATTACAATCCGGGATCTTGCAGCTATTATGCTAATTAAGCCAGTAAGTACAAGACCTTGGTTGAATGAGTTAATCAAACAAACAAAAAGTGAAATATGAGTATAGTTCTTCCAACAAGTAAAGTAAAGGCAGAAAGAGTAAATCCTAAAAGAATTGTGATTTATTCTAAGCCAAAAACTGGTAAGACAACAGCATTTGCTGGTCTAGACAACAATCTGATTCTTGATTTAGAAAATGGTACTGAATATGTGGATGCATTGAAGGTTAAAATTGGAAGTCTTCAAGAATTACTAGATGTTGGTAAAGCTATTAAAGAAGCTGGTAAACCTTATAAGTTTATTACAGTAGATACTGTAACTGCATTAGAAGAAATGATAATGCCTTTAGCTATAAAACTTTACCGTCAAACTCCAATGGGTAAAAACTTTGATGGGGATACTGTAGTAACCTTACCTAATGGTGCCGGATATTTATATATTAGGCAAGCATTTTTTCAGGTATTGGATTTTATTGATACATTAGCACCCACAATTATTTTATCAGGGCATATTAAAGACAAACAAGTTGATGATAAAGGTGAACTTGTAATGTCTGCTAATATAGATTTGACAGGTAAAATAAGATCTTTGATCTGTGCAAATGCAGATGCAATTGGCTACATGTACCGCAAGGGAAACAAAACTATTCTTAGTTTTAAAACTAATGAAGAAGTTACCTGTGGTGCAAGACCAGAGCATTTGAGAAATGAAGAGATAGTAGTATCTGAAATGGTAGATAATGTTCTAACAACCAGTTGGGACAAAGTGTTTATATAATAATTAAAAAGTAAAAAAATGGGTTTAAGTACAACAGATTTGGGCACAGGAGGCTCAGGATTACCAAAAACAATTTCACCAGGAAACCATGCATTAAAAATTAATAGCATACAACTAGAAGAATATCAGTTTATACCTGGAGCTCTACATTTAATTCTTAATGTGGAAACAGAACCAATTGATGGATTTGAAGGTTTTATGCTTGATAAAGATAATCCTGATGCTGGACATTATGCAGGTCAGATTGGTAGAGTAAAAGCTAGCCAATATGCATTTGCTGATGGTGAGACTAAATCTGGAATTAAAATTCAGAGAGATAGATCTATTATGATCTTTATGCAGAACTTGTGTAAGACTCTTGGAATAAATGATTGGTTTATTGAGCAAGATAATGTTCATGATACTATTGAAGATCTTATAAAAGAATTTAATAGATCTGCTCCTTTTAAAGATAAATATATAGAATTCTGTGTGGCTGGTAAAGAATATATTAGCAAGACTGGTTATACAAACTATGACATGTATTTACCAAAATCTGATAAAGGGAAATATGCTTTTGCTGAAAAAGGTTCTGATAAAGTAGTTACTTATGTTGAGGCTACACACCTTAAGAAAGCTGAAGTAACTGAAGTTAAACAGTTTGGGGAGGATGATGATTTATCACTTCCAAAGAAAGTTGGTTCTGATTTTGACCTAGACTAGTGATAGTTAAGGGGGAATCAGAAAAGTTTCCCCCTTAATATTTTAATTTAGGTGTTATGATTTCTACTAGAATTTATGTAAGTAATATATTTGATGTTCCAAGCACTTGGATATTTGAATATTATTTAGGTTTAAAAGAAAATCTTACTGGTCAAAATGTAAAAATACTATCTGTATTTAATTCTAAGGACAAAGTTCCTTCTATGTTTATCTATACAGATAACAGTAACTCTTATAAGTTTAAAGATTTTTCCTCTGGTTTTCAGGGAGATGGTATTGAGTTGGTAAAGTTTATGTTTAACATGGCCAATAGAGATGCTGCTGCTAAGAAAGTTATTTCTGACTATGAAGAGTATTTAAAACATAATACTACAGCAGAAAGGCCGGAGATTAAGTCTCATGATAAATTTAAAGTAGTAGACCATGAAATTAGACACTGGAATAATCTAGATCAGAAGTATTGGTTGAGTTATAAGATTGGGTCTTCTATTCTGGAAAAATATAATGTTTCTCCACTTAGTTATTTTATAATGGAGAAGCGGGAAGAAGATGGTACTATAACTTCATTTAGATTCTCTAAGCCATACATGTATGGTTACTTTAGAGATGATGGTGAGTTGTTTAAGATTTATCTTCCAAAGAATCCAGATAAAAAGTTTATTAAAGTCCATAACTATACTCAAGGTATTGACCAGTTAACTTATGAGAAAAAGTATTTACTAATTGTATCTTCTCTTAAAGATCTTATGGCTTTTACAAAGCTTAACATAGGGAATATAGAGTGTATTGCTCCAGATAGTGAGAATACAATGATTGGAGAAACTACAATGAATAAGTTATTTCCAAAGTATAGCAAAATCATTGTCCTGTTTGATAATGATGAACCAGGTATAAAAGCTGCTGATAGATATAAGGACAAGTATGGAATTAATAAAATAATTCTGGATATGTCTAAAGATCTATCTGATTCAGTAAAAGACTTTGGTGTTGAAGCTGTAAGAGATAAATTATTTCCATTATTAAAACAAGCATTATGAGTTGGATATATCAAGGTAAAGAATTTACTGAAGGTGATATACCTGAAGGAGGTGTAGGGTTCATCTATATTATGACTGCTATCATAGATGGTAAGTCTGTAGCATATATTGGCAAGAAGAACTTCTTTGCTAATATTAAAAGACCTCTTGGTAAAAAAGCTTTGGCTATGTCAACAGACAAAAGACTAAAGAAATATGTAAGAGAGCTTAAACCTGATTTTATGAGATATTACAGTAGTAATAAGATCTTAAAAGATGCCCATAAAGCAGGTGTTGTGATTAACAGAGTAATTCTTAGAATATGTTACTCCCAGATGGAGTTAACATACCAAGAAGTAAAACATCAATTCAAATATGAAGTGCTTGAGAAAGAAGTGTTTCTTAATGGAAATATTTTAGGCCGCTTCTATAAAACAAAATGATATGACAGAATTAGAAATGACAAGCCTTCTCTTGAAGTTGGCTGACCTTGGTGTTACTGGTATTAAGATACATTATGATGGTGGAGGAGACTCCGGTGCCATAGAATCAATAAACTATACAGCTGAACCTTGTGAAACTCCAGAAGATGTAGATGATAAAACTGAATCATGGGGTCATGAGAATAGTCTTGCAGATTTAGATCAAGAAGCATATGCAGCAATAGAAACCTTTGCATATAAAATTCTTGATGATATAGAAGACTGGTGGAATAATGAAGGTGGTTTTGGTGATTTATGTATTTGTGTACCATCTGGTAAGTATATAATTGAGAATCATGTTAGATATTATAACACAGAGGATTATCAGCATGAAGGAAGTTTAATAGAAAAATCTGCAGACTAATGAATATAGATGAATTTAATGAATGGATTGAAGGTTTGGACCTTCAAACATTAACAGATGAGTTAAAAGAAGAAATAATAACAAGAGTAGAAGAGTTATGTGATGATGCTAGAGCAGAAGGCTTTAATAATGCTAGAGGTAATATGTTAGATTATTTAGATAGTATATAATGGCACATCCTTGGGATCACAGTAGAAGCTCTTCTAAGAAATTTGGTGGAGAACCTGAAGAGTACTTAAAGTACCATGAGTGGTTTGATGAAACTAAAAGTTGGATTGGGCACAGTAAACATAGAATGTTTAGACACCATAGTGAAGGTATATTTGAATTGGAAAGAGTCTTTGGAGTTAGTTTTGTAAACTCTGTAGGAAAAACTGTATACACAAGATATATTGGTGAACAGCATGTTAAAGAAGATTGCTTTGGATATATTCCTAGTGCAAAAGAATGGGTAAAGGCTTTAGAGTCTGGCAAACCTGAAGAATGGATGATTAAAACACTTAAAATTGAAGACTAATGGAAAATGTAAAAGAAGTTGAATTAAAAAATGAAAAAATTAGAGTTGTTTTCACAAATGAAGCAAATCCTGATGAATCAGAATTAGTAATGACACTTACTATAACAAAAGATGGAGAAAAGAAGATAACTTCATTAGAATTAGATCCTTCTCTTTTTAATAGAGAGGTATCATTTATGGGTGAGATGTATATGAAAACCATTGATGTTTTATATGCTGTAAAGAAAATATTTGATGCAGGTGAAACATATGAAGGACTACATGTATTAACTAGAGCAGAATATAAAGAGTATGTAACAAAAGTATTAGGTCACAAAATTGAAGACTGATGATTTTTAACAAAGAAGAAACAAAGAATCTGATTAATATGCTTAAGTCTTCAGATGCAGATAACCATATCATAGCATTTGAAACTCTTAAGAATGTAAAGTTTGAAGATTATGTAGGAGAGATCCTTGTAATGTACAAATATAGCAGTCATGATATTAAATATTGGGAAAAAAACTGCTTACCTATTTATAAGAAATTAGTTAAAATACTGCCTGATAAGCCTTTAACAAGTCCAGCAACTTTGAGTTTGATAACAGCAAACAAAGGTTCTAAGACTTCAATAGAGTTATTTATGGAGTATTTTGTAAGGGATATGACCAAGATGCTTGAGCAAATTGGGTACCCAACAGATAGTTTTGAGATTAACATAACACTAAAAGACAATGGATAAACAGCAAAGTCTTAGTAAAACAAGTAAAGAGCTGATGTTGAAAGAGCCCTATTATGGGTTCTTTCTTATTATGCTCAATAAGTTGTGGGATGGTAAAAGAGTTCCCACAGCTGGTGTAAGCAAGAATGGAATTAACTATCAGCTTGCAATTAATCCGGAGTTTTGGGAAAGTCTTAGTGAAGAGCACAGACTTGGATTATTGAAGCATGAGTTACTTCATATTGCTTTTGGACACCTGACTACATTTTTTAAGTTTACAAATAAAAGACTTGCAAATGTGGCTATGGATATGGAGATTAATCAGTATATTGATAAAGAATATTTACCAGAAGGTGGTATTGACATAGATAATTATACTGATATCCAACTAGATAGAAAGGCCGGTGCTAGATATTATTATGACAAACTGAATCAACTTCAGGATGAAAAGGATAAAACTGGTACCACTGGTGACTCTAATATGGATAAACTTCTAGAGGACATAGAGAATGGTAATATACCTGATCATAGCACCTGGGAAGAGTTTGAGAATCTTACAGAAGCAGAACAGAAGCTTATAGAGAAACAACTACAGAAAGTTCTTAATGATGCTAAAGAACAGACTATAAAGAAAAGGGGTACTATTCCTGGAGAGATAGAAGGGGTTATTATAATAGAAGAAATTGTTCCGCCTAAATTTGACTGGAGAGGTTTTATTAGAAGGTTTACTGGTATTAGTACAAAAGTATTTACCAAAAAGATCAGAAGAAAAGAGAACCGCAGATTTAGTGACAATCCAGGTCTGAAGATTAAGATGAGACAACATATGTTGTTGGCCATAGATACTTCAGGTTCAGTAAGTAATGATGAACTTAAAGAATTTATGAATGAGATTCATCATATTTATAAGGCTGGAGTGGATATAACTATTATACAATGTGATACTAGTATTAAATCTATTGAGCCATATAAAGGCAAGAATGAGATAAATGTAAATGGTAGAGGTGGGACTGAATTTGATCCTGTCCTTGAGTATTATAATGCAAACCTGAAAAAATATACAAGCCTAGTATATTTTACTGATGGTGAGTGCACTGCAGATGTAAAGCCAAGAGGCAATGTTCTTTGGGTCTTATCAGAAAGATCCTATATGAATGAAAGTTTACCAGGCAAAGTAATTAAGTTAGAACTATAAAAAAAAGAAAAATGAATCAAGTACAATTAAATGTAGAAGAGTTAAAAAACTTTATTAAGCACATGGTTAATAATAACCAACACATTCAGAAGGAAGGTAAAGTTCCTGTGGCAATTAATATTGAGGGTGATGCTGGTTTGGGTAAAACTTCTGCAATCATGCAATTGGGTAAAGAACTTGGTATGCAAGTAGTTAAGCTGAATTTATCTCAGCTGGAAGAATTAGGTGACTTGGTTGGGTTTCCTGTTAAAGAATTTGAAATACAAAATGCAGAAGGTAAGACTACTTGGATTAATGAATCTCAGATAACTGCAGCAACTAGCAAAGGTTATAAAGTTATAGGAAAGAGAATGTCACATGCTGCTCCTGAATGGATTCAGGGGAAAGGAGAAGGTGGATTCTTGATTCTTGATGATTATACTAGGGCAGACCATAGATTTATGCAAGCTACTATGGAGATATTAGATAGACAAGAATATGTTTCTTGGAAGCTACCAAAGAACTGGCATGTTATCTTGACTACTAATCCAGACAATGGTGATTATAATGTAACTTCTCTGGATGTAGCTCAGAAGACTAGATTTATTTCTGTTGAGTTAAAGTATGATGCTGATGTTTGGGCTAAGTGGGCAGAGAAAGCTGGCATAGATGGTAGATGTATTAACTTCATGTTGATGCATCCAGAACTGGTAAATCAAAGAGTTAATCCAAGATCTATTACTACTTTCTTCAATGCAATTAGTTCTATTGGCAAGTTTGAAGATAGCCTGCCTCTTGTGCAAATGATTGGTGAGGGTTCAGTTGGAGTAGATTTTAGTTCTATGTTTACCATGTTTATTAACAATAAGCTGGATAGAATTATTAGTCCAGAAGATATCTTGACCAAGGATGAGCAGTATGTAATGAACTCTTTAACCAATGCAGTTGGTAAAGATGATGAGTTCCGGGCTGATATATCTAGTGTAATTGCAACCAGGGTCATAAATTATTCTTTGACTTTGGCTGAGAAAGGTTCAGTAGCTAAGCCTATCATAGATAGAATTGCTAAGCTAACTACAGACTGTGAAGCTTTTACCAATGACTTGAGATATTATATGATCAAAGAGATAGTCAATGGTAATAAGGTTAAGTTTAGCCAGCTCATGATGAACCAAGACGTGGTGAAGATGGCTGTAAAATAAATCAACATAAAGGATTTTCCCCTTTAGTGAGCCATTAATTTAATTAAAACAAACATAGAGGGGGATAAGTCTCCCTCTATTAATATTAAATCTATGAAGAACTATTTATATTTTGAAATTGAAACAAATAGTAGTGATGTACAAATAAAAGTAGAACCAGTATTTGGTACTATTGATACATCTAGTTCTGGTATACCATTATCAGATGATGATTATATTCCTACCAAGGGAGATAAGTTATATTTTTTACCTGGAGTAAACATACCAAGAGTAAAATTGAAAGATTTAACCATGGAATATGGTATTAAATCTGTGAGATATATTGAAGATGCTACACATATTTTTGCATGTAGATCTACAGTACATAAAATATCTGATCATAGCTGGTATTATAGTATGCCAACAGAGCTATTTAAACAAGTATTTGAATCTGTAAAAGAATATGTTGATGAGTATTATTCAGAGAATGTAGAATCTGCATTGGAATTTTATAAAGAGGATGTAATATTTATAAGTTATAGTTCATCTAGTGAGATTAGAAACTCAAAATTATTTTATGGGGCAAGACAAATTCCAGAAGTAGTTAGCTCTTTGCAATATTCTAACTCTTTTTATAAAGTGAATGATAGCTACAAGGCCTATTTTCCACATGTTTTAAATATTAAAGTATATAATGAAAGCAAATTACTTAAACATATTAATGGACAAGATGCAGTTATTATAGATGGTGCTATGTTTGAGCAGTTATCTGATATGTTTGAGAGTTCAGATAATGATAATCATATCTTGGCCATGGAGATTATGGCAAATTCTAATTATCTAGAAAGCTTGCTGTATATTGAAATGTTATTTAAAGAGCACTATTACCAAATGAGTAACTGTCATACTAAGAACCATGTTAATTTTAAATCTTTGCTAGGCTATCTTGGTAAGAATAAAAATTATATGAGTACTAGTATTGACGAAATAGTAATGTCTTTAATAAACAAGGGTGTTCTTGATACTGATAAGCTAAATATTCTAATGGCCAATTATTCTGATGAAATTTATGATTCTGGTAGCACAACTTATTTTAAAGTAAAGACCATTACTATAAATGAAGAAGCTCTTAAGATAGTAAATACTAATTATAGTTATCAGCATCTAGAAGACTTTGTTCCAGAAGGAGCTTCTGAAGCCACCCTTTTTCAGGAGCATGAAATTATTGATGAAGATATAGAAACTGCATTACTAAGAATTGAGAGAAATGAGCTTAAGTCAGAGTTAATAGAATTAGAAGAGTCTACAGGGGTCCCTGAAGAAGAATTAAATATTAATCAAACAGAAGAGAAAAATGACACCAGTGACTTTGAGTGGTTCTGATGAATTAGAAAAATTCTATCAGAAGAAATTTTATTTTAGCTACAGTGGTTTAAACAAACTACTTTTTTCACCCGCAGCTTTTTATAACCATTATGTGCTCAACCAAAGAGAAGATAGTAAGGATGCTCACCTCATAGGAGGGAGTGTCCTGCACTGTCTATTATTTGAACCTGATACATATGATGATAAGTTTATGAGCATGCCAGGGAAGTTTCCTACAGACAGTCAAAGAAAAATTATTGATAATATTTTCCGGATACATTGCTCAGTTGGAAATAATTCTTTACTTTTGGAAGACTACTCTCAAGATATACTCACACAGCTACTTGTAGCAAATCTTTATCAAGCCCTTAAAACAGATGCTCAAAGAATAGAAAAAGTTCTCACTGAAGAGAATAAAGAGTATTTTGAATTCCTCAAGAAAAGTTTAGACAAAATAGTAGTAGATCAACCTACTTTGGATGGCTGCAAAGCACAGGTAGAGATACTAAAAAGTAATAAGGATGTAAGAGCTTTATTACAGCTAGATAAGACAGAGGAAGATGATCACATTGAAGTATATAATGAGTTGCATATTCAGATGGATCATGACAGATTGCCTTTTGGTCTTCATGGAGTTCTTGATAACATAGTTATTGATAAGCAGTCTAAAACAATTTTTATTAATGATTTAAAGACAACTGGCAAGTCTATTCAAGATTTTCCTGAAGCTGTTGAGTATTACAAATATTGGATACAAGCTGTTATCTATATTGTACTAGCTGCAGATAAATTCTTAAAAGACATGCCAGACAAACACCTTTGGAAAATGCAAGTAACTTATATTGTAATTGACAAATACAATTTAGTTTATCCTTTCCAAGTGTCAGAAGAATCTATGTCACAATGGAGAATAGATTTTAAACAAGTTCTTAAAATTGCTGAATGGCACTATAAGAACAAGAGATATGATCTACCATATGACTTAGCAGTAGGTAATACAAAATTGTAAATTTTATGGCTTTAAGTTCTGTGTATAGTAAATACTTTCAAAAGTCCAAGGTTTTTATATATCCGCTCCTTGGAATTAAAAGAGGGACAAGTGTAATTCCGGCTGAGACTTATCTTAGTTGGAATGACACATATGCTCCCGAGGATATGAAACTGGTATGTGTATATCATAGTAGAGAAGATGCAGAGTATGTACAGTTTGAGAAAAATATATTACTCAAGCATACTAGGCTGAATGACTTTGTAAGAGTAAATGATAGCACAACAGTTGTAACATTTGATTTTTCTGATTTAGGTGATGATTGGTCACACTTTCTGAATGGTAAATACAGCAAACTAAGTCTGAATTTAAAGCAACAAATTTTAAACTTCTTTGATAAGTATAGTGGCAATTATTCCTATATGCATAGTTATTTGCTTCCTGAGAAGCATTATAGTAATTATGCAGAGCTTTTAGGAGTAGATGTTGAAACTCTTATCTCAGTTGGTGAGCTCTGTAGCAAACCTGATTTAGAAAAAGAACAACTAATAATGGCTGTTGCAGACTTGGAAAATATAGAAACTAAACTAAATTTGTAAAAAAATCAACAAAATGGAAAAATCAATGATGATGGTCCAAGCCACTTGGCAGGACAAACAAACTTTTAGACTGATTCCTTTAACAGAATCATGTCCTTATGTAGAATGTATATTTGATCCTGATAGCAAAGTATTTGTTATCATATCTAAAATTAAGAAGGTAACCTTGCACATGCTTCCTAAGCTAGATGATTATGGTCAAGCTCTTTCTGGTGCCAAAGGTATCAAACAAGAAAGACACAAGCTGGAAGTATTTCAGGAGTTCTACATTGAAGATAAAGTAGCTATTAAAGATTTAGTACATGGATTTGCAGTAAATGCAGATACATTTGACTATAATGCTTTTATGGAGGCTGAAGTATCCAAATAATTAATTAATAATTATTCTAGGGTACTCACAATACCCTAGAATTTTTTATAAACTAAATGGGGGAACAGCTTAACTGAACACAAGTATTATGGGAGAATTACCATGGGGACCTTGTCAGTATTGTGAAATAGATGGTCCATTAAGAATTACCTATTTTAATTTTCCAATTAAATGCAACTGTTGTAGTCCTAATCATTCAGAAAGGATTGAGCATTGTTCAGAATGTGAAGCAATAATGCCTAATGAAACAAGAGTATGGATTGACAGTAAAAAATTACAAGATCCAATTTATGAAGGTTTATTTAAAAAGGTAAGATGAGAACACATTGGGTAATGGATTATGAGACTTTAAGCAACTGTTTTATTGCAGTGTTTGAAGATATCAGATCAGAAGATCAAGAGATCTTTGTATGCCATGAGTCTAGGAATGATATCACAAGCTTAGTATATTTCTTGCTTGGGAATAAAGACCGGGATGAATGGCATGTTAGTTTTAATGGGATTGGTTTTGATAGCCAAATCACCGAGCACATCCTAAAGAATGCAGAACAGTTAATAGAACAAGATGGTAAGACCATTGCCAAGTTCTTATATGGCAAAGCACAGGATACAATCAGAAGAAGTAATGAAGGGCAGTTCTTAGAATTTAGTCCAAGAGATTTAAGTATTAGACAAGTAGATGTTTATAAGCTTAATCACTGGGACAATAATGCTAAGAGATCTAGTTTAAAGTGGATTCAGTTTAGTATGGATTGGAAGAATATTATAGATATGCCAATTCATCATACTACTGAAGTTACTGCAGAACAAATTCCTGAGATTATAACCTATTGTATTAATGATGTTAAGTCTACTAAGGCAATTATGCATCTAAGTAAAGAGCAAATTTCACTAAGAAAATCTTTAACTGAAGAGTATAATATTGATTTATTTTCTGCTTCTGAGCCAAGAATATCTAAAGAACTATTCTTATACTTTTTGAGTAAGCAAACTGGGATCAAGAAATATGATCTTAGAAACATGAGAACTCATAGGAGTAAGATTGTGGTTAAAGATATAATCTTACCTTATATAGAATTTAAAACTGCAACCTTTCAGACTTTGTTAAAGAAATTTCAGGATATAACTATATTTCCAGAAGAAACTAAAGGTGGTTTTAAATATTCTATAAAGTATAAAGGTGTAAAGACAGATTATGGTCTTGGTGGTATTCATGGTGCCAGAACTACTAAAGTTTATAAGTCTAACCAAGATATGGTTATCATGACTTCAGATGTTGTCAGTTATTATCCTAATCTTGCAATTAGAAATAAATGGGCTCCGGCACACTTGCCAAAAGAAGAATTCTGTGCTTTGTATGAATGGTTCTTTGAAGAAAGAAAGAAAATACCTAAGAGCAATCCTAAGAATTATGTATATAAGATTATTCTAAATTCTACTTATGGTTTAAGTAATGATGAGAATAGTTTTCTATATGATCCTGAGTTTACTATGAGGATTACTATCAATGGTCAGCTAAGTCTAAGCATGCTGTATGAAATGATCTGTGAAGAAATTCCCGGAGCAGTTCCACTTATGCAGAATACTGATGGTTTAGAGACTATGATTCCAAGAGAATATATGGATAAGTATATGGAGATCTGCAAAAGATGGGAAGAAATTACCAGTCTTGAGTTAGAACACGGTACATATTCTAAGATTGTTCTTGGTGATGTAAATAATTATATTGCTGTAACAGAGGATGGTAAGTCTAAATGTAAAGGTAGATTTGAGTATGATAACTTAGCTCTTCATAAAAACAAGAGCTTCTTAATTATACCAAAAGCACTCCAGGCATATTTTGTTAAAGGAATAAGACCAGAAGACTTTATTAAAGCTAACACAAATATATTTGATTTTTGTGGTGGTGTAAAAATAAAAGGTGACTGGAAGTTTTATGAACACAAAGTAGTTGATGGAGAATATTTAAAGACTCCTCTGCAGCATACAATCAGATATTATATATCTAAAAAAGGTAGTAAGATTATTAAAACAAATCTTACTGACTCTAGAGAAATACAAGTAGAAGCCGGACCTTGGCTCCAAACAGTCTATATTGATCATGAAGAGCAAGACTTTTCTAATTATAGTATCAACTATGACTATTATCTACAAAGGATAAAGAAAGAGATAGCTTCTCTTGAACCAAATTTAAACCAATTAAGTTTATTTTAAAATGCCAAAGAAAATTCAAAACACAACAAAGGCACATATTATTAGTGTGCCTTTACCAAATCATGGTGCTACTTATACTGTAATTAGTCACCAATTTGTAATTGATTATGCTTATCAAGCCCTTGCTAATGGAGGGTTTGGTATTGTAGAAGAAGAGTACAGATGTACTGCTGATGGACAAATTGCTCAGGGAATTTATAAACTTCAGTTTAATTCTGATCCTGAGTTATCAATGATGTTTGCTTGGACAAACAGTTATAATAAACAAGTAAAGTTTAAATGTGTGGTTGGTGCTTATATAAATGATACCGGCTCAGTTATGATTTCTGGTGATATGGGTAGCTGGGTTAGAAAGCATATGGGAACTGCAGATACAGAAACAAAAGCTACAATTGATGATTATGTAACAAATGCTTACATGTATTATAACCAGTTAGTTTCTGATAAAGCAGCCATGAAAGAGATGATGCTAAACACAAGAAAACAAGCTCAGCTCTTAGGTGTATTGTTTGCAGAGTATGGAATTCTAACTACAGAACAAGCAAGTTTTATTAGAGACCAAATGAAAAAACCATCTTTTACATTTGAAAGTAATGATAGTCTTTGGGCCTTTTATAACTATGTTACTCTTGCTCTACAACAATCACATCCAAGAACCTGGATGGAAGATCAGAGAATTCTTCATCATTTTATTTCTAGTATCTATAACTTCCAGCAGTGCAGTGCACCTGCACAGATAGAAGAACCTATCAACACTGTTAGTGAAACCATAGAAGACCCATTAGCTAATAATTATGGTCAACCAGAAAACCAGACTAATATTCTAATTCAAATAGCTGAAATTGAAAATCAGCAAGAAGAAGCTTCAAGTGTTACTTTAGATGAGGTCATTCAATACACTGATCCTCAAGGTAATAGCTTTGAAGTTCCTGTTGTAGAAACATTTACTGAAATGCTTGAAGAGAAAATGGTAGAACAAGCTAAAGAAGATACTGAAGTTTTAGAAGCTTTAATATGGGAAACCAGTCCTTCATTGGAACCAACACCAGAAGATCATATGATTTTTGAAGCTGAGCAACTTCAACAAGAAGAAAATCCATTTGCTGAAGAAGATAACTTTGAATTAGAAGAAGAAGCTAACTTAGAAATTATAGACACTACACCTGTGCCACAAACAAGTCAAGGATTTAGTTTGCTTACAGAAGAAGAACAACAAGAAAGTTTTAATTGGGACTTAGATGATTTTACTGATGAACCAACTGAAGAAGGCCCAGACTTTTTTTAAAAGCTGCTTGACAAAGTAGATCAACAACAAAAAAGGGAAGATGGCAGTTGCTGTCTTCCTTTTTTTATCTTTGCAAAAAATAAAATATGAAGAAACAATTAGATGCTGTAGCAGAATTTCATAAAGCATTTGGTCAGAAAGATGGTAAGTGGCCACAGAATGTACCCAATGGTATATATAATCTAAGACATAGTCTTATGAAGGAGGAGAATGATGAGTATTTAGAAGCTTGCTATAAGAACTCTTTAGTAGAGATTGCTGATGCTTTGGGAGACCAGTTATATATTTTATGTGGTACCATACTTACACATGGTATGCAACATATTATAGAAGAAGTATTTGATAGAATACAGTCTAGTAATATGAGTAAGCTTGGAGAAGATGGTAAACCTATCTTTAGACAAGATGGTAAAATATTAAAAGGGCCCGGTTATTTCCCGCCTCAAATTAAAGATATAATTGACAATGAACAAGATGCATCCAACAGCATTTAAAAAAGCTATGCTTGAAGCATATCTAGCTGGAGCAAGCAGTATGTATTGTGGCTATTATGAAATGCCTAATAAATCACAAGCCAGAGAATGGTTTGATAATGAATATGGACCACAAGAGTCAGAAGAATGTGACTGCTGTGATGAAGAAGAATAAAATGGGGAGCCTTCGGGTTCCCCTTTTTTTTTCTTACCGGCCCTGAGCTCTATATGCCTTGCGGTAATTCTTAGATTTCTTAAGCTTAGATGTCTTTGTCTTAGCATGAATACCAGGTCTTGACACTCTACTTTTTTCAAATCTTTTTACTGTTCCTGAAGTTGCCTTTGCCATTTTCTATTTATTATTAACCACCTATTCTAGTTGCACTTTCTTGCATGTTTTCAATTAAAGTCTCTGGTCTACCACTAATTCCTGTAAATCCTATAGTTTTAAATAATCTACCCCATAACTTTAATGAACCTTTTTGTTGCCACCAGTATGGACCAGTTTCTTTTTTATATCTATCAGCTTCATCAAAAGTAATAAAGTTAAAGAAGTCCCCAAGTATTTGTGTATATAATACCAATGTATTTGAGAATGCAGCTGAAGTTGAAGTTAGCATTTTGATATAATCATCAGATCCTAGATTCATTCCAAAGATACTTGGTAATGGAATAAAGGCACCTGTCTCAGCTTCAATTCCTAATATTAAATTAAGAGCATGATTTGATAACCAACCATAGGTTTTAAATGTTGGGCTAAATAAAGGCCCAGATTTAGCTTTTAATTTTTTCCATTTTTCTTCATCATCTGGATCAAATCCAAATAGAGCACTTACAATTAAAGTAAACATTATCATTGCCAGAGCTTCAGATGCAGTTTTAATAAGCGCAGCTTTTTGATCTTTGGACATGTATTTATAATCCTGACCTTTGCTCTTTATTAATCCCCATAAAGTTTGGAAAGCACTAACATAGTAACCTTTAGTATATTTACCTAATGCCCAGTCATATCTATAGTTACCAAAGTTTTCTTTAGATGTGTCCATACCAAATCTATTCACAAGCATTGGTGTAAACCACTTTCTTAAGAACATAAACATTCTATAGAGCATTAATTTATTACCCTCTGGCTGACCAAATTCATCATAAACCCCAAAGAGTTTTCTTGATACTCCTTGTATTTGATTTTTAAATGCTTTAAACTTCTCAGATTTTGCAATTATAATCTCCTGACCATCTTCCAACTGAGTCTCTGACTTAATTTTATTTTTAGCCATCAACTCTTCTTTTGTAATATAGTATTTCTTTGCTATCTCCTCTAGTGTCTCACCTTTTATATAAGTATGGAATACTGATAAATTACTCCATGCCGGGTGTATACCTTTCTTTAATCTTGCAATTCCAGTTTCAGGATCTTTCTCCCAAGCATCAATGTATCTTATAGACTTTACTTTACCATCAGATAGCATTTGATCTACTTTTTGTCCATACATAAAAGATCCAAATAGCTTCATTGCTACTTCCATCTCACCAAACTTTCTATGCATGTACATCCACTCACCATTAACTAAGTCTTTGAATAAACTTCTTGTTACAGATCTACCAAATTCATCTTTAGTTTTAAATGCTGGGTCAAATATTTCTACTATTTGTGTGGATAATGGGCCCGGCCCAACTGCATAGATACCTTTACTAGTCCACTCTAACATAGTTTTAGTAGCCCACGGAGTTGCTAATGCAAGATCTTTTAATGTTATAAATTCACCTCCTGCAGCTTCAATAAGAGTTTGGACATACCCAGAGTATTTATTCTTTAAGTCTGAAGGAATGTTTACAGCAAGAGATCCTCTAGCTGATAATCCTTGAATAGTCTGAAGCCATTTAGAAATTCTTGGATGGTTTTCCTCCATACCAACAACTCTTTTACCATAGTATTCTCTTTCAATTAGTGACCTTAACTGTCCAAGTCTATTGTTTGTAGCTCCTTCTTTATTTACATTTTGTAGTTTGTTTCTTAGATTAAACATTCCTTTCTGGAACTTATCAAGATTTTTAGGCTTATTTGCCGGATCCTCTAATGTATCTAACAAACCTTCAACTAATGGTAAACTTTCATATAATTTACCCTGGCTTTGAATGGACATAGCATATCTAAACAAACCATTTAATACATCAGCATCAGTAATATCTAGATCTAGATTATAGATACCTGTTACAGGAATATAACTTACTCTATCTCCTTGAAGATTTGTATTTACCAAGTTATTTTTTGGATCATAGTTTAAGTCATTCTCAAAATCTACAGCTGACTTACCAACTGATTGCTTAAGCCATTCTTTAATATTTGAACCAAGCTCTTTAAATCTCTCTCCATACTTACCTTTCTGCATAACTTGGTAGATATCCATTCTTTTTATAGCATATCTAGGTAGATCTAAATATAGCTTACCATAGTTGGACATGCCTTCTTGTTGAGACAATGAATATTCTTTCATTGCTTCTAACAATTGGAATCTTGGTGAGTTCTCAGCTTTTAATTTAAGGTATTCTTTATTGATAAACCTAGCATCCTTAGCACTATTTTTATCATTTGGATTAAATGGCCTTGGTAAATAGTTTCCTTTATTATCTATATACTTACCAACATACTGAGACTTATCTTCTCCAAATGGAATTGTTCTGTACTTATTCTTTACCTGGTATCTTGAGTGTCTAATATTAGGAACACCCATAAGAGTTATTTCCTGATTAGTTTCTGTATCTATTATCTTGGTAGTCTTGATATATTTAGAGTTCCTTGGTACAGCAACAGTATTTGCTCTAGTCTTATCATATACCTCTTCATAGTCATTGAGCTTTTTATTAAAGACTTTTTTGGTAATGTGATTAAGGTTAAACCATTTTTTGAAATTCTCATCTGCATCAAGCAGCAACTGGAACTCATCTGAGTTTATAAAGTCATCTACCTCATCTTCATTCAGCTCTTTTACATTCTGCTTTGAGAGATTATAGTTTAATGCCTCCATGTAATATTCAGTAGGTATTCTAGTCTGAAGATTACTTAGTTCTTTAAATGCATCTTGAAGATCCAATGCATCCTGTGGATTTATACCAGCATTATTCTGTAGATTGATTAGATATACATATCTGGATTCTTGCTCAGGAGTCATATCATCCGGTCTCTTCTTTGCAATTTCAGCAAGTATCTCTAATTCACCAGCTTGATCCTTTGTAAGACCAGTCTTTATGTCAAAGTTAAACTTGAAGTCTATGATTTGTTGCTCTGTGTCTTTGATCATTTTTAACCTATCTTCACTTAATGCAGTGCTTATTGGCTGACCTTGTTCATCTTTATAAGCAAAAATTAACTCAGATATTTTTTTGTATGCATCCCCAACATTAAACTGAGTATTCATTACAGAATTCATCTTAGCTTGCAGTCTGATTATCTTTTCTATAGCTGCAGCTCTTTCTTCATAGAATTCTTCTGTGTTTACAATTCTTAAGTTTTGTCTTTCCCACTCTCTAATTTTTCTCTTAAATTCTCCGGATCCTTTTGTTATTCCTTGAGACTCAAGCAGTGCAACAACTTCATTATAAGATGTTTGTAAGGAGCCCTCAATTGGAACAAACTCAGAAAAATCTTTTGTAGCTTCTTTGTACTCTAGTAATACCTTTGCAATACTAAGGTCATAGATACCATTTTCTGGATCATCTACCTTTGGAGTACCATCTTCATAATATAACTCAGATAACTGTGTGTACTTTCTCCAAGCAGCTTGAATAGAAGAGTAGTTTTCTAGTCTTTCTAGTTCATTATCAAACTGATTGACTAAGTTATTATACTCATTAAGAGCCTCTCTTCTTGCTAAATATGCTAATCCACCTACTTCAGATCTATTAAATATCTCATCCTTCTCATAGTACTCTGGAACATACTCATCATACATGTAGTCTCTATTGAACTGTCTAAGTTCTGCCTGGGCTTTAGAAATAGCTTCTTGATCCTTTGATTCCTTTGCCATAGCAAGATTGTACTCTAAGATATCTTGTTGGTATCTCCAGCCATTACCAAACTCATTAAGAAAAGTTCTTACTTTCTTTTCTACTGGCTTACCGGTCTCTTTGTCAAAATACATTATTGTATCTTCTTCAGATACTAAATCTCTTACTTGAGTTGTATTTAATTTACTGAAGCCTACTCTAGGCAATAGATCTTGGAGCTTTCTTCTAAACTCCATTGAGTCTTTCCAGACTTTGTTTTCTACTTCAGTCTTCTGATCCTGTATGAACATGGCAACAGGCCCGACTATAATATCATTACTGGAGCTATAACTCTCCAACCACCGGTTAAAGAATGTAACATCTCTAGCCTCACCGCTTAAGTGCTTTCTAATTTCTTCTGGAGTTACAAAGAAATCTTTGTACTCTTTAAGAAATTTATCTAAGATATGCTTTGGAACACCTTTCTTTACTAGTTCTGCAGCATCATCATCTGTAAAACTTTGGTTTATTACTTTATTATATACCTCATTTAGTGTATCTTCCAATTGATTCTCAGGAATTGCTCCCTTTAATGCCTTACCTAAGTTTTCATTAAGCCTCTTGGTTACAAACTCATTCATGTAGCTTGTAATCTCTACTACAAACTGAACATTGTTCTTCTTATACAAGTTTCCAATTCTAGCTTGAACTCTGGTAATATTATAAGCTATCTCATTTATTGTCTGGTAGAAAGGATTGTTTACATCTACATCTACTTCTTCAGATAGAATTGCATCAATGTCTTTTATGTTTTCATACCATGCACTGGCTAAACTTTTATATAAACCTAAAAGCCCAATTACACTTCTTGAATTTAAATTAGGTAGATTCTCTATCTTTCTTAGATCCTTGAGTATATTATCTACTGTAGTATTGATAGTATCTAGTGAAGTTACTAGTGCAGTTGCCCTTGCATTGTCTTCTTTGATTCTTCTTTCCTCAGCATTAATTGCATTTTCTATAAGCTCATTAACATTTGGCTTGCTTAAATCTTCAAGATAATCTCTTAATGTTCTTTGGATTCCAGGTAAATATTCTGAGGTTCCTTTTCTAAATAAAGACTCCTTCATCATATTACCTATTACCTTGTCTGATTTAAACTTTCTTGCTGTATTTAAAAGCTCTAAGTTTCTGGTATATACTTCTTTAATAAGCTGCTCTAATGATTTTGAACTACTTACTTTAGTTAGTTCTGTAGCTCTTTCAGCAGCAGACAGCATGAACTTACCATACATGATTATATCCTCCTCAGTAACTTTTGGAGTTTCAAACTGAAAATCTTTTTCCAAAAGCATGTCTGCAAGTTCATCCAGAGTAGTATTAACATCTAGCTTAGCTACATTTACTTTATCACCAAATACATTTCTTAAGAACTGTTTTATAGCTGCAAGTATCTTCTTTATATAATTGTCAAAGCCCTCAGTTTCAACCTGTTGAGTCACTTTATTTGAAGCTTTCCTTTGAAGACTCCAAGCTAATGCTTCTTCTTTAAATAGATCACTTTCTTCTTCTAATTCAGGGTATCTCTGTTTTACTAATTCTATTATTTGCTCTCCTTCAGTTGTGCCTTTTAAAAGATTATAGAGGTTATTAAACAACTTAGGATTAGATCTTCTTATACCTTGTAATAATGGATGAGAGAATTCATGGAGAACTGTATCTATATTTATATTATCTCCAACAACATATACTGTTCCTGCAAAGTAAAAGGCCGGCTCACCATTATATGGTATCTTTCTAGCTTTTAATAGTTCTCTTGCCTCAGCTTCAGTAATATTTTGAAAACCTTGCTGCATGCTTTGAGATAGTCTTTGACCCAATACATTTCCAATCTCTTTTGATCTAGCATTATTTATAGTGCCTAAATCAATATTAACCATTGGAATACCTTGAACATCTACTAAGGCATCTGGTCTCATCATCATGATTGTACCTAAATCTCTTGTAGATTCTATACTTATTTCATTCCAAGTATTACCATACTCATCTGTAACTTGCTTAGGATTATATCCTTGTTTTTTAAGGATATTAGCTACAGTTGTTTCATAGAAGTTAAATATAGGTCTTAAAGCACCAAATCCTTCTGGTCCTTCTACTCTTTCAAGTTCTTGTTTAAGTTGGTTTATTTCTCTATTATTACTTTCAATTTGATTTTTATTTGCTTTATCAAATTGTTCTTGTGTTATTGGTTCAAATAAAGATGCATAAGCTTTTTCAACTTCAAGATCTAATTTTTTATTTTTAAGTTCTTGATTTTCTTTCTCAAGTTCTTTAATCCTATCTTGTTTCTGCTTCTTAAACTCTTCTAAAGTAGTATGTCCTTCTACTTTACTAGCTGTATTACCACTAGGAAATAATACTTTCTCATATCCTTTCTTAGCACTATCTTGTACAATAGATTTAATAAAGAATGTTACCCAGTTGTTGTTTTTGTTTAGGAGTTGTAAGAATTGATTACCTTCTTTATTAAAATTAGGTTCATTTAGTTTTCTCAATTCTTGTTCTTCTTCTTTAGTAAGATTTCTATCATAAGATATATTTTCTAATTGTAGTATTCTTACATTATCTTTTCTATCCCTGTTTAAAGTATTAACCAATAATTCAGACTCTCTACCTTTCTGAAACAAATCAGATTGGAATTCTAGTATTCTACGAGTTTTAACATCACTTACTTTTATTTTTTCAGATACATCTAAACCTAAAAAAGATAAAGCTTCTTCTTTTGTATTAAAAGTATCCAATACTCCAATTGTATTATTAATTGCAACCCATTTATCACCTCTTTTTTCTACCCTATCTTCACTTTCTTTAAAATTTACTTTAGATTTTGAAACTTGTTTTGATATAGCTTCTACCTTATCATCACTTCTAAACCAACCTATACCTTTATCTGTAGCAAACTGAGCATGTCCTTTAATACTTGGTATAATAGCAGGTGTGGCTAATTCATTTTCTATATAGTTAGTTCCTCCTGGGACTGTTAGGTTAGAATAATACTGAGTAGGTCTATCTTTAGATAAGTTTTCAAATTCTTTTTTACTTATTTGTTGACCATTTTCATCAAAATATTCTCCATCACTACCTATTGGCTTAACCTCTTTAGCAATATTAATCTCAACAGTATAACTATAAGTAGCAGTAATAGCAGCAGCTATTTCTTCTTTAGTCATACCTGGTTTTGCAACTTCTTTAAATAATTCAAGTTGTTGTGCAGATACACCTTGTTTTTGAAGATCATTCAACCAACCTTGTAACTTTGAAGACTCAAACTTATTTCTGTTTATTTTATCTAAAGCACCTACAATTTTTAATGAAAAGTCTACATCTGGAGTTTTCATAAACATAGGAGCCTCCGGTCTGTTATCCTTAATATTTTTAAGAGCCTGTAGTTCATCAAATAACCTGTCATTAGGTATAGCTCTTTTGATATCTATCTTATTATCTCTCCAATATCTTGAACCTTTTCTATCTGTTAGCTCAGATGTATTGACAGCAAATAACTGTTGGCCACCAGTATTCAACCCATACTTTTCTATAGCAACTCTTGTAAGCTTATCATTAAGCTCCTCAAATCTATTAAGATTAGTTATTGTTCTTATGTCATCAATAGCACCATTATTCTGTAAAAACCTTATTGAGTTGACTTTAACTTCACAAACCATTTTATTAGCATTTAAATGGATCTTCCTCTAGGCCTAATCTCTGTAGAATTTCTTCATCAGTTATACCTTGGGATTCACCTACAATTTCTCTTAATTCTTCATATACTGTAGAACCAGGATTCAAATATCCAAATTCTTCATATAACCTCCTACTTAAATATACAAATAATTCTTGAGGCATCTTACCTGGATTACCAAAACCTGTCTCAGGGAAAGCTATTTTAATACCAGAATCAGACAATTCTTTAAGTGCTTGTATCCTTCTCTCAAATAAATCTATAAGATCTTTGAATACTGCTGGATTGGTTAGTGAATGGCTATCATCTGGCTTATTCAAACTGGTTGGAATATTTATACTCATGTCTGGAGCAAATCTATTGAAAGAACTTTGTCCCGGGAATGATTTTAAGAACTTCTCTTTAAGCTCCAAGAAAGTAACATTGTATGCAAATACTACATCTTTATTCTTATCACTTAGTTCTTCATAGAATAAGTTATCCTTATCAGTTGTGTTATAAGTCAAGATATTAGGATTTCTTGTTTCCTTCAAGCCAAATCTTTGGAATATTACCGGCTCATCGGTTATACTTTCATCAGTAGGTGTAGTTTCTTTAGACTTTCTTTTTGCAGTAGTTGCAGTTAATCCAGCTACCTTATCTAGATTACCATAGTCAAGAGTAGATAAATAGTCTTTGAATCTATTTTTATCCTGGTTATAAACATTGTTTTCTCTCATGAAGATGCTAAAGAAGTTATCCAAGATTGCATTTCCATTTTTGTCCAATGCTTTTTGGAATAACTCTGACTCTTTCTCAACAATATCTAAGAAGTCACTATAGTTTACTATGCTAGTAAAGCTTAGTTTAGATTTATTAAGACCTGTCTGCATGAATGCGAATAGAGATAACTTAGAGAACATCTCACTGATCCTTGCATTTTCTTCTGGATCTGATACTTTTTTAACATTGACATTGGAAAGATCCATTAAATTCTTAGTGTATTCAGTAGCCTTTTCATTGTTCAAGTCTTTATCTGCCAGGTAGATATTAAAGGTACTGTCATCCTGGTTTGTATCCAGTTTTAGTACACTCAACACTCTATACTTAGATGCAAGCTCTCTATTGTTTATTAAGAAGTCAGAATACTTAACAGCCAAGGCTGATTCTTTCTTCTTAAACATGTAGTGTAAATTGAATGTATTCTCTAGAGCTTTTTCTGCTATATACTTCTCATATGTAAACCTTGCAACTTTTTCATTTGCTAAATCTGGATTTACTTGTTTTACAGCTTTCATCTGAGATTTAAAATACTTAGTTTCAGATACTTCAGAAATTGGTTCTATAGATCTTATGTATTCTCTTTCTGCTACAAATCTTAAGTACTGGTTAAAGTTCAAGTCCTTATTCTTCATAAAGGCTGCTAACTCTAGTGGATATAATCCTCTATCAGTATATGAATTCTCAGCATCAGAATTTTTAGCCCAAGCTTTGTCTATGAATTCTTTTCTTAACTGTTTCTCATCAACATATAATGTCTTTGTTCCATCAGTTTCTTCTTTAACAAAAGCTCCTCTTTTTAACTCAGCAGCATACTTAACTGGAACTTCCATCTTAAGATTATAAGACATGTAAGAATCTCCAAGTTTGTATCTTCTTAATGCATTCTGGAAGATGAAGCTTACTATATCATTTCTGAATGTATTGATAAAAGTATCCACTCTATTTTCTCCAAATGTAGATTCAGATGCTTCTTTTAAAGTTTGACCTTTTACAATTAAGTAATCACTTATTGCTTTGTGATATCTTAGTTTGAATAATGGTCTACTCACTGCTAGAGCTAAGTCTCCATTAAAAAATGATTTTAATACTGAGTCATTCATTAATGTTCCCAAAAGCTCCGGTGCAATTCTGTTATCATACATTAAGTTATCTATGTTTGACTCAGTTCTTTCTACATCAGACAAAGTAGATTTAGTACTTGTATCTGGGTTAGTATTCATCTTTAACTGAGTAAGACCACCTATTTGGTTTTCTATCTGAAGATAATGCAAGAACATTGCTTTTGACATGTCCATTTGTTTATCTGTAGCTGTTCCTGTTTTATAATCAGCTATCAGTTTTCTCATTTCATTTTCAGTGAAATATTTTTTATCCTCATCTCTGCCCTCAAGAACTTTCTCAGATAACTCTTTACCTAATAGGTATCTATCATAGTTTTTAGAGAACTTACCAAGCTCATCAGCTTTAAAATATTTAGTAATAACCTCAGAGGCTGCTTGATATTTTGCAAAATTTGGTGAGTCTGGTTTCTTTCCTAACACATCTGCATATGTAGACTTAGCCATTCTTTGCTCATTTACATAGTCTCTTACTAATGGATTTGATACAAAGTAAATAGCTTCTTTAACTGGTACACCAGCTTTGATCAGATATAATAAGCTTGGAGCCACTTCATAGTTACCCTGGATAAAGAAGATCCATGCATCTTTCTCAACATCCACCCAGCCATTCATCATCTGTGAGATAACATCAGCTATTTTGTTTTTGTTATCTACATCAAATCTACTAGAGATAGAGATTACTTCTCTTCCATTAGGATCTGTGTCTTTGTTATGTCTTAAAAATAATAAAGATTCTCTTGGCTGTTCAGCTGTACCATATACAGAAGGCATATATGCACCGGCAGCATTCATGATTACATTAAATGTGTTCTCAATAGCTCCTAGTCCTAATGTCTTCTTACCTACTATATTAGACTCATGCTTGTAGACATTATATAATGCTTCCAGTACTCTTGTTGGGCTGATTACTTTTTTCTTACCATCAGCACTAATGTTACTTTCCTCAGAGCTCATGTTTTCAAATGGATCATAGTCCATTACATCCTGTGCTAAGTCTTCAGCAATAGATTTTAATAAGAAGGTACCATTTGGTGTAATAAGTGATGAGTAGTTCTGTGGTAGCTCAAGTATCTTTCTGATATCTTCTATTAGCTCATTCTCTAAACCTGCTTTTTGTTCAGAGAACATTTGTGATACTGATTCCCCAGACTCTCTTAGTTCTTTAATTCTTTCTTTAACCCAGGCATTATCATCAAGTATTTTTCCTTTGATCTTTCCTTCTGAGTTTAAGTTAGTCATGAAGATTGTTAACTTATCAATATCAAAGTCACCCCCTGACTTAGCAACTATTTCTGCTGGTGGAATAATAATGTTACCTGCTTGTGGTGGTAAGAACTCAAATACTTCCATGAATTCCATAGAGTTAAGACCCTGAACTGGTATCCTAACACCCACCATAGTAATTGCTTTTCTGTTAGCTCCATTATCTGCATCTAACCAAGCATCATCTTTTATTTTCTCATTTAATCTAGCCAGAGATTTGTTCATATCTAAAACACCCTCTTCATTAAACATACCAATGGTTTCTCCATTAGCATATTCTAGATTAAATAAACTGTAATAATCTCCTTGCATTGCAACCATTACTTTCATAGCAGCAGTTAAACCATTTGCTTTTCTGTAATAAGTTGGTAATAAGTTAGTTGCATTCCACTTCTTTCTTTGCTCATCTGTTGCTCCTTTTAAATTAGCAGGAGTTCTGAATGTATTTTCATAAAAACCAGAAGATACTTGAACTAGTGGCTCACCTTTTACTTTTTGCTTAATAATTCTTTTATTAATCATTGAAAGCAAAAGCTTTTCAATTTTACCAGAGTCTGGATGCAAAGATAAGTCATGTACCAAGTCTCCAGTAGTATCATATACATCTATGAATTCTATTAAATCATCACTTAGCAAGTCTTCTCTTTCTAAGTTCTCTCTAATTATATTCACAAGTTACCCATGCTGTTCTTATCTCTAGGAGTATACTCTCCCGGAGTAGTTTCATCATAGCCTATTTCTTCTAAGAACTCTAGCTTTAACAAGTCTGTATACTCAGAAACATCATTAAGATATTTATTTACTATTGGAGATGTTATCTTATCTTCCTCTGTTGTATCAATCACACCTTTCTCATACAAACCTTCAAGAATTAACTTTCTCATCTGAGTAGAGAAGATAGATTTTTTCTTAAAGCTTGAATTTACTTCTGTCTGATTCTTAAGATACTCAGCAAAAACTACATTGTTAGTAAACTGCACATCTTTATTAAAGGTACCATCAGGATTTAGTATTTGATCTCCTGATCCAATATGCCCAACTTTAGAACCAGACTCAAATAAAGCATAGTCTATTTTCTGAGCCATCATCTGTTGATGCAAATCATAAAGTGGAGTACCTTCCTTAGCAACACCAGGTATAATTGGAGCAAGTGAGAACTTATGGAATGAAGTTACTGGAAGACCAGTAGTTTGAATATTACCATAATACTGCAGCTTATAAGGTGGAAAATACTCTACTACATCTTCTATAGCAATATTTTCTCCAAGTGATACTTGCCTGTATAATTTTTCTTGTGGATCAGTCCAGTTACCCTCAAGTTTCTTAAGCATTCTATATGTCTCAAAAGTTATGTGACCTTGACCATCTGCAATCTTCATTGACTTATACTCTTTCATTGCAGTATCTGCCAACTTCTTAGCCTCTTCTTTATTACCTAGTCTTTTAGTATATACATCTACAAGTTCTTTATGATACTCATCATACATTTTTGATGGTAACTCTATCTCTTTAATTATAGCAGTATGTAAAGTACCATCATACTTTCTTGTAGCATAACCCATTCTATCTGCATAATATCTCTTGAATAGAGTAGGATTATTTACAAAAGTCTGGGCTCTTAAATCTGCACGGAATCCTCTACCACCTGAGCCTAAACCAGCATTTCTTTTATGGAACTCTTCTTTTTCATGATTGTATTGTGCAAAGTCACCATAGGCAATTATTGCAGTCTCAAACTTATGTATCCAAGAGTTGTAACTATATGCTTTAACAAGTATATTGTCTACTTGATCTAAAGTAAGATCTATATATTGAACATCAGCTTTATTTACTAATGATGCATCTACATATCTTGCTTTATTTAATCTATCTTGGTTTTTTTGTGTTTGCTTATCAAAATAATTTCTAACATCTTTCTCTACTCTGGCTCTTAAATCTAAATCTTGATCTAGAACATCCATCATATTGAAGTCTGCTTGTTTATTCTTAACAGCATTATCTATAATTGTATATAGTTCTTTCTGTATGTTTAAAGATAAGACATCATCAAATGCAGTAAATGCTTGACCGGCCATAACTATTCTGCCATCCTTTCTTCTTACCTCTCTATTATAACCTGCAAACTGTGCAAACTTCTTTATATCAGAACTAAATCTAAAGATTCTGTTAGCCTCACCAGATAAATATCCGGATATGATATCAAAGGCTTTGGATTCCCCAAAACTACCAGGTCTAAATGCCTCAACATCAACATATAACTTATCTGAGTTTTTACCTTGATAAGTTTCTATTTTAGTTGCTGAAGTTAATCCCATTGCAGTGTTCTTAGAAGCATGCCTCATGAACTCCTCTATACCATTTAACAATAAAGTATTAAACTCTTGTAGGAATTTACTTGTAGCATCCATTGATGCTGTAGAAACTCCAGTAGTTTCATCATAGCTTTTACCAACTAACTGTGTACCTGCTACATTATTTAATACAAGATTTGCATCTGGTTTCTTTTTACCGTAGTTTTTTGATAATGGATCAAGATAGAATACAGTATTTAATAACTTAGAGAAGTTAGAGAATGTATTATTATTCTCAGACAACCATCTCATGTGTTTAAAAATACCATTTGGATCAGCCTCATCAGATGTAAGCTCTTCCCAGTTTTCAGCTTTTCTAAGTGATGTTACAACTCTAGTGATTGTATTATCTAAGAAATGCTCCCATACTCTGTTTCTTTCTGGACTCAATACACTAAAGTTAGAATATGAATCAGAATACATGTTTTGTAATTCAGCCAAGACTCTTATCCTAGTTTTCATTTCTTCAGTCTCTGACTTATCTATCCTTAAATCATAGGATAACCCATTAAGTAAAAATGTTAATGGTGTTCTTCTGAATTCATCTATTGCTCCTTGATCTGTAGCTTTATTTACTTGCTTTAGAACACTTAAAATTCTATTGATACCAAATCTATTAGAGAAAAGTTGACTCCTACTATTTACAATAGCCATAATTGCTGGGCTACTTGTATCAAGATTAATTCCTAATGCTTTTAATAACTCAATAGACTCTGCACTGTTAAGTAACTCTTTATTACCAAACTTTTTAGGATCTAGTAACTTATCAATGTCAAGCATGTTTCTGTTATAACCATCCTCAACTATATAAGGGTTAACAGAAGTATCAGCTGTAATAAAATTAGAAGACCAGTCACTGATAACTTTATATACATCAAAGTTTGCCTTTGAAAGCCTAGCTTCATATGTACCAGCTCTCTTTCCTTCAGTATTCTTTGTAAGATTTAACTGTATATATGGTATCCTTGGCTTTTTAAGATCCTGCCAAAACTTAGTTTCAGTATCAAACTCTGTGTTAGTTACATAACTTCCTGGAGAAAGAACATATGGATTTGGCAATAAACTTTGCAATTGATAAAACTCAGGATAGTTATTTGAACTTTCAACTATTCTCTTATACATTTCAGTTTCATCAAATGAACCAGCAAGAACTTTTGCAAGTCTATTCCAAATAGTATCTGGATCTTCTAACTCAGGAATACCAAACTCATCAGTTATTTCTTCTATTTCCCCATCTGCTGTTCTCTGTACTTTAAATATACTAGACAACAACATCATGGTTTCTTCACTTGCAATATCTTTAGAAGCTACTGTATTACCACCATCTTGCTTAAATATTTGACTGTTATCTAAATCAGTTGGATCTTCAGTTAAATCAGCATAGGCTTGTTTAATTGCAGAAAACTTAGACTTCTTCATGTGATATGCAACCACACCAGTCTTTTGTTTTCCTTCTAATGAAAGATCTACATCTCCAAAGTTTTCTACAAGCTTTGTAAAATATAGCATCTTGTTTTCTAGATCCTGCTGTAAGAATAGATCTGGATTTTCAGATTCCTCATTTTCAAAGAAAGCTTTTTCATATGCTTCAGTATAAGCTATTCTAATATTCTCTAGTCTATCTCTAACTGATCTATAAAGCAATGATCTATTCTGTGGATTAGCTAAAATTCTTACTGCTCCGGCAGTTGTATTGTTATCTCTGTTATAGTTTTGAAACTCAATTCCAATTAAACTATCTATAACTCTTACAGCTTTAGTACTCTCTTCTAATGTAAACTCAAGATAATGCTTTGCCTGAGCTTTAAGAGGCTGAATAGTTTTAGATCTATTCAACTTTGTAAACATTAAATTGTTTACACTTGGACTAAACTGTTGGAATACTTCAGGATTCTTATCTGATTTATATAACAAGTCAAAATATTCTCTTACAGAAGCAATATCTCTTGGTCTTGTCATATCTTGTCTGGTAATTCTACCATAAAGCTTTCTAAGTAACTTACCTATTGCTTCAAATATTTTTCCTAATAAGCCCGGGAATTTTTTATTGAACTTCATAAATGATCTGAAGTCTTCAGCAATATCCTCCTCTATATCAAAGAACTCTGCATTAGACCACTTAGGATATGTTCTAAGTTCATTATATAAATCAGTCTTTTGTTCTGGAGTAAGGACAAGCTGAGAGAACCCGTGCCATGCCTCATGGTAAAGATCTATTGGAGTACCACCATCAGCCTCATATAATGTAATACCATTTTCTGTAAATGTGGCAAATGCATCTGAATTAACTATCTCTGTTATTCTTTCAAGTGGTAATAATACTTTACCATTTACTTTTATCTGAGATAGACCTGAGTTATTCCACCAGTTATCTGCTTTTTTAAGATCAGCTTTAGATGTAAACACTCTATCAAGAAAACTCTGTCTAACTTTTTCTCTCTTATACAATGTTCTTGAAGGCATGCTAAGAACACTTTGTAGATTTAAGATTTTTTTGTCAACCTCAACTTTCTCTTCTTTTGTTGTTTTTACTGGTGCCGGCTCAACAATCTCAGGAGCTTTTGTTTTATCTCTGTTATTAATCATATCCACTAATACATGAACATGAGTCTTAACAGTTTTTCTAGGATTATAATAAATAAAATTAGCAGTATCTAAGGCTCCAGAATTAATCTGATCAAGTATCCACTTTCTTCTTTCTTTCTGAATATTCTTAAACTTCTTACCAGTAAGCCAGTCTTCATAGTTTTGTACTGCTTCTTCTAGAGTATCAACTGCTTTTACTTTATTTAACTTGTCTTCTTTTATATCCCAAGGATTTCCAAAGTGTTCCTGAAAAGGAACTACTGGCTCAAGACCTAATGCTGGTCTTAGACCCCAAGTTCCCTTCTTATCATTATGAGCAGCTTTGGCATCTGAGTATTTATTGTAATATGTAAACTGAGCTCCTACTGTTGCTGGAGCTTGAGTTACTTTTTTAGTTTCTGTTTCTGTTTTTTTAGGCTGCGGAATTCCTGGTTGGTAATTTACTTCTCCGGCAGGAACTATATTCTGAGGAATAGAATAAGTTAAATATGCATTTAAACCATTCTTAAGTTTATCATCCTCAGTACTATAAATTATTTTAATGTAAGGCTTAATAGTATCAAAGTGATTTTTCTTTACTTCTTTAATTGTATCACCAGATATTTCATAATCTGTAAACTCACCTCCGTGGTATTTTTTATTATACTGAATATTTGCAGGATATAATCTGCCTTCCTCTGTTGTACTTGGAACAGCAGCAAGTAAGTGGTTGATTATCTTTTGCTTAGCCTCTTCTGTATAAAGTTCTTCTTGAGGTATTTCTTCACCATTTATATTAACAGCTAGTACTAATCTCCGATTTCTATATGTGGCTTTTGCAGTTATTCTATCTCTATTTAATCCACCATATTTCTTTGATGTGGTATTATTAATGAAGATTTCAAAAAAGTTCTGCCTTTCTTCAGGTGTTAACTCCTCACCTTTTAACTTAGCAGTTGTAGTTAATACTGTAGCAATTTTTTCAGCAAGAGTTCTATCCATGTCCCCTCTTTGCATAAAAATATTTTGATCAATTTGTACTCCTGCTTTTTTTGTAGTAATAGTAAAGAAGTTTTGACCATTAAACTCACCAGGAGTACTGATTAACTGATAGTTAGCAATATCTTCTTCTGTTAATCCAGACTCTAAAAATGAAATTACTTTAATGTTTTCTGTACTAATTCCAAAGGTACCACCATTAATTGGTAATACAACTGGAGTACCTTCATCACTCATTATATACTGCCTAAGTCTATATAACTGGTTAAGCTCATTGGTTTGTTTATCAGCAATTCTTTTAACTATTTGCTTTTCATCTTCTTCAGTTACCTCTACACCATTATCTCTCATTCTTTGGGCTTCTCTTTTTGCCAAAGTTTCTGCAGGAACAAGAGTAATATTTTTTTCAGATTCACTTGATAGATAAAGCTTGCCACCAATTAGGTTTACCCTTCTAAGATACTGGTATACAATTCTACCATTGTCTGGATTGTCTGTTATGTCACCATCATTGGTAAAATAAATATAGTCTCCATTAGTATCTGTTATTGCTGCAATGATACCTCTTTGGGCATCTGGTTTTTCTAGATACTTTTTATCTGCTGCTGTAATACTATCTTCAGGAAATTCAGAATCTTTAACAGCTGTTAATGCTAGAGATCTTCCTTGATATATAATTTCATCAGATTCAGAAGTTCTAGCTCTTGATAAAGCTACTATGCCTTTAATAACATCATAGAATAGATTTTTTTCAGGATCTTTTACATTCTTTTCTGCTTCAGTTGCTGTTGCTGGATTTACAGCATAAGCTTGTTGACCTACAGTTGCTAATGGATATGCAACTTTATAACCATTGTTTTCATTATATGACCACTGGATATTAGCCGGCAAAGGTTCAGCAGGAGGTTTATTATATGAAGCTTTATTAGCTTGTTTAATCTCTTCATCTATTTCCTCTCTAGTCTTTTGTGGTACAGCAACAAACTTTATAACTTCATCTATGTTCTCAAACTCAATAGATCTTTTAGAAATTAGATCTTGGCTTATTTCATTTTTAACAAAGTATTCTCTTACATTTTTTCTTGTAGCAATTACCTGCAACATGATTTCAGGAGTAGCTTGTGCTACTTCTAAAGCAAACTTAGGATCATTTACCTCTGCAATCTCATTATGTAATTGTTTAATATATTCTTCAGGATTAAATTTAGTTTTTATCTCACCATTAATTCTCCCTAAAATATCTTCATAGATGTCACTATAAAGTGCAAGAATATCTACTTTATCTAATAAACAAGCCATTTTTTTAAATATTACAATTTTTATTCTTCAACTGATTTCTAAAACTTCCTTTTGTTTGAGCTTCCTCTACAGATTTAGCTGCAGCATTTAATGCATCTATATCTTCTAGAGTATTATTAACTGTTTCAGTATTTAATTTGAAATCTTCAACATCATCTAGTGTAAGTTCTACTTCTTTTTCCATTTCTATACCTTCTACCGGAGCTTTCTTAAAATTTTCCACAAGTTCACTATTATTGTACCACTGGCCTTTACCAGTTTTTAGGTTGGTTATATAGACCTTATTTCCTCTAAACGAAGATACTAAGAAAGTGCTACCTGCCAAAGCTTCACCTATATCTTTTTTAGATAATACCGGCTCATCAACAACAATGTTTTCTATGTCCATTACTGTTGCAATTTCTGTCATTCTTTGGTCAAAGGCTTCTTTTGCAGCATTAAGATCTACAGTACCTGGGTTCTTAGCTTCTTGGATAATAGCTCTATCATAAATTTCTTTAAGCTTAACCGGATCTTTTGTTTTCTGAATTTCTTCAACAACTGGAGATGTAGGTTTAGTTTCTTCTAAAGAAATTTCTCCAATAAGCTCATCACCTTTAGTCTTGATGTTTCTTACTTTTTCTCTGAGTTTACTAAGTTCCTCATCTGTTGCTTGTCTAGAAACTGCTTCTGTTTTTCCTCCGACAGGGACTTGAACCTCAGATACACTAGGCCTGTTCGGTAATTCTTTCCTTGTTGGTCCAAAGAGTTCTTTGAGTTCTTTTGGTTGCTGTTTGCTGATTTGTCCATTTTTAGTTAGTTTAATTAACTGAAGATCATTTAATAGACCCTCTATAGCATTTATCTGATTAAATATATCTGTTACTACTTCATTGTTGTTATACATTATTGATGCTAACTCTTCAAGTTTAGCTAATGCATCCTCCGCCCAAATGGATATTTTATATAGATCCTGGTTGGATACTTTTGATACACCTTGTTCAAATAGCTTGTCTAAAGCAGCCGGATACTGGTATCCTAAGATATCATCCATTGCTTTATTTGCTGCATCTGATGCAGAAGATAAACTTGCTATTTCTTTTAACTCTCTCTTTTCATCACTAGCTTTCTTTTGCTGATGTCCTTTTTGGAAACTATTTGGAAGTCTGTTAAGTGCAAAAATTAAATTGTTTGCATTACCACCTGAAACAGTTCTCTGGGCATTAGATTCAAAAAGATCTAGTCTTTTTCTGTTAAGCTGATTAATCTTAGAAAGTTCTGTACTTATCTCTTTAGACAATACACTTTTTTCTTCAGTTGTGGCTTGAGAAAACTTAGCTCTTAAACTTTGTATTCTATCTGAAATAGCTTTTGTTTCAGCTTCTATGTCTGCAATAGCTTTATCATTAACTCCATAGGATAATGAAACTATGTTACCTTGGGCATTTCTATTTACTGTGTATTTAACACCATTTATTGTTGCTGTTTTTTCTGATGGATCATCAAACTTAGCATCATATTGCTCTTTATTTATTACAGTTACTTGAGCTACTTCAGTTATATTATTAATTGGAAATATTCCTGCCTGAGATAGTAATAGTTTACCATCTTTTACTGGCATCAGATCTCTAGTTAACTCAATGATTTGTTTAGTTTGAGCTTGTTTATCTAACTCAGTTTGTACTTCAGCAATTGTATTTTTAAGTTCTGCGGCTTGTGTAGGATTACCAAACTCACCTAACTCTACTTCTAAACTAGCTTTCAATCCTTCAAGTACTAGACTTAATTCAGTTACTTTACTAGATTGATCTAGCTCTACACCAAATACCCCATCATCTAAAAGAATTAATTTACCAAGTCTGCCATTATACACAATCGGCTTGTTTAAGTTTTCTTCTAGTGAAACTTTTGATGGATCAGATAGTGGGATTGTTTTTTTAGATTCGGTAACTCCTTTTTCTAAAGCAGCTAGTTCTGCATCAATACCTGATTTCCATTTTTGATAATCTTGTTTATCTGCTATATCAGGTACACCATAGTATGTTCTTATACTTCTTACTTGTTCTGTGGTTAATCCTAATTCTTTAGCAATCGGACTTGCTGTAACTCCTTCATAAGCTTTTTCAATTACTTGTAGTCTGATATCTTCATCTATAGCTTCTACAGTTTTAGCAATTGCTTTTTGTGCAAACTCAGGAGCTTTACTTAAATCTTCCTTTCTTAATAAGACACTTTTTCTTTTTGTTTCTATATCTTCAGTAGATGCTACTGTTGTAGGTGTAGGAGCTGCCTCAACTGGTGCAATTTTAGTTACTCCAGCTGCCTCTACTTCTGGAAGATATTCTAATTCAAGAGTATCCTCACCTTCAGGTGTAAGTTCTGTTAATCCAAGCTCTAGTATCTTACCATCAAGATCAGTTGTTATACCAATAGGTAATAAACTTATTCTTTGGACATCTATTCCAGTCATGTTATAGAATAGATTTTTGTATATAGATTGCTGAGCCCGGAAGTATGTTTGCTTATCTGATTTTGCACCAGTTCCATAGGCTTCCCAGTTTTTAAATCTACCAGTTTTGATATCTATAATTGAGACATTACCATCTTTGTCAATGGCTAATAAGTCTAACTCACCTGTGATACCATTGTCTTTATAATTTCTATCAAATACTTTAACATTCTCAGATAAGATAGTATATTGACCATCAATAATACCTTGTCTAAGTTTAGTTACAATACCTGTTGCAGGATGAAATAAAGTATTGAATGCCTCTTCTGTCATTACATTTGGATCCCAAGTAATTTGTTTAAATCCAGTTACAGCATCAGGAGTTAAGAAATCTCTAATTAAATTATCTACATTATCTCCAGCAATTGTTGACTCATCATAAGCCAATCTTTGTACTGTATTAACTAGATTCTCCTCTGTAAAATTATTTTCAAGAGAAGTTCTAAGTAACTTTAGTTTTCTCTTAGATCTAAATGCAGGATAATTTTTCTTTTCAAATGCAGTCATGAAGAAGTTAAGTCTCTCTTCATCCTTTATATCTTGGCTATTTAATGCTATTCTAAAGTCTTTTTGAATAGTCTCATCCTCCAATCTATTATAAAGAAAAGGATCTTTACCTGTTATTTCAAGATCAACTTGTTCTGCAACTTTTGTAGCCCTAGTAGGTAGATTTGATATAACTTCAGTTGTCTGAGTTGGAGCAGTTCCTAAAGCAGCTAGTTCTGCATCATATTTAGCATTGATTTTATCAGCTGCATTAGGTTTTTTATTACCAGCTTCTCTTGATTTTTTAATAGCTTCTCTTGCTTGTTCAACACTTTCAAAAATTAAAGTATTAACTTTTGCGGCTTGAACCATTACCCCATCTTTTTTAATTAGTGGTTTAATAGTTCTTGATACAGGTGATGGCAAGTCATCTACATGAACTTCTTCTCCTCTTTTTTCTAATGAATTTATTTTTGATTCTATTGCATTAGCTTGTTCTTCTGTAAGGACATCTTTTTCACTATTATAAAAATCTACACTTTCTACTATTGTATTCTCTCCGTATCTAACTATATTGTAATCTACTATTTCATATCCTTCTTTTTTTAATTTTGCCTTAGCTTCTGATAATTGTTGTTCTTGTTCTTTTGAAAGCCTTGCTCCTTGATTTTTATTTTGTTCAATATTTACTATAGCATTAGCAACTTGTTCTGGTTTGGTTGCTTCTGATAAAGTATTGAAACCTTTTGTTAATTGCTTTTGACCGAGTTCAGTTAATTCTTCTTGTCTTCTTCTTTCTATATCAGCTTTAGCATCTGTAGTAGCAGTTGTTGCAGAGATAGGAGCACCTGTTGTAATTACTGGTGTATCAGCAAATCTTCTACCTATTTTTCTACCAGACTCATCAAATACATCAACTACTTGGTCTTGTACATTTATTACATTCTTAACTATATTGTCTACTACTTCTTCAGCAATAGATTGAGGCCTATATGTTTTTGTTCTGGCATCAATATAACCTTCTAATGCAGCTAAGTCAGCTTTAATATTTTCAATATCTTCTGGAGTTAACTGTACTAGTTCATTTTTCTTATTAGTATATTCTCCGTCTTCTAAAGTCTTAGCAATCTTTTCATAGTATTCAGATAATGCAGTTCCACTAGTTTGAGCAGTAATTTTTGCAGGCTTTTCACCTTTTGGCGCAAACTTTAATACTGGTGGCTCAGCTAATTTCTTAGCTCTTTCTGCAACTTCTGCTTTTTTATCTGTATTATATTTTCTAATAACAGCTGCCTGAGACTCAATCCATCTAGATCTAATACTTTGGTATTGATTTGGATCTACTTCAGCTAGTGTTGGAGATATTTCAATAAACTCTAAGTGCTCAGCAAATAATGGATCTAATATGTCTTTAAGATCTTGAGGCATTTGCTCATACGGAGTTTCTACTGTTATCTCAGTTACTGCATCTGGATTTATACCTTGCTTTCTAAAGTCATTCTTTAGATTCTGTATTAGACCATCATACTTATCATTGATAGCTTTAAGCTCTTCTTGGAATACTGCATATGATTTTGTAGTAACCGGATCAATTAACTCAGGAGCAGCTTGGCCTAATTGAGCATCTATCTCAGCTATAGCATCTTCTAGTAATGGTTTTAGTATAACTGAATAGAATGCAGCGGTAGCTCTATCTTGCTGTGGAATTGATTGATCATATTTAGCTAAAGCTTTTTGTGCTTCTGCAAGTCTATCAGGATTAGCAATTACCGCTTCTTCAGCCTGTTGGTAAAGCTCATCAGTTATATATCCAAGTTCTTGTGCCGCAGCATAAACTCCTTGAACTTCAATTATATCTGATGAGTTAAGTTGTTTGATAGATTTTTCAAGTAGTTTTTTTCTATCTTGTAACTGAACTTTTTCTGATTCTAAAACAGTTTCCTGATTAGCAAGCTCTTGTTTCTTCTCACCATACTCTTTTTCATCATAACCTATCTCTTTCTTAAGAGCAGTATTATATCTAGATTTAGCTTGGTCTAGTTTTTCAACTCTCTCATCCTCTATCTCATTGATTCTGCTATCTACTATTTCCTTATCAGTCATCTTACTAGATGGAAGATTATCCTCTAGTGTAGCAGCATCATCAAAGATTTTTATATACTCATCATATAAGATACTGCCCTCATTGATGATCATGCCTTTAGGAGCATCTATAAAATAAGAAGGAAGATTATCATGGTTTTCTACCCAATTAGCAAATTCTTCTAAGTCAACATAAATACCTTGAGCTGCAAGAGTATTTAATATCTCATTTCTTTGGATGTTAGTAAGCTCAGAGTTTACTATGTCTTTATAATACTGCTCTTTTCTATTATATAACTTCTTCATCCACTCAAAGTTTCTTTCTATGTGCTCATAGAAACCTTTTGGATCATTAAGTAAGTTAATATACTGTATTAAACCTGCATTTCCTTTTCTAATAATGTGTGTATCTACTAGTGCATCAAACATGCTATCATAGCCACCCTTTTTCATTATCTCATCCTCTAACTGAATTTGTTTTTCAGGAGTACCTACATAGGCTCTTAATAATTCAGCAAAAGCATCTTTATACTCTAAGAATGGATTAGTTTGATTATCCTCATACTCTTGGATTAACTCATCAATAACTTTCATTTCTGCTGAGTCTGGAGTAAGAGATGAATCTTCTGCAAGAAGTTCTGCTTTTCTTTGCTTTATTATTTCATTATTTACAAAAGCATTTACTAAACCATCTTGAGTTTTTTGAAAGTTGGTCATTGCAGTTAAAAGACTTTTCTTTCTTGCAACTTGTTCTACTGCAGTTGGATCTGTATAAGTTTCTGCTGCTTCAATTTCTGTCTGAAGCATTTGAATCTCTCTATTTAATTTACCTGGTTCTACAAGATTAGCTACATTAGTAAATCCTACTTCCTGTAAAGATTTAAGATTACCTAAGTCTTGATATAAATTATTTAATCTACCCAAGTTATCATCAAATGCGCTTTGCATATAAACTAGGTTAGTTAATCCAGCTTCATACGCTTCATTATATAACTGGCCCATTTTATATTCTTCTGTGCCTGGCTCTAAGTCACTAAGATTTCTAAGATACTTCATCTTTTTCTTAGCCTCATTATATCTATTTGCTATAATCTTAGCTCCATTAATAGCTTTATCTATACTTTGTAAAGCTTTTTCTCCTTGACCCTCTTCTAGATTCCAAGCTTCTTCAATATCTTTTGGACTTGCTTGTTTGTATCCTGCAAAATTATTTAAGAACAAATCAAAAGTTCCTGTTCTAAGTGCTGTTGTTACAGCTGAAGTAAATGCAGTAAACTCATCATCCTTTATTTCATTCTTAGTTCTAGTATCCTCATCATCTATTTTTTTACCTATTAGGACTTGATTTACATAGTTGCCTAATCTTGGATCAAAAAAATATTTACCGTTTTTATGCATAGTGTTTAAAGCATCTACAGCTTCATTGGCACTATCTCCTACATTTTTAAGATATTCATCATAGTTATCTCTATACTTATAGTATTTATTATAACCTATGCTCATATATTTAGCAATTGTAGAAGGTGTTTGTAGGATACTACCCATTGCAAAACCAGATAAAAAAGTTTCAAAACCTTGCGCACTCATCTGTTTAGCAAAACCTCCTCTAAGAGTTCCCATTGCATACTGGAAATTTTTTGCAGCTGGATCATAATATGTATTAGTATAATACTCTTCTGTTGCAGTTGCTAATGCATCTTGTGATACTTCTTGGAAACCTTCAACAAGATTTTTCTTAAAGTAATTTAATGCTACTCTACCATATATCTTCGGTTTAACAAATGCTTTAACAGCATTACCCAAACTTACTCTTTCTGCTGAATACACAGCTTCTGCAACATCTTTAGCTGGAGTATATACTAACTGATACTCTTTACCTACATTACCTATTACAGTACCAAATCCTGTCTTAGGCAGTCCTTTTAAGAACTTGGCTTGTGTAATTGATGGAAATGCAATTTTATTACTATAGAATACAAGCAAACTATTTGATATTGTATTTGTTAGATTAGCTTGTTTTGCTATATCATGAAACTCTTGTTGCTTTGCATCATCAGGTGGCTCACCATACACATTATAGTGGTCATTATATAATTTCTCATATACTCTATTCTCAGCCATACCTCCCTCAAGTCTCCCTTCAGAAAGAGCCATGTTTAAGTTTTTAGCATCATGCCATAATGCTCCTGCAGTTTTTGCAGTTCTTGCTAATGCAGTTAGGTCATCTGGATTTTTGAACACATAGTTCATTGCTGCATTCTTAGTATTCTCTAATGGATTAAAAAAGTTACCCATAGATTTACTTGCATTGACAAATAAATTTTTTGCTTCTGCTAATTTTGCTGCTCTATTAAGATTAACAGCCATCTTACCAAATGAAAATGTCATTTTAGCTAATGCGCTTGGAAGTCTCCATAAGCTTTTTAAAAACCCAGCGGCACCTCCAATTGCAGCACCTGGAATTGCAGTAACACCACCTTCTGCTGCACCTACAGCTGCTCCAACCAATGCACCTTCAACAGCACCTTCAGCTAAAATACCAACACTGTATGCTGCTGATTGTACAAGATTAGTAGTAAATCCGGCAAAACCACCTTTTGTAGAATAACCTATTGCAGATAACTCATCATAACTAGCAGCACCAAGTGAATCACCTGTTATATCTCCACCATTACCAAAGAAACTTGCATAACTTTTTATAGGATCCATAAATCCTTGAGTAAGTAATGGTAAAGCAGAATGAGTCATCATTCTTTTAAAGTCATCCCACCCTGTTGTATTTGCATTAAACCAAGTTTCATTATCTATTAATGGATGAAAACCTACTTTATCAAATGTTTCTTGACCATATGCTTTATATCTTGCCTTAAATGCACCATTTTTACCAGCATCATAAGCATATATTTTAGAATAATTATTTTTATCCTCTAATAAATTAAGATCTGCTTTAAGCTTTTGAGCTATAAGCATACCTTTATCTTGACCTTGTTTTGCTACTTGTGAAGCAGAATTTACAGGAAAGTTAGGAGCAGAACCAGATGTCCCATCTTTAATTGCATATGTAGGATTAGAAATATTGTTACCTCCAGGTAATGAATGAGCATCAAATAAAGCTGGTGTACCAATAGGTTTATAAGCTTCCATCTCAATCTTTGCAGGATCAATGAAAGAATTAAAATTTGACATTTGTCCTACCGGATCTGTTGTATTTTCTTCTGCCATTATTATTCTAATTAAAAATTAAATCCTGCTTGTCTTGGAGTAAAACCTAAATTCTCTTCAGCTTTTTTCATTGCCTCAAAATTATTTGACTTATGAAAGCTTCTGTACATTTCTAAGTTAGCATTGTACATATTTTCAACAGCTCCAAAAGCAAGTTGATAAACTTGGTCTACATTATTACCTCTTTTTAAATTTTGTGGATCCATAGGAATATCAATCACAGAACCATCACTTTGTAAGCTTCTTAGTTTATATGCTATTCTATAATCAACATTTGGTAAATTTACTTTTTCCATAACAAACCCGCCTGAGTTATTTACATCATTGTATTCTATTTTACCCTTAGCATTTATTATTTGTTCTGTTGGAGTTGGCACATTCCCTAAGAATAAATCATTAGTCCATTCTGTTCTTGGTGCAGTAAATGTTAAACCATTTTCATATATCTTTTGAATTGCTTTATTTACAACATCTGTTTCTGAAGTGTAAGATTCAGTTTCTGGATCATATACAGATTTAACTTTATCTTTTAAGAACTCCATAGTAGGATAAATAGTCATTGCCCCAAGCTTTCTATTTTCCATAGCAACTTGAGATTGCTCAACTCTAAATGGAGCAACTTTGCTACCTGGCTTAAATCCATTATATAATTCACTTAAGAGTGATTTAGCAAAATCAGAATCTAAATTTCTTGCAGTAATGGTGCTACCTTCATCAGATACTTTATACTGGGAAAAATCTTGATTCCAGTTGATCCTCATTATGTCATTATAGGTTCCAATAAAAGCCTTAGATCCCATTGAAGCTGGTATAGCTGGATTAACATTATAGAATGATTTATCTGCAAATAAAGCTGCTTTACCTCCTGCACTTGCTGTTACAGGAACTACAGATTTTAAACCTATATTTGGATCAAGACTAGTAGTTACATTCATATAACTATTATTTAATGATTCAAGTAATCCTGTATATGCAGCTGATCCAGGAACCCTTGGATATATTTTAATTTTTTCTTTTGGTTGATATCTTGATTTTGCTGTTGTTGTAGCATGTTTTTCAAGATATTCAGTACCATAGTCTTTATCTCCAAATAATTCTTTGGCTGTATAGTTTTGTTTTAATAATTCTTCAAATTCTTCAACATTAGATAAATATTTTGCATTGCCGCCAGTAGGATCATAATCTATACTTTCTAAAACTCTTACATATAAATCAGCTACTTCTTTTGCTTTTTTAGTGCCTCCAGCTGCCTTAGTTAAGGCTTCTTTAATTTTATTTTTATTTTCTATTTCTACTTGTTCATAAGAGTCACATAATCCAACCCACTGTTTAGCACTAGAATAGTTTTGGTTATAATACCCTTCTGCCATTGGATGTCCTGAATTCTTTTTCATCCACTCATCCATACCATCCATTACACCTGTAAGTTTAGCTTGAATAACTTTTCTACCAGCATCTTTATCTGATAACCAAGTTTGATAGTATTTTTTAAATTGTTCAATTGAGTTTGCTGATTTTTCATCAACTCTCACTGAAAAATATTTATCCCCTACTTTTTCAACCTTACCTTTATAGTTTTTACTTGCTTGAAGTTCTTCAGCTGTTTGTTTTGATATAGGTGTTCTTTGTACTATCTGATTTCCTGATAAAGTTCTTGTACCATTTTTAGTACCACCATTCATTATAGCCCAAGCCTCCTCTTCTGTAATTCCCCCTTGCTCAACAAGATTAGCCATTTTAATAAACCAGTCATCTATATAATTTCCAGTAAGTTTATTTTCAGCCTGTCTTGTTGCTTCTCTATTATTCTGATCAATTTTAATTTCTGGACCAGCTTGTCCTGAGCTACCTGGAGTTTGATTTTGAACATTCCACTGCTCATTTAATTTAAGTGGGCCTATTACAACTTCATTAGTTGCTGGATCTACATAACTATCATAATAATACTGACCACTTTCTACAAGTGCTTTCTTTGCATCAGCTTGTTCTTTAAGTTTACCTTGATAAGCAATCTGCTGCATTTTTTGTGAATGAGTCAGATTAAGTCTTGCTACAGCATTTGAGTGCTGTAAACCTTCAAGACCTACCGGGTTTACTTTAATATCCTGAACAAAATCTTTATATGCATAGATATCAGCAGCTGCTAAAACATCTTGTTGAGCTGCAAAATTAGCTACTCCAGCATCTACTTTTAATCTAGCAAGTTCAATATTATTAAGATCTAGTGTTGGTGTTAGACCATTAGTAGTTGAAACTGTAGAAGATGAAGTACCATTAATTTTATCATTTAACTTTTTACTTTCTTCTTCTGCAACAGAATTAACTTTAAATGCTTGATCTAACATTTCAAAGTAAGACTTTTGCTTAAAGTTTACATTACCTTCAGTAACTGCATTTTGAACCGCAGTTATTTTGCTTTCAGTAGCTTTAGTATCTTCAGAATTTTTCTTGTATTGCTCTGCTGAATAGTTACTTAACCAGTTATACTTTTCTTGTAAGTATTCTTTTTCTGCAGCAAGCTTATCTCCATTAAACTTTTGATCAGCATTTTGATAGATATAATCTTTTCTATCTACATAAGCTTGGGTTTGATATATTTTCTGAAGATTTGGATCTGTTGCATATGTGCTTATAAATAACTTTTGTAAAGCCGGCATTATAAGATTTCCATTCTTTTGTCTTACAAAATATAAACCAGAGGAATCTGGTTTTGTTATATCTGCACTGATACCTAGATCCTTTGCAACCTTTAAATATTTCTCTAATGCATTATCATATGGAGTATATGTTGGACTTGCCATATTCAATGCCTCATCAGCTGCAGCATCTTTAAACTCTTCTCTTCTATACTGAAGTTCTTTTACACCAGTATCCCAATATTTTTTACTTTGCTTTTCATCAGATGAGTTCTTTAATCCTATGGCACTGTTATAAGTATTATTAAAATTCTTAGTCCAGGCCATATCTTTCATAAGATACTTATCTTCATAGAATGGTCTAAATACTTGAGTTGCTTGATCTACATTCTGTTGTAAAGATAAATCTAGACCACTAACTCTTTTTAAGTTAAAGTCTATTTGCTTTAAAAGATTATCTTTCTTTTCTATATTATCAGTTCTTGTAAGATCAGCATTGTACAATTGAGCATAAAGATTATTTATTGCCTTATAATTTGTATCATACTGAGTCTGCTTAGCCTGTAATAAATTTGCATAGAAATTTAGATTGGGCTGGAAAGGCTGATAATCTGGTATGTAGTCTGTGACACCTTGTAAATACGTTGCCATAATATGTTTTTATCTATATTGTAAAACTATTAAAATTTTATAAGTTTATTAAACCTACAAAGTTTATAAGAGGAATGGAGTAATAATATCTGCATACACAAACCCTGGTACTGAACCTCCTTTTTGTCCTTGAGGTGTTTGTGGATACATGTTGCTTACTGCATTTACTCTTTCCTGATATTCTGAGCCTGTGCCTGATGCTAATGCTCCTGCTGAAGCTGCTGCATTTTTAGCACATGCTTCTAACTCATCATTGGTAGCTCCGGCACCAAGCTCTTGCTTACACTGCTCTCTTATAGAGAAATAACCAGCACCTGATGAAGCTTCTGGTTTATAAGCTTGATCTGCACCTGTAAATGCCATTTGACCACCAACTGATGGATCAACCGCATAGTTAGGATACATTTGGTTAAGAGCATCTGTTTGCCATCTATTAGTAATAGCATTAGTATAGTAATTTCTAAGTTGGTTCTTCATTGCCATTTTAGAGTTATCATACTGTTGATTTGCTATTGTATTTTGATCATATAGTTTAGAAGCAGCAGCCTGTCTTAACATAGACTCTTGGTTTCTTGTATTAACTATATTTGTTTCAAATTGATTAGCCAGGTTAACATTAGCATTGTTATATCTTGATAGGATATCCGCAGCATTTTTAGCAGCCGTTCCTTGAACAGAAGATGCTCTTGCAGATAAAGCTTGTGGTCCTGCAAATTGTGCTAATGCTTGAGTAGCAATATTTGATTGCTCAGCATTTGCAGCTAGTTCTCTTGTAGGATCTAAGAATGTAGGTCTTGGGGTTTCTAAGTCTACTCCTGGAGCCCACGGCATATATTTCTTAATGCTCATTAAATCTCCAAAAGCACCGGCAGTTTTAATGGTATCTTGTAACCACCAAGGAGCTGGTTGCTCTACATCATATGGTACATCTTCTTGACAAGGATTACATTCACCAGTATTTGGATTTACTCCAGTATCTATTGTAGCACCATCAGATTGTTCACAAGGACACTTATCTTGTACTACTGCTTTTTGATCACACGGACAATTACCCTCTGCATCTTTAGCTTGATAACCTGCAGCATTAGGATCATCACATTGACACTTAGCAGCATCAATTGGCTCATAACTATATTTATCTACACCTGCTAATCCTAAGTGACCTAATGTAGTATTACCATAGTATGATTGTTCAGGAGCTCTAAAGTCATCAATAGGAGATACCTGAACACCTTTATTATTAAACAATCCACCCATACTGACTTCATCACCTACCCCAGCTTGAACATTCTCAGGTACAAAGTTTCTTAACTCAAATTGTGTATCTGCATCATATGATGATAAGTTTTGGATCATTTTAGAATACCCATGGAAGGTAGCTTGTTGAAGAGCTCTATCTTTACCAGATGGATCAAGAGGAACTCCAATTTTAGTTGCTACTTCATTTACTGAAAGGTCAACTACTTTTCCACTTCCATCTTTTAATTTACCACCATAAGTATTACGCATGTATTCTTTTACTTGCTTAGCTTCATCAAGTGTTTTAATAGGCTCACCTGTTTGTGGATTTAAAGCACCAAGTTTTAAAATATCTTCAGCAGGAGCAAGACCTTGACCACTATCATTAAATAATCTAGGATCAATTGCTTTTGCTTGGAACATCAAGTTTCTTTTCTGGTGATTAAGATATTGTTGTTTTATTTCTTCTTTAGTTGGTAAAGCATAACCCCTTTCTTCCCAAGTTTGACCTTGGTAACCTTTTTTACTTAAATAAGATTTCTTATCCTTTAATGCATTTGTAGTTTCTTCATATAATTTATTAAGAACTTCTTCATCATTTAATTGCTCTTCTAATAAAGCATATTGTGCTGCAGCAGCTTTAGCTTGTGAAGTATTACCCCATTGATTCATATCAAGTTTACCAGTTTCTGTAGGAGCTGCACGTTCATATTTTAAAGTTGACTTTTTACCATTATCTACTACAATAATCTGTTTACCTGGATTGTTTTTTCTAGCATCAAATAAAGCTCTATTTTTTGCAGCTTCATCCATACCAGTTACATCAACTTCAAAACCATCTTGAGCTTTTGGCAAGTAACCGCCTCTTGCAAACATAGGTCCGCTTCCTTGCATTCTTCTGCCTCTTCCTTGATAGTTTTGAGACATACCAGATCCCATTGGCATACCATATTCAGCAAAAGGCATATCATAACCTCCCATTGTCATACCATATGCTGCCATTGGTCCACCAAATCTCATCATACCTTCTTGTGGGATTCCTTGCTGTTGCATCATTGCATCTTGCTCTGACATTGGTGCTGCAACTGGTTGACCCTGGTTTAACTCTTGAGCTTGTTGCATTTGATCTTCTGATTGCTCTGTCTCAACTGCATTTGCTTCTTGAGAAGTGCTTTTAGCTTTCAAACTATCTACAGTATTAGAAACTTCTCTTGGAATAAAATCTTCAATTGTTAACCCATGAGCTTCCATATAAGGTTGAGCAACAACTGGAACTCCTTGAGGGAATCCTTTTGAAGCTTCTTGTGCTAAGGCTAATGCACCAAGTTTCATAGTATAATTCTTGATCATTAACTCTGCAGTTTTTCTATCTAATACATCAGAGTTTGGATCCTGTAGAATTTTTCTATACTTCTCTACATCATATTGCTTAGCTAATTGTGCTGGTGTATATGAACCAGCTCCTTTACCAAACATCTTTAAGATCTCTGGCTTCTTAACTCTCATAGATCTTGTATCACTGAAGATAAAAGTATCATCTGGTAAGTTTAATGGAACACCTCCACTAGAGTGTCTTGGGCCTTTGATAATCTTATGCTCAGCCATTCCATCTCCATTGATATCTCCATAAACAGTTTCACCTCCTTCTGCCTCAAGATTTGCTTCTTCTCTAGGAACACCAGTAATATATTTACTTAATGCTAATTGTGGTTTTCCAATATAGGCATTATAGTCTTTACCACCCATTGCTGGAACATCATTTACTAATGCTCCCTGAACTTGGTATCCTGTTCTGGCTTGTGGTGCCTTTTTTATTCTAACTTTTCTATACATATTGTAAGTTATAAGTATTCTATTTCACCTCCATTTGCTATGAAGTCTGCTATTTCTTCATCTGTCATGTACACTTCATCATCTTGTGTAAATCCACCGGTCTGCATAAAGCCACCTCTTTGTCCATATGATGAGAAACTACTTCTATTCTGTCCCATCTCAGGTTGTCTAAACTGACCAACTTGTGAACCATAATCAACCCAGTCTCCTCTAAATTGTGGTGTCTGTGATGAGTATATGTTTTCAACTGCTGTTGTATCTTTCATCAGTTGATTTTCAAGTTTTTTATTTCTTATCTCATCAACTTTACCAAGTACACCTCTGACACCAGCATTGAATACATTTAATCCAGCTTCTGGATCAATGTTATACATGTTCTTATTCTTATACTCTACACCAACAAGTTCTGATTGTTGATCTAAATTAGATACCGGATCTAAATTATTTTTTGTTAGTTTTCCATCTTTAGTATAAGCATAGTCTTGACCAGTAAGAGGATTAGTACCAGTTGCTTGGAATGCATTAGTATTCATTTGATCTTGAGCTCCACTTTGGAAAGTCTTTACAGCTGATGAAGCTTGATTAGATGCCACTACTTCTCCCGCAAAGTTTTTACATACTCCAGATGCTGGATCTTTAAAGTATCCCGGAGGGCATGCAGGCTGAGTATTAAATGGATTATCATCTGTACTACTATTTAGTATAGATCCACCTGGAAAAAACTTTTCTTTTTCTTCAGCCCTTGCTGCTCTTCTATCATTTCTTTCACCTTTTCTATATCCTCTTTTAATAGCTCCTTTAGTTGGAGCAGACAACTCTTTCCAAGTTTCTTCTTCTACACCATACTTATCTGCTGGAGCTTGTCTTTCCCCTCTTTGTTGGTTAATAGACTCCATTAAGTTTACACTATTTGGATTATACATCTGTAGATCACCTGTTGAGCTTTTATATAATGTAGATCCTGATACTCCTGGGGTTTGATAATAGTCAACCCATTTCTTTGGTCTTCCACTTAACAACCCAGTTTTAGTTACTTGTCTTGCAACAGGAGTTAAGCCAGACATGCTACCGCCATATGGAGTATTGCTACCTACCATATATGGTAATGTCATTTGTTTTGCCCAAGATCCAGCATATCCTGCAATTGGATTCCAAGGAGCTAATGTTCTAAATAAACCACCTGAAGTTGTTCTATATCTAGGTATATAATTTAATTGGGCTTTTCTTACTGATGGGCTATCTACAGCTTCATCTGTAGTTTCATCTCCAGTTTCATTTAAAGTAATTAGTTCTTCAGGTAAAGGTCTTGTTGTAAGTTCATATGGATCTTCTCCTGTATTATATATTTTAGTTGGTTGATTATATAACCAATCTGTATAATATTGCCATCCTGGGCCACCACCATTTTGTGCCATTGGTAGATCTTGGTCATCATATGGCATCATAACATCATCACCTCCATATATAAATTTATATAATGGATCTTTCTGACTTACAAAGCCACCCATTTCTGAGCTAGCACCACCATATTGTTTTTGTTGCATTTTTAATAATGGCACTGTAGTCCAGATATCATTTGGCCCATCTTCTCCTGGAGTTCCTGTAACATTTAACCAATCAGAGTATGCATCATCATTCCAAAAACTATCATAATCTGTATTACCATAAGCTTTCTGATTTGCTTGCTGATACTTTAACCATTGATCAGCATAATCATCAAGATTAGTAATTTCACCTATTGGTACACCAGATAAGTCTAACCATCTTTCATCATTTTTAATAGCATTTACTACATCATCTTTAGTTACTTTAGATAAATCTAATTTTACTGGGTATCCATGTTCATTTAATTGAGTAAAATCTAAATTATTATCACTTGCATATTTTGAAAGTACTCTTGGTATTTCAGTAAATAATGCAGAATCATACTGTTGTGGCTCTGTTTTTGAATAACATACTCCACTTGGATAACAGAACTCTTCATTTGTAGAGCCCATTGCTCCAGTGTAAACATTATTAGCTGCAACTGGTTCTGTAGCAGGTACTTCTGCATTTTGAGTAACTGGATCATATTGAATTAATGGCTCAGGAGTTTTTGTACCTGGCATAACATCAAATGGATTTTCATCAGCATTATAAACTCTTAGTTGCTCTGCAGTAGATGATTCTTTTGGATTATTCTTTAGAATCTGTGACTCTTTAGTATTAGATGGTTCACTAGGATCAGCTTGAGAGTTTACTTCTTTAGCTACTTCTCTTACTACATCTCCAGTAGGTTTCATATTAGAAACCATTTGACCTGTATAGTCAATGATATATTGCTTAG
>Ga0222712_10000096_pt1 | contig 117453 bp, 165 predicted proteins | sample C33_657DmetaG_FD_165043 | JGI IMG/M metagenome (GOLD analysis project Ga0222712, IMG submission 165043) | Estuarine water microbial communities from San Francisco Bay, California, United States - C33_657D | ecosystem: Environmental > Aquatic > Marine > Unclassified | place: USA: California... | reverse complement strand
TACATTTTCTGGGGGAGATGTTATTACTGCATTCTTCGCTGAAGACGGACAAGGTAGATTTGCAACTACCAATTATCCAATCACAACAATTCGTGAACTTGGTAATAGTATTCTTGGTGGTCCTGGTATATATCCTGATGGACCCGACACATTAACTGTGTTCGCCACAAATGTTTCTGGGCAACAGAGATCAATTGCTGGACGAGTAACCTGGACCGAATCTCAAGGTTGATTTGACATTTTTACTATTTTCCCTTATAATATCAAGGTCTTCAACATCCTCGTATCTTTGGGAATGAAGACCCTCTCTGTGGTGGGAGAGGTGAGTTGGTGGTTAACAGGGGGAGTTTTATACTCCCCTTTTTTCTCTTATAAATTAGTATAAGTTATTAAAGAATTATGAACTTTACAGTCTATTCAAAAGAAGATTGTCCGTATTGCAGTAAAGTCAAACAAGTATTAGAGTTGACAGAACAGAAGTTTGTAGTGTATACTTTAGGACAAGACTTTACTAGAGAGGAATTCTATGCCGAGTTTGGTGAGGGTTCTACTTTTCCACAAGTCATTTGTGATGATAAAAAAATAGGAGGATCCGTTGACACAATCAAATTCCTCAAAGAACAACAAGTCATCAAGTCGTGACCTAAATAAAACTGAAGACCACTTCAATCGTGGTATTGAACTCATACTTAATGGAGGGAAAAGAAAGCAAACTCAACCATTCCACATTATCTTTGAGAAGATAGTTTGCTTTCTAAATCGGGAAGTCACTATCTATTTTGAATTTTCCTTTAAGTCAAGGAAGAAAAAAGTAGTTTCCCGAGGTAAAAGAAATGTTAGCAGTTAGTTTAGTTTTCGGTTCCTTTCTAACCTTTTTGTTTCTTATAGTGGGGATAATGGCAGGTTGGGTAGCACGAGAATATATGATGAACTATCGGGAAATTCCTAGACCTCACCCCGAAATGTTCGATAACCAGGGTAACCTGATTCCAGATGAGGTGATTGCATTTAATTTTGAGAACTATCATGACTACGACGACACAGAAGAAGACGGCGACGACTAAACCAAAGGTAGTAAAAGAAACACCTATTGTAGAACTTCCTAATAATCCATTTACTTTTGAAGTATTGGATTTGGTATCTAGGCAGAAGAGTAATACCAAAAAGATAGAAGTTCTTAAAAAATATGAGCATCCTTCACTTAAAGCCATTTTAATTTGGAACTTTGATGAATCTATTATCTCTGTTCTCCCAACTGGTGCAGTTCCTTACTCTGGATATTCAGAACAAACTTCTTACAGCGGATCTTTAAGTACAAAGATTACCGAAGATATTCGTAGAATGCATGAAACGGGATCTTTCTCTTTGGGATCTAGTGACAAGCAAGGGCATACCACAATTCGTAGAGAATATGTAAATTTCTATCACTTTATTAAAGGTGGTAATGATGGTCTGAATAATATTCGTCGTGAAACAATGTTCATTAATATTCTTGAAGGACTTCATCCTCTTGAAGCAGAAATTATTTGTCTTGTAAAGGATAAGAATCTTTCTGATAAGTATAAGATTACGAAAGAAGTAGTTTCTGAAGCATATCCTGATATTCAATGGGGAGGTCGTTCGTGAGTCAAGTTCGTGATGTAGTTGAAAAAACCCACAATACGGAAAAGCATATGGACTATTGGACACCAGCAGAAAAAGAAACTTGCAAGTCTCGCTATGGATGTGAAATTCTAATTGAAAATGGTTCGTATGCTGATGTCTGTACCAAAGAAGCACCAAATGATGCTTACATTATCAAGTATATTGTAGATGATAAGATTTGTTTTGATCTGACACGAGGTGGTCGTATCAAATTGTTTGATATGTACTGGGATAAGTTTCGTGAAAACCTAAAGAACATTGACTTTGGATATGGTCGTATCAATCCTAAACTCTGGGGTTATCAGGCACCCAAAACCAAAAAGCGAAAGTAATTCCCCATATAAGGCAAAATTTTTCCGGCAAAATTTTCTCGCGTGAGGGTTTTCACAAATCTTCACGTTTTTTAGTATAATATGGATACATTTTTGTATCTATTGTTACTATTTCAAGATATTTTTCACCTATATACAATGAATAGGAGTATAATACCCTCCTAACGTTCATCCTATGACTAAAGCACTTTTGCTTTTAGCATGGGTTCCACTTCTTTCTGTTGCTTCACCACAACCTAATAAGACTGAATTTCCAGTCACAATAAGTTGTAACGCAGCGTGGGAACTAATGGACATCGTTAAAAACGACGATGTTGTTCACCAGAGAAAAGAAGACCAATTGCTATTAGAACTCCGAAAGGATGTGATTACAAGGTGCTAAAAATTAAATAGGACGGAAGTAAGCCGACTCGGAACGGAACGTTCATCTATGGAAGCAATCATTCTCACTTGCCTACAAGCACAATTGATGGTAGGAAGAGTCCAAAAGACTGATATTCCTAAACAAGCAAAGAATGATCTAATTTGGGAGATTAAACAGGTCTCTCCAAAAACTTGTCCCATAGACGCAAAAGCCGACTGAAGGAACGCTCTTTAGCCTCAAAATTAAGGAGAAAACCTAATGTCTAAAGTCGTTTACAGAGGGTGTCAATATGACACCGAAGATGCAAAGAAAGAGTATGTGTCTTGGTATACCCAAACACACGCTCCTGCTCATCCACAAAACAAATATCGTGGTGTAGCATATCGCCCCTGCAGAAATGCGGAGGTGGCACAATGAAAAAACTTAACTTCCTTCAACTTATTAAAGAACAAAAGCAAAAAGAAGAGCGTCGTCATCAAGCACAACTAGCACAACTAGTTGGAGTAAAGTGATGGCACAAGTTATTGTATCTTCAACTGCTGCGATTGCGTTGATGACTATACTGCTGTCATCATACATTCAGTGGCTTTATAAGTAAATCATCAAGGATGGGCAACCCTCCTTTTTTAATAAGTATAAACTCGTAGGCATAAATTTTTGTTGCTTAATATTAGAAAATCCACACAAAATACATATATAATGCTAGGATGTTTGAGGTGTTACAAATGAACGAAAACTCCTTTGTTATGCCATTCTTTGTGCGTGGAGGTAATTATGCACAATTTAATTTCTTACAATCAACTGGCTGGATGGAAACAATTTGAGGATACTGTGGACCGATGTAACGAGCAAAATGATTTAGTTAATGACTATTTTAATTGTTTAATTGAGTGTGATGACAATCAACAAAGTTGTAGAAAGATCTGTAGAAATATATTAAGTCAATAATGCTAAGGAGGGGTTGATCCCCTCCTTTTTTTATGTTATGATATTCAAAGAGAATACTATCTTATGGACAGAGACAAACTAAAACTAATTGTCCGTAATCTGGAACTTTTGGTAGATTCTTTAAAAGCAGAAGTTTATTCTGATGTTTCTGCATACAAACCACAACCTAAGGTTGTTTCAGATTACGACGAGATTTTTGATGATGATGATGGATACGCAGACTAAAAAAGCAAAAGAACTCTTAAAATTAATGAAGAGACTTGTAGCACAAAATCATTTGTATAGCGAAGAAGAAATGCATGATATGAAAAAGCGTCTTCGTGAAGCAGAAGCAGAAGTTGCAAAACTAGAAGCACACACATTCAAAGGATTTGGAAAGAAATGACAGTAAAACTCATCAGTGTAACACCCGATGCAGAAAAAACAATGGCGTATGTTGCTAGAGTTAGCAACCCTGCGAATCAAGACAACGAAAACTATGCCAAGTTGCTTGCTTATTGCATTAAGCATAATCATTGGTCTGTTTTTGAGCAGTCTTTTATGACTCTTGAAATTGAAACAAATCGTGGTATCGCAGCTCAAATTTTGCGCCACAGGAGTTTCACATATCAAGAATTTTCACAGCGTTATGCAGACTCTTCTCTGTTGAGTGATTATATTCCTGTTCCTGAACTTCGTCGTCAAGATACCAAGAATCGTCAAAACTCAATTGATGATATTGGTGAGTATGAGAAACTGACTCTTCAAAGTAAGATTCAAGATCATTTTGCACACTCTATGCAACTCTACAAGGAACTCCTAGCGCATGGAGTAGCAAAGGAGTGTGCAAGGTTTGTATTGCCCTTGGCGACGCCCACACGCATCTATATGAGCGGCTCTTGCAGGTCATGGATACATTACATCAATCTTCGCTCTGCCAATGGCACTCAAAAAGAACATATGGATATTGCACTTGCTTGTAAGAATGTATTCATTGAACAATTTCCTTCAGTAGCAGAAGCACTTGAGTGGACAAAGTTTGAAGGTTGGATTTACTAATAAATAAAATATCTTGAATTTATAACAATGGCAACATATCCTGTAGTGAATACAAAAACTGGTGAACAGAAAGAAGTGGAAATGAGCATCCACGACTGGGACCAGTGGAAAAATGATAATCCAGATTGGATTCGAGATTGGTCTGATCCTTCAACTTGCCCTTCTCCTGGAGAAGTTGGTGAGTGGAGGGATAAACTGGTTAATCGTAATCCTGGATGGAATGATGTGCTCCATAAAGCATCAAAAGCACCTGGCTCTCGTGTAAAGAAACTCTAATGGCAAGAAGAAAAAGAGGAAATGTTGATCAACCAATCGGAGTTGGTCTGACTGCAAAGCAAATGAAGAGGAGAAAACCTTTAAGTGCAGAATACTTAGTTGAGATTGATCCTCTTACTGATAATCAAAAACGACTTTTTGATTCCTATGCTGACGGTAAACATCTTGTTGCCTATGGATGTGCAGGAACTGGTAAAACATTCATCACACTTTATAATGCTCTTGCAGATGTTCTTGATGAATCTACTCCTTATGAAAGAATTTATCTTGTTCGTTCACTAGTTGCCACTCGTGAGATTGGATTCCTGCCTGGAACTCATGATGACAAGGCAGATATTTACCAGATTCCTTATAAGAATATGGTGAAGTATATGTTCCAGATGCCCTCTGATGCTGACTTTGAGATGCTCTATGGAAATCTCAAGTCACAAGAAACCATTAAGTTCTGGAGCACTTCATTCCTTCGTGGAACGACTCTTGATAATGCTATTGTGATTGTAGATGAGTTTCAGAACCTAAACTTCCACGAACTTGATTCTATCATTACTCGTGTAGGGGAAAATACCAAAATTTGTTTCTGTGGTGATGCATCCCAGTCTGATTTACAGAAAACAAACGAGCGTAATGGCATCGTCGATTTTATGTCGGTCTTGCGTAAAATGCCTTCTTTTGATATAATTGAATTTGGTGTAGAAGACATCGTTCGTTCTGGACTTGTTAAGGAATACATCATTGCAAAAATGGAATCTGGTTTTTAATGTTTAATCATATTGATATTGAACTCCCTAAGTTGGAGCGTGAAACTATAGATGGTGTTCGTTATTACAAGGTTCCAGATGACGAAGAACTTCTTCGTTTAGTTTCGATTACTTCTGTTACTAGTCATTTTAATCGTGAAATCTTCGATAACTGGCGCAAAAAGGTTGGTGAGGAGGAGGCGCAAAAGATTACTAAAGCGGCTACTTCTCGGGGCACGGATATGCATTCTCTTGTGGAAAACTATCTGGATAATAAGGATCTCCCTCCTGTTGCGCCTATGGCGGATTTTCTGTTTAAGATTGCGAAGGCGGAATTTAATCGTATAAATAATATTTACGCCCTTGAAGGGTCCCTTTATAGTAAACAACTGGGAATTGCTGGGACAGTTGACTGCATTGCCGAATATGACGGCGAGTTAGCAATAATCGACTTTAAGACTTCTAAAAAACCTAAACCACGAGAGTGGATCGAACACTATTTTGTTCAATGTATGGCATATGGTTGTATGCTATACGAACTGACTGGTATTTCAGTCAAAAAACTTGTAATCATCATGGCTTGTGAAAATGGAGAATGCGTCGTCTATGAAGAACGAGACAAATCAAAATACATCAAACTCCTCAGCAAATACATTAGAACGTTTGTTAGAGATAAACTGGAGCTCTATGGAACCAAATAAAGAACTAGAACAGGCTATAGAAAATAAGTTTCTAACACCTTCCAAGTTTGCTCTTGAGATTGAGAAGATTGTTGCTGAAGAAAACTTCAATTATATTGATGCAATTGTTCACTATTGCGAAATTAATAGTCTTGAGGTAGAATCTGTTGTAAAGCTCATTTCAAAACCTTTGAAAGAGCGTCTGAAATGGGATGCAACCCGTCTCAACTTCATGAAAAAAACTTCGAGAGCACGACTTCCATTATGAGTCCTTTTGAGACATATCAAACTTATCTTTCGATGAAAAGTCATTTTACGAATAGTAAATATGACTTTTTTAAGTATGGGGGTAAGTCAAGGGCAACCATGACTTCCTTTAATAAAAGAAAAGATAAGTATTGGTTTGAAAAAACATCGAGAAAATATTCCGATCAAGAAATCGTAGATTTTTTACTATCAAACTTTGTATCTGCAGACAACCCACAAAACCTATGGATTGGAGAAATTATAAGTTCTGGAGAAAGGACTTACGCAGATTGGATGCGGAGACAGCAGAGTTTAACTTACTTGTTCAAAGAACAAAGCAGCGAATTGTTCTCGGAGACAAAATTAGACGATGCCTTGAATTGTTCCAGAGGTCATCCACCCGTTCTTAAAAAGTTCCTGGGCGGGAAAATTTGCCTAGAAACCCTAGTGATCTATGATAAAATATTCCTGTTCGGGAAAACGTTTGATAAGAAACTTTTGGACCCGGTGTGGGAATCCGTAAGTTTGAAAATTAAAAAATATAATCCATTTCTAAATATTGATGTGTTCCAATTTAAAAAGATTTTACGGGAAATTATAGATGAGTAGCTTTTTCGATTCCGATATTATTCAAGACGAACTGAGAGAAATCAACAAGTTACAAGAAGAAATTTATGGAAGTATTCTCACTTTCGGTATAATGCCCCGTGAGACCAAACTGGAACACATTGAGAAACTTGAGCTCTTGCTAGAAAAGCAGAGAGTGATGTATACTAGGTTGTCCCTTTCAGACGACCCTGAAGCGGTTGAAATGAAAGAGAACCTACGCAAATCAGTGGCACTGATGGGATTCCCACCAGAAACTGATATGCAAGTTTTATTCAGTAGTATGAACAAGACCATTGAGTCACTCAAACAATTCATTGACAGGTGATTCAATCTTCGCTATACTATCCGAGTAATCCCCCGAATCCAAACTATCCGAGGTAATCCAAATGTCGTTTTCCGACCTTAAAAAGCAATCCAAACTGGGCAATCTTACTGCCAAATTGGTCAAAGAAGTTGAAAAAATGAATACTAGTAGCGGTTCTAGTGATGACCGCCTGTGGAAATTGGATGTAGATAAGAGCGGCAATGGTTATGCCGTGATCCGTTTCCTCCCCGCTCCCAACGGCGAAGACCTGCCCTTCGTGAAACTCTACAGTCACGCCTTCCAAGGTCCTGGTGGTTGGTACATCGAGAACTCCCTCACCACCCTGGGTCAGAAGGATCCTGTGTCAGAACTGAACTCCGAACTCTGGAACAATGGCACTGATGCTGGTAAGGAACTGGCACGTAAGCAGAAGCGTAAACTGACCTATGTGTCCAACATCTATGTGGTGAAGGATCCTGCGAATCCTCAGAACGAAGGTAAGGTGTTCCTGTTCAAGTATGGTAAGAAGATCTTTGACAAACTGACTGCTGCGATGCAACCTGAGTTTGAAGATGAGGAAGCGATTGATCCGTTTGACTTCTGGCAAGGTGCTAACTTCAAACTGAAGGCAAAGAACGTTGCTGGTTATCGCAACTATGACTCCTCCGAGTTTGCCCGTCCTGAAGCTCTTCTGGACGATGACGATGCAATGGAAGCAGTGTGGAAGAAGCAGTATTCTCTTGCCGAACTCGTTGCTGCCGATCAGTTCAAGTCCTATGATGAACTGAAGAAGCGTCTTGACTACGTGCTTGGTAACAAAGGCACTCCTCGTTATCAAGATCCTGAAGAGTTTGATGAAGAGGATAACACCCGTGGTTCCACTCGTGAACTGACTGAAGACCTTCGCACCGAACTCAACAATCTGCAACCCACTCGCCGTGCTGCAGTGGAAGAAGATGAGGATGATGATGCTCTGTCGTACTTCGCCAAACTCGCAGAAGATTGAAAAGAGATTACTACATTGATCGTGTAAGTAAATCCGAAGCCGCAGAGTTACTTCTGCGGTTTCATTATCTTAAAGACTTTTCAAAAGGATTTAGATCAGGATACAATTACGGTCTTTATAAGGGTAATGACTTTTGCCCGTTGAATATTGGCGGTATTCAGGGAGTCTGTGTATTTACAGGACTCCCTGTTCCTGAAATTGCACAAGGAGCATTTGGACTAGAACGGAATGAGCAAGAAGGACTATTTGAACTTTCACGACTTTGCATCCACCCTGAAACCCAGGGAACCGAATATAATATCACTTCTTGGTTTGTTTCAAGAGCGATTAGACAGTTACGGAAGGATACAAAAGTTAAGGCAATCATCTCTTACGCTGATAGTGATTTCCATCATGGTACAATCTATCGCGCTTGTAATTTTAAATATTGCGGACTTTCAGACCCAAAGAAAGATTTCTACTATGCAGACGGAACTAAACACTCTAGAGGCAAAGTTAAAGGTGCTGCAGGAGAATGGAAAGAACGCTCCCGCAAACACCGATATGTGATGATCTTTGATAAGAGTTTAGAACTCTTATGGCATAGTGATTCTGGTGTTCTCAGTACGAATAAGTTTTTCACTGACGTATTGTGAAGACTCTTGATAATCCATCACTGTTCTCATGTCAAGTAAGAACTGCTGCAGATAAATTGGTTTCAGTACATAAACGTTTCTTTTTGCATCATTTAATCTAGTCTCGTATTCGTAATTTGAAACAGCATTTACTGGATTCAAATTAGCATTTGGATTTGATGGATTTGGAATAGTAAAATTTGAAGATACAATCTTACCAGCAGGTAAAATAAGTCTATTTAAAGAATCTCGTACTTCTTTAGTTTCGTAAAATTTAACATCAGTCAAAGTTGTTCCGTACTTGTTTTCTGCATAATTATAAAGTTGTGAATTTGAAAGAGGCCATTCGTCTCTTAGATGTATAATATTTGCAGTGATTAAGACAACCCAATCATAATTAGCATCACCATAAAGTTCTTCTGCAACTGTATCTGGACGAGATCCATCAGGAACTTGATATTTTGTAAATGCTGTTAGAGAATTGTATATATCATCACGAAGTTTCACTCTTCTAAAGAGATTTTTGACTAAAACATAATCTCTATCAGAAGTTTTATTGCTTAAAAATGATTGATACTCTAAATCTGGTAGATAAGAAAAATAGTTTGCCATTTTTAGTATCCTACTCCTTCGTTTGGATCATTGCTATAATCAGATGAATAGATAGGTTCTAGTTCTTTGAATGTCAAGTCCATAATCATCGAAACTGGTGTTCCATCTTCATATGTTGCATAAACATTTTCACCAGTGTAATTCACTGACATATCCTGAAGCACACAAGTTTTGATTTTGTTTAGAAACTTATGATTATCTGGTCCACTTCTATAAGTTAAATCAAATTGTCCTGGTGTTCCAAGGAAATTTCCAGCAGGAGTTGGTGCCATGTGTCTTTTTAATGATCCAATAATCAATTTTACTTGATCTCCTTCTTTTTTACTTCTTGGGGTAAATTTGAATGAAAATTTAAATGATCTAATTGTTGGACCATTAAACAATAACTCCATATTTGGATTCAAGATTTTTCCTTGAGATCTTGCTAAAATTTGATCTAGACTAATATTTCCAATACCAGCAAGTCCAGCTGCCTCTGCCGCTAATTTTGTTAGATATATTGCTCTAAGGTCATCAGCATTTCCAAATACACCTTTTAATCCCTTTAAAGTATTTTCACCAAGTTTATTTAAAAAACCAGTAATATCAGTTTGTCCCGGTGTTTGAGTTGTCATAATATTATAAGCAGCACCAGCAACTTGTGCTGTTATTGCATCTAACTTATCTTCTGAAAAATTTACGCTATTGCTATCCGCAATACTTGATGGTATTGGTAAAAGAATTATGTCACCAACTTGACTTACAAAACCACTAGATACTTTTTTTCCAACATTAGAAACATCTGCCCCAGGACTACCTTTATATGCACCATTAGGTCTTATCAAAGAATTGGAATTAAATTCTTCTAAATTTTTAGTTGCCTGTATTCTTCTACGCAAAGTTATCTGCAGATAATCTGTCTCTTGAGTATATAAGTCGTATGGATACCTTAATACCTGCGCCATTTGGCTAATTTTTTAACTATTTAGACGGATTTTTCCAAAAGGAACCTCTATAAGATCTGGAATTTCTTCCGCATAAATCTCATATAAACCTCCAGCAATCTCGTCCCAAGTATATTGACGAGATTCTCCCCAATGAAAATTAATACCTTTAAATCCCCAACCGTAAACTTCGGTTACCGCAACAAGAGGATTTTGGTCATATGTAATATTTGGTGTTTTTGGTAGATAAACAAAAGTATAATATTTTCCAACTCTTGGTCCTTTATTAGTTTCTGTTAGAACGTTCATAATTTCTAGCATTAAATCATCAGGATCTTCATTTCCTTGAAGATTGTCAATTACGGATCTAACTCTACTATTCTTATCATCTGTTGGATTTTGTCTTTGTTTTAGAGTTTTTCTTGGCATTACTTGATACCTAGTTCGTCCTCGGTTAGAACTTTAAAATCCCAGTTTCTGTCTTCACAAAATTCTTTTGCTGCTCTCCATTTTGCCTGATTTTTTGCATATTCATATGCTTCATAGATATATCCTTTTGTCTGTCTCTTTGGTTTTGGTGGTGGTAAGGTTTGTCTTTTGGGTTTAACTTCTATCAAATATTTTTTAATATGTCCAGTCGATTCTTTTACTTTAATATAAAAATCTGGGAAATATCTATGAATTCGATTATCAATTGGTGAACGATAAGGAAGTGCAATTTCTTCAGATCCCCACTCTAGAATATTTTCATTGAGGTCACAATAGACCATAAACTTTCTTTCCCATAATGACCTGTAAATGATATTTGTTGGATCTCCTTTGTATTTTTGTGGATATGATGGTTGATATTTTCCTTTATACGACATCTAAATATTTAAATAAATCAAGTAAAAATATTTAGATGCCTAATACTCCGCAACCAGTGGAAAATGTGACTATGGCAAATGCCAAAACTTATTTTGGCAAAATTGCAATGACTAATTATTATCAGGTGCATATTGGTCAATTCAATTCAGATTTTTATACAAAATTAAAAACTGCATCATGGGGTCCTCAAATTAATTTATCTGAATTTGGAAAAACTTTAGGTCTACTTTGTTCTGATGCAACTCTACCAACTTCAACATATGCTACCGCAGAAGTGAAAGATAATTATATGGGAGTTCCCCAAGAATTTGCCCATACTAGATTATATACTGATATTGATTTTACTTTTTATATTGATACAGAATATAAGGTTCTTCAATTTTTTGAATTTTGGATGAATTATGTTGGTGGAAATTCTGAAATAGCAGCATCTTCAGATCTTCCATATGCATATCGGAGATTCAATTGGCCCGAAAACTATAAAACCAGTCAATTATTCATTACAAAATTTAACAGAGGATATAACGTTCCTGGAAGCACGAGATTACAATATCAATTAGTTAATGCATTTCCAAAATCTGTCACTAGTATTCCAGTTGCTTATGGACCTAGTGAATTGATGAAAGTTACTGTGACAATGAATTATGATCGATATGTTCTTGGTAGATTTATTGTGCCAAAACAAGAACAAAGTCAAAGTCCAGAAGCACCAACTCCACCACCACAAAAACCAGAAGTTCCAAAGGCGCCAACATCAGGAAATCGCCCCAAAACTAGAAATGAAGTTCTTACTGATGGATTTATTAGGTAGATAATTGGGTCTAAATAATCACAACTGAAGTTCTATAGGTCATTATGCCTTTACCAAAAATTAATACTCCAACATATGAGTTGGAATTGCCTTCTACTGGGAAAAAAATTAGATATCGTCCTTTCCTAGTTAGAGAAGAAAAAATTCTTTTAATTGCACTAGAATCCGAAGATACGAAACAAATTTCAAGCGCAATTGTTCAAATCTTATCAGATTGTATTCTGACTAAAACTGTAAAAGTGTCAGAACTATCAACATTTGATATTGAATATCTCTTCCTTAATGTTCGTGCCAAGTCAGTTGGTGAAACTGTTGAGGTTAATGTAACTTGTCCTGATGATGGTACAACACAAGTGAAGGAAGAAATTGCGATTGATACTATTAAAGTTCAGAAAGATCCTGCACACACTAACATTATTAAACTTGATGATAACCTTTCAATGAAACTTAAGTATCCATCACTTGAGCAATTTGTTGAAAATAATTTCGAGGTATCTGAAGAGAATACTGATGTTGATAAATCACTTTCCTTAATTATTTCTTGTATTGATACTGTTTATGATCAAGAGGAATCTTGGAGTGCATCGGATTGCAGCAAAGAAGAACTTGAAGAGTTTGTGGAACAAATGAACACAAAGCAGTTTAAAGAAATTGAAAACTTCTTTGTGACAATGCCTAAACTTGCTCATACAATTAAGGTTAAGAATCCAAACACAAAAGTTGAAAGTGAAGTTGTCCTGGAGGGTCTAGCTGCTTTTTTCATCTAAGTATGGCTCATACTAGTCTTGAGTCATACTACCAAATTAATTTTGCCCTCATGCAGCATCATAAATATTCATTGACAGAGATTGAAAATATGATGCCTTGGGAGCGTGAAGTTTATATTGGTCTGCTTCAAGATTATATTGAAGAAGAAAACTTAAAGGCACAGCAATCTAGTGGAATTTAACAACCAGATTTACAGAGCACCATCATTACCAAAGTTAAGTAGAAGAAACATATCTTCTTCGGTAATGACTGGTGCTCAGATTGCTTCTAGTCCAAGATTAAAAAGATCTACTTTTAGTTTTATTGGCGGCGAAAGACGTGGTACTGTAGGATCTAGTCTAAAGGCAGAAACAACGAGTCTGGATGTAAATTTACAAGAAACAAATAGAATTCTAATCGAAATTCAAAAACAATTATCTCTTGATTTTGCAAATAGGATCACTGAAAAGAGACAGGCATTACGAGCTAGCAAAATAAGAGTAACAAGAGAAAGGGCAGGAGCAAAAGAAAAAGCTATTGAGTCTGTAAGACAATTTGGTTCTGGTATTATGAGAACCTTTGATGTTGTAACAACTCCAGCAAAAAGTATATTCCAAAAAATATTAGATTTCTTTAGTATTATTGTAACTGGATTATTGGTTAATAATGCGTTCAAGTGGTTAGAAAATCCAGCAAATCAACAAAAACTTGCTAAATTCTTCAAATTTGTTGCAAATCATTGGAAAGAGTTACTTGCTCTTTATGGTGCATATAAACTCTTAAAGATTGTTAGTGCTTTAAAACGAATAGTTGATTTATTTAAGAGACCACCAAAACCACCAGGTGGTGGAAAACCAGGAGGGGGAGGTGGACCTAGTGGAGGCGGACCTGCTGGCGGGGGATGTGGTCCAGTTTTAAATTGCATAAAAGATATTGGCGGTGCCGCTGCTGAAAAACTTGCAGAAACTTTAAAAAGAACCAGAGTTTTTTCTCCACTATTTGGTTTAATTCCTAGACCAACACCAGTCAATCAACCAAAACCTGGTGATCAACCTACTCGTCAATTTGATCCACAACGTTTTTATCGTGGGTCTGATGGAAAGATATACCCAATACCAACGGATCAAGGTCGAACATCAGATGATGTAACAAATTTTGGAGCATTTGTTCTTCTACCTTTATTGGGTGGATTAGTTGCAACTGGTGCTATAGGAGGTGGAATTCTTGCTACAATTTCTTCTGGATTAGCAAAATTTGGATTGAGAGCACCGAAACCAGTCCCAGCTCCCGCTGCAGCTTCTGGTATTAGAACATTTACAAATTTAAAAGGAAATAAAACAACAATTTCTGCTGAAGAATTGTCAGCATTACGATCTGGATCTGCAAGACCATCTAGTGCTCAAAATATCATTGATATTGTAAAACAGGCAAAAAGCCAAAAACCACCAATTAAAAGATCATTAGGTGGAACTGTTGGTGGCACTGGATCCGGAAGTGTTGATAGTGTTCCAGCGATGCTTGCTCCTGGTGAAGAAGTTATTCGTGCATCAGCAGCAATGATGTTCAGACCACTTTTGAAAGATATTAATAATAATGCTGGAAGAATGTGGACTACTTTTTCTGATGCTGTTGGGGGACTGGTAGTATCAAACTCAACAATGAAGAGTGCATTACAAATTCTTGCATCTCAACTAACAACATTTAAAGGTCAATTAGATAAGTTTGTTAATGAAGAGAGGGTTAAAAAAACTAAAGAAATTGGAAATGGTGGATATGCAGAGAGAAGAATGAGTTCAAATATGGTTTCTCCAGAACTTGTATTGCATTCTGACATTAAAAAACCAGTTAAGAGAAGTGCAACATCATCAATAGTACCAATAAACTTACCATCACAAACTTTACCAATGTCTGGAGTGCCACAATATAGTTCTGCAGGTGGAGTCGAAACCGAAGAACCAAGTGTCTCCAGTGTAAATATGGCAAATCCATATATGCAAATTGTACCAGAAATGTTGGGGATTTTTGTATAAGATATGGAAGCACAAGTAACGAGATTAAAAATTAATGCAACCAATCTTAGAAATTCATTGGTTGGTTATAATAAAGAACTGCGTAAACTTAGAGTTGAAGAAAATAGATTAACTGCTACTTTTGAAAATCAGGAAAAGCGAAAAGAAAAAGAACAAAAAGTAGAGTCTGGGATTGGAAAAACAATTGAAAGTGTTAAGTCAAGAGTTCTTGCAGGTCCACTAGGATTTTTCGACAAAGTTAAAGAATTTTTTGGTCTAGTTCTTCTTGGGTTGTTTATTAATAATCTTCCACAGATAATTGATAAACTTAAGAGATTTTTCTCTGATAATGCTTTATTAATTAAGATTACGAAGACGACGTTGAAAATAATTGGTGAAGGAATTATGGGAATGATATGGTTAGTTACAGAATATCCTCAAGGTGTAATGTCTGCTATTGATAATGAAAGAAGATATGTTGCAAAAGAGATTGATAGGACGATTGCAATTGCAGAAGCTGCTTATAATATTTGGAACAAATTTTTAAATCCAACTCAAGATCCAGTTCCTAATAAAGGTTTTGGTACTCCTGGTGCTCCAGGATCAATGTATCCTGCCACAACTCCATCCCCATCTCCAACACCATCAGCATCCTCTTCCTCTCCAACACCAACACCATCGCCACAACAAGCACCATCTCAAAAACGACAAGGACTTGCAAAAGGTGGAACTGTTAAGGCAAAAAATACTGGCACAAATAAAGCAACAATTTCTGGTGGATTTAGAGGAGTTACTGCAACTCCGATGGGATCAAAGGCAATTGAAAGTGTAGATTCTTTTGATAATTTTCAAACTGTTTCTTTCGGAACAAAAATAAACGCACAACTTCTATCAGATAAAGAAGGTATCAATGATACCTTTGAGCAGGTCAATCAGTCTTTCTCCAAATTCTTGCAATTTTTTGGATTAGATAAAAAAGATAAAGGTAAACCACTTGACAACATGGATCCAGGAGCACAAAGATCTGGACAACAGGATCCGCTCAGTCCATCAACGTCGGTTTCAGTAGATCCTGGTAGTATTATTGGTAGAATTGGAAGTACGGGAAGATCCACTGGACCACACTTACATATTGAATGGGGTAATGGATGGGGTGATCGTGGTGGTAGAGCACTTTCAAAAAGTATTTTGAATGGTGTTTTCATTGGGGGAGTTCCTCTTTCTAAGATGTCTCAAGGTGATGGTCTTGGTGCAGGCAGAGGACATAGAGGATTTGATTTTCCAGCCCCCAGCGGAACACCAATTACTTTAGGACCAGGGTTAAAATTTGTTGAATATTCAGCTGGTGAAAATGCTGGTTATGGAAATGTTACAATTATTATGGATGAGAATGGTCAACAATATCTTCTTGGGCACTTAAGTGGTGGTCCATCTGCAGAAGTAAAGAAAAAAATCAAAGCAGCAAAATCTAAAGTAGATCCAGTTGCCAAAAGTGTTGGTGATTTATTGAATACCTTAGAGCGTGGTAATGAGCAATCTTCTTTACAAAATCAAACTACATACTTAGTAACTCAGACTTTTGTACAACCAGTTGGTGTTCCACTTCCCACTCCAGTAGCGATGGAAAGAAGATCATCAGGAGGTGGTGGATCTTCTTATTCTAATAGCGCATTTTCAAGTCTCGCATAATTAAAAAATGTCAGCAGTAAGTCCATCAATTTACGAAAATATATCAATTATAAAAAATCAAACATCTTATCCAATTTCTGGTATAGATCAAAAAACATCTACTGTTTCTTTTGATTATTATGAAAGTCTTTTTTCACCAATCGTTACTGCTAATATTGCACTAGTTGATACCAATCGATTGATGTCTAAGTTACCAATACAAGGTAATGAGAAAGTATCATTTTCAATTAAATCTAAACTAGGAACTCTAGATTTTAATAACAAACCTTTACGAGTTATTGGTGCTCCTGTTGCCGAAAAGGAACCAAATCGTGAACTGGTTGCAATGTCTTTAATGTCTGAGACTGCAGAAGAAAATTTGAAGACAACCTTAACAGAAAAATATACGGGAAAGATATCAGACTCTGTAAGAAAGATTCTGACAAAAGAACTTGGTATTTTACCAAATAAACTTTTTATTGATCAAACATTAAACACCTATAATTTTCTTGGATCAAGTAAAGATGCATTCAAGATCATTATTGAATTATGCCAAAAGTCAATTCCTTATGGTAGTGATGGTCTTCCAGGTTATTTCTTTTTTGAAAATCAATTAGGAATTCATTTTAGGTCAATAAGTAAATTGATAGAGCAAGATCCTTATCCAATATCTTATGAGTATAATACTATTCTAAAAAATGATGAAAATCATGATTACAGAATTTTATCATTTAGAACAATTAGAAATCAATCAACATTGAATGCTTTAAAGAGTGGTGTTTATTGCACTAGAAACATTTTCTTTGATCCTCGTTTATTAGAATATACTGAATTAATTTTTAAAATTACTGATAAGGGAGAAATGATTCTTGGTGATCAACCAATTAAAAAACCAAATACCTTAGGAAAGTCCGTAAAAACAGCATCTAATTTTGTTTCGGAAGATACTGATTTTACAAGAACTCATTTTCATATTTTAGATGTTGGAATGTTAGAATCTAAATCTACTAAGGTAAATAATAGTGCAATGGAATGGCAAGCATATTCTACCTCTAGATATAATATACTTTTCAGTAAGATGTTGAATGTTGTGATTCCTTGCAATCCAAATTTACTTGTTGGTGGACTAATTAACATCAATGTTAAAGGTGATACTGAATATGATGAAATTGAAAGTGGTAAATATTTGATATTGAATCTTTGTCATCATTTTGATACGACTAGATCATATACTTCTTTAACCTTAGTCAAGGATACACCAGGTTAATAGAATTATGTCAAACACAGGTTTTACTGGAAAGGATGATTTTCAATGGTGGATTGGTCAAGTTGCAATTAATCAACTTGAGGATCGATACAATCCAGATGGGTTTGATCGTGTTCGAGTAAGAATCGTTGGTATTCATGATAAATCAGGATCTAAACTTCCAGATAATAAATTACCTTGGGCAATGGTCGAGAGACCAACAACACAAGGAAGTTTTAATCGTTCAACAACTGGATTGGCAGGTGGTGAATGGGTTAGAGGATATTTTATGGATGCTTATAATCAGGTTCCAGTTATCACTGCTATTCTTACTAGATCAGATCCTGGTGAAGTTATTGACTTGGATGAGGTAAAACAAAAAGGATCTACTGAATTCAGAAATGTAGTATCTTATAATTTTGGATTTAATCCACCTTCTCATAAAATTCTAGGTGGGCAAAAACCAACCGAACCTGCAGTTCCATCAAAAGATGATTTTAATAAAGCAAAGAATGCACAAGTAGAACCTGCAGTACAAACTGTTCTTCCAGGCGGAACATATACTGGTCCGGGAGATACATCAATTACATTAAAAGAATTAAATGAAATTAGAAGTAGTAAGCTACCTTATATTACATCTCAAACAATATCGGATGCAGAGTCTGATGCAATTAGAGCAGGAATAATCGGTATCAATGATAGAACTGTCTAATAAATATCAAATACGAGAGGTTGATTGATAATGGTTACACCAGCTAATGTTACTAGAAAAGTACAGGGCATCACTTATAAGCGTATAAATGGTGTATGGAAAGAAGTCCAATCAAATGGAACTTTAATTAATGTCACCGATTCTGCTCTTCTCTATGATTTAAAGAACAATATTTCCAAGGACGAGTCAACATATAAAACCTCAACAACACAAACACCAGCAAAAAATCCTACAACAAGTACATATGTTGTTCCACCAAACGCTAATTATGTTGATCCTGTAAATAATACTAAATTTAGCGTTGATAGTAATGGTCTTGATGTAACAATTACATATTCCGATGGAACGCAAGCAACATCAAAAACATCAAACCCAGATACGAAAGCAGCATTATCTGAACAAGCAGCAAAAGGAAATGGACCAGAACTTCAAAAAGTTATTCTTCCATCTAGTAATGTACAAACACTTCCAGTAATTCCTTTTGCTGAACCTCTTCCAATTGATGCCGATGTTAATTTATTCAAAGATCGCAGTACAACAGAGTTATTACAAGATAAAACCTTAGTCGATGGATTCTTGCATGATTCTGTTGCCACTCTACAGAATACTTTAATAGATCCAACACTTCCTGGTGATGCTGGAAAAGAAACTTTGTATGACAGATTGACTGCAAATGGTGGGACAGGAATTACACAAGAACTACGAGATAAATTTGGATCACAAATAGACAATTATCTTAGTTTACGTCAACGTAAACAAGCAATTCTTGATGAGATTAAGAAGAGAGTTGCAGAGTGCCGTCCAGTTAGTGATGCAAACAATGGTTGGTCTGCACCTGATAAAAAATGTAAGGACGGATTTAATTATAGTCAACTGAGAGCAATGGAGGAAGAGATTGAAGAAGAAGTTAATAGTATGGCAGACCCTTGTGGTAAAAGTACTCTTGCAGGAATTAATAATGCACTATTAAAGTTCTTCAATTTTTTGAAGGAAGCTAAAAAGTTTTATAATGTTTACGTTAAGGGGACGATTAATAAGATTAGAAATATAACTGCTATTATTGGCAATACTGCTGTAATCATTAGTGCTGTTTTGAAACTATTGATTCAAAGAATGAGAAATTATATTCTTAATTTGATCCGCAAATTGATTGAAAAGATCATTAATAAAATAATGACTTCGCTGACAAAGGCACTAAAAAATACTGTTATCAAAGTTATTATTGATTCAATACTTTGTGCTTTTGATAAAATCATTGATGGATTAACTCAGTTAGTTACTGATTTTCTATTCTCTCTTATTGGTAATGTTATTAATGCAGCATTTTGTGCCGTTGAGCAATTTACAAATGCTTTACTAAACAACTTATCTGCAGCAATTGATAAGACATTAAAACCAATTCTGAATAAAATCAATGATGTGTTGGGTGGGGTTGCTAAAATTGCAGGATCTGTCTTCCAAGCAGTTGATTATATCTTAGGATTTGAGGCATTCTTATGTGCTAAACCAGATTGTCCAGAAATTAAATCTTTCAAAATTGGTAGTGGATCTACAAATTCAATGAAAGAAGCATTTGATAAAATGATACCGATACCAGATGCTGCTGAAGCTGAAAAATGGGTTTTAGATAAGGTTGGTGGTTTCTTAGATAAAAACAATATTCTTACTGGAGCAACAGTTTTTGGTAAAGATTTTACAAATTTGAATCAAAGTTTACCTGGAAGATATGAGAGTCAATTGAGGTGTAATACTGGTGCATGGAGATGTGGACCACCACAGGTTGAATTCTTTGGTGGTGGTGGATCTGGAGCAGTTGGGGATGCAATCGTTAATAATGTAGGGGAAGTATTGGGAGTTAATTTAAGATATGGTGGTCAGGGATATACTTCTCCACCATTTGTGACTTTCAATGATAATTGTGGGCAGGGAAATTTTGCATCTGCATATACGATTACAAATAATGTTGGTGAGGTTATCAAGGTTATTATGGTTAATACTGGAAGGGGATATGTAAACGCTCCAACTGGACTAGATGAATTCCAAGAAAGAGTAGAAGATGAAGTAGTAGAAAATGATGTTAGAGAGTACGTTGGTTGTCTCGAAGAGATTGAAATATTGAGCACTGGAATTGGATATACTGTAAATGATAGTGTATCAATAACACCAGATATACCTGGTTTGCAGGTAAAAATACAAATGACAGATGTGGGGCAAATTGTGGCAATGGTTGTTGAAACTCCAGGTTGTGGAGTTACAGAGGTTCCAACAATCACAATAAATAGTAAAACAGGCGCTGGTTTAGAAGTAAGACCTATTATTGCATTTACAGAAAAGAACGATTATCTCCTTACAAACAATAATAGACCAGATTTTAATGAAGCACAATTAATTAAAGTTACTCAGTGTGTTCTTAAGTAATGGCATCAAATAGACCCCCAGAATATATTGTTACTGATAATCCCCATGGGATTATGTTTTTTGGACCAGGTGGACCAAAAGAAGCTGATGATGGAACGCAATTTCGTTTAGCTGTTGCATCTAATTCAACCTTTAAATATAAGACTGATGGCTCCAAAATGGAGCACGTTCAAGGTCCATATCACATCACTTGTGGACATAATTTACAGAAAAACAGAGATAAACCATCTAAAGAAGATATTGCATTTTCTTTGAATGCTAAAACTGGAGATCTAGTTTTTAATGCTCAAGGTGGAAATATCAAGTTTCTTTGTAAAAATATGTACATTGAAACTCAAGGTGAAAAGAAAACCAACGGATGCTTCATGTTGTCTTCAAATGGAGCAGTTGTTGTTCATAGTGGAGAACAATTAACTTTAACTGGAACTAAAGTTTGTATCAAGGGAACTGCTGAAGTTAATATTGTAACCGATCATTTTATTAATATTGTTGGTGAAGTTCAAAAAGGTGGATCTCCATTATCTACACTATTAAAAAGTCTTGGCATTCCTTTTGCCGATGTTATTGCTGGTGTAACAGAAAGTTGTAAGTAAAAATTATGTTCGACGATTTAGACGTTTTTAGTTTTAGTGTCACTCATCCATTATTTGACACTGCTGTAGTTCTTCCAAAGTTTCTTCGCAGTTTAGTACCTGGTACAGCTTCAATTTATGCTGGATATTTTGGAAGTGGATCAACTGCATTATATGGAACAGCAGCTCTTGCTGCAGGACCTTGCTTAGATAAACCTTTAACAACTAATTTCCTAGGGTTAGGATTATTCACAGGAACTCATTGTACAGTTGGATCAAATATAACAATTGGAAGTCATACTGTTATTGGAGCATCTGATATTTCTCTTTCTGCTGTTATGCAGGGATTGAATGCATTTAGAGGAAAAGCAGTTCCCGAAGATAATACTTGTACTCCAAACTATACAGTAAATGCAGCAAGAATAGACCTTAATGGTGGATTGGTTGAAATTGGTGGAGGTGCATCCGGAATTACTATTAATACTGCAACAGGAGCATTAACTGGAACTTGGACTTATAATGGTGCTCCTATTTGTGCTCCTTGCCCATCTTCTGATTTTAATTTAAAAAAAGATATTGAACCATTAGAAAATGCTCTAGATAAGATTCTTCAGTTGCAAGGAGTTTCTTTTAATTGGAAAGAAGATCTTTGGCCAGAAAAAGCACAAGAAAATCCAAATGGAGAAATTGGTGTTATTGCACAAGATGTGGAAAAAGTTGTACCAGAAGTTGTGAGAGAATTTGAAATCATACCAAATGCTCCAGTTTTTGATGATCCTGATCTAGCAACAAAAACTCAAAAAATGATGATCAAAGGTGTTAAGTATGAAAATCTCGTGGCACTTTTAATTGAGGGTATGAAGGAGCAGCAGCAACAGATTGAAGATTTAAAGAAAAGAATTGCTGATCTAGAGCAAACTAAATAAAAATAATTGATTTTGTAGGTGTAAAAAATGCCAGATGGTGCAGCACAAAGTACTATTGATATTTTAACAAAAGAACAATCGCAATATTCTAATGCCAAGTCTCAGCGAGAAAAGGACACTGCGAGTGTAGAAATACCATCAACTATTACTGCCACAACAGCAACACAAGAATCTGCTAGTGGAGAATGGGTTGTTCAGCAAAATGAAGCACCTCCACCAATTTCTCGCACAGATCCAGAGCAAGATGCTTTTGCTGAGGCAAAATCAAAACCAGAAACATTTCGTCAATTTTGTAAAACAGTAGATGATAAGATCTTATCGTTTAATGCTAGAATTAATTTTATTAAACAGCAGATTGTTACCTTATCTTTAGAAGCAACAAACGGAAATTGTTGGCCAGGCATTGCTGCTAGTGTAACAACGTCTGGTGGAACAACTCTTTCAACCCCTAATTTCAATCAAGATTATTCAACTCAAACAACTTTTAAACAAGATCGAGATTTATTGTCAATTTACACCAATATTGAAGGACTTTCGCCAAATTATGATGCAGTAAATCCATTCAATCCAGATGTGAGTCAGGAATTAACTTCTGCATATTCTGGATATGGACGAGTTAATACAAAAGATGATAATGGTGGAACATCTGTTGGAATTGCAAGATTAGATATTTCGGCAACACAATCAAATCATAATCCTAGAACTATTTCAGCTGCCATTCCATATCGTTATTATTTTGGTGCAGGAGTTGCCCCTTATGCATCAAATACAAGTGTTACTGCTTCAAGATGTGTTGCTATTGCAAGTTCAATTACTGCATTACAAAGTGAGATTACATCTTTACGATCTCAAAGAGATGCTTTACGATCTGATTTAAATATCGTTAAAGATGAAAAATCAAATAAAGATTTGCAGGCATGGGGCCTTATAAACCATGAAAGAAAGATCGCTTCTCAGACAACTGCTAAGGCATCGGTCATCTCCGCAATCAATAGTCTTTCTTAAAACGCTTGACACCTGATCCAGGATACCCTATAATATGAGGGTAATCAACGGAACACCACATGAGCACCGCACAAGAAACCGTACAGGGTATTGTGATTGATGTATGCACCCGCTCTTTCCTTCTTCTCAGTGATCAAGGAAGTGAGCGTCTGGTTGAGTGTGAGACCGTTCAGGAGTTCATGAACGTCCTGGATGTTGTAACTAGTCAACTTCAACCTGAACAGATTGAGTATGCTGATCTTGCCATCTATGGTCAGGACAACAACTAAATAAAAGTCAAAATGGAAGTTTTCACAGTGGAAGAGTTTCAAGAGAGGTTCGATGAACTTATGGAACGAGTTGAGAATGGAGAAAGTTTAGGCATTGTCAACAAATACGGGCAGGCAGCAATGATGATGCCCGCTGATGACGAACTGATACGAATACACACTGAGTTAAACAACGAAGCCCCTTGAGGGAGTGTAGCTTAATCGGTCAGAGCGCCCTGCTTATAACGGGGTAGTCTGGGTTCAATTCCCAGCACTCCTATTGCTCCTTTAGCAATCTGGTGAATGCAGCGAACTCATAATTCGCCTGAGGCGTGTTCGATCCACGCAAGGAGCACCTAAGCCCGTGTAGTCCAACGGCAGAGACAGAGGACTTAAAATCCTTCCAGTGTCGGTTCGAATCCGACCACGGGTATAAAATAAATATAAGATATGGGAATTTTTCCTATGTCTTATCGTATCGATCACGCATACTGCTGGTACAATAATGGTAGTATGATTGTGAAAATGTATTTCATCAATCATATACCTTTTACGTTTGATGAAATGCCAGATGGACATTTATACGATCAGGATCTTTGTAGAGCAGCAGATCAGAATAGATCTTTCGAACCAGAAGACTTATATAGAAACTCTTTTTACTTAATTGACGAAGAAGTGCATCCTTGTTTTTTTCCAGTTGAGTTAGAGAACCCTGAAGATATGCCAGATGATATTGAATTTGAGTATGATGAGGAAGATTTAATGGGATAAATAAATCATAGAAATATTTTGAAAATAAGCAGATGCCTCTCAATAAGTTAGAGAATTTCGTTAAGAATACGGAAGGTAGAATACTATATGTCAACCCCAACGACATTGATGCTACTGATGCTATAGAGAATCAAGGTAATTCTCTGAGCAAACCATTTAAAACAATTCAAAGAGCACTTCTCGAATCCGCAAGATTCTCATATGTGAGAGGTGGAAATAATGATTTAGTAGAAAAAACCACCATTCTACTTTTCCCAGGTGAGCATGTTCTCGATAACAGACCTGGTTTTGCAATCAAAGATGTAAATGGAACTGCAACTGCTGTTTCTACTTCTGGTGCAGAAACATCGGCACAAGAAACTTTAACCCTAAATTTATCATCCAACTTTGACCTTACTCAAAGAGATAATATTCTTTATAAGTTTAATAGTATCTATGGTGGTGTTATTGTTCCTCGTGGTACCTCTATTGTTGGACTTGACCTAAGAAAAACCAAGATTCGTGCAAAATATGTTCCTAATCCTACAGACCCTGCTGTAAAATCTTCTGCACTGTTCAGAATTACTGGTGCTTGCTATTTCTGGCAATTCTCCATGTTTGATGGTGATGATTCTGGTCTTGTTTATACAGATCCTGTTGATTTCTCTGCGAATAATCAGTCAAAACCAACATTCTCTCACCACAAACTAACTTGTTTTGAGTATGCTGATGGTGTAACCATTCCTTCTGGTTATGCTCTCACTGATCTTGACATGTATTATAGCAAACTATCAAATGCATTTAATGCTGCATCTGGTAGAGATATTGATCAGAAATATCCAACAGAACCACTAGGTTTTGCAAAGCAACGTCCAGAATATGAAATTGTTGGTGCCTTTGCATCAGATCCACTCAATATTACTGAAGTATATTCAGGAGATGGATTTACTCCTGGTACAATCGTAACTGTTTCAACAGCGGTTCCTCATAATCTTACTTCTGGAACACCAATTAAGATTGATGGTGTTGACCCAGTTGATTATAATATTTCTACTAAAGTACAATCGGTACTTAATGCAACAACCTTTACTTATCTCTTACCATTTGTAAGAGTTAACTTACCTGCTACTCCTACTATTTCTGGATCAACAGTTACAGTTGAAACTGATACAGTATCTGGTGCATCTCCATATGTTTTCAACGTATCGTTGAGATCTGTTTGGGGTATGCAGGGTATGCACGCCGATGGAAGCAAGGCGGCTGGTTTCCGTTCGATGGTTGTTGCCCAGTTTACTGCTATTTCACTTCAAAAAGACGATAGAGCATTTGCAAGATATAATTCTACCTCTAGACTTTATGAATCTTTGACGATTACTCCTGTAAAAGGTGCAGAACTTTCATCTGGTTCATCATCAACCAATCCAGCAACTGTTTATCACCTAGATTCAGATTCTATCTACAGACCAGGTTGGGAAACTAGTCACATTAAGATGTCGAACGATGCGTTCGTTCAGATCGTTTCTGTATTCGCAATCGGATTCAACAAGCACTTTGATTCTTTATCTGGTGGTGATGGATCGATTACCAACTCTAACTCCAACTTTGGACAAATTTCCCTTTCTGCAGAAGGATTTAAGAAAGAGGCATTTGCTAAAGATAACCATGGTTATATTACTTCGGTTATTAGACCAAGAGCAATTACAAATCCACAATTCAATGTTGACTGGACATCTTTAGATGTAGCACTAACTAAAAATGTTGGTCTTTCTAGTCATCTTTATCTTTATGGATATACTGATATTGATGCAAAACCACCTATTATCCTTCAAGGATATAGAGTTGGTGCAAAAACAAATGATCAACTTTATCTAGATATTGGTCAGGGTGTTATCAGAAATGCAACGATTTGCATGATGGATAATACGGTAGCTGTTGGAGCAACAGTTGCTTTTGGACAAACTACAAATAGAAAAATTTATCGAGTCATATCAGATATTGTTAATAGTGTTTTAACCATTGGAACACCTCAACAACCACATAAGTTACAAACTGGTGAATCAATTAGAATTTTCAGTGATAATGGAGATCTTCCACAAAACATTGTAGAAAATACTTTATATTATGCGATTAAAGTTGATAATGAAAAGATCAAAATTGCTTCATCAAAAACAAACGCTGACAATGGAACTTCTCTGACAATTTATGGTGGTAAGCAACTTAGAATTGAAAGTAGAGTAAATGATAAGAATAGTGGAGATCTTGGATCTCCAGTTCAGTTTGACCCAATTCAAAAGAATTGGTTTGTTCATGTTTCAGCGTCTGGTAATTCAATTTTCAGTGAGATTAACACACAAGGAGTTGCTGGTTTAACTGAAAGAACCGATATTTCATATATCAAGAGAATTGATGATGATAGAAGTCTTGATGAAAAACTTTATAAAGTTCGTCTCGTCATTCCTAAAGAATCCGTTAATGCTAAAGACCCAACAGATGGTTATGTAATTCAAGAATCTAGTAACACTGGTGCAAGAAGAAATACAGATTTCTCTTTGGCAACTATTGGACAAAATGATTATGGATATAATAGAAATCCAAGATTCATTACAACATGTACAGTTGCTTCCAATACTATCACTGTTGTTTGTGATTTACCTCATAATTTAAATGTAGGTGACATTGTAAATATCAAAAACGTTGCTAGTACTACAAACCCACAAGCAACAAATAATATTGGATTTAATGGAACTTTTGCAGTCACAGAACTCGTTGATGACATGCAGTTCCGATATACAACTACCGATGTTCTGGGAGTTGTTCATGGTGTTGGAACTTTTAACAGCAACATTAATTCTAGAACAACCGCTTTACCTAGATTTGAAAGAAATGATCTAAAGTCAAATCTCTATGTTTATAGAAGTGAAGTTATTAAACCATATATTCAAGACATTCAGGATGGCATTTATCATCTATATGTTCTTAACTCATCAAACGCTATCGAGACTGAATTCACCAATCTGAAGTATAATCAAAATATTACTGATTTATATCCACAAAGTGATAAGGATAATATTGATGATAATCCACAATCGACTCAAAGTTATGCCAAGAGAAGTCCTTTAGGTGAAGTTGTTACAAATGATATCTCGAAGAGTATTACAAGAGAAAGTATTGACAAAACTCTGAAAGATTTGGGTGTAGGATTAAAAATTGTTGGATTAACAACATTCTTTACAACTGCAACTGCTGGTGTTGCAACGATTACTCTTGATAGAAACCACGGATATGGTGGTATTGCAACTTATAGTACACTAATACCAGGATCTGGATATACCCAAAGTGGCACTTATCATAATGTAAAACTTTATAATACAACAACTTTAAACTGGGATGGTGCTCTCGCAAGAGTTACAGTTGCTTCTGGAGTTGTTACTGCCGCAACTATTACTCATGGTGGATCTCAATATACAAATGGAGAAACTCTAGATTTTGATAGCACTGCTTTAGGTGGTGGAACTGGCGCAAAAATAACGATTACAACTGCTGGTATTAACACAAATATTGGTGATGTTCTACATGTGACTGGTATTGGCACTACCTCTGATGGATTCTTTAGAATTACGTCGGTTCCTGCCAAGAATCAACTTTCTTTCCCAATCACATCATCAGATCCAAAGATTATTTCTGGTCAATATACAATTAATGTTGGTCCAGCAGTTAATGTATCTTCAAATGTATACGATTCTGCAAGTGGAATAACAACATTTACATGTGCATTCTCTCATGGATTGGTTGCTGGAGAAGAATTTAGATTAGTTGGATCCACTAATAATGTTATTGGTGATTATATTGTTAGAGAAAGGGTTGGAGTCAATACATTTAATGCAGTAACAAATGCATCAGTATCTCCAACTTATGTTTTCCATCTTGGTCTAGTTGCTGGTGCCGTAACTTCTGATAGTTCTTTTGAGAATCTTGGTGCAAGGGGATTATCTTTCTATGCTGGTGATGATTTAATTCTTAAGGCTGGTATAACTACAGAATCAATTCTTAAAGTACAAACTAAGAGTTCTGGTATTGGTACGGTCACTAGATTTCCAATGGGATCTTATATTCAATCTGGAAATGAGATCATGAGAATTACATCCAGTGCTTTAACAGGTTCTGGATTGGATGAAATTAGTGTTATCCGTGGTGCTTTAGGAACTCCTAGAGAAAATCATTCTACAGGTCAAATTCTTAGAAAGATTAAACCAATTGCAATTGAAACTCGTAGACCTTCAATTATTCGTGCTTCTGGACATACATTTGAATATCTTGGTTATGGTCCTGGTAACTATTCAACCGGTTTACCACAGGTTCAGGTTAAAACTCTAAGTGAAAGAGAAGACTTCTTGGTACAATCACAAGAAAGGTCTTGTGGTAATGTTGCCTACACAGGAATGAATGGTAATGGTGACTTCTTTGTAGGAAATACCAAATATGCATCTTCATCTGGAACTCAGAAGACTTTTGATATTCCAATTCCAACAACTGCAGGACAAGATTCATCTAGATTAAGTGTTGTCTTTGATGAAATTGTTGCCAAGGAAAGAATTATTGTTGAAGGTGGTTCTTCTGGTACAGTTCTATCTCAATTTGATGGTCCAGTTAGCTTTAATAAGGAACTGAAATTCAATAGTAATACAACGACTAATGGTGTTCATAAGGTAACTGGTCTATCTCTGTATACAAATGTAACGGAAGCAACTGGTGTAACACCGACTGATACAGCATCTGTTATCTTTACTGGTGGTGTTGCAATTAAGAAGAAGTTATACATTGGTGGTGATTTAAGAATTGAATCTAGTTCGGACTTATATCTCAAAGATAATGGCATCATCAATCTTGGTGACGCAAATGATTTACAAATCTATCATGATGGGGCAAATAGTTATGTTAGTGAAAGTGGAACTGGTGACTTATATTTAACTGGTACAAATGTTTTTATAAGACCAAATGGTACAGAAAGTGGAGTTAGAGCACTAGCAAATGGAGCAGTAGAACTTTATTATGATGATGCTAAAAAACTTGAAACTCAAACTGGTGGAGTTGCTATTACCGGTGCTTTAACAGTATCTGGGGATATCACTGCATTCTTTACTTCTGATGAAAGATTAAAGGACAATATTACTCCAATCTCTAATTCTCTTGAAAAAGTTAATGCACTGAGTGGTAATACTTATACTTGGAATGAAAAGTCTGGTAAAGAGGGTCTTGATATTGGTGTGATTGCACAAGAAGTTCAAAAAGTACTTCCAGAGGCAGTCAAAGAAAGAGATAATGGGTATCTCGGTGTTGATTATCACAAGATAACTCCACTTCTAATTGAATCAATTAAGGAACTGACCCATAAAGTTGAAAGACTAGAAAATATTGCCAGAGAAAGGGGTTTATTATCAGATTGATAAATAACTAAAAACATTTTAAGATGGCGAATATCAGGAAGTCCTTTAATTTTCGTGATGGTGTTCAGGTCGATGATAAAGATCTAGTAGTACGTGGTACTTTGGTTGGAATTGGTACGACAGTTCCAACCGAACGTTTAGATGTAAGAGGAAATGCTAGAGTAGTTGGATTAATGACTGCTACTGATGCCTTTGTAAGTGGCATCGCAACAGTTAATAATACTCTTAGAGTCGGATCAACAGTTAGAGTTGTTGGAAGTAGCGGATCAATTACTGCTACTTCTTTTTATGGAAATGGTGCTACATTATCTAACCTACCAACATCTCAGTGGGTTGACGTTGATGTTGGTTTAGGATTTACCAGCATTTATGCTGCTGGATTCGTTGGAATTGCAACAATCGATCCAAGAAATACTTTCCAAATTGGTGGAAATCCATTTGTAGGACAACTTGGCGTTGGATTTAATACTGTAGGTGACATGAGAGCATCTGGCATTGTCAGTGCTGCGTCTTTTGTTGGAAGTGGAGCTGGAATTACAGCACTTACAGGACAAAATATTACGAATGGTGTTATTGGCACATCAGTTTTACCAACAATTCCTAACGACAAATTACCTTCTCCTATTAGTATTGCTGGAAGTATTACAGCAACTAATTTTTATGGAAGTTTCTTTGGTGATATTACTGGTAATTCTATTAGTGCAGATTCTGCACTTTCATTAGCTGGACAACCAAGCATTAATGTTGGAATTGTAACTGCAACTGCTTTAAATAGTCCATTTGCAACTGTTGGAGTTGCCACTATTTTAACCACATTTAGAGTGGGTGTTGGTGGAACCGCCGTTGCTGCTGTAGAGTCTGGAAGAATCGGTGTAGGAACTGCACTCCCAACTGTAGAACTTCAGATTTTTAAAAACGGACTTTCTGCTAATCCAACTATTGAAGTTGTTAATCCAAGCGGAGAATCTAGAATTTCATTAGGAAATTCAGTAGGTCTTGGAAATAGTACTGGATATTTAAGATATGGTGCGACAAGAGGAACCCTTGAAATTATTAATAGAGGAACTGGCTCCATTATTTCAGTTTTACATGCTGGCCAGGCAGGCGTTGGTACAGGGACTTTCCAATGGCTTTATGGACAAGATAATTCTGCCGCTTTAACATTAACTGCTGGTTCATCAATAGATTCTAGAAGACTGGGAGTTGGACTTACAAACCCAAGTTATAATTTACATGTTGTTGGCACAGGAACTATTACTTCCGATTTAACGGTTGCTGGTAATTTTATTGCTGCTGGAACATTAACCTTTGGGTCTGGATCCTCAAGATTTACTCTCGGTGGCGGTGGAAATCCTCCTGCTATACCTGCAAATCTTAATGTTACCACAGGAATCAGTTCTCTTAATAGGTTATATCTAACCAATGACGCAATATTGGGAATAGGAACAACTCTTCCAGCAGCTGGTCTTGGACTAGATGGTAAGACTATTAGTGCTCACTTTGCCAATGTTGGAATCGCAACAGCATCATCAGCAGCTGCTGCTTTTGTAAATGGAAGTACAGCATTATTCCTAGATAGAGTTTCAATAGGTTCTACAACCAATCTGGATAGTATTCCAGGACCAGATAATACTTTTGTGGATGCGACTGGTTTATCAGTTTTTGGAAGAGATATTGTTGCTGTAAACTCAGACGTTATTCTCGTTGGAAATAATGCTAATCCAAAAATAAATGGATTTATTGGAGTTGGTACTAATTCTCCTTTTGGTGCTGTTGACTTAAGATGTGCTAATTATAACGCAACGAGAAGAGCAGTTTTCTATGCACCTCAATTAAATAGAGTCGAAAGAGAAGCTCTTGTTTATAATGTTGATTTGGGTAGTGGAGCGTTTATTCAGGAAAGAAGTTCTCGTAGACCAGAATATTTTCATCAAGATAGTTTATGGCAACCTGCAGGATACATTGTTTGGCCAAACGTTGTTCTTGGTGTTGAATATGATTCAAACAGCACTCATGATAGAACTGCTGGATCTCCTCAGCAAGGATATATTACTGGAAACTATGTAAGTTTAGGTGCAACGAGTAATGTTTTGATTGGAACCAGAGTTGGTTCTGGTTTGACATCAATTGCAAGATATAATACTTTCCTTGGAGATCGCTCTGGATTTGATATTGCAGGTGACAATAATCTTTGTCTTGGATATAAAGCAGGAAGAGCTTCTGCTCAAGGTCACTTAAACGTTTCTCATAATGTTGTCATTGGTGTAGGAACAAACACTGCTGGTAGTAATGGTGACATATTTGCTGGGCGCCCAGGAACAACTCCAGCTGGATTGAGCACAAGTGTTGCTAATGGATTCTTTGCCCCACCATTCGCAGGTAACAAAGTATTGGCAATTGGTGTCAATGCTTCTAATGCTTGTGAATATTGGTTGGTTGGTAACAGCCAATTTAATCTTGGAGTTGGGACAACAACATTAACAAATGCAAAACTCACAGTTAGTGGAGCAATTTATCAGTCAACTGGAGTTTCTACATTTGCCTCTGGATCACATCATCAAAATATTCGAGTCGGTACAACAGCAGTTAATGAAATTGATACTGCTTCTGGAAATCTCGTTCTTGATTCTGCTGGTGGTACCTTAGATGTTCAAGATAATATTACATCTACAGGTACAATTAGTGACTCTATTGGAAATGTAAGGAGTTATCCTCAAAATGCTCAATCTTCTTTAGGTGGTTATGTTCTTGTTGCTAGTGATGCTGGTAAGCATATTTCGTTCTCAACTTCTGCAGGAATTGCTACAGTTCCATCTGGAGTCTTTTCTATTGGTGATGAAGTGTTAATTTATAATAACACTGCATTATCTCAAACATTATCTCAGGGTGCAGGTGTTACAATGTATCTTAGTGGTACTGCAACTACAGGAAATAGAACTCTAGCTCAAAGAACAGTTGCTAGACTTTTATGTGTAGGAACAAATACATTCGTTGTACAAGGATCGGGAGTCACGTAAGGACACTTTCATAACTGGTACAGGGGGTTCCTTCGGGGACCCCTTTCTGCTATAATAGTTTCATACGCGATGAGACCTGTGTTTGAACTCCGACCTCACCAGCAACGTGGTCTTGATGCCATGGAGCGGTATCAACTGGGTCAACTGATCATGCCGACTGGTGCGGGCAAGACCCCCACGATGATCTTTGATGCCATCCGTCAGTTTCTGAAAGATATTCCTCAGACCATTGTAGTGTGCTGCCCCCGCATCCTCCTGGCGGAGCAATTGTCTAGCGAGTTCCTTGAGTTTATCACGAATGCTCAAGTGATACATGTCCACAGCGGTGAGACGCACCACTTCAGCAGCACTCGTCCTAATGTGATCCGCACTTGGGTTGAGGCAACTCAAGGTCACAAGCTGATCTTCACCACTTATAATTCTCTGCAGCGTCTGCAACAGGCAGATATTAACGTCGATACCATTTATTTTGATGAAGCGCACAACTCAGTTCAACGTAACTTTTTCCCTGCTACGGAGCACTTCTCTTCTGTTGCTGACCGCTGCTATTTCTTCACTGCTACTCCTAAGCATTCTGCTACGATTTCCAAACCTGGCATGAATATGCCTGAGGTTTATGGCAACGTGATCTGCAACGTTCCTGCACCTGAACTGGTGGATCAAGGCTACATATTGCCCCCTAAAGTTGTCGTGAAGCAACTTGAGATGGTTCAGGACAAGCAGATGATTGCTGATCGTGACTCTGCTAACCTGTTGGAAACCATTGACGATAATGGTCTGGATAAGATCCTGATCTGTGCTCGTTCTACCAAACAGATCATCAACCTTGTTTCTCAATCTGACTTTTGCTCTGACCTCAAAGAGCGTGGTTATTCTTGGATGTATATTACTTCCAAGACTGGTGCTGTGATTGATGGTCAGAAGGTCAATCGTGAGGTATTTTTCGACACTCTGAATGCTTGGGGCAAAGACTCTTCCAAGAAGTTTGTGGTCCTGCACCACAGCATTCTGTCCGAGGGCATCAATGTGTCTGGTCTGGAGGCAGTTCTGTTCATGCGGAACATGGACTACATTGGGATCAGTCAGTCCATTGGGCGTGTGATCCGCCTGGGAGGCGCCCAGAAGACGTTTGGACTGGTCTGTGTGCCTGTCTATGACAAGGTGGGCATCAGCACCGCCAAGAGCGTTCAGGCGGTTGTAGATACCGTATTTCAGCAGGGTCAACCTGCCATCAGCGTTGTCAGGCGCTGATTTTTCTGCTATAATACTCACACACAAGGAGGAATCCCCCCAATGCGCTGCAAAGTCCAACTCTACGTTGCTGGTCGTACCTTCGATGAAATTGTCGAAGCAGCAAATTATGAAGATGCTAAGCGTACTGCTCTGGCACGAAATCCGACTGCTAAAGTTGTCAGTGTAACTGCTATATTCGGATGAGTGAAAATTTTCTCAAACCATTTATCCCTCGTCCTGGTGTTCTTGATCCAAAACCAAAAGATCCAGAAGGTTATGTAACCAAGGATGGAATGTGGGCTGCTGTCCCTTATGGTAAAAAGTTCATTATTATTCATAATGGGCAGCAAGTCCATCTAGCAAACAATTATTCAACTGCTAAATCTTACATTTTGAAACAAGTTAAAGCATCAAAGAAAAAGACTTCAACAGTTGAACAATTTTTCAGTTAAATAGTACAACTACGATACACATTATGGACGAAGCCCCAGACGTTAAATGGAACCGAGGACTGGATCTGTTTATTGAAAGTGTACATAAACCAGATCACGAACTTCGTCAATGTGCCCACAATCAAAAGTGCTACAATGAATTGATGGCAGTTCGTGAGCACGTCCTAGAGTATCTGAAACTTCTAAGACGATGACTTACTATGCTTGGTTAACTATATTTGCAATTATTGCATACATCATCATCAGCGACAGAAATGTTGCTGATGCTTTTGTTTATGTTTTTGATATTGTCAAGAATAGGATCATAAGACAAATCTGGTGGTTGAAGAATAATCCGAGAACCCCCTGGGCAAAATATTTAATGTGGAGACGCTCAAATCAACTTGCCAAAGAGTTGATGGATGAGTTACAATCTAAAAATAAATAAGTTATATCTGGAGAACGATATGCTTTCTACACAGTATCGTCTTCGTCTTGAAGCAATCTGCGAAAAGATTGTTCTGCACGAGGAAGTGAGTCTTGAAGATATGATCTGGGCCGAAAAACTTGCCAAGGCAAACCGCTCTGCTGGCACAATGCTCCGCCAAGCAAGAAGAAGAGCAGAAAACCCTGATATGGTTGAGGGTGACTTAGATGATTTTATGAATCAGTTGGATATTGGTGGTTTGGGTCATGAACGATTTGGTCGTCGTGGTTTTGATAATCCAGATGATTTACACGATTGGTTCAAACGTGATGAGGATGAAACCGATTGGAGGACCAGAGATTGACATACGACGAGTTTATTCACAAAGGCACCGAGTTCTATATGGAAATGGTGCGTCTTGTTGATACTAAACTCAAATATCGTATGGAGTTCACTGATGAGGAGAAGGAAATAAAAGACCACATTATGGAGTTTCAACACAATGTTAAAATCAATGAGTTGAGAGATAAGTTCCAAAAATGCTGGGAGATTGAAGAATGAAAGCTTTAATTCTTATTGCTTGTTTTTTACCTCTTGTTACAATATGGTTAGTGATGAAACTCTCATTGTGGATTGCTGCTGTCAACGAAGAGCAAACTTATGTCAGAGAAGATGCCAAACGACCACACGGACCTTATGTGGAAGACCCATATGGAGACTCTGATGAGGAAGGCAAAGATTATTGAGACTAAAGAAATAATTGAAGAAGCAATCTGGCAGTGGTATTTTGAGCGTGGTCTTGAAGTTCCCAATTGGAAAATGCAGCAAGACCCACAGTGGTGGATTGATTATTTGAAAGAGATTGACAATCAAGACTAGATACCTTATAATAGCAGCATATAACTATTTGATTATGGACTACAAACCTTATAGTGTAGAGTGGACACGGCGGAGGTATCTTGCCGAAGCAATCCAACAATACTTTGATACTGATGCTCCAGTAGATGTAATCTTGGATGATATTGTGGATGTGCTTGGAGAAAATGTTATTGAACATAAGACCCGTGCTGAAAAGTTTCAACAAGTCCTTGATGGTTTAAAATTTGTATGACTTATAAAGTAATTGATAATTTTTTAGATAAGTCTGAGTTTAAACAGATTTCTAATTTGATACTTGATAATGAAGAGGGGTTTGAGTGGTTCTTTAGTGATGGTGTTACACATGTAAAAGCAGAGTCAGAAATATGGTCAACATATTTTGTGCATGTTTTTTATATTTCTAGTGTTCCTAACAGTAGACATTTTCAGTTTTTAAATCAAATTTTTGCTCCAAAACTTGATAAAGAAAATTCATTGAGATCCTGGTTAAGAATTAAAGCAAATCTGTATCCCAATACTGAAACCATAAAAGAACATACCAAACATTCTGATTATGATTTTTCACATAAAGCAGCAATATTTTCTCTGAATACTTGTGATGGATTTACACGAATGTCTGATGGTACAAAAGTTGATAGTGTTGCAAATAGATTAATTTTATTTGATGCTCATGATGAGCATAATTCAAGTACAACTTCTGATTCTAAATATAGAGCAAATATAAACTTTAATTGGTTGTAAGATGTCTCTTTTCTTAGACTATACAGAGATTCTACCAGAGTTGCAGGTATTGTCCGATAATTTTGATGCAATTCACGCTGAGTTTATTGCAAATAGAGAAAATTTAGAAATTAGAGATTTTACAGATCAACAAAAAGATTATATTACAAAAAATAAGAGAGGTTATCCAATTCAATTCAATAGTTATTTGGATGCCAAACAAACTAATACTGATGTTGGGTGGCATATGGGGGCATTGAGTTATCATGGAGTTTTTCATCCATGCAATGCAATGTATCTTCCTATATTATGTCAAACACTTTCTTCCATTAAAGCAGTATTAGTTGCAGGAATCAATGTATTACATCCAGGATCTTCATTAGATTGGCATTGTGATAAGGATTATGGTGGTGGTGGATTGAATACTTATCGTGTTTTGTGGGGTATTGATGTTCCTGTAGAAAAAGATAAATGTTCAATCTTTCAAATGAAGGATGAGTCTGGTAATGTAGAAACCCAAGTGTTTGGGAATAATAAGTTTTATACTTTTGACTCAAATACTACTCATCGTGTTGAGAATATGATGTCTCAACCAAGAACAGTGATAGCAATGGATGTTTTTGCATCTAAAAGCCTTGCCCACATTAATAATAAACCAAATGTATTTTTTAGAAGTATGCTATGAACAAACTAGATCGATTCTTTACTCTTGAGGAGTTAAATCCAAAACTTAAACTAGTTGAAGAAAGATTTGAAGAGATTCAAAAAGAATTTCTTGATAATTTTGACAAGATTTATTGGTGTAATTGGGGATATGATACTGGATATTCTGGACATACTGCTATTGCGTATCAAGGATGGCAAATTGCTCCCATCTTTATGGAGTGTAGAGATCCCTTTAGTGCAAAACTAATTACTGATGATGAATGGGACGCATTTGTTAAAATAGCACCCACAATTATTGGTAAAAATTTTGGAGATCCAATTTTTGTCAAAGAAGAAAAGATTGGATATCATAGAGAAAATTCTGAATTGCTTCCTATTCTCACATCAACAATGAGAGAGGCTGGAATTAAGAGAAGATTTGGTATTAGTATGGTTGGTCCTGGTAAAGGTATTGGTTGGCATCTTGATCCAGATCCAGAACGTGATAATCTAGCAATTATTCGTGGTCTCTGGGGACTTGATGTTCGTCAGGAAGAAGGTAAAGAATGTTATCTAATGTTTGGTAACAACAGAGAAAAAGCAGAGAAGAAATTATTTGTAAATAATCAGCATATGTTTTTCTGGGGTAGAATTCGTCATAAGGTGGAGAATGAATTATCTACACCAAGATATTGCTTGTGTTTCGATCAGGAAATTGACAAAGATTTTTTGAGAAGTTTAGGATGACTTTAACTGAAAAGGCACAAATCTACAAGAATGTATGGACTTGTGCCTATCGTAGAAGATACGCTGCAAAACTTAAAGAAGATTGGGACTTGTATCAGCGAGAACACCAAACTGTGCTAATGTGTCTTAAAATAGCAAAATGGACAATCTTTGATTCTGAAAAACATCATTATTTAAAATAGAGGAAATTACATTGACTGAAAGATCACAAGACTTAACGAATAGAATTTGGGAAGCACGAAATGCTGGTGCTGATACAGAAGAAAAACTGATCGCTGCGGTTCTTCGTATTACTGCAGAAAATGTTCAGTATTATACTGCTCAAGATGGTAGAATCGTTTTGGATAAGAATGATATGCTACAACTAGCAGAGGAACTAGAAGAATGAAACTCATTCAATTTGGTGTAAGAGACGATTATGGAAAAGAGTATTATATGACTCTTTGTACTGGAAGACAATACTCACTTCTTCAACTTGCTTTTGATTTTGGTGAGTATGGTAAATGGATTGAGTGGCCTTATCTTCAAATCTCTATGGGATATGGTAGGTTATTTTCTTTCTTATTCTCTATTGGTAAATTAGGTTTTAGTTTTGATATTGCTGGTCGTAACTGGCGTGATGAGTTATTCTATGTCCAACCAAATGAAAAAACTTAACTGGTTTGAGTATTATTTTGGACACTGCTTCCAAACTGGTTGGAGGGAAATGTGGAATAACTTCAAGATGTGGAGAGACCTCATTAGTGGAAACTATGAGAATTATGGTCTACTATCAGATGACGATCCTTATGAAGAGTGTTATCAATGGTTCTGGACGAGTATCAACCTAGATGAAACTTATCCAAAAGAGTTTCTTGAGTATCTGATAGAAATGTGTGATAGGATTGATCGTGGAGAAGAGAAACTCATTCCATTAGGTGAAGATTTCTTTGAACGATTGAAAGATCTTACAGATGGTGTTGATGTAGATTTATTTGATGAAGATGATGAAGATGATGAGGACACTTGACGAACTGGCACACCTACCCCTGAAATTGGTGAAACTACCCCTATAATGAGTATATTCAAAACAGGACCAATGACTTACAAGGCAACCCTCAAGGTTCAGTTTGATACTGAGTGGACTTCCACCCATTACAGCAGTGGTTTTGATGATATGATGCTCCCTGAAGAGCATTATACTTTTCAGGTTCCTGCCGAAGACCTTAACACTTATCAATTGTTTCGCTTTTTCGCAACTGTTGCCCGTGCAATGGGACACGATGACATCAACATTATGAAAGGTGCTTGTGCTCTCGCATTTGGTGAAGACCGCAGAGAAGAGGATATGCGTAAGGTTGCTGATGAGTTTGAACTGACTTTGGGTGAAGACCTGAGGAAGAAGTTTGATGATATGCAACAAGCAGACGCAGAGTGGGAACGCCTTAAAAAAGGTCCGATGGGAACTGTCCTGACTGATGAGAAAGAACAATGCGAAGAGTAACCGTCAAACCGAAGAGTAGCAAATCCAAAAACAGACTTGCTAATATGATGGGAGGAAATCCTGTCTGTATTGTTGAGCAGGACAAAGGTGATGGTATGCTGTTTCTCGCATCAGAGAACCAGAAATACTTCTTTTGGGTTAATGTAAGCAACGATTGTCATTGGGAAACTGAATGGGAAGTGCTATGAACTACCTTTGTTTTGTTGATGGTCTGCTAGAATTTGCTAGTTCAGACCCTTCTTCTTTCGCACACTACCAGTTAGTGTATGCTGAAGAACACAAGAATGCTAATGTTCAGTATCTTACTCTGACTGATGAAGAGTATGATGAAATGTTCCCTTATGAGGAAGATGAAGAATGACTGACAAAACAAAACTACTCAAGATGGTTGAAAGTGCCCTTGAAACAGCACCACCTAATGAGGAAGCAGAAGCACAAGCAGTAATTGATGCTACAGCAGATTGGTTTGAGATTGTATTAGAAGATATGGGCATTCAACCATCTTCTATTCCAACTCTTCTACGGTGGCAAGCACATCAACACGAATATATGGAGTGATTATGAATGATGATATGCCCTGGGTAGATCTCACACCAGAAGAAATCCAACAACTCCGCACCAAGAAACAAGAACTCACAGAATACGGCAAACAGAAAATCCGAGAACTTATGACTCACGAAGAAATGCTTGCTGTTGCTGCACAACGAGAAGCAGAGAACAAAGCATTGGAAGCATTGGATAAACTCTATGATGAGAATGGTGATGCACTTCAACAACTTTCTGTGATTGAACGCAGAGAACTCATCAACGAAGCACTTGAAGAACTCAACGCAATCGTAATGGGGGGACAAAACACTCGTGAGTTTTATCTTTCAATATCTCACATTCGTAGTGTATTAGAAAGATTGAAATGACATACAAAGTTAGATACACTGGTTTTGGTCCATACAAAGATAAATTTGAGACAAACCAAATTCTAACAGTCAAAGAGATGCTACCTTATGCCTGGCACGAAAACTTTACCTTTGAAGAAGTAGAAGGTGAGTATCATACAATTTTCTTTGAGGATGTGAAATGAGATTCCAAGAACCAACAAAGTGGGAACTCTTCCTTGACGGGTTTCATAACTTCTGGTATGCTTTGGACAGTTACGACACTATTGAGCACTTCCCTGATGATTTTTGGGAATCACTCTCAAATGGTTGGATGCAAGAATACATTTTTCCATATGATGATCCTTTTAATCTCACTATCTCACCTGAACGCAAACTACGACTAGGACAATGAGTAACCCACTGAAACTAAACGAAGAAGCAGCAGTATTTTCTTATACTCCTGCTGAACTATTCAACACGATTATGTGTATCGTGGCACATCCACATAAAACACTCACGCAACATGATAAAGCCCGTGCTATGGCAATCTTTGTTACCTTTGCTGATTATCTCAACAACTACACTGAGAGTGACAATAATGGTGGGCATTATGTCTATGAGAGTGATGCCACAGATTTTGAGGGTTATGTGTTAGAACTACTTGGTCAAGCAGGTTTGCCTGGTTGTGATAAAGTTGATGTTGATGAGATTCTGAAATGAGTCGCTTTACTGAAAACCCCGACGAAATTGTTCTCCAAGACATTCAAATGTTTCACCTCGAAAGTATGAATGAACGCACACTTTGGATTGGTGTTTATACCGAAGATGATAAAATCTATCACTTGAATATTTCTGCGGATGGTGATAAACTGAGGTACTATTGGAGTGATGAGACTTGTGAGTAGTAAAACTTATCTTCAATATGTTGTGATTCCCACACTTGCGTTTTTCTTTTCTGCTATTGTATCTTATAATCTAACACCAGAGAGAACACCCCAGCATACTTCTACGGTGTCTGGGTCTTCTGGTGATCTTAAATGCACTTCGTCTTGTGTTGTGAAAGAACAATGATAACCTTTATTGCCTTTTTAATCATTGGTAGTATTCTTGATTGTTTGATTCAACCACCTGCAAAAAGTTTTTTTGATGATGACCAAAATGACTGAAACATTCAAACAAACCTGCGATAAACCTTACGACAGGCATCACTATAAGTTGGTGTATAGCAATGGTAAGTCCATTGTTTTAGAGGACTATATGGATGTTCAGGCACATTGGTTTCAAACACCAGACCAGTTTTTAAGTCACGTTGAAGTTCTTGACATTCCACAAAAGAAAAAGAAAACAAAAGGATTCCAATGATTTCTATCTACGATATTATGCATGATGAGCAACGATATGGTTGGGTTGTAGATAAACGCTACGACTGGATCAATATGTTGCATAAAATGCAAAAGAATAATCCTCATCGTTTTAAAGAGTTTAAGTACTCACAAGAAACCATCTATCACTACCTAGATAGATTGCAACAGGAGCAAAACGTCTACGACTAATGAGCGAAGTAACTTTTAAGAAGCACAGAGTATTCCGTGAAACTCAATCAGTTATCTTTTATGATATTTCTGTGGAGGGATCTAATGCATCAGACCTCGTGGTTCACGAAGGTCCTGCTATTAGTCCTCCTGATGATATTGTAGGAGCAAAGCAGTTTTATATTCATTATCACCAGGTAGATCACAATCGTGTTCTGCAGGGTATTCGCACATTTGAGTTAGTCAATCCTGAATGGAGATATCCATATCATATTGTGCATCTTAATCGTTCTTCTGGAGCTCTTGTGATTCCTCAAAGAACTTACCATAGATCCTGGTCAGGAGAAGAAGGATCAATAGTGATTAACCAAGCGATTCGTGATGATGAGTTTAATGATAAGACTGAGTTTATTCCTGTATCAGCAGCACAGAATGAAGACCTGTATCGCATCCTAGCACACGAAAAACCAGTCATTCATACACTTGGAGAAATGTGATGGGAATGTTTGATTATTTTCACTCATCGTATGATTTGGGCGAGCAGTTTACTAATGTAACCTGCCAAACTAAAGACATTGAAGAAGGTATTGGTGGTACAATGACTGACTACTGGTTAGATCCAGCGGGTCAGTTATGGTATCCCAGCTATGTCGGTACACATACCTTTGAGGAAATCTCAAAGGATGATGAACGATACGATGTAAAGCGTAAGTTTTTAAACTTTGAATGGATTCCTACTGGTGAGCATGGTAGATTTAAACCCCATGAGATCACCAAATATGTGGAGATCTATCCTGCTGAATGGAAAGGTAAATGGGAAGATTGGCCCCGCTTGAGATTACATTTTCGATATGGTAAACTACAAGACTATGCAGATGTTACTGGTCGATGAAAAGACATGGATTTATAAAAGTTCTCAGTGAAGAACAATGTAAAACTGCCGTAGGTATTGTTGATGATCTCTATGAATATTGGGTCAGGAGAGAACCAGAACCCTGGGATTTTTACACCATAGGATCTACCAGTTATCAGGAAGGAATGACTCATTCTGAAAGATATACTGCTCAAATGAATAAAATGAATCCAATCTTGAAAAAGAATTTTGAATGGGTTTATGATCTTGTTATTGAAAAACTTACCGAACAGATAGGACCATGTGAAATCATAGATGATCTTGGCCATCCTGGGTTTCATGTACTTGGTCATCCTCCTGGACAATTAAATAATAAACTCACGATGAAATTGAGTCAAAAACCTTTATTTAAAATTCATGAGGATAGACCATATGCACATCAAAAAGCAAGGATGGTATGGGCAAAATTTAAAGATGTAACAATTCATAATTCATTAACCTGGACATTACTTCTCGAATCTCCTAAATGTGGTAGTGGATTAGCGATATGGGATGAATCCGTACTAAAACAATATGATACGAATAAAGAACTATCTGATTATGTCAGGGGTTTAAGTCACTATCAAGAATATCTAAATCATAGACCACCAGATAGTGTGGTATCATATAATCTTGGAGAAGCTTTTTTCTTTAAGGGAGTTTTGCTTCACCAGATTGCACCTTTCATATCTCTTGAAGAAAATGAAAGGAGAATTACAATGCAAGGACATGGATTACTTTGTGATGGTATTTGGAGGATTTTTTTCTAATGAACTTTACACCCGAACAATATAGACTCATTTACACTGCGGTTCGTCGCTATCAAGTTGAGAAATGCATTCTCGACAGTCAACAATATCATGAGTGTGGAGAGGTGCTTGACGAACTCTTTGATCTCGTGTATACTCAACGGAGAGAACAACCAACCTAATGGAACACACTGAAGAATTCCCCTTTGACGGATTCCCTTGGAAACTTGTGTATAAGGAAGGGAATGAAACTCGCAAATGTTTCTTTGAGTCGGAAGCACACCGTCAAAAGCACATTGATCGTTACAAACTTAAAAAGAAAGATATTAAACTCAGTTACAAATTTGAAGAATAATTATGACTAAAAGAGCACTTATTACTGGCGGCGCAGGATTCATTGCACACCATCTAATTGGACAAATTCTTAAGACCACTGATTGGGAAGTGATTACACTTGATCGTCTTGATTACAGTGGCAATCTAAATCGTCTTCATGATTTGATGCTTTCATTTGATCCTGAAGTTCGTAAACGTGTAAAGATTGTTCACCATGATTTGAAGGCAGAACTTAACCCTTTGGTTCGTTCTGAAATTGGTAATGTAGATTACATTCTTCATCTTGCTGCAGGGTCTCATGTAGATCGTAGCATTCTTTATCCCATGGAATTTGTCATGGATAATGTTGTTGCAACCTGTAATATCCTTGAGTTTGCAAGAGTTCAAAAGGATAATCTGGAAAGGTTTATTTACTTCGGTACTGATGAAGTTTTTGGTCCTGCTCCGAATGGAATCAAATATAAGGAGAATGATCGGTATAATTCTACCAATCCTTATAGTGCAACTAAGGCAGGTGGTGAAGAACTTGCGGTTGCTTATGAGAATACTTATGGTCTTCCCATTTACATTACTCACACAATGAATGTGTTTGGTGAACGTCAACATCCCGAGAAGTACATTCCTATGTGCATCAAACGGATTCGTGATGGTGAAAATGTGACGATTCATAGTGATTCCACCAGAACGATTCCTGGTTCTCGCCATTATATTCATGCCGAAGATGTTGCATCTGCTGTTCTATTTCTGTTGAATTATGAGGGTAAGTTCGAACCTACTTGGGGTAATGCTAAGTGTCCTAAGTTTAACATTGTCGGAGCGGAAGAGCTCAATAACTTGGAACTTGCACAAATCATTGCCGAAACCCAAGGAAAAGAACTGAAATATGATCTTGTAGATTTCCATTCTTCTCGCCCTGGACATGACTTGCGTTATGCCCTTGATGGTGATAAAATGAAGCAACTGGGATGGGTTCCTTCTAAAACAGTTAGAGAACGTATCGCAGAAGTTACTCAATGGACTCTTGAAAACAATCGCTGGATTACCCTATGACTCTAAGAACTTTTACTGACAAGAATGGTAATGAATGGAATTGGGAAGAAACACCAGAAGTAATTGCGGCACTCAAAGAGTATCATAAATTTGCTGGTAATTATCCTGGACCTCTCTATGCCCCCCACCCTGATTTAAAGAAACCAAATGAATACAAAGCCACTGACAATTGAAGAAGTAACTGAAGCAGCAGATATCTTCTTTCCTATCTACGAATGTATCAAAAGTCGGATGCCTGATGATGCAAAAGTAGAGGATATTCTTAAAGTTGCCGAGAATGTCTGTACTTTAGCGCAGAAACTGCGTGTAGAAAAAGAAGCAGAAAACCAACCCTTTGGATTCAATAAAAAGAATGACGAAACGCAATCCACTTGATATTCCAGATAAGAAACTAATTGACGATTGTTTTTATGTTGTAAAGGGAAAATTTCTCTGGGATAGTTATGACAAAGAAGGTAACGGATTGGTCTCAGCTCTCACTGAAGAGTCATGTATATCAGGCACCCGTTTTTATCTTAAAGGACGGCAGGAAGGTTTCTCTGAAACCAAAACTTATAACGGGGAAGTAGGTGGAAAACTCTGAATATCCATACCATGTTTTAGATCCCACTACTCCTTGGTATGAGTGGTTATGTTATTGTGAGATCTGTCATCAATTGGGCGTAAAGGATCAACCAAGTATAAGACGATACATGGGTTATCGTAACTATCTAAAATCTGTAGGTGTATTATGATGATTAAACAATTTGTTGATTGGTTCGTTGCACCATCACAAAAACCAATCGTTGAGGAAATTGACATATATTCAAAGTTGATTGAACTTCAAGAACGAATTATTGCACTTGAAGCAGAAAATGTGGAAACATCTAATTGTTTGTATGAATTGATGAATTCTATTGATGCAGTTGATGCCCGCATAGATATTCTGACCATAGAAAAGTGGAGTAATGATAATGTATGACTTAGATTGTTTTGAGAAAGCACTAGCACACTTTGGAACCCGTGTAGACATTATTATTGCCCTTGAAATGGGTGATAAGATTGATAGTGATGCTGCCTATAAAATGATCAAGGAAGAACTCAAACAACTTAAAAAGGTTCGTAAACACTATAAAGATACTGACTGCGATGAGTGCTGATAGTCTTAAGATAACACAGAATGAAGATGGGTCTTTCACCATGGACTGGGATCCAGAAGATCCAAACTGGAAGTGGCTCAATGGGTTGACTTCCAAAGAGATCTCAGTTATAGTGGAACAAGCAATCAAGGACCACCTCAATGAATGTTAATTATGATAAAGTTTGGCGAACAATGAATGACCTTGAAATGGTCACATCCAAGATTTGTTCTGCCCGTGAGATTATTGATAATGCAGTAGATAAAATTCAAGGACACGAATATGATAAAGCAGAACTTTTGATGTCTGCTGCTTATGAGTTTCTTGAGTATTATCTGCAAGAGTTTGATGATAAGTTCAAACTTGCCTGGCAAGCAACTGTAGGTGACTTGCGGAATGATGATAAGTTTGACTATACTGCAACTGGTGAAAAATTTGTCTGCGACAAGGATGATTCTTCACCAGAATGTAAGAATGCCTGGAATAGTTTCTGGGAAGAGAATTATTATCCAGAAGAGTATAAAGGTTCAACTGTGAGTAGTGTTCAATATACTGAAGAAGAACTGAATGCAATGTGTAATAAGGCGGAACTTGATGCCGAAGTAGAAAGAATCCGCCAAGAAGGTGGATATGAATGGACACCTGAGGTTTCTAAAAAGAAATGGGTTCTTCCTGTTGAAGAAGTAAAAGACGTTGATACTGACAAAACAGAATATTTTGTATCTTTCCCAGATGATCTCCTAGAAGCAGCAAAACTGAAAGAAGGTGATACAATCGAATGGGTAGATAGTGGCGATGGATCTTACCTTCTTCGTAAGGTTACCAAACCACTTGGAATGGATGATTGTTGATGTATACTCTTCAATTTCTTGCCCCATTTGTTGCTGGTCTGTGTTTTGAAAACTTTATGTTAAAACAAGGAGAACTCTGTAATGTTAGAGATTATCCCCCAAATGTGGTAAAATATGATAAACCAAATCCAGAACATGCCTGTTATCGTGACGGCATCTTCTACCCCCGTTGTAAAGACCTGGAGAACCCTGAAGTATGGCACTATCACAATCTGTTGAAGAATCGTTAAAGGAAGCAGAGCAATCTCTGCGAAATGCGCTAGCATATGCTGCACGTCAAGAGCGTCCGATGGTTTGTAGTGTGATCGCTGATCTAATCAGTCGTATTGAATCTCTACAGACTACAGATTCCTTGCTTGACAAACTCGAAAACCGAAAACCAGGTGATTCTGGTTTCTTTGGTACATTTTTTAATCGTGGAGATGACGAGTAATGGTTAATCCAGTCCATGTTGTTGGTTATGGAATGATTGACGCCTTGGGTAACAATCCTAGCGATTGTTTTCCAAGGTTTTTAGATGATGTAGATTATTCTGTGGACTTTCATCCCATGATTGAACGGGGTGAAAAGATTACCAGGGGTCTGATGGTAGACTATGAAACTCTACAACTGCCAGATCTTGATCCCAAATTGATGCGAACCTACACAAGATCACAACTTCTTGCATTCCATGTTGTAGAGCAGGCACTTAAAATGTCTGGTCTGAAACCACAGCAGGAAGTTGCAGTGATCTTCTCATCTGCTTCTAATTCCTATGAGGCAGGTAACAAGATTGTAAATGATTTGTATGATCGGAAGAGAATTAATCTGCGGAAACTGGTAAACATTCTGCCTGATATGATTCCATCTCACCTGTGTGGACATTATGGATTCATGGGAGCATCTGTTTCCATGTTGGCATCATGTGCAACCTCACTGTTTACCATGGAGTATGCTCAACGCCTGTGTGATGAATATGAATATGTTGTGGTTGGATCGTCTGACTATAATGTGAACGTGGAACTGATGTTATATTTTCAGGCACTTGGTGCCCTTGGAAACTATAACTGCCCATTTGATGACAAGCGTGAAGGTTTCATGATGGGTGATGGTGCTGGATGCCTGATCCTACAATCCAGTCAGAAGGCAAAGGAGTATGGTAGCACCATCCACGCCACCCTGTACCCCTCTGGAATGGCATCTGACGCCCTGGACATGACTGCTCCAGCACCTGACGCCAGAGGCGCCAAGATAGCGATTACAAAGGCGCTGAAGAACGCTGACATGCATAGTCCCATGCCCATGATTATTGATGCTGTGTCGGGCCATGCAACCTCTACATTTATCGGTGATCCAATTGAATACATGGCAATCACAGATGTTCTTGACAAGACTCCAATCTATGCACCAAAGAGTAAGATTGGACATACAATCGGTGCTGCTAGTATTCTTGAAACAATCTATGCGATTGAGTCGATGAAGAACAGAGTCATCCCTCACATCCAGAATCTAAATAAATGTTCACTTGACAGAAAAGAATGTCTTGTCAAGGAGAATCTAGAACTACCAAACAGAACACTTCGGACTCTCAACAACTCATTTGCCTTTGGTGGTAAGTGTATCAGTCAAGTCATCGAAGTGTGATATAATACTACAAGTGGAGATTTAAGTATGACAGAACCTGCATTTTGGGATTTTAAACTGAAGCAAGGGAAAGAACCTATTTGTGCTTCGTTGATTGAGAACTTTGATAAACTTTATATTGAACTGACTCATTTTGCTGCAATGGCATCACATTGGTCGCTTCCTTATTTCAATCCTTTGGTTGTTGATCCTGATACTGGAGATCAGAATCCATTATATACTGGCAACTGGACAACTCTTCCTGTTGGTTATGTTGATGAGGAGAAGTCTGTAAGTCCAGAGTTCCTTGAATTTAAGGCAGAACAAGAGAAGAAACTGGATCTGAGTCTTGATGATACCATCAGGAAACTGCGTAAGCGTGGTCTACCTGTGCTTCATAATCTGATCTGGAGAGCAGAACGAGATAAGAAATTGGCAAATGCTTTCCTGGGAACACTTTATCCTGGTTGTGTGGTTAATCGCCACAAAGGTTGGACAAAAGAGTATGTACGAGTGCATCTAGGACTTGCCTGGGATGATGATGCTGCCACAATCAATGTTGGTGATGAGACTCGAACCTGGAGTGATGGAGATATTCTGGCATTCAGAGATCAAGGTCCATACTTTATCAGCATGAAGAACGAGAGTAAGGATCAAGATCGACTCTATCTTTCGTTTGACTTGAGCGTAGATTATCTGAAAGAATATATTGATATCGAATGATACAGGAACCAGAGTTTTGGGAAGATTATTTAATGGATGAACCCATATGCCGCACATTTATGCGGTATTGGAGGTTTATTAAGTGGGAACTCATTATCAAATCCAAACTATTTCCAAAGGTTGGTGGATCTTCTTATAAATGGATGAATCCTTATCCAAAGTATAAGATTACCGACCCCGAGAGTGGTAAAAAGGTGAAAATGTATGATAATACATGGGATGTTCTAGCTCTTTCTAGATTTAGCGAATCATACCATCACGAAGTGAATATGATCGTGAAGAAGTTACAGGGTGGAAAGGATCTCGATATGTTGATTGATCAATATCGATGGATCCTTACACCTGTAATTCATAACATTATTAAAAAACCAGAGAAAGAGGGAATACTCGCCAATATGTTCTTAAGTATGGTATCTCCTGGTACAATTATTAGACCTCATCAAGGATACTCTAAAGATTATATGAGAGTGCATTTGTGTCTTGTGGAAGATCCTGGATGCCAGATAACTGTAGGAAACGTGACAAAAACGTGGAAAAATGGTAAAATATTAGCATTTAAAGATGGCGGTCCATACTATCATAGTGTAGTCCATAATGGAAAGAAAGATAGATATGTTATGTCCTTTGATCTTAAGTTAAGTTACCTAGAGAAGTATTTAAAATGAGCAAGAAAATAGCATTTTGGGAATCTTATTTTGAAGATGTTCCAGTATATAATGAACTGATTGAGAACTATCCAGTAATTAAAGAAGAAATTCTTAACTTTTGTGAGGCACCATTATCATTATTTGATTATCCACGATATCAAATTGATGGTAGAAATTTGTATGAACATTACTGGAAAGCAGCGCCCTTAACAAAGTTTGAAGGTGAATTTATGTCATCTTATGCTAGTGAGCAAGAGATGGCATTCTTAAAAGTTATTATTGAAAACTCTAGAAAAAAATGTCCAGTAACAACTGGAATACTCAGAAAGTATGAAGAAGAACTAGATGTACTCCATAATTCTTTTATTAGTCGATTAGTTCCTGGTTCTGTTATTAATCCCCATACTGGATGGACTGATAACTATATGAGAATGCATCTTGGAATTTCATGTGATCCTGGTTGTAGAATTACAGTTGGAGATCAAACAAAAACTTGGGAAGATGGTAAGATTCTTGCATTCAAAGATGGTGGACCTCTTAAGCATTCTGTTGTTCATGGTGGAACAAAAGAAAGAATCATTTTATCTGTTGATGTCAAGATTGATTACCTTAAAAGATATGTCGCAGAGTTACATTATTAAGTAGTGTAACGTGATCCCAAAGAAAACATTAAGTTTCTAGATAGTATTATATTGGAATGCTAACATTGGGTTACATCGCAAAGGAACTATGACTCTTGCAAAAACTGGTACTGAAAATCTTACTCAGGAAGAATGGAACGAACTTATTGCCCTCAAGCAAGCAATTACTTGGTCTCCACAAACAGTTTCTGCAGAAAAAATGGAAAAGTTTACTGAATTAATGGTTCGCTCCCTTGAAGGAAAATGTGATCCTCCCCCACCGAAGAACTGGCGTGGTAATTCTTTGAGTGAGTGAGAAATAAATATATCAACCCGATACAAAACTATGGAAAACATCGACCAACACATTCAGAAGGATGAGGATCTTCTGAGTGACCCTACAATTTCTCCACAGGCACGGAGACACACAGAAGAAGAATTAGAAGCACTTAAGACATATAAAGCAAATCATCCTGAAGATTTACATGATCCCACACCACTTGAGTTGTATTGTGACGCCCATCCTGATGCAGCAGAGTGTAAAATCTACGACGATTGAGGACATTTTCTAAACTGGCACACAGGGGGTTCTCAGGGCACTGGGGACCCCTTATAATATGTGGGTAATCGACAGACGCCCCAATGGCAACCCGCTCTCGCATTGGTATTGAACTCAAAGATGGTTCTGTGCTTTCTGTGTATCACCACTGGGATGGTTACCCTGAGTGGTTGGGTCGCATTCTGACCACGCATTACAACTCTCGTTCTCTTGCTGCCGAACTGATTGATGGTGGTGATATGTCCTGCTGCTGGACTGATGAACGTTGGGATGATACTGATGTGAAGGGTGTTTATGGTCCTCAATACTATTCTCAGCGTGGTGATGAATGCCCTCCTCGTCTTGATGCTGACCTGTGTGAGTATCTTCTCCCTGATAATGGTGAAGAGTATCACTATATCTTCCGCAATGGTGAATGGGTATGCTACAACATGAATACATTTGTGGAAAAACTTCCTGAAGTTGTTGAAATCCCCTCTGGCGCATTAGCAGTTTGATCTGCTATAATAATCAAGTAGTTGAGGAACTTCTCATGGATCTGTCTGAACTGATTGATGAACTGCGGGAAATTGCCCTGTATGATTCCGATCCTAAAGATTGGATGGGATACCTGGAGTCTGACGACTACTGGGTGCCAGATTCTGAACTGGCATACTGACCCTCCCAGCGGTGCCTAGGTGCCGCTATAATAAGCACATACGCAACCAAGCAATGACGACCACCTTCGCTGAGTATTCCGCCCAAGCAGAGGCACGGAAGAACATCGCAGAGGCAGTTCTGGGGCACACCTATGCCCTTTGTGAGGCACTCCGCCAGAACTTCATTGATTACAGCATCAAGATGCACGAAAGTGCTCTGAAGCGCCTGGAAGGCAACACTGAAACTGGTATTGCCTATCACAAGGATTGCATTCAAGACCTGAAGAACGGCAATTGTGGTTATGAGTTCTATCCTGAAACAGGTCGTAAGTACCACAAAATCATTATGGTTGCTAATGGTTCCCGCTCTGTCCATGCTTTTGTAGATAAAAAGACTGGTCAAGTGTATAAGTCTGCATCTTGGAAGTCTCCTGCGAAGGGTGTTCGCTACGATCTGCGCCTGATCTGTGATCGTGAATGGTTGCTTGAGAATGCTGATTGGGCAGGTGGTTATTTGTACGCTCGCTGATCATGACTACTAAAGAAAAACTCCTGTTTGTTTCTTCGTTCATTTGGTTTCTGCACTGGGGTCAATGTCTTACATCACGCATTCTGGATATGGTTATCGCAAGCGGGTCTGCGAGGATGTTACCACTTGGTTTCTGAATAAGTTCTTTCCCCGCCACAAGATCACGGTGGATATTGTGCATCGTGGTCTGAATCGTGAGTGTGTCTATGGGTATTGTGACGTTGTGGGTGAAACCTATCGCCCCCGTCACTTCCTGATTGAACTGAACACCCATATGGAGGAGGAGTTGTATATAAAAACTCTTTTACATGAACTGACCCATCTACGGCAGTGGGTAGTCGGTTCACTGCGGTTGCGAAGCGGAAAAATGTATTATGGTAAAGAATGCATGGAAAATGTGGACTATTGGCATCAAGCACACGAAATAGAGGCACGGGAGCAAGAAGAAACACTATATCTGGAGTATTTGTTTGACGAATTGAATGTGCCAGTTCAACAAGTGTCACATTGCTTCCCCAATCGTCTGATGCAGGCAGTATAATAACAAGGTAAACAAAGTTACGAATCCGTACTTACTATGACAATCATTCAAGGTTACGATGGTTCCCGCCACGCTCCCACGCATGAGGTTGCATCCCATGTGAAAAAGCGTGGACATAAAAAAGAAGAAGTCTTTGCAGAACGTCTTGGCAGCATTGAATATGTTGTCCGTGGCACACAGAAACCTGATGTTATCTGTGAAGATAATCGTTATTCTGTCAAGGGCGCTGCGAATAATATTCAACTTTTGCTCTCTAGACTTGAGCGTTCTGCGCTTGTTTATGGCACCAATAATCCTCTTTATCAGTATCAATTTGCTGCTCACGCTCACAAATCATTCAAGCGTGACAACAAGAACATGATTGATACTAACCTGTTTGATGCATTTTATGCTGGTGCATTGAATGCTGCCGAATGGTTGCGGAATAAAGACAATTTCCGTGTGGTTCTGGAGAAAGTCTTTACCGATAACTATGATGCTAACAAGTTGGTTGTACTGAAGAGCAACACTTCTGATGCTTTGGTCTATGATATGAAAGATGTTATCAATCTGTATGTCAATTCAGACTACGAAGTGTATGTGACAAAGGGTGCTAAGGTTGTTGTTCGTGCAGAAGACAAAGAGATCTTTTATCTTGAGGTTCGTGGTGGCAAGCACTGTGGTTCTATGAATCATGGTGTGCGTTCTAAGGGATTGTATCCCTTCCTGCAGGAAAACCTGCCATATGATGTTGTTCCTGCTTGACAAATAGGAAAAATTTCATATATAATATCTGTATGCACAAAGTAGTGCATACAAACACAAAACTATGCCAAGGAGGCATCGATTATGTCTAGCACTTTAGGGCAACTTGCCCAAAAATTCTCCTATTTGAACGTACCAATTGGTGCGATAGGTGCCAAGTTAGAATATAAAGAATTAACACGCACTGAGGTGCTGTCACTTATACCAGACGAAAAATACCAAAGATTGATCTCTGCATCTTCGTTAAAAAAGCAGGGACAAATGAATTGGTCACTACTTCTTCCGATGGTGATTGCCATTCGTCCAGATTCTCTGCCTGAATCGGAACGTGGTTCAAGAATCATTGATGGACAACATAAAGGAATCAAGTATCTTCAAAGTGAAGTTGAAGATCCATATATGTGCTGTATTATTAGGCACCCTGAAAATTATGATCTTCAACAATGTGAAGAGGCAGAAGCAAAGGTCTTTACCGAACTCAATACTTTCAGGAAAAAACTTTCAAAACTGGAAGAAATTCGTGCAGGTGTTATTTGGAAAGAACCAGAAGCAATTTGGGTTCAGGAAGTTCTTTTATCTTTGAATCTTATTGTGGATGGATCTTTTGGTTCTACTGAAGACGATGCACTGGAATTAAAAGGATTTTATCAATTTTGGTTTATGACTGTTGATTATAGCAGTGACAATTTTGATAAAATTTTGAAGGGGTTTAGACTCTGGAAAAAATTATTTCCCAATGCCGAACACGTAAATGGTACTACACTTCGTTCAATGGTTCTACTTCAAGAATTTATTGACACTCTCACAAATGGAAAAAAACTAAAGTTTTATGATTATGTGACTAAAGTTCTTCCTATGGTTATCTCACAAGATGGTTTGGTGAAACCATTTACTGATAGGAAATCTAATCGTTATGTGCTATACTTTATTCTAGAAAAATATGCAGAATATTGTGAAGCACAAAACTTTGCCTCTGCTTATCGCATTGGCAAAGAAACTATTGCTGATGCAGTCAAGATTTCAAGTAAGTTCTCAGATCCCCGTCTATGAAAACACCTCTCCGTTATGCTGGTGGTAAGTCAAAGGCATACAAACTTATCACTCAATATATTCCTAGACTTCCATATCCCCAGCGTATCATCTCACCATTTGTTGGTGGAGGTAGTTTAGAATCAAAATGGGCATCTGAACTTGGCATTCCTGTCTATGGGTTCGACATCTTTGATGCTCTGGTCAACTTCTGGAATGTTCTTCTGTCTTCTCCTAATGAGTTGGCAGATAAACTTCAGGAGTTGACTCCTACCAAGGAAAAATATGCTGAAATCAAAGAGTTGCTGTTGCAGTGGCAGTATACTCAGGATATGCTGAAAGATTGGCACACTGATTATTATAAGCGTGATTCAATCCAACTGGATGATCTGACTGCTGCAGCATACTATTACTTCAACCATAACCTGTCCTATGGACCGATGTATCTGGGTTGGATGAGTAAGATCTATGAAAGTCAGACTAAATGGGATAAGATGGTCCACAACATCAGAGCATATACCAATAAGGATCTGCACGTAGAGAAGGCATCGTTTGTTGATGTAATCCCAGAACATTCTGGTGATCTCCTGTATCTGGATCCACCATACTATTTGGATAAGGATTCTGATAACAAAATGCTGAAGGGAATGTATCCCAACTGCAACATTGACGTGCATCATACTGGTTTTGATCATGAAACACTGAGAGATCTGCTGCACAATCACAAAGGCAGTTTTATCCTGTCTTATAACAATTGTGAGACGATCCGTGAATACTACAAAGATTTTGATCAGTATTTCCCAGAATGGCACTATTCCTATCAATTAGGAGAGACACGTATTGGTGACAATCGAATCCTGTCTGGTGGGGGCAATACTAAAGAATCCCATGAGATCCTGATCGTGAAGGTGGACAGTTGAACAAGTGGCACAGGGGTCGTTGAGACCCCTTTCTTTTGCCCTATAATACAAAGGTAGTCAAGGGAACCGCAATGGTCACCGACACCATTCAAGACAAGCAGATTCGCCGCTCTATCATGAAAGCAGTTGAATCGATGGATCTGCTTTGCTTACAGCGTATTGCTTATGAGGTGCGTTGTGAAGAGATGGGACTTTATCCCGATGGTTGGAAACTTTATCCTGAGGACTGATGAACAAACCAATTCTTATCAAACAGTTTGCCAGACGTTGGTATCTGTACTGGGCAGATAATGGTCGGACCATTGCATCATTCCCATCTGAATTTGAGGCTTACGCTGCACGGCGTTCTATGATAGAATATAACAAAACAGGAGGAATCTCATGAGTTACTATTGGACTGCAAAACTGAATGAATCAACTGCACGTCGCCTTGATAAACTTCAAAGCGAAGGTGTAAAGATCGATACCGATTCGCATCAAGGACGAAAGGTAATCGGTTATAATTATCTTGAACTTGCTTTTGCCCCTGATGAAAATGAGTGATGTAAATCTTGAGAAAGTTGTTGGTTGGTCCATCATTGTTGGTATTGCCGCCAATACTCTGATGTGTCTCAACCTGTATCGCCAACTGGGTGAACTTGAGTATAAAGTTCACTCTCTGGATGGTAGTATCAATTCTGCCATTCAATCTCTGAGTCGTGATGTTTGGGAACTCAAGATCAAACAATGATTGAAACACTGATTGCTGGTCTTACTTGCGGAGTTGCCACATTCTATGGAATTGGTGATGGATTTCATGGACAAACTACCGCAAATGGAGAACGATTTGATGCTTATCGTTGGACTGCTGCTCACCCTTACCTACCTATGGGAACTAAAATTAGAGTTACAAACCAAGACAATCTCAAACAGGTAATCGTAAGAATCAATGATCGCGGTCCTTATTCTCATGCTGATCTTGACTTGAGTTATTCTGCATTTACTCACATTGCCTCTACAAAACAAGGAAACGCGACCGTATGTTGGAGGGTAGTTGGATGAAAAAGTTTTTTCTAATCGCATCGTTGCTATTGGTATCACCAGCATTTGCACAAACTGCACCTGCACCAGTTAAACCCAAGGTGTATCGTCCATTTGTATATGAAACTCCTTGTCTGCTTGAAGCAGGACTTCAAACGTATCCCGACACCTGTAAAGTTGTAGAAACCCGTGAGACTGGTGGTGCGCTTCGCACTCGTAACATTTTCTCTAACAAACATGGTTTGACGATCAAAGGACGATTTGACAAGGAGAAAGGATATGTGACATGGGATAGTCACAATAAGTTTGAGTACAAGTGGGAGTATAAAGTTGGTGGTAGTAATGAAACTGGAGCATGGACTTATGTAATGCCTGGTTTTCTTGTTCAAAATGTTAGTTGGGATTGAAAACAATGACAGAAACAAATGTACAACTGAATGTTCATGAAATTGGTGTAATTCTATCTGCACTGCAGTTACTGAATCTCCGTGAGGAAAATCAAATTGCACGGGAATATGGAAGTGTGCCAGCATTGTATAACAAACTTTACACCATGTTCGAGCAGATGGACAGTTCGCAAACTGGTCTACGGAACGACGTGGTGCCGTCCTTCTGACCTATAATACTAAGGTAGTCAAGGGAACACCCCATGCAACTCTCCACCTTCTCCAAGATCGACGGCAAACCCTCCATGACTGTGGATTACTATCCTGTCAAAGATAGCACCCGTCACATGTTCAAGGTGCTCAAGTTCCGTGGTGTTGATGCTATGTCTTACAAGTGCATCACCAAGCGTGAGTTTGAGCGTGAAATGGATGAGCGTATTGGTATGGGTTGGGAAGTGACTGGTTTCAACACTGAAGTCAAGAATGTCAATCCTATGGCAGGTGCTTGCTGATGACACGGAAGTATGTGTTTTATGGTGCATTGATTGCGATTGGCATGTTGAGTTATAACTATTGGTTAATTCAACGTGACAATCGTATGTTTGAGTCCTATTATTGTCAAACCATTGGATGTGCAAATGAACGATGAAGACATCAAGCAGTTTATGACTGCTTTTGAGGACTTTATGAAACATGCTGATGTTGAAGTCCAAAACTATGTACGACGTGAGGCTGCACGTAAGTACACTCAAAGTTATTTTGAGACCAAGGCAGCAGAACTTGAGGTAACTGTTGATTACTACATTTCAGAGTTTGTATGAGTGAACAGACAAAACTCATTCTTGCACTGATGCAGATTGATAACATTATCTCTTTGATTGAGGATAATGAGTATCAAAAGTTTATGTATGGTCATCTGGTTTCGGTAAAAGTTGAACTACAACGTCAGTTGACAAATCTGACTCATTCATCTAAAATTGAGGAGTAATTTAGAAAAACAAATGAAGTACATTTATCTTGTTGATTATTGGGTTCCGTTTCCTTCCTCCGAGTATGGTGGAATGATTAGTGTCATTGCCGAAAATGATCAGGAGTGTTTTGATCTTCTGACTAATTTTGATGAAGGTGAAACCAATCCATTTGATCCACAATATGAAGATCGCGTGATGCCTAACATTGTCAAGGCACCTAAGTTTGCACTTGCCGAGGATGAAGAGTCCCGAGTCATTGACATCTTCCTGACCTGATCATGACAGAAGAACCACGTTACAAAATCCTTCAGAATTATACTGGAGGTTGGGAAGCAGTTGCCGATGGTGTCACCAAAGAACAATGCGATGAAATTCTAAATACATTGCTTGCTGGTGGTATCAATCCAGAGTATCTAAAAGTTTATCTTTGTGAATGATGTTTCTGAGTCTTTTCGGTTTTCTATTTGCCGCACTATCATTTGTACAAGTACCACAATGGGACAATGACTGGAAGAAATGTTCTGTTTTCGTTCCTGATACTGCTTGCCATTGGTATGTGGTCAATCCCGATAACACTTTTGGCAAAGGTTTTAGTTGGATCACTGCACCAGAGTTCGATGTTGAAGCACTGGAAGACATCGGAAAGACTCATGAACTGACCATTGCCAAAGGGTATCAAACAACTGTCGAATTGATGAATGCCGAATCTGGTTTAGAATATGGTGATGACTATTGAATTCCCACATCAAGCACCCGAAGGTTATCGTTATGAGTATGAAGAGTTCAAACGAAATGTCATTTCTATTTGGATTTGGAACTGCACTCATTTTGATTATAATGGGGGCAATCCTGTCCGTTCTATTTGGGGGTTCTACAACACCAAGACCCGAACCTATTATGCCCCAATTAATTCCAGCAAGGTCGGGAACGCTGTTAGTATAGCACAAACAACTCCATATTCTGCTATGATACCAAAGCAAACGCCACTTGAGTCTGCATTTGTATGAGTTATACTCCCGAAGTCAATCATTATGTAAAGTGGAAACCTCATATTGAAGGATGGGTGTATTTCAAGGATAAGAAGTACATTACAATTGAGATTGGAGTCAAACCAAAAAATGAAGAAAACTATGAGGCATGTTCCATTCATCGCAATGATCGTTTGATGGTGCTGTGTTATCATAATCAATGGAATGAATTGACCTATGTAAAATCAAGAGAATCTGTCCATGAAGAAGAGAAAAAATATGTGGAGATTATGGGCGAAAGCACTTGGGGAGAAGGCAACGAAAAATGACAGAGAGGCAGACCACATTGCTGGTGTACGGACTTTTATATTCCTTTCTTATCTTCTTACTAATTGTTTTATTATCGCAGGGGTCGTAAGACATTGGAATGATCATTATGAAGTACCAGGTTATCTACTACAAGAACAAACGAAACAAACAAACAAAACAAACCGCAATCTTTTACAACATTGAGGACGCATCATTATGGGAACAACACGTACAGAAGTTGGGTTACCTGAACTCGGAAATCGTACCAGTGTTTCAGTGAAAAGCAAACTGGTGTATTATCCTGCACTGGTTCTAGTTGGTATTGTAGGATTCGCATTAGGATCGAATGCCTATACCGAAAGCACCATCAATCAAACATTGAAGATGTGTAATCAGAAACCATTAGAATGTAAGTTCAAGTATGACATGGTAATGTATCATGAGACTGGACGTGTACCTTATACTGAATTGAAGAAGACAGACTCTAAATAACAAAAAGAATCTTCTTCTATTTCGATGTCAGTTGCCATATCAACAACACCATTATATTCATCTGGTCCAATTAGTTTTTCATCATTAAGAACTGATTTCCAACAACCAGTTAATCCTGGTCCGATTTCTGCATCAGAATTATTGAGAATACTTTCAACTAATAATACGAATCCTGTTGTACCGAACTGCACTGAAAACGAAGCCATTACATCAACACAGACAAACTGGAAGACGCAACAATTCCGTTATTCGATTAAGCGTTATGATATTATTCAAAGTGGAACGGATGCGAATAGTGTATCCACACCATCTGCGAATGGTATTAATTTAGAGGCATCAACATATTGGAATAACAATCTGGCAAAGAACATTAAAAAAAGAATCTTCATTGAAGGTACTTGTGGTAATGTTTCGACGGGTGCCTATGCCGCATCATTCAATGCGACTGCCTATAATTTACAAATTCTGGTGAATGGATTTATCTATGGTCAGGGAGGAACTGGTGCATTAAAGAGCAGTGGTGGTGGAACTGGTAATAATGGCGGACCTGCATTATATGTGAATTCACCATCTGGTGGACCAGTTGAAATTGTTGTAGGAGGATCTGCCAGAATCTGGTCTGGTGGTGCTGGTGGATCCAGAGGTGCCGCAGGATCAACAGGAACATCTGGACAATGTACGACCTATTATAATCAGAACACTGGACAGAGTTGTAACAATTGTCCTGGATGTAATGCAGGTGCCACTGCAGACTATGGTTGTATTAATAATGGTGTTTGTGCCCAGTATTTCAAAGGACCGACTTATTACTGGTATTATCGTCAATGCCAATATGCACAAGTCTTTTCAGTTCCTGGTGCCCCTGGTGGTGCTGGTGGTGGAGGAGGAAATGGTCAGGGTTATACTTTAACAAGAACTGATTCTGCAACATTAGGACAATCAGAAGGACCAACTTCAGGATCCCCAGGTGGTTGCCCAACTTATGGTGGAAATGGATTTGATGGTGAAAGAGGATCCAATGGTGCAGACTGGGGTAATAATTCTAATGGTACTGGAGCATTTAATGGTGGAACTGCAGGAAGAGCAATCACAGGTGGTAACTACACCGTCAGTGGATCAACGACGAATATCAAAGGACTTTATCAATAATTGTGTTATAATTAGTATACGTGCATTTTTTATTCAAACAACATGGCTGAACAGGAATATCCTTCATTAGGAGAACAAGGTAAGAATCTGGCAAAGTTCACATTTGAAGTGATTAAAGAAGCATTTGCCAATGGACATGAAAAGTTGTTTGTGAGTCAAGAGATTCAAAATCAACGTTTAGATATTTGTAGAGAATGTCCTTACTTTGATGGTAAACAAGGACGTTGTAGACATTGTGGATGTTTCCTTGCTTATAAGGTAAGGTTCTCATTAGAATCATGTCCTATTGAGAAATGGACAATTAGTGAACAGGATTGGTTAGAATCTGGATTTGAACAAGTTAAGGAAAAGGTTCTGAATCCAGATCCAGAAATTGATCGCCCACGATTCCCACATCAAAAGGAATTAGGAACAAAGTATAAATGGACAATGCCAGAACCTGATAGTCGTACATTGTATTGGTATTGGAATGGTTCAATGTGGGAGTTTGATCCAACACCTGAAGAACCCAATTATACTGAGGAAGAGGTATTAGCACATCGTCAAATGGTTGCAGAACAGGAAATGCAAAGTGTAGGTTTTGTTGATCATGTTGCTCTACAGGATGATTCTCCCGAATTAGTAATGTGGAGAAAGATGGAAAGAGAGCGTCTAATTGCACAAGGTATTGACCCAGATACATTAGAGGAAGAAGAATCATCACAGACTGAAGAGGATACAGAAACAGCACAATTGATTGATTCTATTATTGATGAGATTGCATTGAATACTCTTGAAACTGTTCATGAAGAGGTAGAAGAAGAGCAACCAAAACCAAAGAAGAGAGGTAGACCAAAGAAAACATCATAATCATCAGAACCTCCTTTTTAGGAGGTTTTTTAATTTAAATATAAAACCACATAAATCCTTTCCAAGTATAACGTCCATTACTTCTTAATGATTTAATTAGTCCAGTCCCCCTGCTATTACCACCAACTTTTCTAATCGCATCGGCAATACTTTCAAAATGATGTTCCTGCCATGTTATTTTATTAACTGCTTTGACTGCTTTTTTCTTACTCTTTTGTTCAAGTAGTTTCCATCTATAACCATAACACTTATATCCTTTCTTAGCACTTAATAAGATATTGCTGTTCTTATTACGATCACCAGCAACTTCTTCTGCAGCATCACGGGCATTATCCCATTCTCTTATTTCACCTGTTTCGATATTCAGTCCTTGTATCTTGATGCCAGAGTGTTTACCATTACCTCTGTTCTCATCAGTTAAGAATCCCCAATTTCTTTCTTTTGCTTTTTCAGTTAAAGCAGTTTTTATATTAGCAACTTCTTCTTCTGTTCTTTCTCTATTAGATGCTATTTCACTTAATTTTTGTTTTGTTTCATTACTAAAGATTGGACGACTTCCACCACTTGTTGCATTATAACCTTCTGCACTTTCAAAGGTATTATATTGTTCTATCCAATATTGTTCTTTTTCATCTAATAAACTTTCATCACACTCATCTATTTCTTTAATCATAAAGTTGTGATTGCCATACTTACGCATAGCACGATGTAGTGGTTTATCACTCATTCGCAATGCTTCTTGTATATGTTGTTGCCACCTTTTATTCATTCCTTGGGTGGTTTGTCCAACGTATTTGTGTCCGTTTTGTTTGTTGATGATGAGGTAGATGATTCCTTGGGACATTTATATTTTAGATAACACTTTAATTATTGTATATATCTTATATGTTATTTTAGATAGTTATGATTGTTATTGTGAGATTAAATATTTGGTGATTCTCAATAAGCGTTTTGTAAATGAGAATAAATAAAAGGTTTTATTGAGAATAGTAAGAAAATACTGGTTCTTATTGCAACCTTTGCCAGCGTATCATAAGACGCGCAGTTTGTCAACCCCCGGGGACGCCCAGAAATTCCCAGACCTTGACATTCTTATAAGTTCGTGCTAGAATCTCGACGAGACTTATGTTACGAGAAGCACATAAATCTCGACAAGAGTGTATATATACTATCATGAATCTCGACGAGACGTGTGCATCATAAGGGCTTGCAATCTCGTCGAGCTTTATGCTACAATACATAAGCATCACACAAATCTCGACGAGCATTATGTACGACGACTACGATCTCGACTATACATACGCATCAGATTACACATACGATCTCGACGAGTATTATGCACAAGATGCAGATCTCGACGAGGATTATGCACGAGATGGGCAAGATTACGAAACGCTTGCATATCGTCATTATGCATGATATAATCTAGTACACATACACGAGATTCTTATGCCTACCACACACGCAAAGCGCATGGTACGAGTTACACTAGATCTTATGTGTTATGAAGATCTAGAACTAGAAGGTATTAATTGGCGTGAACTCCTACACCTAGAAGGTGATGAGGATGTCAATGTTAGCATCAAAGATTACAGCGATATCTTCTGATGTGACAGTTCGAACATTGGATCTTATTCTCAATTACTAGTCCTTATTGATTCTCAATAACAAGATCTTATTGATAATGATATAATTCCCTATTAGCACGAAGATCATCGGAATTCAACCGATCTTGTGCCACTTTTTGAACTGTCACAAGACTAGTTGCAATTGCCCACCTGATGGGATATTCTACATTCGTCGTCGGGAATTGCTTCGTGAAAGACATTCGAATTCGTGTCGAAACCTACGATGGTTTGTGTACAATTTGGTATGAGCGTTCAAAACTCAAGAATGCTTGCGACATTATCAGCAAGCGAGTATACAACCAACTCTGTGGTTTGAACATCAAAGAAGTCAACGTTTCGGTGATCTGATTATGTGTGGTCCTGCATTTGAGTATACTCGGGAAGATTTCCTGAATGATGCGTCCCCTGAAGAATGGGATGAATGGGAACAGAAAGCAGCAGAACTTGAGCTGCCCCTTGATTACTACCTTGCGGAGTTTGTGTAATGAATTTCGTTCAGTACGTGAGATCTTTCTATGGTCCTGGTGGTATCTACGACATGGGTGCCACGGATGTTATGATCATCGAAGCCACCATTCAGTATATTAATTCGGGTGCAGATTTTGCTGGCGATAGCTTCGATCGTGAAAATGTACGTGACATTATGATTAATCAATATTCGCTTGTGCCAATCTGAGAACTGGCACACACCCCCTAGACATTCTCCCTGATCCGTTCTACATTACATTCGTTCACCTGAAGGACACCGATGAGCACTGCAACTTACAACGGTTGGGCAAACTGGGAAACGTGGAATGTTGCACTCTGGATCGGAAATGATGAGGGTTTGTATGATGCTGCCAAGACCTGCAGTAACTATCAAGAATTAGTGCAATTGCTTCGTGATTGTGGTAGCAAAGAGACCCCAGATGGTTGCCGTTGGGATGATCCTAAGATTGATGGGATTGAGATCAATGAGATGATGGACGATCTCTGAACTGGTACAAGGGGGGTTGCGATGCCCCCCAGTTCGTGCCATACTAACTTTGTTCCTGAGAGACACACCATGTTTGATGAACTCTGGTCTGAGATTGCTGATGCTCCTGGTGAGATCTTCGACGTGATTGAGTATAAAGAAGAATGGGAGAAAGATGAGAAGTTCAATGTAGAATCTTACATCAACTCCAACTACGATTACTGAAACCATCATGAATGACGCTGTTGGTAAGCACGCAGTCAAAGAGTTCTTTACACAATCTGAATGGGATTTGATCTTCAATCTTGTTTCTAACAATGTTCAATTTTGTGAAGATGAAGAACAGGATCCTGTAGAGGATTACTACTCTATCGCAGACAAGATCACCGCACTTTTCAACAACAACTAACATGAATCGTTCTGAACTCCAAGATCAACTCATTCAGCAAATCCTGGATGATATGGACATCAAAACCATGATGGCGTGTTTGTATGATTCTATGAGTGAGAGTTATGATAACTATTCGGATAAAGAATTGATCGCAGAGGTAGAAGAATACTACCCGCATCTTCTGGAGGATTAATTATACCCAGGGCGGCCGCTTCGCTGTGCCAGTTGGCGGAGTGTCCACTGCTGCCCCCAAAGCGTCCGACCCCGTGCCTATAATGTCTGCATGACTTACGAAATCCTTTGCCCCTCTGCCCCTGAGCAGAATGAGACCACGACCGATCTGGATCGTGCCATGCTGATTTGCCTGGACCTCTCTGAGGAGTTCGGATACGCTGAGATCCGTGACTGCTTCGGTAACATTGTCGGAGACTACGGGGATCCTTCCACCTTCCTGTGACAGTTGACAAGGTGGCACACACCCCCTTGTGCTCCGCCTGATTCCGTGCCATACTAACAGCATGAAAAACACACACCTCGAACACCCTGAAGATACCATCCTGACGGGTGATCTTTCTGTTCTGGATTGGTTCGTGAATCCTGGCACCATGAGTGTTAAGATTGACGGCGCACCTGCCATCGTCTGGGGTATCAATCCCGCCAATGGTAAGTTCTTCGTTGGCACCAAATCTGTGTTCAACAAAGTTAAAATCAAGATCAATCATTCTCATGATGAAATCGATCAAAATCATGCAGGGCAGGTTGCAAACATTCTGCACGCTTGTTTTGATTGGTTGCCTCATTCAAACGGTATCTTTCAAGGCGATTTTATTGGTTTTGGTGGCGATACTGAGTATACTCCTAACACGCTCACTTATCAGTTCCCTGAGGTAGTTTCTGAGAAGATTATTGTTGCTCCTCATACTTACTACATTGCAGAGAATGATCTTCGTGATGCTGTAGCGTATCCGATGAACTTTATCATCACGGATACACCTTATGTGAAATTTGTCAAACCCCAAGCATACATTCAGCACGATCCTTGGAGTCGGAGTGGCAATCCCTGCTGCTTTGATGATGTTAAGGAAGTGTGCGACTTTGCCCGTCAAATGTCTACTGCCTGTGAGTTCGTAACTGATAAGGAAGCGGCAAAGATCAAACAGCAGATTAATGCCTGCATTCGTGCTGGTGAAGAGATCAACCCTGATGACTTTGATTGTGATGCTAACCTGCTGCGTTTGTGGGCATTGGTGAAGTCAATCAAAGATGATTGTTTGTACCTCTGCCGCAATGATGGTCCTGCAGCATACCTTTACGGCAACAGAATCGACGCCGAAGGTTATGTGATGACCAATGAGTTTGGTATGTTCAAACTGGTCAATCGTGAGGTCTTTTCTAATGCTAACTTCAACAACGGACGCTTTCAGTGTGCCAGTTGAAGAGGTGGCACACACCCCGTTGATCTGCCTCCCTGACCCCCTATAATTACTTCAGAAGCGAACCCTCCCAGAGAAACCACCCGCCATCGGACAGGTCCCTGGGGAAGATCCTTCACTTGCTCTAGGAAGTGGCACAACTGCCACAACGGGGGAACTAAGGGCACCCCTCACCCCATTACTTCACAAACCATGATCAAACAAACTCTCACCAAGTCTGTTGTGGTTAAAGTTAACGGATCCTGGAAGAAAACCTGTCAGGATGTTGTCGCTCCGATTAATTCCTGGAAGCGTATCAATGAAGCAATCGATGCTATCTTAGATCAATCCATCGAAGATTATGGCATCCTTCACAAACCCTTTGCCCCCGTCATTCTGTGACCTTAGGGAAAGCAATCCTAGCGGTGGCACTGGTGACAATATTCTGGCACCCCCTGCAACCGCTCCGCCATGTGACAGCTGACGCACTGGCACTCACCGCCGACATCATCAGGGACTGACCCTGTAGACTTCTTTCAGTTCATACGACACCCCCCTCCCATGCGTAAGATCGAACGTCTGATGAATGCTGCCATCACCGCTGGCAAAGATTTCAAGATGGCAAACACCGAAGTTATCAACTGCTCCAACGTTTCTGATGTTTACCTGCACGGCAATCTGATCGCCCGAATTGGTGAAACCTGGATCGAATTGTTCGATGGTGGGTGGCGTTCTAACACTACCAAATCCCGTTTGAATGCTATTCTTTCTGAGCATGGTTGCCCTGGTGAAGGTATCTTTCAGAAGAACTTTCAGTGGTTCTTCTGCTCTAAAGATTATGGCACAATTCCTTTCTTTTCTGGAATGCGTCTGAACTGATTAACAGGAACGGCAGCGCCTTTAAAGACTGCCACCCGTACACTTTCCTTTTTCATCATGACTCAATCCCTGGCAATCTCTCTCCTGAAGCAAGGTAACAACGGAGAGCAAATCCTGCGGATTCTTGAATCAATTGCCCAAGATGATCAGCAGGGCAATGTAACCGATCTTCAGGGCAACCCCGTGATCTGGTGACACTCTGACAACCGCACACCCCCTGCCGATTCGGTGGGGGGTTGCCTGTAGAATTCTTTCAGATCAAACGACCTGACCCGATGCGCCTCTCCCCCGCTTCCCGCCTCTCCACCCGCTCCCTTGAGTGGGTCGCCTACCGCAACGACGGCAGCAACTTTAACGCCATCACCGCCCCCGTGGGTCACCCCGCTACCATTTGGACTGAGACTTTCCGCCAGGCACACGCTGGCGATTATAAGGGCTGCCCCGTGAGCGGGTGGGTCACGCAGCAGGGGTGACGCCCCCTTCGTTCGTGCAGCAGCAGCGCCCCCGTCCCGTTGGTTCGGGCGGGGCGCCCCCGTATAAAATCGATGGGTCCCCCTAACCTACAAAGTGTTACGAAAGCGATCAAAATGTTCCACCCGACTTAAAAATTTTTTCCCCATATATAAGATTAAAAATAAGTTTCATAGTATGAGAAAAAATTCCGGAGATAAATTTGTGCCCGTACAAGTCGATCCAATAACGGGGGAGTATTTTATAACAATACCTGAAGAGATAATCAATGAACTAGAGTGGTACGAAGACACGGAAGTTCGGATTGCCCTAGAAGGTAATGAGGTTATCATTACAGAACGGAGTAATTGACAACCACTACATAATATTGTATGATACTGAAGTAAACGCATTCTATTATGGCTAAAGGATTTACTGTAAAAGCAAAAGCCCCGCAGACAACAGAACAAGAGTGGGACTATGATAAAGCCAGAGAATTGGTAAGAGGTAAGACCATTGTGTTTTGTCTCCCTGGGCGTGGTGTTTCTTACACTTACTTAAAAAGCTTCGTGCAGATGTGCTTTGACTTGGTACAAGCTGGCGCTAGCATCCAAATTTCGCAAGATTATTCCTCGATGGTTAATTTTGCACGTTGTAAGTGTCTTGGCGCAAACGTTCTCCGTGGACCAGATCAAGTTCCCTGGGATGGAAAACTGCCTTATGATTGGCAACTTTGGATTGATAGTGATATTGTTTTCAATACTGATAAGTTCTGGCAACTTGTTCTGATGGAAAAGGATATTGCTGCTGGTTGGTATGCAACGGAAGATGGTGTGACCACATCTGTTGCTCACTGGTTAGAAGAAGATGATTTCCGTAGTAATGGTGGTGTAATGAATCATGAAACGACTGAAAGTATCTCAAAGCGTCGCAAACCATTTACTGTTGACTACACTGGATTTGGTTGGCTTCTGATTAAGAAAGGTGTCTTTGAGCATCCTGAGATGAAGTATCCCTGGTTTGCTCCTAAGATGCAAGTCTTTGAAAGTGGCGAAGTTCAGGATATGTGTGGCGAAGACGTTTCTTTCTGCCTTGATGCAAAAGAAGCAGGTTTCGAAATCTGGTGCGATCCTCGCATTCGTGTTGGTCATGAAAAAACAAGAATTATCTGATACAAAATATAATATCCTCTGTAATGGGCGTAAAATTTATACTCATCTTACAGAGGAAGAGTACTTCGAAATCATGGAGGACCTGTCAATTCAATATTATCAGACAGGTACTCCACACCCTGACGAAGTAGAAACTGAAATTATTGGAAAACACTGGAGTCTTATAAACAATGGCAAAGTCAAAGGTAGGTCTGAATAAAAGCTCTTATATTCCTGGTCCGCCGAAAAAGTCTCGGCAAGGAGATGGTGGTGGAACTAAATATGCCGCTACCTCGCGTAACTCGGCTCGTAAAAAGTATAGAGGGCAAGGAAAATAATATATGGAAGACCTAGAGAACTGGATTGATATTATTAAAAAATCTCATCCAGATCTAAAAGGTCATTCTATTTGTCCATTTGCAAAAGCAAATACTTATAAAATCGTAAATTGCTCGATAAACGACATCAAACCTCTCGATGAAGAGTTTGGTGTCGTTATTTTTGTAGTTGAAGATGACCTAGACATTGATTATGGATATCAAAAAATAGAAGAATTAAATCAAAAGTACCCGAAATACAAATTTTTTGATGATTTTCGTGATGAAGATAGTTTTATTAATGGTGTACAAACCAATAATGCCAAGTATAACTTAGTTTTATATCAAGATTCTCAATTTTTAACCAAAATGAGACAAATTTTGGCAAAGACAAGTTATTATGACTTGTGGGATGATGAATATTTGAAGAAAATTTTAGAAAAAGATTATGAGATGGTCCAAAAAATAAGAAATAAATAGATTTTTTGCGAAAAAACTGAGTTGGAATACTTTTCAATGGGTAAACACCTGCTCTTAGAGGTGTATGACGTAGATTTTGCTCTTTTAAATGATGCAATATCACTCCAAGCAGCGATGGAGAGTGGTATTAAACGTGCAAAAATGACAATTCTTAACATTTTTGCCCATTGTTTTGTTCCACAAGGATGCACAGTTGTTATTGCACTCTCAGAAAGTCATGTTTCTTGCCATACTTGGCCAGAAAATGGGTGTTTGGCAATTGATGTGTACACTTGCGGGGAAGGAAACCCAAGACTCATTGCCTTAGAAATGCTAAAATATCTTAATTCTGATAACTATCGACTTAGAGAAGTTGATCGGTAGTTAAATACTTAAGGAGATAGCAACCTCCTTCATAAAAGTTCTGTTTTATTCACTAAAACAGGAGCTAAAATGTCAAATCTACCTACAGATAGAGATTCAAATTACATGAGAGAGATGTGGGGAACCACAAAATTGATTACTGATTACGATTCGGCACCACCAAAAAGAATCATTCAGGAAGTCATGCACGATTCTGCACCAAAGCATGATTTAAAGAAACAAACTGATCTACACGAAAAAATTCGTAACGATGAAGACTATGATGATTGGACCTATGGAACTGAGCCAACATACGGATCTCCATGGAAATGATCCTAAATAAATGAAGAAAATCTTAGTCTCCAATGGCAGTAGAGAGAATATCAAGAACATTTAAGGATATTAGTTTATCTTTTGAACCTCATCCTGTCACTAAAGATTTACAGATCTTGAAGAATGAATCTGCAATAAAGCGTTCTGTGAGAAATATTATTGAAACCATTCCATCTGAAAAATTCTTTAACCCAAATTTTGGTTCAAGAGTTAATGAATTACTTTTTGATTTTGTCGATGTTGGTTCAGCATTGCTGATTGAAGAGGAAATTAAAACATCTTTGAGGACATATGAAGAAAGAATTGAAAATGTTAAGGTATATGTGACACCATCTCCTGATGAAAATACCTTTGAAATTTCAATTCAATATGACATTATTGGGCAAGATTTTCCACAGCAACAATTTAGGTTCATCTTAGAAAGCACAAGGTAAAATGCCTTTTACACAATTTACAAATCTAGATTATGACAATATAAAGAAGTCCATCAAAGATTATATTAGAGCAAATTCAAATTTTACTGACTTTGACTTTGATGGATCTAATCTTTCTGTACTGATTGATATTCTTGCGTATAACACATACGTAACTGCTTTTAACTCTAATATGATTGTGAACGAATCCTTCCTGGATTCTGCAACTCTCAGAGAAAATGTAGTTGCACTAGCAAGAAATATTGGGTACGTACCTCGCTCTAGAACTGCTTCTAAGGCAATCGTTTCATTTCAGGTACAAACATCAAGCACATCTCCAACATGCACCCTAGAGGCGGGTCTGGTGTGTGTAGGAAGTATTAATGATACAACGTATCTGTTTTCGATTCCAGAATCAATAACAACAACCATTAATAATGGTGTTGCAACATTTCAAGACATCACAATTTATCAGGGATCATACTTGGTCAATCAATTCCTAGTTGATGGGTCTTTAGATCAAAAATTTGTATTGGATAATGCGTACATTGATACATCAACAATTAATGTTTATGTAAAGTCCGTTGCAGATTTGGGAAAAGGTAGAGAATATTCTTTAACATCAAGTATTTTAAATATTAATTCAACATCTGAAACTTATTTGATTCAAGAAATTAAAGATGAAAGATATCAATTGTTATTTGGAGATGGTATCTTCGGTAAAAAACTAGAAAACAACGCTGTAATTACTGCATCATATATCGTTACTGATGGTGCTGATGGGAATGGTGCAAGAAGTTTTGATTTTTCTGGTAGACTTCTTGGATCATCAAATGAAGTTATTTTACCATCAACTTCAATAAATGTTACAACAACTCAACCATCGATCAATGGTGGTGATATTGAAAGTGTAGATTCTATCAAGTATTTTGCACCTAGATTATACTCTTCAAATTATCGTGCTGTTACATCTAGAGATTATGAGTCCATTATTCGTGAAATATATCCAAATACAGAATCAGTTTCTATAGTTGGTGGAGAAGAATTAGATCCTCCTCAATATGGAAATGTAATCATTAGTATTAAACCAAAAAATGGAGATTTTATCTCTGATTTTGACAAGAGGCAAATTCTTTCTAAATTAAAAAATTATAGTTTATCAGGAATTAATCAATCTATTGTAGATCTTCAAGTTCTATTCGTTGAGATTGACTCTTATGTTTATTATAATCCATCAAAAGTATCAAGCATTGATAATTTAAAATCAAATATTTTAAATTCGATTACTTTATACTCACAATCATCAGATGTAAATAAATTTGGTGGTAGATTTAGATATAGTAAAGTTGTAAAACTTATAGACACAGTAGACGAAGCAATAACTTCGAATATTACAAAAGTTAAGGTAAGAAGAAATCTAAGAGCATCGATAAATCAATATGCACAATATGAGTTGTGCTTTGGAAATCAATTCCATATTGATCCAAAAGGATATAATATTAAAAGTACTGGGTTTACAATCATTGGATCTTCTGACATAGTATATCTTACAGATATTCCTAATAAAGATGCATCTGGTAACCCAGATGGCAGTGGAAAAGGTATCATTTCAATCGTCAAAGAATCTGAAGATGTTGGATCTCCTGTAGTTGTGGTTAAATCTGCAGGATCTGTAGATTACATAAAGGGTGAAATTCTATTAAATACTTTGAATATCTCTTCTACCATTGAGGCAAATAATGTAGTTGAAGTTCAGGCATATCCAGAGTCTAATGATGTTATTGGATTAAAGGATCTATATCTAAGTTTTAACATCGACAATTCCACCATAAATATGGTTAAGGATACAATCACATCTGGTGAACAAATATCTGGTGTTGGATTTAAGGTCACTTCAAGCTATTCAAACGGAGATCTAAAGAGGGGATAAAATGATAAAAACGGGATTTGAAACGAGAGTAAAAATTCACCAAATTGTAGAAAATCAACTTCCAGAATTTATTCTTTCAGAATCTCCAAAAGCTGCTGAGTTCTTAAAGCAATATTACATTTCTCAGGAAATTCCTGGGGGATCAATTGATATTGTAGAGAATTTAGACCAATATTTAAAACTGGATAATTTAACTCCAGAAGTAGTAAGTGGTGAAACAACGTTAGAAAGTTCTGTAACAAGCGAATCTGATGTAATCGTTGTAGAAAGCACAAAAGGATTCCCATTAAATTGGGGTCTATTAAAAATTGATGATGAAATTATTACATACTCTGGAATCACGACCAATACATTTACTGGATGTGTACGTGGTTTTAGTGGTATAACAACTTATTACGAAGAATTAGAAAGAAATGATTTAGTTTTTTCTACATCTGAAGCATCTTCACACGAATCTGGTTCTGATGTAAAAAATCTCAGTGCTCTCTTTTTACAAGAGTTTTATAAAAAAGTAAAATATTCTCTTACTCCTGGACTAGAAGAATTAACTTTTGTTGAAAATTTAGATGTTAGTAATTTTATAAAGGAAGCTAGATCTTTTTACGCATCTAAAGGAACTAAAGAATCTTTTAGAATTCTTTTTAATATATTGTATGGAGTAACTCCAAGAATAGTAGATTTAGAAAAATATCTAATTAAACCATCGTCTGCAGAATACATTAGAAGAGAAACTCTTCTTGTAGAAAGAATTTCTGGAGACCCATTAAAATTAGTTGGACAAACCATTAGAAAATCAACAGATCCTGCAACAAAAGCATCTGTTTCTGAGGTTGAGATTATATCAAAAAATAATCTAGTATATTACAAATTATCATTATTTGTAGGATTTAGTGAAAATGCTCTTATTGAAGGAACTTTCACTGTTCCAGGAAAAACAAGGGTGATTGGAAATATTCCTGTAGGATCAGAAGTTATTAGTGTTGATTCTACTGTTGAGTTTCCAAAATCAGGAACGGTATTTTGTGGCGGAAATACAATTACTTACACTGATAAAACAATTAATCAATTTTTAGGATGTAGTGGTATAACGTCAGCAATATCACCCGCAGAAGATATTAGATTTGATGAGGTAATGTATGGTTATGAAGATGGCGACCTTACAAAAAAAGTAGAAGTAAGAATAACAGGTGTACTATCAAAGTTTGTTCCAGTATCAGATATTTCATTTACCGATGAAGGAGAGGTAATCTATGTTAAAAATCTCGGTGAAATAATAAAAAATCCTGACCAATTTAAAACTAAAAAGCAAATTTTCTCCAATACATGGATATACAATACTTCGGTTAGATATCAAGTAAAAGGAATTTCTGGTAGTACATTTTTACTCTATTCTGACATAGATAAATCTTCTCTCAAAGTTGGTGATACAATTGAAATTTTGAGAAGAAATACTCAAATTGTTGAATATGCTGGCGCCATAGTATCTAATATTAATAAGTCAACAAAAGAAATTCTTCTCAATAATCTATCTGGATTTATTGTAGATCCTCTTAAAGAGTATGATATTCGTAGAAATTTAAATAAAGCAACAAGTTCTGGTGCGGAAATACAATATGGTAATAATGTCATTACTTCCGACGTTCAAAATGTATATAATGAAAATGATGAATACATGTATGTTGCTTCAAATTCATTACCATCATACCCAATAACAACTAATTTATCTGCAATTTCACTAGGAGAAGCAAATGGTGATCGAGTTCAAAATTATGATCCATCGACATTAAAGTACTCTGTATTATCATTCCAAACTAGTGTTCCATTTATAACTGGTGATGAGGTTTATTATAAACCAGAAAATCAATCTATCCCTGGTTTAGATGAAGGTCTATATTACGTCAGAGTTTTAGCAGAGTCTAATAAAATCAAACTTTATACTTCAAGATCTTTCATCCCATCTGACGACTATATTGAATTTAGCACTTTAGATACGGGAACTGGAAACCATACATTTACATTATCTTTCCAAAATAACTTAAAAATTGGTCCACAAAAAAGTCTTAAAAAGTTTCCTTTATTTCCAGACATTCAACGTTCAACTAGAACAAAAACGGAAGCTGAAACTGTTGGTATATTAATTAATGGTGTAGAAATAAATTCATATAAATCAAATGATAGAATTTATTTTGGACCTTTAGAAGATGTCAATATTTTAAATACTGGTTCAAATTATGATGTTATTAACCCACCACTTATTGAGGTTTCTTCTCCTGGAATTGGAACTACTGCACTCGTACAACCAGTCGTTACTGGATCGGTAAAAGAAGTATTTGTTGATCCTCAAGATTTTGATATTGATGATGCTGTATCAGTGACAATAACTGGTGGAAATGGATCTGGGTGTATTTTAAAACCAATAACATCAAAAAGATATAGAGAATTAGATTTTAGTGCTTTACCATCAACACAAGGTGGTGGATTGGATGTAACATTAGATGATTTAAGTTTCTTGAAAGATCATAATATTAAATCTGGTCAAGCACTAGTTTATGATAAAAATGGTAGTCCACCAATAAGTATCGGAACATTTAGAGGATCTAATGATACTACTGGAATAAAGACTGAATACTTAGAAAATGGATCTGTATATTATGCACAAACAACAGGTCCAAAAACAATACGTCTTTATAGAACCCAAAAGGATTTCAATTCTGGAATTAACACAATTGGATTTACTACAGCAAGTAATATTGGATTCCAAAAATTCAGACTTCTAGAATCTGCAAATACTGTAACTCGTATTGATGTTTTATCCTCTGGAGAAGGATATTCAAATAGAAAATTAAGAGTTTCTCCATCGGGTATATCCACTAGTGATAATACAATTAACTTTGTAAATCATGGGTTCAATGATGGTGAAAAAATTGTTTATTCTGCAGCAGTTGGTGTAGGTTCAACTCTTCCAACTATAATTTCAGGATTATCTACTTCTAAACAATATCAAGTTATTAAGATAACTAATAATAAGTTTAGACTTGCTGATGCTGGAATCGGTGGAACAATAACTTCAAATTATGAACGAAAAAATTATATTAAGTTTCAATCAAAAGGTACTGGATATCAAGTTTTTGAATATCCACCCATCAGTATTAGTGTTAATGTAAAATATCGTGATGGTATATCTGGTATTATAACTGCCACTCCAATTATTCGTGGGGTTGTAAATGATATTTACTTATATCAGGCAGGAACTAATTATGGTTCTAGTATTTTAAATTTACATAAAAAACCATTAATTACAGTAAAAACAGGTAAAGATGCACAATTAAAGACATATATTAAAAATGGAAAAATTGATTCCGTACAAGTCCTTAGTGGTGGTAGAGAATACTATTCTACGCCAGATCTTGTTGTTAGTGGTGAAGGAACTGGTGCAAAATTAAGAGCTGTTATTGTTAACAATGCGATTTCACAAGTTATAGTAATAAATCCTGGTGTGAACTATGTTCAAGATACTACTAGTATAACAGTTAAATCAGCTGGATCTGAACTTTCACTAGACCCTATTGTTAGAAGTCTTAGGGTTAATACTTTTGCCAGATATGGAGCAGACATTTTAAAGAAATCTATAACAAATTTAAAATATTGTGTTGTTGGTTATTCTACAAATATAGGATCACAATATTTTGATGATGATGGAAGTGATCACTCACCTATAATTGGTTGGGCGTTGGACGGCAATCCAATTTATGGTCCATATGGTTATGAAGATCCACAAGTGAATGATTCTCCTGTAAAATTATTATCTTCTAGTTATGTATTGAATACAAATAATATAATTAATAGACCTTCAGATTTTTCAAGTGGATTTTTTATAGAAGATTATGCATATAACGATTCTGGAGATCTAGATGAATCAAATGGAAGATTTTGTAAGACACCAGAATTTCCATTAGGAACATATGCATACTTTACGACATTAAAAGTAAATGCAACAACAAATACAATTGAACCAGTATTTCCATATTTTCTTGGTGATTCTTTTAGGTCTAATTTGTTAGACGAAACTTATATTATTAACCAAGATTATGATTTTAAAGGAACTGAAATAATTAGAAATACATTACCATACAATACATCTGACCAATATTCTGGTAGTGACTTTATTGTTGAATCAAATGAACTCATTAACCAAACATCAATTGTAGAATCTGTATTAAGAGGATCAGTAGATAGATTAGATATTATTACTGCTGGAGATAATTATAAAATTGGAGATGCTGCGATTTTTAATAATAATAATACGGGCGGATCTGGAGCTTCGGCACAAGTTTCTTTGATAAATGGAAGAGAAATAACTAGTGTAGAAACTAGTACATTGAAATATCAGGGTGTTATCTTAATCTGGAAAAGTGAAAATGAAATTCAAGGTTATATTTCAACAACACATAGTTTTAATCAATCTGACAACGTATATTTAAGTGGAATAAGCACATCATTAAAGAATGTTCTTGGTAGAAATTATAAAGTAGGAATTACTACATCAGAAACATTTTTATATAAAGCAATTCCATCAACAACTATTGTTGGTGTCATTACTGATATTTACGTTTCTAGTATTCCAGAAAATATGAATGTTGGTGATGTTGTAAAAGTTAGTGGAACTGAGACAATGACGATTATCAATAAATTTGATGATCGAAAAATCTTAAGAGTTACTCGTAACACATCTGGATATGCTCATACTTTATCCGCAAAAGTTGAACTTGTCCCAACTTATTTCTCATTACCAATATCAACTCCAAAATTTGAATCAAAGGTAAATGATATTGTTTATTTCAATCCATCCGAATCTGTAGGTGTTGGTACTTCAGTTGGATTTAGTACATCTGTTACTTATACTATTGGAATAGGCGAATTAACAGGAACTACTTCAATTCCAATTCAAAGTATTAGACTCCCAAATCACCCATTCCAAACAAATCAAAAAGTTTTAATTAAAAAACCACTAGGGGAAGCATCATTATTCGTACAAAAAACTCCCGCTGATAGTCCTACTCCAATTTTAAGTTCTGGAGATTGGGAACCATTTTACGTTGTAAAACAATCTGATGATCATATTGGAATTGTAACCCAGGTAGGATTAACAACATCAACTAAAGGTCTATTTTTTGCTAGTTTTGGGTCAAATAATTTTGGTTATGCAATTAGATCAGACTTTACTCAAGTAACATCTGATGTAAATCGAGTTACAACTTTGGTTTCTTTATCAACTAGCCATGGTTTGAAAAATGGAGATATTATCAATTTAGATATTAAATCAAATCAATCTGTTGGTGTTGGTACATCTGGTTCAATTAGACTTAAGTATGATACGATAGGTCAAAGAATACTTGTAAATCAGATCACATTTAGTTCATCGGGAATCAATACTGCAAAGGATAGTATTACTATTGCAAGACATGGATTTTCTAATGGTGATAAAATTTACTATAAACCAGTTACCACAGTAGCTTCTGGATTACAAACTGGTGATTATTATGTTTATGTTTTAGACGAAAATACATTTAATCTTACTGAAACTTTATACGATAACAAAATTTATCCACCTTCAATTGTAAATATAAATTCTGTTGGTGGAACTTCTCATACAATATCTTTAATAAATCCACAATTGAATATTGTAAGAAATAATGATATTGTATTTGATGTAAAAGATTCTACATTAAGTGGATATAATTTAAAATTCTATTATGATTCTCAATTTAAGAATGAATTTATATCCGTTGGAAATACTGCTAATTTTGTAGTTTCTGGTGTTGGAACTATTGGAATTAGTAGCGATGCAAAAATAACTCTCAGATATGATGCAGGAATGCCCCAGGTATTTTTCTATGCATTAGAAAAATCTGGATTTATATCAACTTCGGATTTAGATGTTACCAATGCATCAAAGATAAGTTATATTGATAGTTTGTATAATGGTAGATATTCCGTATTTGATGTTACTAATGATAAATTTAAAATTTCTTTAACAAAAATTCCAGAATCAACTTCATATTCAAGTACTCAATGTGAGAGTTGTTCATATACAACATTTTCCAAAACTGCTAGTGGGGGGATTGGTAGATTATCATTGACATCGGGTGGAGTTAGTTATAAGAAACTACCTGTAATTAGTGGATTTGAATCTCTAAATGGCACAGGAGCTCAAGTATATACAACATCTAACACGATAGGAAAAATTGATCAGGTAAGAATTGTTGATCCAGGATTTGAGTATCCATCTGATGTAACTTTACGTCCACAAGCACTAGTTCCATCAACATTTTTTGTACTTGATACAAATATTGTAAAATCTATTGATATAACATATGGAGGTAGATACTATCAATCAGCACCAGATCTTATCCTGGCAAATTCTGAAGGTATTGCAATAGATAATGGAATTATTACACCATCTGTAGGTGGTTCTGGTATAGGAAAAATTAATATTATTGAAGCTCCAAATGGTTTGGATTCTTCTAAGCATACTTTATTTGCTGTTAATAATACTAATGGGTTTACTATTAGTAAAGTTGACTACGATCAACCAACAGGAATAGTAACTTGCACTATTCAAACACCTATTGCTGGATATAGTCAAAATATTGTAAATGTTGGAGATAAGATTTTTGTAGAAGGTGTTGAAAAATATGGAACTAGTGGAAATGGATTTAATGCAATTGACAACAAATTTAAATTTTATGATATCACTGCATATAGAAATACGAACCCAGCAGAATTAGAATTTAACCTAACTGGTATAACAACAAATGCTGGAATAGCAGTTACTACCCCTACATTTGCATCTTTTGTTAGATATGAAGATTATCCTAGATTTGATGTCATTACTGGATCGACAAAATTTAGTCTTGGTGAGAAGTTGCTAGTCTTTACAAATGGAGAATATATTGAAACTGACTTAGTTGTTACTGAGGATAGGACAACATTTATTAAATCTGTTGGAAGATATGAATTAGAAATTGGTGATTTAATTATTGGTACTTTCAGTGGTACTAGAGCAAGAGTTGATAGTTTTATTAATAATAATGCTCGTTTTGAAATTAATTATTCTGCAAGGCAAGATCTTGGGTGGTTGGACAATATTGGCAAATTAAACGAAGATTATCAAGTTCTACCAGATAATGATTATTATCAGTCTTTATCATATACAATAAAGAGTCCAATAGAATTTGAAAAATTAATCAACCCAGTCAATTCTTTATTACACACCGTTGGATTAAAAAATTTCTCAGATACTGAAGTTAAAGATGTTGCTGGAGCAGGAGTAACTGTAACACCAGTTGAGTCAATAACTACATTTGATTTTATTAATGAAGATCGTGTAGATACAATATATGGATTTGATTTGGGTGTTGATAATAATGTTATCCAAGGTAGAACTAAGGATATAAAACTCAAAAATAGAAAATTAGCTGGATACATTGAATGTAGAACAAACAATGTTCTTAAAATTGATGATATTAGTCCACAATTTTCAAATTCTAGATCTTCATTAAATCCTTACATAGAAACTATTTTTGAAGATTCGTTTGCTAGATTTTTGATTCAAATCATTGATCCAGCATCAACTAACATTCAGGCAACAGAAGTAATTCTTGTTAAGGGGCGTTCAACTGATTTAATAACATTTGAAAAATCTTCAATTTTTACAACAACTGATCAACCAGTTGATATTGAAGGATATGTAAATGAATTTGGCGATAGAACTCTTAGATTCTATCCAACCAATTATACCGATATTGATTATGATATCAAAATTTTAAAAACTTATTTTGGTGCTGATACTACTGGCATTGGTACAATTAATGTTGGATTTATTAATCTTTCGGGATCAGTGGATTCTGCAACTATTGGTATTACAACAGAGATTATTTCTGCTCAATCAAATAAATTAGAGTCCATGTATGTGACTGCCGAAGTCTATGCTAAAAATAATGAGCAGATAAAAAATATTGTTGAACTTTATATAACTCATGATGGAACAAATACTTATCAATCTGATTATTTCTTTGATACTATTAATGTAGATAATAATTCATATAATCCAATAGGTACATTTAGGGCATCTTTAAATGCTGGAACTTTTAGTTTAACTTATGAAAATCCAACTTACAATGGAGAAGTTGTAGTTAGAAGTAGAGTAGTTGGTTTTGGTACTACAGCAGTGGGTGTAGGAACTTATAGATCTATTTTAAATGGTCAAATTGAAGGCACTGAGAGATCATTTAAATTTGAATCGGATTATAGAAAAGTCTCTATCGCCAGCACTTCAATATTTAAATTTGATAAAACTGAAGTATCGACTATAAAATCATTAGTAAGAGTATCTTACGGTAATACAAGTGCATTGCATCAAGTTCTTGTTGCAAACAATAATGGAAATTGTGTAATGACACAATATCCATTCGTCTCAATTGGATCAACATCTGGTATTGGAACTTTTGGTGTAGATTATTCAACATCACCAGCAGAATTGAGATTCTATAGAGATCCTGGAATTACTGCAACTTTACAAATCAGTTCTTTCAATGAGGTCATTTATAGTGAAAGTGACTTTGCTAATAATTATCCATCACTAGAATATGGTAAATTAAGAGAAAGTATGGAATTACTTTTTTACAATGCAGTCAACGGTTCAAGATCAAATAAAACGACATTTAAATTAACTTCTGATGGTGTTTCCATTTTTAGTAAAAAGTTTTCACCATCTAGCACAACTTTCCTCAATCCAGGTACAGGAATAATTACAATTGAAAGACATTTCTTTAACACTGGCGAAAAATTAATTTACACCCCTGGATCAACTTTTATAGGAATTGGATCTACAGCGGTTGGAATTAATACTTCATTGACTCAATCAGGAATTAGCACTGATATTTTACCATCAGAAGTGTATGCAATTAGAATTGATGAAGATAGGTTTAGATTAGCGACTAGACAATCTGATGCGTTAGCTGGAATTTATGTTACTTTTACAAGTCTCGGATCTGGAAATGCTCATGAACTTCAAATGAGCACAAAACTTGAAAAAACTCTTATAACAATTGACGGGGTAGTTCAGTATCCATTAGCATTCACTCCAGTAAACACAACCTTACAAGCTGGGATTGGAGATTCTACATCAATTCTCTCTCTTGGAACCATTAGAGATTTTATTCCAGATTCAACAATAAAAGTTGATGATGAAATTATGAGAATTGTTAATGTTGGTTTTGCAACTACTTCTGGTGCTGAAGTAACTGGTTTTGGCACATATACCAATATTGAAGTTACAAGAGCATATCTTGGATCTATTAGCACTTCACATGGAATTGGTAGTACTGTAAGAGTTTATAGTGGAAATTACAATATAGGGTCTAATAGTATTATTTACTTCACATCTGCACCGACAGGAAAAGGAACTCTTGAGAAAAATTCAAATAATGTTCCATATCCTAGAGCAGTTTTTGGTGGAAGAGTTTATCTCAGAAAAGATTACTCAAAAAACAGAATATTTGATGACATTTCAACATCTTTAACTGGTGTAGGAAGAACTTATACAACAACAGTTTCTGGACTTAATACAACAGGAATACAAACTGGAAGTGCTTTCTTATTCTTAAATGGTATATTCCAGACTCCAACTACGGCAAATAATCCAGATAATGTTTATACCTTTAAACAATTTGATTCCCCAGTATCATATGTTCCAAATAGCGAATTATTACCATATGATAATGTAGTTCAAGATTATAGTCAATATGCAGTTGGTTATAATACATCATCATATTTTTCTAGTACTATTGGGATTAGTAGTATTATTTTCTCCGGTATTACTTCTTCAAATGGACAAAATATCATTTCCACAGATGATGTAAATCAAAATCAACTTCCTAGAGGTGGAGTCATAATTTCAATCGGATCTACACAAGGTCTTGGATTTGCACCTCTTTATCCAGCTCAAATTGGAATTGTCACAAACGCTTCAGGTGGAATATCAACTATTGTTGCTATTGGCACATATTCTGCACCAACAAAAGTTCTTGGAATAGTTACAGGAACTTATGATAATGCAACTGGAATTGCAACTTTTGTGTTGAATGGTACCCATAATCTGAGAGTTGGTGATCCACTTGGACTTTCTGGATTAAGATTTTCTTGTAATTCATGGACTGGAATTTCAACATTTAATGTAAATGGACTTGTTTATGATAGAAATGCTGGAATAGTAACTATTACAGTTAATGGAAATCATGGGTTAAAAGCAGGAAAATATGTAAGATTAGCAAATATTATTCTTTCTTGTCCAGGAAATCCAATAGGTTATTCAACAACAAGGTTCCCATATCCTGCTGGAATTGGAACTTTAGGTAATGCTTACCCACAAAGTAGTAAAAATACTCTCCAAGGAACTTTTGATGTTTATAGAGTTATTGCTGGTACAGCTGGAACTACTATTGTTTTGAATGTAGGTGTTTCGACAGTAAACCATACTTATGTTTCTGGAGGAACTGCAACGGTAGGTGTTACAACAAATATCTTCCCATATCCTGGGGCAGGACCAGAAGGAGGTATATTTAGATCTTTAGCTGGAACTAGTGGAACAACAATTGTTGTTAATGGTGGCATTTCTTCAATTCCACATACTTACACTGGACTTGGATCATGTTCTGTTGGTATTGAATGGAAAGATTATAATTATGGATCTGGTTACTATGGTGGTCCAGTTTCTATTGCAATTACATCTCCAACTGGTAATTCTGGATCTATTAGTGCTGTTGTCGGTGCAGGTGGAACACTTATATTTACAATCAATAGTTCAGGAACTGGATATGCTGCTACAAACACAATAATTAACATCAAAGAACCATCTTATGAAAATCTACCAATTGTTGGTGTATCAAGAGTTGGACTTGGTTCTACAACAGATAGTGGTTTAAACACTTTATTAACCCTTAAAGTTGGTGCAAATGATAATATTGCTTATGATGGTGTATTCTATGATGCTGCAAATCTTATTGACAGCAATAAGCAATTAATCGCTGAAGTTGCTGTTGGAAGAATGTTATCTTACTATCCAACGTTCTCTGTCCCAACTGGAACTGCGGATTGTGTTGATGATATTAAATCAGTCTTAAAAACAATCACGCATAATTTAAGATTTGGTGGAAATGATAAAGTCTGGGATGCTGCAAATTTATACAGAATAAATCCAGCACTATTATATGGTGAAGAACAACAAGCGATTTTTGCATTTAGAGAAGCAAGAGATCTTGCTATTCAGGCAATGAGAAACCAAGAAATTATTAAGTATAGAATAGTTTCTGGTCGTTTTTATGATGCATCAAATCTCATCATAGCAAATAGAACATTTATTGCCGATATTGCAGTAGGTAGAATGCTGGCATTCTATACAGGTTTTACAATACCTGGAGGAAATCAGGAATGTAAAGATGATATTATGGCAGTTACAAACACTATTGTTTATAACTTGAGATATGGTGGAAATAGCAAAGTTTGGGATGCTGCTAACATATACAAAACCAATCCAACATTACTGGCAGGAGAAGAAGCACAATCAATCTATGCTTTCAATCAAGCTAGAGACATCATGATTCAAGTCATGAGAAATGAAACAGTAACTATTTCTGGAATGACGACTGCAACTCAATATAAGGATTTAACCATTGCACCAGATCCAGCAAACCCAGATTGTCAGGATGTTGCATCAGCAATTACTTCTTTCGTTGGAATTATTACAACTACAATTTCTACTGGTACAATTCCTACATCTAGAACTGAGCCACCAAATGTATACACAAACGAGACTCAAATTATTGATTCGACAGTTATCGGTGATATTTCTGGAACTGCTGGTGTTTATGCGACAACTGACATATTTAATTTAACTCCAAATAATGGAGATTGTGCAAACGTTGCATCAGCGATAGGATCTTTTGTTGGAATTATTACAACAACTATTGCAACTGGTACAATTCCTACATCCAAAACAGTTGCACCTGGTTCTCTATTCCAAGTAACTAATTTTAGTATTTCTAGACCTGGATATGGATTTAGAGTTGGTGATGTGTTTAAACCAGTTGGTCTAGTCACAGATTCTAGACTGGCAAGTCCAATAAATGATTTTAGTATTACAGTTTTACAAACTTATAGTGATCAATTGGCATCGTGGGAACTTGGAGAATTTGATTATATTGATTCTATCAAACCACTTCAAAATGGAGTGAGAAAGAGATTCCCACTTGCTTTTGCTGGTAAATTATTGAGTTTTGAAACGAATGATAAAGATGCAGAATCATCATTAATAAAATTAGAGAATTTACTCTTAATCTTTATCAACAACGTTCTTCAAGTCCCCGGAGAATCTTATGAATTTACAGGTGGTACTTCATTCACATTCACTCAGGCGCCAGAATATGAAGATAATATCTCAATATTCTTCTACAATGGAACAAAAGAGTCTGATAGTGTCACAATAGATGTAGAGGAAACTTTAAAAATTGGCGATAGTGTTAAGTTATCTGCATATTCTGGAATTGCAACATCAAGGGAACAAGAAGATAGAACTATTACTTTAGTTGCAGCATCAGATAGTGTAGAAACCAATATTTATGCTGGACTGGGTATAGATGATGATAATTATCGTGAAATAGCATGGAAAAAGCAAAAAATTGATAAAGTTATTAATGGCGAAAAAGTGTATAAAACTAGAGATTCTTTAGAATCTCAAATTTATCCAGTTGCAAGAATTATAAAAGATTTTACATCATCATCCACTGAACTTTTTGTTGATGATGCAAGATTCTTTAATTATGAAGAAGATGCTTCCGCAACAATTATAGAATCTGTTGGTGGATTAATAGTGTATGATACTGGTTATTCAACTGGATCAATGACTGCAACTATTAATACTACCACAGGAAGAGTTACTGGATTAACCATTGTTAATGCTGGATCTGGTTATACTGGAGTTAGTACAACAGTTTCAATTACTAGCCCACGAAATATTGGAGTTGGTATAGGAACAACAGCTACCGCAACAGTAACTATTACTAATGGAAGATTGACAACTCCAATTACTATAACAAATCCAGGTTTAGGGTATACAATTGCTCCAAAAGTTTTGGTACCAACACCTGCTCCACTAAAAGAAAGGGTGAGGAATATTAGTGTTATTGAAGGTTTTGCTGGAATTGTTACTGGAATAACAACTACCAGTGGAACGGGAGGACATCCTCTGGCACTTAAATTAAATCTTAAGATTACCAGTGGAGATTTTAGTAGCTTGCAGGTTGGTTATCCAATTTATGTTACGGAAACAAATGTTGGTAGAGGAGTTACTTCGGTAGACTCAGGAGATGCTTCACCCGTTGGAGTTGGAACAACATTCTTAAATAATATTTACTATGTACATAGTATTACTAGATTTGCAACTAATGCAGAAATAATCACTAATATTAGATCAAATAGTAATATTACGGGAATAACAACGTCTGGATCTTTTGTTGGAAGATTCTCTTGGGGTAAATTGAGTCCTCTGGTAAGGGGATCTGTTGCAATCGGTGTTTCAGTTAGTGGTTTAAGAGTTGATTCTGGATTATCAACTTTCCCATCAATAGAAAGAAGAGATTATGGATTGAGAAGCACTGGATCGCTTAGAAAACTTCTTGATTAAACCTAATATAAATATAGAAAAAAGCTAAGTGTATAATGGCTGCTATTGTAACCGATCAATTTAGAATTTTAAACGCGAATAATTTTGTAGAGACTGTTGATAATGCCAACAACTCTTATTATGTTGTTTTAGGTTTAGCAAACCCAACAAGAGTTGGGTTTGGTGGAACTCCTTCTTGGAATACAAATGTTCCAAGTCCTCTTGACAATATTAATAATGTTAATCATATTGGAGATACTATTTTATTTGGCAAAAAAGTAACTAGTTTGAACGTAAGGAGACTTATAAGAAGAATTGATTGGAGCAAAGGAACTAGATATGAAATGTATAGACACGATTATAGTGTTGATTTTCCATCTCCAGTGACGCAATCAACAAGATTATATGATGCAAATTATTATGTAATGAATGAAAATTATGGTGTTTACGTTTGTATTGACAATGGATCTTCTGGAATAAACACCACTGGCAACGCATCGCAAGATCAACCACTATTTACTACTTTAGAACCTTCTAGAGCAGGTGAAAGTGGAGATGGATATCTTTGGAAGTATTTGTTTACAGTTGCTCCTAATGATATTATTAAGTTTGATTCTACAGAGTATATTTCTTTACCAAATAATTGGAGCACATCAACTGATAGTCAGATAGATGCTGTGAGATCTAATGGAGATTCTAGTGTAAATAACAACCAAATTAAAAAAGTTTATATTGCAAACAGAGGTTCTGGATATTCTGGTGGATTAGGTCAGGAAGTTGATATTCTAGGTGATGGTACAGGAGGAAAAGTAATTCTTGATGTAGTTGGTGGAGAAATTACAAATGCTACAGTTTCTGCTGGTGGAAAAGGATATACTTATGGAATTGTAAATCTTGGAACGATTAATAGTAATGCATCCGCAAATTTTGCAAAGTTAATTCCAATAATTCCACCTTCAAAGGGTCATGGATATGATCTATATAAAGAACTGGGTGCTGATAGAGTTTTAATTTATGCAAGATTTGATGATTCAACAAAAGATTTTCCAGTAGATACAAAATTTGCACAGATAGCAGTTTTAAAAAATCCAACTTCTATCGGATCAACAAATACATATACTGATAGTGAATTTTCTTCATTATACGCTATAAAATTTACCTCAACTAGTGGATCAATCAACATTGGTGATATTGTATCTCAAAATGTAACTGGAGGTATTGCAAAAGGATATGTTGCTTCATATGACGAAGAGACTAAGGTTCTAAAATATTTTAGAGATAGATCATTATATTTTAACCAAACATATCTTGATCAAACGGATTATATTGGAGTTGGTACTGCATCTAAAGTTTTGGATTTTCTGTCATCAGCAACTCCAGTGACAACAAATGGTGGATTTGTTGGTTCAATTGATACCTCATTCACTGGAATAACCACAAATCCAACTGGTACTAAAATTATCAGTTTAGGATCTAGATTTACTAATGGTCTTGCTTCTCCTGAGATAAATAAAGGATCGGGGGATATTCTTTACATTGACAATAGACCCTCAATTAGTAGAAATTCTCGACAAAAAGAAGACGTTAAAATCATTCTGGAATTTTAAAAATGCCACAAAAGACTAATCTAAATCTTAATCCATATTATGATGATTTTGATAAAGAGAATAATTATTATAGAGTTCTGTTTAAACCTGGATACCCCATCCAGGCACGAGAATTAACAACTTTACAATCGATCCTTCAAGATCAAATTGAGTCTTTTGGCAGCCATATGTTCAAAGATGGTTCCATGGTAATTCCTGGTGGAATCACTTATATCTCAGATTATCATTCAATAAAAATAAATTCGGAGCATCTTGGTATTCCCGTAATTTTATATGCAGATCAATTAATTGGTAAGAAACTTACAGGATCAATTACTGGAATATCCGTAGTAGTAGATTCATACTTAACACCAGAAGATTCTAGTGAGATTACTGATTTAACATTATTTGTTCAATATTTAAACGCAGGTAGCGATAATACAATTAAGTTTTTGGATGATGGAGAAGAGTTAATAACTGAAACTGCATTTACTTATGGAAATACAACATTAAATGAAGATGATACTGTAGCAACTCTAATAGCAACCGACGCTTGCGCTATTGGTTGTGCTGCGGCAGTTGCAGATGGTGTATATTTTATTAGAGGATCATTTGTTAATGTTTCGGCAGATAAAATTGTTTTAGATCCATATACAAATGAACCATCCTATAGAGTTGGTTTGAATATTTCTGAAGAAATAACCACTATCAAAGAAGATCCAAATTTATATGATAATGCAAGAGGATTTTCTAACTTTGCAGCACCTGGTGCAGATAGATTAAAAATATCGACAACATTAACCAAAAAACCACTAACTGATATTGATGATAAAAACTTTGTAGAACTTTTAAGATTAAATGGTGGATTGGTTAAAAAATTACAGAATAAATCAACATACTCTATTGTTAAAGATTATTTTGCAAAAAGAACATTTGAAGAATCTGGAAATTATGCAGTAGATAAGTTTTTAGTCAATGTCACAGAGTCTTTAAACGACAGACTTTCAAATGAAGGTACTTATTTACCAGGAGAAACAACACAAAACGGATTAACACCGTCGGACAATTTAATGTCTGTAAAAATTTCTCCAGGAAGAGCATATGTTAAGGGATTTGATATAGAAAAACAAACAGACACAATTGTTGATGTAGAAAAACCAAGAACAACCGCACTTGTACCAAGAGCACTTATTCCTTTTGAATTTGGTACGCTTTTAAGATTAAATAATGTTTTTGGCACTCCATTTTTTGGAATAAACAACAATAATAATAAAGTAAAACTTTATAATCAAAGAAGAAACTCCACTACCGCTGGAAATGGAACTGAGATTGGTGAAGCAAGGGTATATTCTTTTGGATTGACAGATGATATTTACAGAACAGGTGCAACTTCATGGGACTTGTTCTTGTTTGATTTACAAACGTATGTAAGTTTAACTGTAAATCAGGCATTAAACTCAACTCAGTGCCCCGCGACATCGCTTGTAAGAGGTGTAAGTAGTGGAGCATCTGGGTATGTAGTAACTGCTGCTGCAGGAACAACAATAAACCTTATACAGACTTCTGGAACTTTTATTGTAGGGGAAGCATTAATAATTAATGAAACTCAAGAATTTCCAAGAAGTGTTTCATCTGTAACTGCATATTCTGTAGAAGATATTAAATCGATATGGCAGGATTGCAATCCAACATTTTCAGGATTTCAAACAGATTTTGGTGGAGATGTAATACTCCAAAGATCTAATATTCCTGGATTCATTTTAAGTGATAAATTCCAAATCACTAGTGCTGGAGCAATGAGTTGCCCAGGAAAAACTTTTGGATTAGTTAAAGTTGGATCAATCATTAGATATCAAATTGCTGGTGTTGGAACAGAAACTTTCAATAGAGTCGCTTCAATTTCAGCAGATTTAAAAACAATTACTTTAGCAGCAGTAACTGATGTAACGGATGTTTGTAGTGGAGCATTGCCAGTTTCAACAGTAACAGGAGTTACTGCTACATTGGGTGTTCCAACGATTCTAAACAAAGAAAATCAAGGTTTGTATGCAAAATTAAGTAATAAAAACGTAGGTATAGTAAATCTTTCAACATCAAATATTCAACTCAGAAGGCAAATTACAGGTCAGTCCACCAATGCTAGTGGAACATTAACACTGACAACATCTGCAGTTGGTATTACAAGTGCATTTTTCCAATCATTTGATGCTGACAGATATTCTGTTCACTATTCAGATGGAGCAATTGAAGATCTATCAAGCGATCAATTTACAATTTCAGGTGATGGAACTCAATTAACAGTTAATGGTCTTAGAACAGCACAATCTAATAATGTAACAATAAATGTTACTCTTGTGAAAAATTCAATGTTGGCCAAACAAAAGAGTTACATAAGAGCTGGTCAACTTATTGTAGATAAATCACAAACAGGAATTTCTACAGATACAAATGGATTAACTAAAAACTCATACTATGGATTAAGAATAGAAGATAAAGAAATATCTTTGAACAGACCTGATGTAGTTAAGGTAACTAAAGTATTTGAATCACTTAATAATGTAAAACCAGTTTTTGATAAATTAACTTTTATTTCTGGCCTAAATCTTACAGTATCTGCTATTGTCGGTGAAAGAATAATTGGATCTTCAAGTGGCGCAGTAGCACAAATTGTAGAAATACCATCAGCATCTGAAGTTAACATAGTTTATCTTACAACAGAAAAATTTGTTATTGGAGAAACATGTACATTTGAAGAATCTGGAATTATAACCAATTTGCAAAATATAACCCAGGGATCTTATTTGGATGTAACAAATAATTTTACTCTGGATAAAGGACAAAAAGATCAATATTATGATTATTCTAAAATTGTTAGAAAATCTGATTCTATCCCATCAAGACAATTATTAGTTATTTTTGATTATTATCAGGTTCCTACAGGAGATTCTGGAGATGTTTTTGTAGTTTCATCATATCCAGCGGAAAGATTTACCAAAGATGTTCCATATTTACCAGATGGAACAAGAGCAACAGATACGTTGGATTTCAGACCAATGGTTTCTGTGAATACATCAACAACTCAATCACCCTTTGCTTTTGCTAGCAGAAACTTTGCTACTTCTGGAACTAATTCAGCAATTATTGTTGCGCCAGGAGAAAGTTCATTAATATCATATAATTATTATTTGGGTAGAAAAGACTTACTTGTTTTAAATAGTCTTGGTCAATTTTCGGTAGTACAGGGAGTCCCAGCATTGGATCCAAAACTACCAACAAATGTCGAAGGAGCTATGGACATAGCAACCATAGATCTTCCACCATATTTGTATAACACTTCTGATGCAACAGTTACGTTGGTGGATAATAGACGTTATACCATGAGAGACATTGGTAAATTAGAAGATAGAATTAAAACATTAGAAACAACAACGTCACTGAGTTTATTAGAATTAAATACAAAATCTCTACAAATTCAAGATGCTGATGGACTGAGCAGATTTAAGACTGGATTTTTTGTCGATGACTTTAAAGATAATTCATTCATTGAGTTGAGTGATCCAGATGCAGAAGCAGTAATTGATACGGTTAATCAAGAATTAGTCCCAGCAATACAGAATTTTTCAATTACTCCAGAATTAGCATTATCTAGTGGAACTGACTATAGTACTGCAGACTTTAATGCGGACTTAAATCTTTTAGAATCAACAGTCAAAAAGACTGGCGATTTAATTACATTAAATTATACAGAGGTTGGTTGGATTGAACAACCATTAGCATCTAGGGTAGAAAATGTTAACCCATTTAATATGATTGAATTTAATGGTGGAATTACTTTACATCCACCAACAGATAACTGGGTTAGAGATGTTTTTGTTGATGGTGGGACAAGAACTATTACTGGTTCTTACAATGGAACATATATCGAAACGATTAAGACAAGTAGCTATCCAGACACTCATCTAAGATCTAGAAATGTTGGATTTGCAGCAGGGGGACTAAAACCATTAACAAGATATTATCCATTCTTTGATGGATCTAGTGGTATTGATATTGTTCCCAAACTAATAGAAATCTCTATGATTTCTGGTGTATTCAGCACTGGAGAAGTAGTTAAAGGTTATTTGGGATCTGAAAATATAATAACATTTAGACTGACAGCTCCCAATCATAAGTTAGGTGATATTAATAATCCAAATTCATGGCAAACAGTATTTACATTAAATCCATACAATAAATCATTAACCTTACCATCAAATTATACTTCATCTTCAACAGTATTGAACGTTGATATTAGGTCTTTAGTACAAGAAGTTCAAGGTAGATTCTTTGGTAGAATTGCTAGAGATTGTGTATTGGTTGGTGAGTCTAGTGGTGCTCAAGCACAAGTAACAGACATTCGCTTAATTACAGACACTTGGGGTGATGTTGGCGGTGCATTATTCTTCAGAAATCCTCTTACAACTCCACCACCAGCAATTCGATTCCAAGTTGGAACTAGGGCATTTAAATTAACTTCTAGTTCAAGTAATTCTCAAAATGTTCCTGGTAGTTTACTAATTAGCGCAGCAGAAACAACTTATAGTGCAAGTGGAGTTGTGGATGTATATACCCAAACTCTAGTTACAGTTAGAAAACCACCCCCACCACCACCGCCACCACGTAGAGGTGGTAAAGATCCTCTTGCACAATCATTTACAGTAGATGAAACTGGCGCTTTCTTAACTTCTGTAGATTTATTCTTTGCTAGCAAAGATGATAGTGAAAAAGTGTTTGTTGAACTTAGAACAGTTGAACTAGGAACGCCAACAAACACAATGGTCCAAGATTTCTGCAGAGTTCCATTAGAACCCACACAGGTTAAAGTTTCATCAAATGCAGAAGTTGCAACCAATGTAAAGTTCCAATCCCCAATCTATCTTGAACCAAATAGAGAATATGCAATTGTTGTTCTAGCACCAACTTCAAATAATTATGAGTGCTGGATTGCAAGAATGGGTGAAAAAACAGTTAACACCCAGTCTTTACCAAATGCTGAAAGTGTTCTGGTTACAAAGCAGTATATTGGTGGAAGTCTATTTAAGTCTCAAAACGGCACAATATGGACTGCCAATCAGTTTGAAGATATGAAATTCAAACTATACAAAGCAAATTTTGTTAATAAAACTGGAACAGTTTATTTCTATAATCCAACTATTAGTAATACAACGTACATTACACCTGATTTAAATCTAAATCCGATTAAAACACTGCCAAGAAAACTGAGAGTAGGTATTACTTCTGTTCTATCATCTCAGGCAAATTATGCCACAATGCAAGGTCTTCTTAATACCGGAAGAAAGGTAAGTGAAGGTAGTGATCCAGGACCATTTGGATATATTGAGCAAGTTGGAGGATCTGTTTCGGGATTAACCTTAACTGGAGTAGGTACTGGATTTGCTAATGGAACATATTCTAATGTCAGTTTCTATAATATAAATGGTAATGGATCTGGTGCTACAGGAGTAGTTACAGTTGCAAACAACGTTGTTTCTGCGGTATCAATAAATGTTGGTGCTGGTCAATCTGGAAATGGATATGTTGTTGGTGATGTTCTTGGAATTACTACAAGCAGTCTAAGTACTCCTAAGGGTGGAAAAGCAACAATAACAGTTGCTGGATTATCAAATATTGATACTTTATACTTATCAAACGTTTCTGGTGAAGAATTTACAGCAGGATCACCTCTTGTCTATTTTGATAATAATGTAAGAACTTCAATGGCAAATACGACAATAAGAAGTTCCTCAGTATTATCTGATTTATATACGGGTACAACATTTGAAGTAAGTCATCCAAATCATGGAATGACTCAAGATTCCAATAAAGTTTCCATTTCAAATATTGCACCAAACACTACTCCAGTAACATTGACAGCGGCAATTACATTAAATTCAACTACAGTATCTCTTGCAAGTACTGCAGGATTCGCAACTTTTGAAGGTCAATCTTCTTCCACTGGATATATTCAAGTTAATAACGAAGTTATTTTCTATAATAGTGTTAATGCAAATAATACATTAGGAATTGGAACTAGAGGTACAAATGGATCTTTAGCAAGAGATCATGCGGTAGGTAGTATTGCTTATAAGTATGAATTGAATGGAGTAGGATTACACAGATTAAATAAATCTCACGATATGGTTTCAAATGCAACCTTGACTAATTTAAAAGATACTGACAAATATTATTTACAATTTACCAGAGTAGATAGAGGAAGTGGAGACACTCAATTAAGTTTTAATGATCAAAAGTCTTTAGGTGGAAGTTTGGTAAGAGCGTCACAAAATTTACAATTTAATACTATTGTACCTCAATTAAATGTTATAACCCCTGGAGAAGGAACTAGAGTAAAAGCTGAGATTAGAACAGTGAGTGGGACTAGTGCTGGTGGAGTAGAAACATCATTTGAAGACAAAGGTTATGAAAGTATTGAACTAAATCAACCAAATAGTTTTAATACACCAAGATTAATTTGTTCATCAATAAATGAAGCAGCTAGGTTATCTGCTTTACCTAGAAATAAATCTCTGACTCTAGCAGTTACTTTGTCATCAAATGACAAAAATCTATCACCTGTTTTAGATCTAGAAAATACAACTCTTATTTTGCAAAGGACTAGAATTAATAGTCCAGTTAAAAATTATGTTACTGATGGAAGATCAAATCAATTAACAAATGATCCACATACAGCAGCATACATATCCAAGAAAATTTCACTAAAACAACCTGCATCATCTCTTAAAGTCTTAATAGGTGCATATCGCCCATCAACAGCAGATTTTAGAGTTCTATACAGATTATTCAGACCAGATTCAAGCGAAATTACACAATCCTATGAATTATTCCCTGGTTATGATAACCTAAGAGATAGTGATGGGGATGGATATGGTGATACCATTATTGATCCAGCACTGAATAGTGGAAGAGCAGATGCATTTGTAGCTGCAAACCCAGTTGGTCAATATTCTGAGTATCAATTCTCAATTAACGATGTTGATCCATTTACTGCTTTCATTATTAAAATTGTTATGAGCAGTACAGATGAGGCAAATCCACCAAGATTTAAAGATCTTAGAGCGATTGCACTTGCATAGGAAATAAATTATGATAAGAGTTGAAGGACATAAAAATTTGTATCGTGACCCAGAAACTGGGGCAATTGTAAATTGTGATACTGCAGAATATGCAAAGTACATTAGTATAAAAAATAAAAAGCAGAAAGAAAAAGATGAGATTGAAAACCTCAAAGCAGAACTTTCTGAAATTAAATCCTTATTACGGGAGTTGATCAATGGATCCAAATAAAATTATTTTAAGTGATGTCAATAAACTTTTTGAATATGAAAAAATTAGTCGAGAAATTGATGGATGTGAAGATTTAGAATTTCTTAGAAATATGACAAAATCTTATGTAAAATTGTATATGAAGCAACAAGAGGTGTTGGTTGATTTAAATCTAGATCATTCATAAATAGTTTAAATACTTAAGTATTCAAAATGTCTGCTGTTTATGTTAACAATTTAGTAATTAATACAGGGACAGATTTCGAACAAATTTTTACTTTGGCTAGTAGTTCTGGTAATAGTGCTTTAAATCTTAGTGGTTTTACTGGTGAAGCTAAATTAGGAAAACATCCGTACAGCACCAATAAAGTTGGTTTTGCTGTGAGCTTTGTAGTTGTTAGTGAGGGTGTTATTTCCATAAGTTTAACTGCTAATCAAACTTCTACTTTAAAAGAGGGTAGATATGTATATGATGTGGTTTTAGATGATGGTTCAAAGAAAACTAAGGTCGTTGAAGGAATGGTATTTGTAAGAAAAGGAGTCACTTACTGATGCCTAGGATACCGGTACGGATAGGGCAAGAAAACAGAATAAAAGTTATTACAGCATTCGGTGCTCCAGATTTACCCATTCTTGCAATCAATGCGTCTAATGTTACAGGTGGGATTGTAACTACTACAGATTTAACTGTTGATGGACCAGCGAATTTTCTGGGAGTAACAACATTTTGGGATGATGTTTATGTTCAAAATGATTTTCAAGTAGAAGGAACTTCAAGATTTATTGGTAATACTATTTTTTATGGTGGCGTTTTAGGACTTGGTAATACAACTACAGATAACATTGTATTTACTGGAGAAGTTAATTCTAATATTGTTCCAAACTTAGATAACACATATGATTTGGGATCACCATCTCAAAGATGGAAATCATTACATGTTGATAATATAGCACTAACTGGTATTACAACTGTACAAGCTGGTGTTGGAAACACATATGGTATTGCATATTTTGGACCAAATGCAGAAATAGTAGCAACTGCAACTCCTTCTGTTGGTATCCAAACAACTAATTTGTTATTAACAACAAATGAAAGTAATATTCCAGTTTGGACTGATAGTATAGATGGAGGATTTTACTGATGGCACAAGCATCTACAAGGCAAGGATTGATTGATTATTGCTTAAGGCAACTTGGAGCACCAGTTTTAGAAATAAATGTTGCTGACGAACAAATAGATGATTTAGTTGATGATGCTCTGCAGTATTTTCACGAACGTCATTTTGATGGTGTGGAGAAAATGTATTTGAAGTATAAGATAACTCAAGCGGATTTGGATAGGGGAAGAGCAAAGGCGCCAGATGGGGTTGGTATTGTAACAACATCTGGAACTTCTGTAGGGGTAGCAAGTACGTCTTTTAATTTTTATGAATCCTCAAATTATATCCAAGTACCAGATTCGGTTATTGGAGTTGAAAAAGTTTTTAAATTTGACACTAGTTCAATTTCCGCTGGGATGTTCAGCATCAAATATCAGTTATTCTTAAATGATTTGTATTATTTTAATTCAGTTGAGCTATTACAATATGCTATGGTAAAAAGTTATCTTGAAGATATTGACTTTTTATTGACAACAGATAAACAAGTAAGATTTAATAAGAGACAAAATAGACTATATCTAGATATTGATTGGAATACAAAATCAAAAGATACTTGGATTGTTCTTGAATGCTATAGGATACTAGATCCAAATAATTTTACTAAAGTCTATAACGATAGTTTCTTAAAAAAATACCTAACTGCCTTAATTAAAAAGCAGTGGGGACAAAATTTAATTAAATTTAGAGGAGTTAAACTTCCTGGTGGTATAGAACTGAATGGAAGAGAATTATACGATGATGCAGAAAGAGAACTTCAAGATTTGAAGCAAAGAATGGCACTAGAGTATGAACTACCACCACTAGACATGATAGGGTGATATTATGGCATTAAATCCATTTTTTAGTCAAGGATTATCTTCTGAGCAAAATCTTGTCCAAGATCTAATAAACGAACAGTTAAAGATCTATGGTCTTGATGTGATGTATATTCCTAGAAAGATGATTAGAACCGATAAGATCTTAAGAGAAGTTCAATCATCTAAATTTGATGATAATTTTATTATTGAAGCATATGTCAACAACTATGAAGGGTATGCTGGTGCTGGAGATATCATGACTAAATTTGGAGTCTCTTTAAGAGATGAAGTTACTCTAACTATTTCAAAAGAGAGGTTTGAGGAATTTATTGGACCAATCATGGCATCAATATATAATCCAAATTTGTTATATAACGACGAAGATGAAGAATTAGTAATTAGACCAAGAGAAGGTGATTTGATATATTTTCCACTTGGACAAAGATTATTTGAAGTTAAATTTGTAGAGCATGAAAAACCTTTTTATCAATTGGGTAAAACATACGTTTATGAATTGATATGTGAACTCTTTGAATATGAAGATGAAATCATGGATACTTCTGTACCAGAAGTTGATGAATTAATCAAGGATGTTACTACAACATTATATCTCATTGATGATGATTATGCTCAGACTGCAGTTGGAAAAGTTGGAGTAACAACTTTTGGATCTGGATATGTTCAGAAAATTATATTGCTGAATGATGGTAATGGTTATACAGAACCTCCTGTGGTTTCTATTTCAACATCACCAGTTGGTGTTCCAGCAGCAAATGCAAAAGCAGTTGCTATAACAACTTCTATTGGAGATGCATATTCAATATATGAAATTTTGATTACTAATACAGGATACGGATACACCGAACCACCAACGTTGACATTTACAAGTGTTGCAGGCAAAGGATCTGGAGCTATAGCAACATGTATTATTAATGATACTGGTTTAATTGGTATATCAAGCGTATATCTTACCAATTCTGGAAAGGGTTACTTTACAATACCATCTGTTACTGTGTCACCAACTTTATCTGGAATAGGATCAACAAACGCAGTCGTTGTGGCAAATCTCATTAATGTATTAGGGATTTCAACTACTACCAATGTTGGAATAGTCACCTTAGGTATAAGAGATGCTGGATATGGATATACTCCAGAATATGATGATCTAGGAAGATTAATTTCACCAACAATTACAATATCACCACCATCAGCAATTACAAATAATGCTGGAGTTGGGACTTATCAGTATAATGAAATTATCATTGGTGCAACATCTGGAGCTCAGGCAAGAGTTAGAGACTGGGATATAAATAGTAAACAATTATTAGTATCAATTGTATCTGGTGAGTTTATTAGAGGAGAATCTATTGTAGGGTCTGCATCGAGTGCTTCTTGGGTAGTTAGAAAATATGATGATTTTATTACTGAAGATCCATATGCCCAAAATGATGAAATCGAAAATGCAGGAATAGATATTATTGATTTTAGTCAGGATAATCCATTTGGAGTTTATTAATGCTAGGAAATTATTTTTATCACGAAATTATTAGAAAAACTATAATTGGATTTGGTACTTTGTTTAATGACATTCACATTAAACATAAGGATGAAAATTCAAATGTTTTAAGTGAACTTAGAGTTCCATTAAACTATGGACCAGCTCAAAAGTTTCTAGCAAGAATTACCGAACAAAAAGATTTAAACAGACCATATCAAATTACATTACCCAGAATGTCATTTGAGCATAATAGTATTACATATGATGCAACTAGAAAAACTTCGGTAACCCAAACATTTAAAGCCGTTGATGGGCAAACTCTTAAAAAAGTTTTTATGCCCGTACCATATAATATTGGATTTGAATTAAATATTCTTTCTAAATTGAATGATGATGCACTTCAAATTGTAGAGCAAATATTACCATATTTTCAACCATCATTTACAATTACAATTGATCTAGTGGATGCCATTGGGGAAAAAAGAGATATTCCGATTATTTTAGACAGTATTAGTTTTCAAGATGATTATGAGGGAGATTTTTCTACTAGGAGAGCAATAATCTATACACTACAATTTACAGCAAAAACATACTTGTTTGGAGCTATTGCAGAAAATGCAGAAGGACTTATCAAAAAAGTTCAAGTCGATATGGCAACTACTACAAATGTTGCAAGTGCAAAGAGAGAGGTAAGATATACAGCAACACCAAAAGCACTGCAAGATTACAATAATGATGGACAAGTTACAGCAGCAGATGATCCATTCGTAGAACCAGATGATGATTTTGGTTTCAATGAAGAATGGCAAGATTTTACAGATTCAAAAACTTATAGCCCAACTCTACAAACAGACATTTAAGGAATTGTTATGAGTGATAGTTTTGATAAAATCAGTCAATCTTTAAACGTAGAAACGGAGATTGTAAAGACAGAAGACACTAGTATTACAAATGTGTCTCACACTAATAATGATATACAAAAAGATTATGAGTATACTCGTGCTAACTTATATTCTTTAATTGAAAAAGGTCAAGAAGCAATCAACGGCATAATGGAACTTGCTGGAGAAGGTGGCAGTCCTAGAGCATACGAAGTTGCGGGACAACTTATTAAGAATGTTGCTGATACAACAGATAAGTTAATTGATCTTCAAAAGAAATTGAAGGAAGTCGAAGAGGATTCTCCAAAAACTACAAATAATGTTACTAATAATGCTCTATTTGTTGGATCAACTGCAGAATTGTCAAAACTACTCAAACAAGGTTTTCTAAATAGTAAAGAATAGTTCTTTTTATTCTAATGAGTTGGTCGCAAAAATATAAAAGATCTATTGATTGTGATAATCCAAAAGGATTTTCACAGAAAGCTCATTGCCAAGGTAAAAAGAAAAAACTTAGTGAGCAAAAATTAAAACCATATAAGACAGTTGAACAGATTGCAAAGAAGCATCGTCTTGAAGTTTCTTTCATTCAAAAGCAACTGGATATGGGAGAACCAATTGAACATGAGCACACTAAGGATCATAAATTAGCGATGGAGATTGCTCTTCAACATCTAGATGAAATTCCAGATTACTATACTCGTTTGAAAAAAATGGAAGCAGATGCTAAAAAGCATCACAAAAAATTTAAGGATGTAAAAGAAGAAACCAAATCTGGAGATGAAGGTCTTCGTGATTGGTTTGGAAAATCAAAATCTTCTGATGGTAAAAGTGGATGGGTTCAATTAGGTGGTAAATGGGCAGGTAAACCTTGTGCTCGTCAACCTGGGCAAACATCAACCCCAAAGTGTGGAAGTTCAAAAATGAAGAGAGCACTTTCAAAGGATGAGGAAGAAGCAGCGAGAAGAAGGAAGAATAGATTAGACCCAAATCAACCAGAAAAGTCTGGTGGTGCAAAACCAACAAATGTTAGAACAGAAGAAATGGACCTGCAAGAAGTAAAAGACAAACCAGGAAAAGGTAGTGGTAAAAAAGATGCTTGCTACAACAAGGTAAAGTCAAGATATAGTGTTTGGCCAAGTGCATATGCATCAGGAGCACTTGTCAAGTGTCGTAAAGTAGGTGCTGCTAATTGGGGAAATAAATCAGAATCAGTTGAAATGGTAAGATATTGTCCAGCGTGTAAAAAGAATGAAATGCAATCTGAATGTAAGTATGGTCCTAAGTTTTGGGAAGCATACTCACAACCAGCACAGGGTTTAACTGATAATCAAATGAAATTTAGTATTGCTCAGGTTCATCCTGCCAACGAAGAAAAGGATCATGAGTATTCAATGGCAAGATCCGAAATATCTACAATAGTTGCTGCAGCAAAAAGATTAAAAAAGAAAATGGGAAAGGGTGAAGGTAATTTAGAAGCATGGGTTCAATCAAAAATTACAAAAGCAGCAGACTATCTTGATACTGCGGCAGATTATGTGTCAAGTGGAGAACATAATGAATCATTAGATATTCAAACAGCAGATGGAAGAACTTTTGCACAATTTATTGATATTATTGGACCAAATCAAATGCAAGCAGTTGTAAATGAAAAATGTTGGGTTGGTTATAAGCAAGTTGGAATGAAGAAAAAGGGTGAAAAAATAGTTCCAAATTGTGTTAAGGAACAAGTTAGATTATCTGCCGCAACAGACATTGCCGCAGCAAAACAACTTCAAAAAATGATTCCTCCTGGAGAAAAAGTTCATATTCGTGGTGGATCTTCTAGTGGATTAAAACCAGCAAATATTAAAATGGAAAGATTCTCTAACTGGAGAGAAGAACTTAGTGAGGATTGGCAATCCGTCAATAAGAGTGATAAAACTGATGGTATGAGTCCTGCTGCAGTCAAAGCATATCGCCGTGAGAACCCAGGTTCTAAACTTAAGACTGCTGTAACTGGAGATCCAAAACCAGGTAGCAAGGATGCTAAGCGTAGAAAGTCCTTCTGCTCCCGCTCTAAGGGGCAGCAAGACATGCATAACATAGATTGCTCAAAAGATCCCGATAAGGCAATCTGCAAAGCCCGTCGTCGCTGGAAGTGCTAATCAATGAAAAGTTTTAACCAATTTCTAAAAGAAAGTATCACTATCAATGGTGATTTTAATGGAACTCTAAACGTAGGAGGATCTTCCCAACCAGAACCTGCCGCAGAATCATACTTTGCAGATGTGGTCTGGGAAGGGAAAATATATAGATTAGAAATAGAAGGGATGATGCCCTCTAAGAATGAACTCACAGAACAACTTCAAGGAGAATATCCTGGTGCCATTGTTCATAATATTTACCCATCAAATTCAAGTTCTTTAAATATTAAAAGTTCTCAAAGGTATCGCCCAGAAAGATTAGGTTGGAGTGATTAATGGCTCAGTGGAATAAGAACACGCAGGACTTTCTAAATCAGGAAAGAACACTTTTTGAAGTCTTTCAGATTGCAGATCGTTGGGGTGAACAAACTGATTGGAGACCAAGTTTTAATTCTTCAAACAGATTAAAAACTTCTCCATATCAGACAGTATTCTTTAATACTTTCCAATATGGATTAGAGTCTGATGTCTGGGATACTGGGATTGTAGGAATTGCTTCTGCAGTTCATAACCCAGATAGTTCTAATGTCACAATGTCTGTTGGTGTTACCACTGGCAGCAAAGTAATCAGACAGACTAGGAGTGTAATGAGATACATTCCTGGAAGAGCATCATCATTATCATTTGCTATCCGATTTGAAAATCCTGTTGTTGGCATTCGCAGAAGAATCGGATTATTTAATGATACTGATGGATTTTTCTTTGAGGATAATGGAGGTACATATTCTTGTGTAGTTCGTAATACCACTGCTGGTATCACCACAGATAATAGAATTACTAGAGATAATTGGAATGGTGATAAATTAGACGGCACTGGATGGTCACAACAGACTGCTGATGCAACAAAAATTCAGATGGTCAATTTTGACTATGAGTGGTATGGTGCTGGGCAGATTAAATTTAACTGGATTATTAATGGAGAAAAAATTACTATCCATACAATTAATACTGCTAATGTAGGTGATAGACCTTGGAGTTCTACTCCATTTTTACCCATCAGATGTTCATTGGAGAATATAACTGGTGTTGCTGGTACACATTACATGTATCAGGGTTCTAATTCTCTGATCCAAGAAGGTGAACCAGAAAAACTTGGAACTCTTGTCAGTTATGCCAATCCTATTACTGGCACTACAATGTCATCAGCAAATACATTCTATCCTGTTTTAAGTTTGCGTTTGAAATCTACTGCTCTGGCAGGTATCGTGTTGCCAAGGTCTCTACAGGTAGCAACTAATGATAACACGAATGTATTCTGGAGGTTGGTAGAAAATGCAACTCTTACTGGGGCCAATTGGATAAATCACCCAAACCCAGATGCAATCACTCAAGTTGATACAACTGCGACTGCTGCTACTGGTGGTGTTGTTCTTCTTCAAGGATTTACTATTGGTGGTGGTGCCAACTTGATTGAACTTGATGTAAAAGCAGCATTGCAGATTGGTAGAAGTGGTATTGGAACAATCAGTGATATTTACACTCTTCAGTGTGCTTCACCTAACGCTAACAAAGCAGCACTTGCAGTTATTAACTGGTTGGAACAAAGATAATATAAAGGAGTTTTATTATGAGTGAAGTTTACCTAGGCAATCCAAACCTTAAGAAAGCAAATACCCAGATTGAGTTCACTGAGGAAAATGTAATTGAATTCCTCAAGTGCAAAGAAGATCCTGTTTATTTTGCAAAGAACTATATTAAGATTGTTTCTCTTGACCATGGTCTGGTGCCATTTGACATGTACCCATTCCAAGAGAAACTAATTGAAAATTTTCATAAGAATCGTTTTAATATTTGTAAGATGCCCCGTCAGACGGGTAAATCAACTACTTGTGTTTCATATTTGTTACATTATGCGGTTTTCAACGACAATGTTAATATAGCTATTCTAGCCAACAAAGCATCTACTGCTAGGGATCTTCTGGGAAGATTACAACTTGCTTATGAGAATCTACCCAAGTGGATGCAACAAGGTATTATATCATGGAACAAAGGATCGCTAGAATTAGAAAATGGATCCAAAATTTCATCTAACTCTACTTCGTCATCTGCTGTCCGAGGCGGATCCTATAATGTCATCTTTCTTGACGAGTTCGCTTTCATCCCGAATCACATTGCTGATGACTTCTTTGCCTCTGTTTATCCTACTATTTCTTCTGGACAGAGCACAAAGGTCATCATAGTTTCAACACCTCGTGGTATGAATCACTTCTACCGCATGTGGCACGACTCAGAGCGTGGGAAGAACGAATATGTACCAACAGACGTTCATTGGTCTGAAGTGCCCGGAAGGGACACTGCATGGAAGGAGCAGACGATTGCAAACACGTCTGAACAACAATTCAAGGTTGAGTTTGAGTGTGAATTTTTAGGTTCTGTTAATACACTCATTAATCCATCAAAACTTAGGAATTTGGTTTATGAAGATCCGATCAAACGAAATGCTGGATTAGATGTTTATGAGCATCCGAAAGAAGAAAATAATTATCTAATTACTGTAGACGTTGCCCGTGGACTCGGTAATGATTATTCAGCGTTTATTGTTTTTGATATTACCAACTTTCCCTATAAAGTTGTAGCAAAATATCGAAATAACGAAATCAAACCGATGCTATTTCCAAGTATTATTCATGAGGTGGCAAAAGGTTATAATGATGCTTGGTTGTTAGTTGAAGTTAATGATATTGGAGATCAAGTAGCAAATATTTTACATTTTGATCTTGAGTATGATAATGTTCTGATGTGTGCAATGAGAGGTCGTGCTGGTCAAATTGTTGGATCTGGATTTAGTGGTAAAAAATCTCAACTTGGTGTGAGAATGACTGCTGCTGTTAAAAAACTTGGATGTTCTAATCTTAAGACTTTATTGGAAGATGATAAGTTACTCACAGTAGATTATGAAATTATTTCAGAGTTAACGACATTTGCACAAAAGCACAATTCATTTGAAGCAGAAGAAGGATGTAATGATGATCTGGCAATGTGTCTTGTCATTTTCTCTTGGTTGGTTGCCCAAGATTATTTTAAAGAAATGACGGACAATGATGTTCGTAAAAGAATCTATGAAGAACAAAAAAATCAAATTGAGCAAGACATGGCACCATTTGGATTTATTGCTGATGGATTAGATGATGTAGGAACTTTTGTAGATGAATCTGGAGATAGATGGTATACTGATGAATATGGTGATAGATCATATATGTGGGAATATCACTAATGGATCTAGATAAAGAATTAGAATTAGAACATTTATTATTTTTTGAGAGAAAATGTAGAGTATGTGGAAGAATAAAAAATCTTATTGAAGACTATTATCTGACAAGAAAAGATAGAGGTTCTCTTCCTTCATCATACTCATATGAGTGTAAAAGTTGTACAATACAAAGAATTACAAAAACTAGAGATAACATAAAAAATATACCAGATTCTTATTATCCAGATTGGTGAGTGTTCACGCACCATTTCCCCAATGAAAGTAACCTTTTTAATAAATATTTCTAGAATAATTCTGAACTAGACGGAGAACAAAGATGCCGCTAAATTTAGCATCTCCTGGACTTGTAGTAAGAGAGGTTGATTTAACTGTTGGTAGAATTGATCCAACTGCAGATGGTATCGGTGCAATTGTTGCACCATTTGCAAGAGGACCAATCAATCTCCCAGTAATAGTAGAAAATGAGTCTGATCTACTAGCCAATTTCGGAGAACCATCGTCAACAGATAAGCATTATGAGCATTGGATGGTTGCATCATCATATCTTGCATATGGTGGATCATTGCAGGTTGTTAGAGCAGATAGTACTGATTTAAAAAATGCTTTTGTAGGATCAGCATCTAGCATTAAGATTCGTAACCTTGAAGAGTATTATAACTTAGGTTATGAAGATAACACAATTACAGGCGTTACTCTTGCCGCACGTAATCCTGGGTCTTGGGCCAATGGTGTAAAAGTCTGCATTATTGATGCACTAGCAGATCAAATCATTGGTGTTTCTACAGCGAACATCACAGTTGGTATGGGTATAACCCAGGCATTATCTGCTGTAGTTCCAGGAGCTGGTACTACGACAACTTTAACAGGACATTTAAAAGGAATCGTAACTGGAGTTGGAACTGCCGTTGCAGGTTTAAGCACAACTCAAATCGCAGTTAAGATCCTATCTCATGTTTCTACTGCAGGAACAGAAACTCCAGTTGAATATCAACCATCTGGTGTTTATACATTTGCTTCAGGAACTGCAGTAGCAATCAGCACAAGTGGAGGTCTAGTAACGAGCCGCACTGCTTCTTCAGCATCTGATTGGTTCGATGCACAAACAATTGCATTATCCAATGGTTCTTCGCTATCTTGGACAAATCTTGCAAACAGACCAGCAACGTCAGAATTTGCAACAGGAAGAAATTCAAGATTTGATGAAGTTCATGTTGTTGTAATTGACGATAAAGGAACCATCACAGGAAATGCTGGTAGTATCTTAGAGAAGCATATTGGACTTTCAAAAGGAAAAGATTCTGAATTCTCTGTAGGTAGTTCTTCTTACTGGAGAAAGTATATTGCAACAGGATCAAATTATATTTACGCTGGCGGAGCTCCTTCTGGATTGACAACCACAGGATTCACTGCAAATACACTGACTCCTTTGGCAAATGGTTCTTGGGATCAAGCTTCTGCAAATGTTACATTTGCTTGTGTTGGTAATGCATCATACTCATTAAATGATGGTAAAGATTATAATGGGGCATCTACTATTTCTACATCTGGCGCAATGACTGCTACGTTAGCAAACATTGTTACTGGATATGAGTTGTTTGAAAATACTGAGCAATATGATGTTGATTATCTCTTAATGGGATCTGCAAATTATGCCAAAGAAACCTGCCAGGCAATTGCAAATAAACTTATTTCAGTTGCTGAACTAAGAAAGGATGCAATTGCATTTATTTCACCATATAGACTAGGTTTCTTAAACGATACTTCAGTAGGTACCGTAACGGTAAATGCACCAGAAACAATTACAACAAACGTAATTAGTTTCTATTCACCAGTAGCATCTTCATCATATGCAGTATTTGATAGCGGATATAAGTACATGTACGATAAATTCGCAGACACTTTCAGATATGTACCAATGAATGGAGACATCGCTGGTCTATGTGCCAGAAATGACGCAAACAACTTCCCATGGTTCTCTCCAGCAGGAACCACAAGAGGTGCTATTCTGAACGCAGTTAAACTTGCATACAATCCAAGCAAAACTCAAAGAGATAAACTCTATTCAAACAGAGTTAATTCGGTGATCTTCTCACCTGGTGCAGGTATTGTACTCTTTGGTGATAAGACAGCACTCGCAAAATCATCTGCATTCGATAGAATCAACGTTCGCAGACTCTTCATCTATCTTGAAGATGCAATCTCAGCAGCTGCAAAAGATCAACTCTTTGAATTTAACGATGCAACTACGAGAGCAAACTTTGTAAATATTGTAGATCCTTTCCTTCGTGATGTTCAAGCAAAGAGAGGAATTCAAGAGTATAGACTAATTTGTGATGAAACAAATAACACTGCTGCTGTGATCGACAACAATGAATTTGTTGCTGATATCTTCATCAAACCAGCAAGATCAATTAACTTTATTGGTCTAACATTTATTGCCACCAGATCTGGTGTCTCATTTGAAGAAATCATTGGAACCGTTTAATTTTAGAGGTATCTAACAATGGCATTAAGAACAATTTCAGATTTTAAAGCTAGACTAAGAGGCGGTGGTGCCAGAAGCAATCTCTTTGAAGTTAACATTGGATTTCCATCTTTAATAGGTGGACCAACAGGTGCTAACAATGACATCACAAACTTTTTAGTTAAGTCTGCCGCTCTTCCAGCATCAAACGTTACACCAATCGATGTAAACTTTAGAGGTAGAACTCTTAAAGTTGCTGGTGACAGAACATTTGATACATGGACAGTTACAGTTCTGAATGACACTAACTTTGAATTAAGAAGTGCATTTGAGAACTGGATGAACCAAATTAATAATGTTCAAACTGCTGAAGGTTTAACAGATCCAACATCATATGTTGCCCCAGCCGAAGTTGCTCAACTCGATCGTGACGGATCAGTATTGAGAAGATACAAGTTCTACGATATTTTCCCAACCAATGTTTCTCAAATTGATGTGTCTTATGACACCACAGATACCATTGAGGAATTTACAGTAGAATTCCAAGTTCAGTGGTGGGAAGCACTTGTTGGTGATAGTCCTGCTGCAGGTGGCACAGATATTAACTGATAAATAGTAGAATAAACGGTTCTAATTTATAAGATGGCAAAACTTTTTGGATTTTCTATTGAAGACTCCCAAAAAAATCCTAAATCTGTAATGTCCCCCGTTCCTCAAACCAATGAGGACGGGGTTGATAATTATATTGCAAGTGGATTTTATGGATCCTATGTTGATATTGAAGGGGTTTATAGGACTGAATTCGATTTAATCAAAAGATATCGTGAAATGTCATTACACCCAGAGTGTGATAATGCCATTGAAGATGTTGTAAACGAAGCAATTGTTAGTGATCTCTACGATTCTCCTGTAGAAATTGAATTATCAAATGTAAATGCAAGCGATAAATTAAAATCTAAAATTAGAGATGAGTTTAAGTATATCAAAGAAATTTTAGATTTTGATAAAAAAAGTCATGAAATGTTTAGAAATTGGTATGTTGATGGTCGTCTTTATTATCTAAAGGTTATAGACGTTAATAAACCAGAAGAAGGAATTAAAGAATTGAGATACATTGATCCTATGAAGATCAAGTATGTCAGGCAAGAAAAGAAGCAAAATAAAATGCCTCTCGGAAGTTCTTTAGATTATGCAAGAGATCCAAAATCAATATATCAACCAGAGATTGAAGAATACTTTTTATACACTCCAACCCCAAGCTATCCAGTTGGAATGATTGCTGGTGGTTCTAGTAGTAAAAATTCGATAAAAATTGCAAAAGATTCCATTGCATATTGCAGTTCTGGATTGATTGACAGAAACAAAGGAACAGTTCTTTCATATCTCCATAAAGCAATTAAAGCACTCAATCAGCTGAGAATGATTGAGGACTCTCTTGTAATTTACAGATTGTCCCGTGCTCCAGAACGTAGAATTTTCTACATCGATGTGGGCAATCTACCTAAGGTAAAAGCGGAGCAATACCTTAGAGAGGTAATGAGTCGTTACAGAAACAAACTGGTTTATGATGCAAATACTGGTGAAGTTCGTGATGATCGTAAATTCATGAGTATGCTTGAAGATTTCTGGCTCCCTCGCCGTGAAGGTGGCAGAGGAACTGAAATCACTACACTCCCAGGCGGTCAAAACCTTGGTGAACTTGCTGATATTGAGTATTTTCAAAAGAAACTTTATAGAGCACTTGGAGTTCCAGAATCAAGAATTGCTTCTGATGGTGGATTTAATCTAGGTCGTTCTTCTGAAATTCTTCGTGACGAACTCAAATTTGCTAAGTTTGTGGGTCGCTTAAGAAAGCGTTTTGCAAATCTTTTCAATGACATGTTGAGAACGCAATTGATTCTCAAGAATATTGTTACTCCAGAAGATTGGGAGTATATTAGTGACCATATTCAATATGACTTTTTATATGATAATCAGTTTGCAGAATTAAAGGAAAGTGAACTGATGAATGATAGATTAGGTCTCCTTGCAACAATGGAACCATACATTGGTAAGTATTTTTCCGTCAATTACGTTCGTAGAAAAGTGTTACGTCAGACTGATTCTGAAATTATTGAAATTGATGATCAAATTAAAAAAGAAATTAAAGATGGAATTATTCCAGATCCAAATGCAGTTGATCCAATAACTGGAGCCCCACTTCCAGCAGGAGGAGATTCCGGTCTTATGGGGGATATTCCGCAAGAACCAGACATGAATAAAGATGCTGGAATAACAGATGCTCAGGTTCAAAAAGACACTAAAAAGGCCGAGATATAAATAGTCGTATAACTATATTAAACTTTTTATGGAAGATATTATCGATTTGATTGCAACCGATGCTTCTCCTTCAGATATTTCTGATCGTATTAAAGAAGTTTTGTTTGCAAAAGCTGCGGAGAAAGTTGATTCTCTTCGCCCAGTTGTGGCATCAACGATGTTTGGTGAAAATGAATCTGAAGAAGAATCCGAGGAAGAATGATGATCACAAAAATCGTAGCGACGCAAGTAAATACTGCAACATCTGCCGGTACTGCTACCAGTATCACTGATGCAACTTGCGTTAGACTATACAATAATACTGCAGGAATTGTAACAGTTGGTGTAAGTACACTAGTTGGAGCTGCCTCAACTAATTATTTTGAACTCCCAGGTGGATCTGTTGAATTTTTAGCAAAGTCAGCATCTGATGTTATTTGGTCAACAACCGCAATTAGAGCAAATAAAGTAGCATTCACAAACTAAAATGAAACTCATCACAGAAGAAATTCAAAAAGTAGAATTTGTTGTAGAGGGCAAAGGATCTTCTAAGAGATGTTATATTGAAGGGGTATTCCTTCAAGGAAACATTACTAACAGAAATGGTAGAATGTATCCTATGGAAACTCTTTCCCGTGAGGTAAAGAGATATGATGAGAACTTTATTCAAAAAGGTCGTGCTCTTGGTGAACTGGGTCACCCCGATGGTCCAACAGTGAATCTTGATCGTGTATCACATAAGATTATTTCTCTTACTTGTGAAGGTAATAATTTTATTGGCAAAGCACAAATTTTATCCACTCCAATGGGCAAAATTGCAGAATCTCTGATTAAAGAAGGTGTTACTCTTGGGGTTTCTTCCCGTGGTGTTGGTTCACTCAAGATGACCAATGAAGGTCATAAAATTGTTGGTGAAGACTTTATGTTAGCAACTGCTGCAGATATTGTAGCAGATCCTTCCGCACCTGATGCATTCGTTCAGGGAATTATGGAAGGTAAAGAGTGGGTTTGGGAAGGTGGCATTCTTCGTGAGAAGATTGCAGAACAAACTCAAAGAAGAATTAACACTCTTGTTGATCAGAAAAGATTAGAAGAGCATAAACTTCAGTTGTTCAACGATTTTATCTCAAATCTATAATTTATAAATAAATATAGATTATATCTAAATATCTAAACAAATGTCCGTTGGTAGAAATTTACAAGAAATGGAAAACGTAGTAACCAAAGGAGCTGCATCTGCCGAACCAATGCACAAACTAACCACAGGTATTCCTGATGGTCAAAGTGGTGGTTGGGAAGATTTAGGCGGCCCTACTCCAGAAAATTACAAGTCAACTGATGACTCAGCGAAACTTGGCACACCTGGCAAAACTCTTTCTCAAGTCAAGAGTGTAGTTAACAAGGGTGCAAAATCTGCAGATCCTATGGCAAAACTTGCCTCTGGTGCAGTCAAGGAAGAGACTGACGAAGAAGAGGATCTTGTTGACGAAGAAGAGCTAGAGGAAGGTGAAGAGGTAGTTGCTGAAGCTGCCGACGAAGACGAGGAAGAAGAAGGAAAAGGCAAGAAAAAAGCCAAGAAAGAAGAAGAGGAAGATGAAGATGAAGTGAAAGAAGAGTTTGACATCGAAGAAGATGTCAATGCCCTTCTTGAAGGTGAAGAGCTTTCCGAGGAATTCCAAGAGAAAGCACGCACCATCTTTGAAGCAGCAATTAAAACAAGAGTTGCTGAAATCAAAGAGCAACTTCAATCTTCATACGAAGAGTCTCTAGTTGAGCAAGTTGCATCAATTAGAGAAGAGTTAACCAGCAGACTAGATGCTTATCTTGAGTATGTTGCTGACGAGTGGATTCAAGAGAACGAACTCGCAGTTGAGCACGGTCTTAAGACTGAAATGACAGAATCATTCCTACAAGGAATGAAGGGTCTTTTTGAAGATCATTATGTAACAATCCCTGAAGATAGATATGATGTAATCGAGAGCATGGTAGATAAACTTGATGAAATGGAAGAAAAACTCAACGAGCAAATTCAAAGAAATGTTGCTCTTAATAGGAGATTAGCCGAGTCAGTTGCTGATGTAATCTTTGCAGAAGTCACTGAGGGTCTTGCACTTTCTCAGAAGGACAAACTCGCTTCTCTTGCCGAAAATGTTGAGTTTGAAAGTGAGGCAGACTATCGTGAGAAGCTAGTAACATTGAGGGAATCATATTTCCCATCAAAAACTGGTACTCAAAGAGATCATTCAGAGTCAATTTCTGAAGAGACAACTGAGCAATCGGCACCAGTTTCTGGTCTGATGGAATCATATCTTCAGACTCTGAATAGAGTTTCTAAAAAGTGATTTTTAGATTATAAGTTCAAACTAAATTTTCCAAAGAGGTAAAGTACAATGCAAATGTTCAACCAAGAACATCTGCAGGAGAAGTGGGCACCCCTCCTAGACTACGAAGGTCTTGATCCAATCAAAGATTCACATCGTAGAATGGTAACTGCCGTTCTCCTGGAGAACCAAGAAAGAGCTCTTCGTGAAGAGCGTGAGTTTCTATACGAAGCTCCAACCGTAAATACTCAAACAACTGGAACCCCTGGTTTCAGTGCAAATGCTGGATCACCTGTCGCTGGTTTCGACCCTGTTCTAATCAGCCTCATCCGTCGTGCAATGCCTAACCTGGTCGCTTATGACCTCGCAGGCGTTCAGCCAATGAACGGACCTACTGGACTCATCTTTGCAATGCGTTCACGCTACACCAATCAGTCTGGTGCTGAAGCATTCTATGATGAAGCAAATACCGCATTCTCTGGTCAGAATGCTGCTCTGGGTCTTACCGATGGATTCACCGATTCTTCGGTTGGTCTTGGTACTACTGCTCAGCAAGGAACCAATCCTGGTCTACTCAACCCAATCGCTAGCGCAACCGGCACTACCTACAACGTAGGTCAGGGTATGCGTACCGATGACGCAGAAGACCTCGGCACCCAAACTGGTGGTGCATTCAACGAGATGGCATTCTCAATCGAGAAAGTCACCGTTACTGCTAAGTCAAGAGCTCTGAAAGCCGAGTACTCACTCGAGCTTGCACAAGACCTGAAGGCAATTCATGGTCTGAATGCAGAAGCAGAACTCGCTAACATTCTTTCAAGCGAGATTCTTGCTGAAATCAACCGCGAAGTTATTCGTACCATCTATAACGTTGCAGAAACTGGCGCTACCGTCAATACCGCAACCGCAGGTACCTTCGACCTCGACGTTGACTCCAATGGTCGTTGGTCAGTTGAGAAGTTCAAGGGTCTTATCTTCCAAATCGAGCGCGATGCTAACGCAATCGCACAAAGAACTCGTAGAGGGAAGGGCAACATGATCATGTGCTCAGCAGACGTTGCTTCAGCACTGACCATGGCTGGCGTCCTCGATTACACCCCTGCACTCAATGCTAACCTGAACGTTGATGACACTGGTAACACCTTCGCTGGTGTTCTTGCTGGTAAGTTCCGCGTATACATCGATCCATACGCTGCTAACGTATCTGCTAACCAGTACTACGTTGTTGGTTATAAGGGTTCTTCACCTTATGACGCTGGTATCTTCTACTGCCCATATGTACCTCTACAGATGGTACGTGCCGTTGGCGAGAACACCTTCCAGCCAAAAATTGGCTTCAAGACCCGTTATGGAATTGTTGCCAACCCATTCGCAAAAGGTGCTACCCTCACCAATCCTGGTGTTCTGGAGAGAAACTCAAACGTTTACTACAGAAGAGTCAAGGTTGCAAACCTCATGTGATCACGGATCACAATTCCATACCAGAGGGTCTTCGGACCCTCTTTTTTTATCTAAATAGAAATAAAAAAATGAAAACCTTTAAAGAGTTCATTTCAGAAGCAGAATATCACCCCGTTAATGCTCGTCAGACAATTCCTTTAGATCAAAAATCTCAAGCCGCATTAAATGCATCTAGATCTGGAGGAGGTAAAAAATTACCACCAATTAAGTTTAGTTTGCAAACAGTTCAACAATTAAAGTGATCTAATGGCATCAGCATTTAGCAATCAAATACAAAATAGAAATTTTTTATCTCCTGTAGGATTTAAATTTAGTTTAGTAAAATATCCTAAGGTTTCATTTTTCTGCAATTCCACCAGGATACCAGAAATTGTTCTTGGTACAGCAATTCAAACAACGTATTTGAAAAATATTGATATTCCTGGAGAGAAATTGACTTATGGTGATTTTAGTCTAAGATTTCTTGTTGATGAAAATCTTGAAAACTATATGGCAATTCATAATTGGTTGACTGGACTAGGATTTCCAGAAACTCCAGCACAATTTAAAGAGCAAGTTACAAATCGGGATGGTCTTAGAGATTTAAATGAGCAATATAGTGATGGATCATTAAGTATTTTAAATTCAAATTACAACGTAATTGCAAACGTAAAATTTCAAGATTTATATCCAACTTCATTAACTTCTTTAGAATTTGATTCCACGATAACAGACATCCAGTACTTTACAGCAGAGGTCACTTTCAAGTATACTGTCTATAATATTGTCAATCCAAACGGAATTCCCTTATGAATCTTGATGAAATTCAGGAGATGTGGCAGAGAGATTCTGTCATTGATCCTGATAATTTACATGATGAATCTTTAAAAATTCCTCAACTACACGCAAAGTATTATACAATCTATAATACGATTACCTTGCTACGTGAGAAGGCAAGAGAAACACATAGCAAGGTAAAACTTGAACGATACAATTACTATACAGGAAAGGCACCTATAGAGGTCTATGAAGAAGAACCTTTCCCATATAAGGTTAGAGATAAAGATGCCTTACAGAGGCATATGGATGCCGATGAGAGACTGAATAAAATAGATCTTAAAATTAGATACTATGATATTATGCTTAAGTTTCTTGAGGAAGTTATCAGAACAATTTCAAATAGAACTTACCAAATCAAGAATGCAATTGAGTGGCATCGGTTTCAAGCGGGGTTCAATTGACCCCCCTTTTTTATGTCAATAAATATTTTTGTATTGATATGAACTTATGTCACACTTGGTTATATCGAAAAAGAATGAGGTATATCTTCAGGTAAAAGCAGAACCACACGTCTACTATGAACTCGCAGATCAGTTTACGTTTGACGTGCCTGGAGCAAAATTCATGCCTCAGTTTCGCAACAGACACTGGGACGGAAAAATACGTTTGTTTAATACACAGACTGGTGAGATTTACGTTGGTCTTCTAGACAAACTCACCCGTTTTTGTGAGAACCACGAATATACATATGAGTTTATTAATAATAAATTCTACGGTCTTCCTTTCGAAGTCAACGACATGATTTCAAAAGAAGGAGTTAAAGATTATATGACTTCTATTTGTAAGTATGCTCCCCGTGAGTACCAAGTTGAGGGAGTATACGACGCTTTAAGACACAATAGAAAGTTGTTGATATCTCCAACTGCTTCTGGAAAGTCCTTGATGATATATTCGATTGTGAGATATTACGTTGAGAAAGGACAAAATACTCTGATAGTCGTTCCAACGACATCCCTTGTAGAGCAGATGTATAAAGACTTTGCAGATTATGGGTGGGACGTGGGTTCATACTGCCACAAAATATACGCAGGTAAAGAAAGAGAAACAGACTCTCAGGTAATTATCACAACCTGGCAATCCATCTACAAACTTCCCCGACAATATTTCTCAAGATTTAATGTGGTCGTTGGAGATGAAGCACACCAGTTTAAATCAAAGTCATTAGTATCTATAATGACAAAACTTTCTGATGCTAAATTTCGTTACGGTTTTACAGGAACCCTAGATGGAACTCAGACGCATAAGTGGGTTCTAGAAGGTTTATTCGGTCCTTCCTATAAGATTATTCGTACAGATGAACTGATGAAGAAGGGGCATGTTGCTACTTTAGATATTAATATACTTCTATTGAAACACCCACCGAATAAGTTTGAAACTTTTGAAGATGAAGTTCAATACATTATTAATCACGAAAAACGTAATAAGTTTATTCGCAATCTTGCTCTAGATCTCAAAGGAAATACACTGATTCTTTTCTCTAGAGTCGAAGGTCATGGACAACCTTTATATGAGTTAATAAATAATAGCATCACTGAAGATCGTCATGTCTTCTTTGTACACGGCGGTGTTGATACGGAAGACCGAGAAAAGGTTAGAGAAATTACAGAAAAAGAAAATAACGCTATTATCGTTGCTTCTTACGGAACCTTTTCTACTGGTATTAACATTAAAAATCTACACAACGTTATCTTTGCTTCACCTAGTAAATCAAGAATCAGAAATCTACAATCAATCGGTAGAGTTCTAAGAAAAGGAGACAATAAAACAAAGGCAACTCTATACGACATTGCCGATGATATCAGTTATAAATCAAGAAAAAATTATACTCTCAATCATCTAATAGAAAGAATCAAAGTTTATAACGAAGAAAACTTTAACTATGATATTGTAAACATACCACTCAAAAACTAATGGGAGAAGAGTTTTACGCAATTATTAAACTAGTATCGGGTGAGGAAATTCTATCATTAGTTATGGTAGATGAAAATGATGGTGATCCTGTCATTGTTCTTCAAAATCCAATCACTATGAAAGCATTTACCAATCAACATGGAACACATCTTAAAGTTAAACCATGGATTGAAATGTCAAGTGATGATTTCTTTATGATTAAACTTGATAAAATTATTACAATGACCGAAACCAAAGATAAAAGATTAATTAATATCTACAATGATTATGTTGAGGATGAAGATACAATTGATGTTTATAATCCTTCTGGTAAGGTAAAACCATCAACAAAAATGGGTTATATCTCTTCCGTTGAAGATGCTCGCAAGAAACTTGAGAGAATCTTTAAAGGTCTTAAAGAAAGCTAGATTCTCATCTTCAACGGAGACAAACCTAGTCTACTGATAATTTCATATCTTGTCAAGCCTCTATAACTGTGTTATGATTATGTTTTCAAATACTCATATCGATTATGTTTGATTTTAATGAAGAAAAAATAAAAAAAATAAGCATGTCTTATGCTTATGATCTTTGTAAACCAACAAATAATCATTTGTGTAGATTATTATTGGAAGAGCAGGGTGAACCTTACAAACTTTATGCACATATAAGTAGTCAACTTAATAATATTACAATACTTGATGTTGGTACATATAATGGCAATTCAGCTCTTGCTTTTTCTTATAATGAAACTAATAATATTATAAGTTATGATATTGTTGAAAATGGAGCATCAAGTATATCAAGAAAAAATATCACATGGAAAATTAAAGATTTTCGTGATGATGATTCAATTAATTTTGATGAAGTTTCTATTATTTTAATTGATGTAGATCCTCATGATGGAATCCAAGAAATTGAAATGATCAAATACCTTAAGGATAAAAAATGGTCAGGTGTCTTACTCTTAGATGATATTCATCATAATAATGGAATGGAAAATTTTTGGAAATATTTTCCTGAAGAAGTAAAAACAGATCTAACTCATATTGGACATTATTCTGGTACAGGAATGGTAATGTTTAGTTGATATGAAGTAATATTGTGCTATAATAAACAAAAGATATTATAAATGAGTCCAATGCTATGCCCAAGAAGAAAACAGAACATTATGTAAATAATAAGGAATTATTAGAAGCACTGATTGTTTATCGGACGAAGGTTGCTGCTGCCAAAGAGGCAGGTCTTCCGAAACCCCGTATTACAAATTACTTGGGAGAGTGCTTTTTAAAAATTGCGACTCATTTATCATACAAACCAAACTTTGTGAATTATATGTTCCGTGAGGATATGATCTCTGACGGAATTGAAAACTGTGTTCAGTACATTCACAACTTTGATCCAGAAAGATCTCAGAATCCATTTGCATATTTTACTCAAATTATTCATTACGCATTTATTCGTAGAATCAACAAAGAGAAAAAACAACTGGATATTAAAACAAAGATCATTGAGCGCACTGGATTTGATGAGGTTATGACAATTGATGACTGCTTGCTTTCTGGGAACAATTCAGAGTATAATAGTATGAAGGACGCAATCCAGTACAGAAACGGAAATCGATGAAGGTAGCAATTTTAACAGACACCCACTGGAGCGCCCGCAAAGCTTCAAGAAATCTTCACGACTATTTTCAATTGTTTTACGATAATGTTTTCTT